>Ga0180433_10011324_pt1 | contig 10589 bp, 7 predicted proteins | sample SS_ome_8_FD_132980 | JGI IMG/M metagenome (GOLD analysis project Ga0180433, IMG submission 132980) | Hypersaline lake sediment archaeal communities from the Salton Sea, California, USA - SS_1_D_1 metaG | ecosystem: Environmental > Aquatic > Non-marine Saline and Alkaline > Hypersaline > Sediment...
AGTGTTGGAGCTAGACCAGGTATACGGCGCTCAGAATTGGTTTGTTCTTGCCGAAAAAGATTTTCAAACTGGTTCTCTTTAAACAATGGGAGGCAAAATGAAGTACGAAGCGGTAATCACAGGACTTGGTCCGGTAGCCCCTAACGGAGTCGGTAAAGAGGCTTTCTGGGAAGCGATAAAATCTGGAAAATCGGGTATTCGCACTATAAAAAAATTTTCAGCGGAACAATTTCCTTGCCAGATAGCCGGCGAGGTTTTACCCGAATGGCTGGAAGCCTATGATTCAGAATTACCCGATTGGCTTCCTGATTCACAGGCTTGTCGTTTTTCGCTGATTGGAACAATGATGGCATTGGATGATGCCGGTTTGAGCCGTGAGGAAGTTGGTCAGAGTAATTCTGCAATTTTCATGGGAGTTACTACAACCGATATGGAAGTTATTCTCAGAGAGTATGCTACTTATCTTGATACCGGAATGACAAGACCCGATACATTAATATCATCACTGCCACATATTCCGGCGGTTATCATCAGCCATCTTTTTAAGTCTTACGATAAAGTATTAACCATATCAACCACTTGCACTTCAGGGATTAATGGGATTATATTTGGCGCAGAAAGTATCGCAAGAGGTGAAAGTGATTTAGTTATTGCCGGTGGTGTTGACACCCCTCTAACCCCTCAGGTACTTTCCAGTTTTTGTTCAGCCGGAATGGTTCCGGATGCCTATAATGAAAGACCTGATGAAGCCAGTAGACCTTTTGAAGAAAATCGAAAAGGAGGAGTTCTTTCAGAAGGTGCGGGGATAGTAATCATTGAAGAAAAAAAGAGAGCTGAACGCCGAAAGGCAAATATTTATGCTTTAGTGTCCGGGGGTGGTTTGGCTACTGCGATGTCTCCCGGATGGATGAAAAAAACAATGATTAAAGCGATGAAAGGTGCTCTTGAAAGCTCTTCACTGAAGCCTAAAGATATTGATTTAATAAGTGCCTGTGCCCCTGGAGACCCGATAATCGATCTTGCTGAGACTGAGGCTATTAAAGCGTTATTTTCTGATTATGCCTATAATATACCAATAACTTCAATCAAATCAATGATCGGAAACCCGGGTGCAGCTGCCGGCCCGCTTCAAGCCATTGCTGCAGCACTATCTATCGAAAATAAATTCATACCTCCAACAATCAATCTTCTTAAACCAGCTAAACAATGTGATTTAGATTATGTATCTAACTTCGGAAGGATTGCAAGAGTGAAGAAGGTAATGATTAACCTGCGAGGTTTTGGCGGCGGATTCAGTAGTTTAATTTTAAGTCAATCTTAGGATCCTGTATTTTAAGCTTCTAAGTGAGGGTATTTTTATGCAAGATTTAACAGTCATTTTACTCTCAGGAACAATCATTGCCAATATCTCGTTGGGACTCATAGTTTATAGTTACAAACCTTCAGGTTTTTTACATCGAGTTTTATTGGCACTTTCAATTAATGTTAGTTTGTGGGCTTTTTCTGTCATGATGGTCTCTTTAAGCAAAGATCACTATACTATTTTATTATGGATAAAAGTCGCACATTCCCTGGCAATTTTAATTCCCTGGTTTGTTTATGCAATATCAGCTTATTTTGCTTCAAACTTCTTTCCTTATCAGCAATTGATTTTGTTATCAGGGATCAGTGTTATTTTTGTTGCTTTTTCAATGTCTCCTTACCTAATTGCCGGATTAACTGAACCAATCTCAGCAAAAACACCGCTGTTCGGAGTATTTGCAATCCCCTATTTTATTTATTTTTTGGGGCTGACAATAATTTCTGAATTGAGGTTATATAGAAAAATCAAGAAAGTTAAGGGTCTAAAACGCATTCAATTACGATATTTGTTTTTCGGAATAATAACATCACTTTTTCTTTCTACACTGGCCAACGCAATCTTACCTTTATTTGGTATTATCCAGGTAGGTGTTTTAGATCTAAGACCACTAGGACCGGTTTTTAGTTTAATACTTGTCGGTTCGATTAGTTATGCAATAGTCAAGTATCGTTTTATGGATATACGGTTTGCATTCCGAAAATATTTTTATAGGTTTATTACCGCAATAATTTTATCTATACTGTCAATATCTGTTATTAGAATATTTTTCAAATGGAATGACTCAATTGACTTCTTTACAGCTGAAACAATTATTGCATTGATAGTTTTCTTTGTCGTTTTCGAGATGCAATCAATACAGTCAATGATGAGTGCTTTATTGGAGAAATTATTTTTTAGAAGTGGATTTGACTATCACAGAATTTTGCCTAAAAAAATAAGGGCTTTGGAAAATATTCTGGAGCTTGACCAGTTATTGGGTCTGTTAACCAAAGAACTTGTCAATTGTATAAACCTTGAATACGGATTTTACTGCAAAAAAGAACAGGGTGATCGCTACAGTCCAAAAGGTTTTATGATTAAAACAGTAAACGTAACTTACAATTCAAAAATAGATCAGGAAATAGATCTCTTAATCAGTCATGTCGTCAGCAGCAAAGAACTATTGGTGCGATCAGATTTAAAAAGGGCAAAAAAACCTGATCAGCTTGGCTGGCTGGAAAACATGATGGAAGAAAAGGGGATTGAAGTGGCACTGCCTTTATTGATTGAGGCCAGAGTAGAAGGGATTCTGTTTCTTGGCGCAAAACTTAGTGGAGAACCTTTTTACCAGGAAGATATAGAATTGCTTGCAGCCCTGGCTTCACAGGTGTCAACTACGTTGATCAATGCCAGGTTGTACGAAGAAATATTAAAAATTAAACAGTATCAGGAAAAGATTCTATTAAATATGGGAAACGGCCTGGTTGCCATCAACGAAGACGAGATTATTACTAATTTCAATAATGAAGCAGAATATATATTCTGCGTTTCAGCCGGGGATGTGATCGGCAAAGAGCTGTTACCATCGCTCGGAGAAGAGATCTACAAACTTTACGACGATACTATCCAGAAGCAGGCCGGAATAAACCAGGTCGAAATAAAATTGTTAATCGCTAATAAGGTAAGATATCTTTCCTGCCATACTTCAATTGTAGAAGCTTTAGAAAATTCCGCCCAGGAAGTTATTATCATCCTGAGCAATATTACCAGGCTCAAAGAATTGGAACAGGAAAGAGGCAAATCAGAGCGACTGGCTTCACTCGGTGAGGTCGCTGCCGGAATTGCTCATGAAATAAAAAACCCGCTGGTTTCAATCAAAACATTTGCTGAGCTGCTGCCGGAAAAATATGCCGATCATGATTTTCGCAATATGTTTTCTAACGTTGTCAGCCAGGAAATAAACAGGATTAATGAGCTGGTCGGCGAACTGTTGAATTTTGTGAAAGAGCCGGTATTACTGCGGGAGCCGGTTAAACTGACTAAATTGATCAATGAAGTCATTGCCCTGCTTACACCACAATTGGATATGCAGGGGATCATCGTAAAGATTAATCATGCGGATCAGCAGCCATCTGTCCTTCTTGATAAAGCGCTCATCAAGCAGGCTTTATTGAATATTTGTGTCAATGCAATCCATGCTATGCCGGATGGAGGAACTTTGGTTATTAGCACTGAATTGTCAGAAGGTTATTTAACTGTTACTGTTGAAGATACTGGATGTGGTATACCGGAAGCGATTAAAGATAAAATATTCGATCCCTTTGTTACGAGCAAAGCAGACGGAGTAGGGATTGGATTAAGTTTGTGTCACAAAATAGTAGCAGCACATGGCGGCAAAATAAGTGCTTACAGTAATGCTGGAAGCGGTTCGAAGTTTGAAATTACCTTGCTGTTACAGTAATTTATTATCCTGACAGATGTTGTTTTTAGTCTAATGTTAGTCTGTGGGAAAAGAAGGTGCAGATTTGAGAGTCCTGCTGTTTTTAACCGAGGATCAATCCTTACAACAAGAGCTCAAAGACCAGATTCCCAATCATTATTACCTGGTGGAAAGTGATGATGCTTCAGACTGGATTAGTGCTAGTGATCTTCAGCGGGGCTTGGTTTTGCTGGATATGGATTATCCACGTATCCTTGATTGGTTGCAGGAAGCCAGAATCAAGAAGCCGGATCTAGTTTATGTTGGTGTAGGGAAAACTAATAAGCAGGCCTCGGATTTGGCAGATTATCTCTATGATTATCTGGTAGTTCCTTTTGAATCGTGGCAGCTTGAAAAGATGCTTGATCGAGCCTGGGGCAAAGCTCTTGAGGGTTATCAGGATCCTGGTTCCGCAAATAATTTAAAAACTGTAAATGTTGTTCGCGAGCAGAACGAATTTGATACCCGTCCCTGGGCCAGGGTGATCAGTGATTTTTCCAGGACAGTAAGCAACCAGCTGAATAGGGATAAATTTCTCAATCTTTTTCTTTATGCGGTTAAAGAGCTAATACCGGTTGGTAAACTGTCTGTATTGTTAAAGGATAAAGATCGTGAAGAGTACTACATTGCTGCCCAGCATGGTTTGAACCCCGATCTTAATAAAAAGTTACGCTTGAGCTGTTCAGATGGAATTATAGCCTGGCTTTCCGAGGAAGGTCAGATTCTTCAACGTTTTAAGCTGCCGAATCATATTTCGACTGAGCAAAAAGCTGAGATCCAGCTGGAAATGAAGTTGCTTCATGCCTTTGTCTGTGTTCCCCTGATTGCTTACGGTAAAGTGAATGGTGTTTTGTGTCTCGGCTCAAAGGTAGCCGGTACCCCATTTGATCATCAAGAACTTGAATTACTCTATGCGGTTTGCGGAAACATTGCTAGCGCCTTGGAAGACATAAATTTACATGAGCTGCTGCTCAATCAGAAGATTTATATTGAAAGTATTCTCCAGCGGATGAACAGCGGTGTAATCGCCATCGATCGGTTTGAAAAGATCACAACCTTTAACCAGCGAGCCGGAGAGATCTTATCCCGGGAACCACTAGCAGTGATCAATAAAGATCTAAGACTGCTGGTTAGTCCTCTTGGAGATATCTTGTACGAGACAATGATCAAAGGAACAGAATACAATAAAAAACAACTTGAATTAGCCGGGGATGGATTACCGCTGGAAGTTAGCACTTATCGCATGGTAAATCAGTTTGATGATATTCTTGGTAGTGTGATGATTATTGATGATATTACTGCTCGCAAAAAAGCTGAAGCAGAGAAAAATAAAGCGGAGCAGATCAACGTCCTGAACCGTTTTGTCAGCCAGCTGACTCATGAAATCAAGAACCCGATGGTCGCCATCCAGACATTTGCCCAGTTGCTGCCAGAGAAGTATGAGGATAGTGATTTTAGAAACATATTTTCTAAAACTGTTAAACAGGAAATCAAAAGGCTAAATGGTTTGATTGATCAGTTGATTGCTTTTTCCACACCGCTTCATTATAGTTTTGAAATTGCTGACATCAAAGATGTTCTGGAATATGCCTTTGAACTTTTAGAAGAACAGGGCGTGAAAATGGCTGATTTAATCCAAAAAAACTATTGCCAGGAATCATTACGGACTAAAGTTGATAAACTAAGCCTGGCCAGAGCTTTTTCTTATCTCATTAATTTTTTATGTGAGTCTGCCCAGAAAAACGGTAAAGAGATCATCATTGTGACAGCGCTTTCTGAACCGAAGACAGAATCGGCGCTCATTCAAATCATGATTACCGACAATTGTACAAAGATTGAATTTGAAGATCCGGAGATGATCTTTAATCCCCTGGAAATTTGTCCAGAAAGCCCTATATCGATAGGCTTGCCGGTTAGCAGAAAAATCATTGAAGATCATGGCGGTCGGCTTCATGCTGTCCAGTCTGCCACTGAAGCTCTAAAATTTGGCATCAGCCTGCCTTCATTAGAATCTTAATTAGTCAATAAAGGAGCTTGAATCACCAATGGAGGACAACCCCAGGATTTTAGTTGTTGATGATGAATTGGGACCGCGGGAATCTCTGCGAATGATTTTAAAAGATCAATATCGGATTGAAACTGTTGCAACCGGAAGGCAGGCCATTGATCTTGTCCAAAAGGGGGGGATTGATCTGGTAATCTTGGATATCAGGATGCCGGAAATGAGCGGCATCGAATTATTAAGCGCGATCAGAAAAATTGCCCCTGCCACGGAAGTGATCATGATTACGGCTTATGCATCGGTTGAAACGGCTACAGAAGCACTGCGTATGGGCGCAATTGATTACCTGATCAAACCTTTCGAAATAAGTGCGGTCAGAAGTGTTGTCGAAAAAGGGTTACAGAAGCGAAAGGAATCCAGGTTAATTGATTCTAAAATTTTAGAACTTCAACAGGCTAAGGTTATGCTTGAAGAAGAGATTAAGATTACATCCATTAATATTAAAAGCCATTACCGGGAAACGATCGATTCGCTTGTAGCTGCTGTAGATGCCAAAGATTCTTATACAAAAGGGCATCAGGAGCGGGTTGCTGGTTTGGTAAGCCAGATTTGTTCTCAGCTTAACCTGCAGGAAACAGAACAGGAACTAATTCGACGGGCGGCAACACTTCATGATATCGGGAAAATTGGAGTTGATGAAAGGATTTTAAGAAAAAGCTGCGGACTGACCAGCGATGAATATGCGATTGTGCAAAAACACTCTGCCATCGGCGCCGCTATTTTATCCCCGGCAACTTTTTTAAAAGATATTGTTCCGTTGGTTTTGTACCATCACGAACGCTATGACGGAACGGGTTATCCCGAAGGGCTAAAAAGCGGCAACATTCCCTTGGGAGCAAGAATTATTGCTGTTGCCGATTCAATCGATGCAATGCTCTGGGATCGACCGTACGCAAATTCAAAAACGGTACCTGAAGTTAAAAAAGAACTGCTCAAGGTGGCCGGAAAACAGCTTGATCCAACTTTAGTTGAAATTGTTATTGAAAATAATTTGATCGGCAATTAAATTTAAGTTTAATTATAATTGCCTGGAATGTCGCACGATGGCAAAAAGATCACTGATCAGGGCATAGGCAGTTTGCCGGATTTGCGGATCGTAACTTTCAATGGTAAAGGTGCCGGCCAAGTCCGTATAAATGGTCAGAGCTGATGAGGTGCCCTGGATTTGGGCCAACGGTTGTGTAATCGGAATAGCCACCGGTTTAACTCTACCGTAAGTCTCATCTCCGCTTCGATAACCTTCACAGAGCAACTTGATTGTTTCACCTGCTTGTTTTGCTTTATCCAGATCATCGCGGCTGATAGCGGTGATTCCCTCGCGATCAATTTCCGGTGGAGTAATGGCTGCATTGAAAAAAACGTTCATCAGGGCGGCAACCTTGGCTGCAGCATCCCAACCATCCAGATCCAGGGCAGGATCGGATTCAACGAAACCTTGTTCCTGTGCTTTGTTCAGAGCAGCCTCAAAAGATTCGCCGGCAGCCATTTCGGTCAGCATATAATTGGTGGTACTATTGAGGATACCCCTAAAACCGCTTATTGCACAGGCCGGCAGAGTTTCACGAACCAGGTTAAAAACGGGGGTACAATCCATTACAGTTCCTTCAAATAAAAGTATCTGCCCAACTTTTTCAGCCAGGGCCTGTAAATCTCCATAATAGAAAGCAATCGGACCCTTGTTGGCAGTGATCACATCTTTACCGTTAAGTAGAGCATTTTTGATATGATCTGCAGCTGGCTGTCCGTTTATAATGTTAAGAGTGGTAATTTCAATTACGACGTCGATGAAATCAAGGTTAATCAAATCATCGACAGTAAGAAGCTTATAGTCCGGGTTTTCAATATTAAATGAACCGCTCTGGTTAATATCATCTAGTGCTCTTTTTAAATCAATGCCTTGCCGGTTAACCAGCGCACCCCTGCTGCGGGTAGAAATTGCAGAAACCTGGAAAGTACACGACTCTTTTGCGGCCCACCCCTGTTGTTTTTCCAACAATATTCGAGCCAGTTCCTGACCAACATTGCCAAATCCGATCAAGCCGATATTAATCACTTTGTGCATCGTTTGAATACACCTCTTTTTCCGTATTATATCATGGCCCGAAAAAAGATCATTTGCGCTCTTGACTCTGAAACCGTTAAAATGATCTTGCAGAACCAAAGATATTCTGCTGGTATTTTTGTGGTTTTTAGCAAGATCATCCTTTGGTATGAGCATAAATTCAAACCGGAGGACCTTATGCTATGTTTTGATGATCATTAAACTATAATTATAAGCTGCCCCGGCAGGGCGGTAATATGATCGACGAAAGGAAAATGTAGTGATGAAAAGTAAAATATGGGGTATTATCCTGCTTGTCCTCGGTATTATGGTTCTGTTGCAGTTGACCGGAGTTTATAATTTTGGTCTGGCTTTTTGGCCGGTTGTTTTATTATTAATTGGCCTGGTGATTGTTTGGGAGAGTATCAGCTTTGGCTGGCATTCCTGGTTTTTACTGGGCCTCGGGTTATGGGTCGGGGGGATTGGTATTTTTGGTATTTTAAAAAATGCCGGTTTTAGTGAACTCGGCGGAGGCGATATTGCTCGCTACGGGTGGCCGCTCTTACTTGTAGCCATCGGTTTGTCAATCCTCCTTGGTGATCGGTTTGGCGGCAGCGGCTGTTGGCTTAATCATCGGTCGGAAGATGGTTCAGGATGGAAGGGTTGTTCCAGGATGCGTCATATCGGGGATCTTTATCACGGACGATCGCCCTGGATTTTAGATGCGGACCAGGAATTTTATCATGGCATTGGTGATGTAGTAATAGATTTGACGACAGCAACAATCAACCCGGGTATGCACAAGATTTTGGTGAAGGCTGGGATCGGCGAGGTTACAGTGAGGATTCCCGAGGGAGTAAACCTTGATATTGAAGCCTCTGTAGGGATTGGTGAGCTGAAGCTCTTCGGAGAAGAACGTTCTGGCATTTCCGGTCTACTCTTAAAAAGGCAGGTTGAACTGGAAGGAGCTGAAGCAACTTTACAGATTGAAGCGAGGCTTGGTATGGGAGAGATGGAAATCCAGTACATGCCAGCGATGCCGCCGGGTAATCTACAATGAGCGTGGAAAGGACCTTTGGCTTACAGTGGCGCCTGGCGGTAGTATGTTTTGCCGCCGGCGTCAGCAGTAGCCTTACCACCATAACGGTATATTGGGTTACAGCTCAAGATGGTTTTCTACAGTATGCTGAAGTGATCCTGGCTTTATTAAGCGGTTTGATTATTGGTGTTGCGGCAGCAATTATTGGCTCAGTAATTACCCGCTCAGTCAAACTAAGGTTATGGGAAGCAGGACGGATGGCTGGACGCATAGCTCGTGGCGATTACCAAGCCAGAGTAGAAATTGGACCTGCCGATGAAGTAGGGTGGCTAGAAGAACAGTTGAATTTGATGGCTATCCAATTGGAAGCAGCTGTCGGAGCATTGAAAGATCTTGCTGAAAAAAACCGCCGATTATCCGAAGAGGCCGGTCGGGGAGCTGCACTGGAAGAAAGAATGCGCCTGGCCCGTGACTTGCATGATACAGTTAACCAGCAACTCTTTGTGCTCGCCATGCGAGCGGCAGGGTTGAGTAAACATTTGCAAAATGCTGATCGTTCGGCCTTAGTTGCCGAAAGCAAAATAATTGAAACCATGTCTCGGCAGGCTCATAGTCAAATTCGCGAGTTAATTCTGCAGCTTCGCCCGGTTACTCTGGAAAAGGAAGGCCTGGCTGCGGCACTAAGGGAATATATGATTAAGCTAGCTGAACGGGAAAGCTGGCAATTTTCTGATCAAATTGATTCAAAGCTGGCATTGACCGGTGAGCAGGGAGCGGGCTTGTTCAGAATCGCCCAGGAAGCCTTAAATAATATCAGTAAACATGCCTGTGCCGATATTGTTGAAATCAGGCTTATGCAGAATGAAGGCCAAATTGAACTGGTGATTGCCGATAATGGTAAAGGTTTTAATCTTCATGATCCGGTCAGCTCTGCGGCGGTAGGGTTATCCGGAATTAGAGAAAGGGCAGCGGAGATCGACGGGCAAGTGACAATTGATAGCTTACCAGGCAGGGGAACTAAGATCATTGTTCGTCTCCCACACTGGGAACAAGGAAGTGACTAAGATGGTTTCTATTATGCTGGTTGATGATCATGGGATGGTTCGCGAGGGTTTGAAATACTATTTAGAAACAGAGCCGGATCTGGTGGTTGTAGGTGAAGCTTCCGATGGGGCAGAAGCTGCAGAGATGGCTGGAAAGCTTAAACCCGATCTGATCTTGATTGACCTGATTATGCCGGGTGTAGATGGGATTGAGGGAACCAGGCAGTGTTTGGAACAAAGTCCCGGTTCAAAGGTGATTGTTTTAACCAGCAAAGCAGAAGACGATCTGGTCTTGCCGGCGATCAGAGCCGGGGCTCTTTCATACCTGCTGAAAGATGTAGCCGCTGCAGACCTGGTGCAGGCGATACGTGATGCAACTGCCGGAAAACCAACCCTGCACCCCTTGGCTGCAAATAGGATGATGCGCGAGGTTAGTGTTGAAAAAACTAATACTTCCAGGGTGGATCAGATTAGTCCCCGGGAAATGGAGGTCCTAAAGCTGATCACTGAAGGTCTTGGCAATAAAGAAATTGGTGAAAAACTATTTATTAGTGAAAGAACGGTTAAAACTCATGTAACTCAC
>Ga0180433_10011325_pt1 | contig 10588 bp, 7 predicted proteins | sample SS_ome_8_FD_132980 | JGI IMG/M metagenome (GOLD analysis project Ga0180433, IMG submission 132980) | Hypersaline lake sediment archaeal communities from the Salton Sea, California, USA - SS_1_D_1 metaG | ecosystem: Environmental > Aquatic > Non-marine Saline and Alkaline > Hypersaline > Sediment...
GCGATTATGAACTTTAATCGCCGTATTTTCATTCTCGCGGTAGCCCTCTTCTAGATAAATTTCCATCTGGGGAGTGCTCGGAAATCTTCGAGCATCAACGATTTCGATCAATCTTGGAAGACCTTGGGTTACGCTAAACTCCTCAACTCCTGCATAATGAAAGGTTCTGAGGGTCATTTGGGTTCCTGGTTCACCGATTGATTGTGCTGCAACTGTACCCACAGGCTCTGAAGTCTCTACAATTGCATTATTAAAATTAATATAGATTTTATTGAGCAAGTATTCCAATTGCTCTAATTCTAATTTTTCATCTTTTATTCTGTATCTGATTTTCTCAATCAAATCATCGGGAATACCATCTTCATGTAATTCCTCTAATTTCTCCTCTAATATTTTATTAGTTACTTCAACCATATTTCATAACCTTATTTTTTTGCTAATTAACTTTCCCTCTCTTCTTTCCATTCAAGAAAACCCTTGGTTATTTTCCCCCGCCATACCGCATTTTTTCCCGTTTCTTCTTCAAAAATTTTCATTAATTCCGCTTCTGAAAGATCTACTGCTTTTTTGTCTTTTTTAGGTTCTTCTGTAATTTTTTCCTCTTTCTTTTTCTTTTTTACTTCTTTCTTCGGAGCTTTCTTTTCTGGTCGCTTGTTTAATTCTTCACGTACGTCTTCAATATCTAATGATTTTGCTTTAAGCAAAAGTACATCGAGATTAACAGCATCCGAATGATCGGTATGCATAGGATCAATTCCATCATCTCCATAGCTAAACTGAATTATGTTCTTATCACTATTTCTAACCGTTCCATCATTTTCGATTACCATATCTTGTAAAGCGTTTACTAATCTGCGTTGCATATAACCACTCGTTGATGTTCGAACTGCAGTATCTACTAATCCTTCTCTACCTCCCATCGCGTGAAAAAAGAACTCTACCGGCTTCAGACCATTCCTATAAGATGATTCTACGAACCCACGTGATTTGGGGGTAAGATCATTGATTTTGAAATGAGGTAATGTTCTTGAACTATAACCTCTGTTTATTCTTTCCCCTCTGATTGCTTGTTGTCCTACTACAGCTGACATCTGACCAAGATTTAATATATTACCCCTTGCCCCCGATTTAGTCATTATTACAGAATGGGCTTCATCTCCGATAAAATCTGCTGCTGATTCCTCTGCTTTTTTACGTGCTTCAGCAAGAACTTGTCGAATCCTTAATTCGAGTGTCTCTCGCATGGAGCGTCCAGGGGCTCTCTTTAGTACTTTTGTATCATTTTCATAAAACGCTTTAATTAATTTTTCAGATTCCTCATCAGCATCTTCTAAGATCTTTTTAATTGTTTCATAGGCTTTTCCATGGACATACACTTCATCCAAACCCATTGTCATACCATTCTGACGAATAACATAGAGCAGCATCTTGGTTGAGTTATCTAAAAACTGACGACCTCGAGCATTTCCATGGTCTTTTATTATTCTTTGAAGGATACTATTTGACTGCATTGCACCAAATGAATTTTCATCTATAGTTCCTGTGATAAGCTCACCATTTTTAATTACAACATAGGCATCGTATTCACAGTCCTCCTCAGTACATACATCACATTTTTTACAGAATTTCGATTTCACGCGAATATTTAGATCATCGGGAAATAATGTACTAAATATTTGTTTTCCGGAATATAACGGTTCTGGTTCCGTTACTACAGGAGTAAGTTTAGCTAAGCTAAAACTAGGATTCATATCAAAGACACCTCCCATAAACAGAAGATTTAGGGTGTCTTTTATATTGTATAACGAATCTTTCCCGGTAAATTGAAATACTGCTGAAATAAAATCTTGAATACCTCCTAATATCGGTCCTCCAAATCGAGGGGATAAAATGTGTTCTTGGACCTTTAAAAGTAATTCTGCTTCTGTACGTGCTTCCTCACTCTGGGGGACGTGAAGGTTCATCTCATCTCCATCAAAATCCGCGTTATATGGGGGGCATACCGTTAGATTTAGTCGAAATGTTCTCCCATCCATTATTTTTACTTCATGGGCCATTATAGACATTCGGTGGAGAGAAGGTTGTCGATTAAACAATACTAAATCACCATTATTTAGGTGCCTTTCTACAGTAAAGCCTGGCGCAAGCATTTCTGCAATCATTTTTCGGTTCTTAACATAGCGTAGATCAATACGTCTTCGATCATTTCGAATGATATAATTTGCGCCAGGATGGTGATTCGGACCATTTAATACCATTTGCTTCATTTCTTCAATGTTCCAATCATTAACATTGGTAGGAATAGTAAGTATTTTGGCAATTTCGATTGGAACTCCCACTTCATTAATACTAATATAAGGATTAGGCGAGATCACACTTCGAGCGGAAAAATCCACACGCTTTCCACTCAAATTACTACGGAATCTCCCTTCTTTACCCTTTAATCTTTGAGTTAGGGTGCGCAAGGCTCTTCCAGATCGGTGTCGTGCAGGTGGAATTCCAGAGACTTGATTATCAAAATAAGTGGTGATATGATACTGTAATAATTCCCACAAATCTTCAACTATTAAATGCGGAGCGCCGGCATCAATGTTTTCTCGAAGTCTTTGGTTAATTCGAATTACATCTACCAGCTTATGAGTTAGATCATCTTCTGAACGAATACCACTGTCTAATGTGATTGATGGACGTGCACAAACGGGAGGAATGGGTAATACCGTAAAAACCACCCATTCAAGTCGAGCATTTTCGGGAGAAATTCCCAATATACGCAAATCGTTGTCGTTCATTTTCTTTAAACGTTCAAGAATTTCAATAGGTGTAATTCTACGGGAACCTTTATTCTCTTCCTCTTCATAAAAGGTTGTAGGTTTTTCAATAATGATTTTTTTCTTCTTAGCACCACAATAAGGACATACTTTACTCTTTCGAGCTCTTTTAAAAACTAATTTTGATGCATCCTCATCTCCTTCAAAAAAGAGTTTGCGATGCTTAACTTGTTCTTTCCTAAATTTCTCTTTTTCCTCCTCAGTAAGCATCAAGCGAGAACATTCAGGACAAATTGAGCGTAAGACTTTTAATACTTTTTTCGCATAGCCTACATGGATGACGGGTCGTGCGAGTTCTATATGTCCAAAATGACCCATACAGTTACTTACGAGATTACCACAGGTCTGACATCGCTGTCCTGGCTCAATGGTGCCAAGACGTTGGTCCATCAACCCCGAGGGAATTGGAAGCCCATCCTCATCATAGGTGTCTGCGGTGATAATACGCGCAGCACTCATCTTCCGAATCTCGTCAGGAGACAATAAACCAAACTTGATCTTTTCAATCATTTTTGTACGACTAAAAGTATAACTCATACTATGAATTCCTCCACTTTAATAAAAGTGAAAATAAATTTCCTAATAGAATAATTAGAGATCATAAAACTAAAACATCCTTTGTTTTGAGTTTAAAATTAAATAAACTTAAAGAATAAGTTAATCGGTTAAACACTGTAAGTTATTAAGGTATGCAAATATTAAAAATTTTACGGATTAGACATCATTTTAATCTTTTTATAACCAGATTTCTTTTTGAAAAATAGATTGATATAGGATTAATAAAAATTCGACTAAAAAGCACTAATTTTATGCTTATTTGCTATATCTTCTTTAGGAGAATTTAGCAAACTCTTTTAGCGATATTTAAAAGATTTTTTTACTTTTCGAGATTTATTAAGAATAATGAAGATACTTAAAATTATTAGAAGTAAAATCATTATATTTCTTATTCAATTAGCACTTTTAAGCTTATTTCTGATTATATTTGAGTATACTTTCGAAATAGGGTTTGATAGCTCCATCTCAACAGATAGAAGACAGATAATCCAATTTCTAGCTAATTATATTATGTTTGAAGGATTAAACGATACTCTTTTAATATATGGCTTATGGCTATTAGTGGCAACTATACCGATTATAATTCACCGAAACGTCAAGAAAGTTTATTCGATGAATTTACTTACTTTTTTTTTCCCTAATTTCTTTTTCTATGTCTTTCTTTCGCGATATTCCCCTTTATATTTTAGCGAGAACTTTGGAAAATTATTTCTTAATACTATCATTTTAGCTTTGGTTCTTATTAGTTATTCTATTATTCTCTCTTTTATTGTAAACTACTTTTGGAAAACTACTAAAAAAGAAGAAAATTTCAAATTATTGGAAATTGATAAAAAGGTAGTCTCTGTTTGTCCCCAATGTGGGACAAAATTCGACTCAAAGCCTTTATATTGCTATAATTGTAATGCTAAACTAATCGATGACTCGCCAACTGTCTCGAAAACACGATCAAAAAAGGATTAATTATGATAGGTGAATTAATTGCGATTTTCGCAGTGATGACTTTTGTAATATCGAATGTGTTATTTCGGAAAACTGAAGATGAAGCAACTCCAGTTTTTATAAATTTTTTCCGAACTGCCATCGGTACTATTACATTCATTATATTTGCTTTTCTGCTTAATATATTTGATAAAATTTTCCTTCTCCCATTTGAATTGTGGATAGTCCTATTCATTAGTTTTCTTTTTGGTCAAGTGTTTGGAGATACCGCTTACTTTAATGCACAAAAAGACTTAGGTACTACTCTTGCTTTAGGAGTATCAATGACTTTCCCCTTATTTACATTTATACTCTCCATGCTTTTTCTTAATCAAGAATTTGAGATATCATTGTTACTTTCATTAATATGTATTAGTACTGGAGTGATAATCATTGGAAAAAGCAAGTCAAAAGTATCTATTATTGAAGATCCAAGTTTCAATTCGCCCAAACCACTAAATCGGAAAGGTTCTAAAAAAAAATTAGATTTTAACTCCATAAGAGCCCTAATTTTCGGGTTGATCGCGTCTTTAAGCTGGGCAATAGGCTTAATCATTATTGAATTTGCAACACTTCAAATTGATGTTATTTTATCTTTACAGGAAGGATTAAGCTCAGTTTTAGGAAATGTAATTCGATTCCCATTTGCTGCAGCAATTCTCACATTAATGGTAGGCACAGAAAGCTATTCAATAAAGAAAGATAAAAAAGTTAATATATCCCCTTGGAGAAAATCAGCAGTAACATGGGTCTATCTAGTCATTGCTGCATTGATTGGAACTTCACTGGGAGCGTATGTGTATACTGAGGCTGCCCGTGTTGCTGGTTCTACAGTAATGGCTCTTATTGCTAGTGCAAGTCCTTTATTCTCCCTTCCTATTACTTATATGATAAATAAAGAGAAGATATCCAAAATAGGATTTCTAGGCGTTATCTTAACAGTTATTGGAGTAGCTATTATAATTATTTAATCATTTAAATGCGCAATTAGCCAAACTTAGAGGATTTTTTCATAATCGAAATTATTTGCGTCAAGGATCGTTTTTGTCATTTCCAAGAAGATCTCACGAATATTATGATTTTCTTTCGAAGAGGTTTTATAATAAGGAATACTGCCATGCTTTTTTCGGAAGTTTTCGATAACTAACTCGTTCATCTTTTTCTTCTCATCTTTCACTAGATCATATTTGCAGCCGACCAATATTTTTGGCGTGTTGTCGTGATTGAGCTTCTCTAAGTGATCATTCCACCAGTCTAAGCCAAGTAAAGTATTGTTAAGATTATATAAACTAAAAACGAGGAAGATCCCGTTAGCACCCCCAATATAATAGCTAAACATCTTTTTAAATTGTTCTTGACCCCCAAAATCCCAGATACTTAATCGCAAAAAATTTTCTTCTCCGTTAACGATGATTGGGAGATCATAGGTATAGAAATCAATACCGATCGTAAGCCTTGTGTTAGCATCAAATGTATCAAAGCATAATCTACGCGCTATGCATGTTTTCCCTACACCTCCATTACCAATTAAGCAAATTTTAAAAATATAGGCAGGTTTTAGCTCTTCAACTGGATTTTCTTTGTTTGCACTCATTGCTTTTCTATAACTCTATTAGTTAATGCAATAAGCATTTTTTCTCATTTTAATTTTTTGTGTTGAGATCTTTGATTTTATTCAAATAAACATCTATTTATTTACTTTTAATTCAAATTCTTCTAATTTCAATTCTTTTATTTCAAATTTATTTTTAGAGAAAAAATCTTTATTTTAAGTTTGTATTATTTGACGATATAGGGGTAAAGGGAATATTTGTGTTATTTAGATTCATTTAAGTCTTCATTTTAAGAGTTAGATTTAGTATATTCTTTCATAAGGCTCTATTATCTCTAATCTTTTTTCTTTAATATTATTACTATAATTATGGTGTATAATTTTAGCCAAATAGCCTTATGACTATAATACTTCATGGGTAAACATTGTCATTTGAGTTCACTTCTTGAACATTTTCAGGTGTTGGATTTCATAAGTAAAAATAAAGATTTTTTTCTACTCGTTTTTTTTTTGTCGACTTGATTTGGATAATTTTATCCATCCGATACTCATCCTCAACCAACACATTTATATAGAAGTAATACTAATTAAAGAGTAAATACATTAAAATTTTTAATCAAAAATTTAAAGTATTTAATACTTAACAAAAAAATTGTGGAGGAATAAAAATGGCTGCATTTGCATGGAGTCCTTTACGGGCTTTAATGAAAAAAGCTGGAGCTGAAATTGTAAGTCGAGCCGCAGTTGACAAATTAATGGACTATTTAGAGGAATATGCCAAAGAATTAACTGGTGCTGCGTTAGATATTGCTAAACATTCCGGCAGAAAGAAAGTTACCCAGCAAGACATGAAGATTGCTATTGGTATGATTTAAATTAGCATTCCAGCTTAAGATTTTTAACTTTTCTTTTTTTTATTTAATATTTTTTTAGAAAGGATGTCCCTTCTTACTAACACTTAAGGACAGAATTTAACCTCATCTTGAGAAGCGATCCATTTTTCTAGACCCATCTCTTTCATTTTTTTCATGTTCTCAACTGTTCTTGCATGATGAGACATTCCATCATTTGCAAACTCTTTTAATTTACTGCAAGGCATATCAGGGCATTCAAAACAATACTCAAATGATTTTTTATCTGCACATTCTCGAAAATAACAATCTGGAGTCCAGGATTTACTTTCAGAAGCTCTGCATCCCTCACAACTTATCTTTTCAATTTTGGGATCGATATTTTTCTTAAACCATGTAAGTAATTCCTGATGTAGCTTATCATTACCATGCGATGCAAGATAAATGTCACATGCATTACAATTCAGTCCGCAATAGGAGATATTCCATAATTCGGGGTTAGTTTTCATAATTTAATTTGAGATATACTGAAATTAAAATTTGTTTGTTTAATTTTATAATATTCTTTGAGTTTAGACTTAAAGTTAGAATTTATTCCAGTTTCTTTTGAGCTATATTGATATTTTTCTTAATGTTTGCTGCAAGGGGAGAGTCAATAAGGTTTATCTCCTTTAGAAAATCTAGAGCTGAGGTGAATTTTTCGAGAGCTTCGGTGTAATTTCCTTGCTTATAGAATATTAAACCAATTCGGTTAATATATTTTGATTTCTTGACTTTTTGAACTCTTTCTTCTAAATCATCGGTGATTTCAAGCGCTTGTTCATAAAATTGGATAGCAAGATCCTGATTTCCTAACTTAAAGTTTATATTGGCAATGTTGCTTAAATCAGTGGTGATTTCTGTTAAATTATTCAAGTTTTGATGAACATTTAATAATTTTTCGTAATATATTAATGCTTCCCCATATTGCTTTTGGTCTTCAGAAGTTTTTGATAGGCTGTTAAGAAGGATAGATTGCCATTCAAGATTTTCCAGTTTTTCACTAATTTCTAAAGCTTCTTTCCATTTTTCTATTGCAACTAATGGTTTTCCAGTGGTATTATGAATAAGCCCGATAGTATTTAGGCATAAGGCTTTATCCGGGAGATTTTTATATTCATTGAAAATTTCAAGAGCTTGTTCATAGGATTTTAGAGCATCTTCATAATTCTCAAGATTCACTTGGAGTTCTCCGATTGCATTCAACGTCGTTGCTTTTTCTAACATATTATTGATATTTTCGGTAATCTCTAAGGATTTATTATAATATTCAAGGGCTTTAGTATGATCTCCTTGCTTCCGATAACTATTTCCAATATTATTTAAAATAATTGAGATCGAAAGTTGGTTTCCCAATTTCTTATAGATTGTAATTGCCTCTTCATAATATTCTAGCGCTTTCGAATAACTTTCTTGGAGTTCGAAAACTGTTCCAATATTATTAAGTGAGACTGCGACATCAGGCATATTATTGAGTTTCTTATTTAATTTCAAACCTTTTTCATACCACTTCAATGCTTCTGAATACTCTTCTTGGTCAAAATAAACTGCTCCAATATTGTTATATACTCCGGCTTTATCTGCATTTAGATTAAGAGATTCCTTAATTTCAAGTGCTTGATGAAAGATTTTTAAGGATTTTTCAAACTTCTTAAGATGTCGATATGCTAATCCTAAATTATTTAGACAAATTGCTTTACTAGTCAAATTACCAAGGCGCTCATTTAGATCGAGTGCCTTTTCAAACCAATTTAGCGCTTCAAAATCATCACCAAGATCATAATATATCAAACCAATGTTATTGTAAGAAACTGCGATCCCCGGGAAGTTAGCTAGTTGTTCATCGATAGCTAAGGAATCAAGATAATATTTTAATGCAGTATTGATATCTCCTTTATCATAATAAAGGCTGCCTATATCATTAAGGCATTTAGATTTATAAGATATATCACCTACTTTTTCATATAATTTTAAGGCCGTTTCATAATCGTTAAGCGCTTCATTAAAATTCCCAAGATTTTGGAGAGTATTTCCGATATTATTGAGATAAATTCCTCTCCTCCTATTATCGTCCAAATTTTCTGCTATTTCTAAAGCATGCCGATAGTTTTTCAAGGCTTCTCCATATTTGCCTTGATCTTCGTAGATTTTACCCAGATTAGCAAAACTTGAAGGCTTTTCGGCAGTTAATCCTAATTGCCCGTCAATTTCAATGGATTCTTTGAATTTTTCCAATGCCTCCTCATATTGGCTTAGATTGTAATGAATGAAGCCAATATTACTTAGCGTCATCGATTTATTTTCTAAGTCATCATTTTCTATGGAAATTCTTAACATTTCTTTAGCACATCTCATCGCATCTTCGAATTGTCCTAATTCAAGATATATTTTATGAGGGATATAATATTTAGTAAATTTACTGGGTTTATCCAAATGATTGGAGAGCCATATCAAGGGATCAATTTCAAATTCCTTCTTGCTTACCTTTGGAGTAGACTCTATTAATTCATGTATTAACAGTGAGGTATTAACGTCAATTCTAAACACCTTCTTAGCAAAGCCCATTCGCTTAATATCCATAAGAATCCGATCCACTTTTGCTAAGTTTTCGTAATCATCGCTAAAATTCTCATCAATCTCAAAAATTTGAGCTTTGCCACTATCTTCACTTCGATAATTTATCCAAATAATATTATTTATGTCCTTAAGTGCTTTAAGGGTGGGCACTACATCAAAATCATCGCTACCCGAATAACCCATAATAACAATCGATCTACCTCGTGAGATATTTTCAAATAAGTCTTGTTTAAAAGGTTCTACTTGAAAAACATTTAAACCATCTTTATTTGAACCAAATGCTTGAATAGTTGCAATTAATGTATCGCTTGTGTCCTTATCCTTAATCAGATTTTTTTTTGAACCATGAATTTTATAAAGTGTTTTCAGTCCTTGAGTATAGAGTCTTTGAGGATCACTATGTTTCTCAAAACTCTTTTTTGTAATAATAATCTTTATCTCTTCTTTAGGAACCCCAATTTGAAGCAGAGCATGTTCAATGAGGTAATCAAAGTTCGTTGTCATAACGAAATTCCCACTTTTAATCATTTCAGCAAGAAAAAAATGTTGGATATTTGGACTATCACACTCACCATAATAATCAATTATTTTAAGATCCTCATCTATATTATCTCGTACGATTTCAACTAAGGCTTCGAAACGAAGATTCTCTAAATGACGTATTCGCTCAACCTCTGAATTACAACAGCAATAGTCAATGATTGCATCCATCATACGTCTTCCAGCGGGTAATTTTGAGGGAGAATCAACTGAACACCCTGCTCCAATTAGAAAAGTTAATTTATTTCGCTTTCCGAGGAGTTTATTAACAGAAAAGTCTATTTGACTCATAATTATTTTGAATTTGTTAAATTATCCTAAAGTAATATTTATTACATATTGAATTTAAAAAAATTTTTGATATGAATATCTAGAATCATAACTCATTCTATTTCGAAATATTATTTGGGAGGTAATTGGATAGCATTTATTGTTTATATATGAGAAAATGTTGCAATATTGCAACATTTGCAAATATTTAAATATTTTAATGATATTTATTTATATATCAAACATTTAGATTATTTTTTATACTATGTCAAAAAAATCTTTGAATAAAGAATCCACGAAAAATTTACCTATTAGCTTACAAGGGATTGAGACCATTCTCATTCATCTTTATAACCGCGATAAAAGACCCACAAGTATGAGGAAAATTGGCC
>Ga0180433_10011326_pt1 | contig 10588 bp, 7 predicted proteins | sample SS_ome_8_FD_132980 | JGI IMG/M metagenome (GOLD analysis project Ga0180433, IMG submission 132980) | Hypersaline lake sediment archaeal communities from the Salton Sea, California, USA - SS_1_D_1 metaG | ecosystem: Environmental > Aquatic > Non-marine Saline and Alkaline > Hypersaline > Sediment...
CGCGATGGCGGTTGTAGATTCTCTCACACTCTTCATAGAGAGGGTCAATTGGAAGATGAAGTGCCTGACCGACTTCAGTTTCGTCGATTTGAAGGGGGACTGGGGCGAACTGCTCGACAATGCCTGATTTCTTCTTCGTGAAAAGTTGTATTGTGGACTCGATGACGTCGAGCTTTTTTATCTTTTCGTCCGCTTCCGCCGCTGCAATCGTATTGCGACTGAGCCGATTGTCCTTGTCGTTCAGGCGTGTAGCTGTATCGACAACGTGAAATGCGCCGAGTTCATGGAGCTGCTGCACAAGACCATGAATATGGTTCCTGGGCACGAGGAGCGTGACTTTCTTGATGGAGTCTATAGCCACAGTTAACCCTCAAGCAAGTGATCCAAGACCTTTTTGACATGCAAATCCAGTGTTTCTTGGGGGATTTGCTTCAAGGACTCTGCCGCAGCCTGATGCTCTTCTGAGAGCTTCTGCTGTTCAGCTTTGAGTGTTTCGGCGGATTGCCGACGGAGTGATTCAGCTTCAGATTTGAACGCTTCATCTGCCTGCTTTCGCTCAGCATCAATCTGTTCAACAGTCTGTTTGCCAAGCTCTGCTACTTTTTCAGATGCTTCCGAAAGCAACTGGTCGCATTCTTTTTCGACGCTCAATACATCTTCAACAAGATCAGCCATGTGAAATGGGCCTCCTTGCCCGAAGAAGGTGCGCAAACGGCATCGTCCAGCAGGGATGACGATTCTAACGCTGTCAGATTGTCAAGTCAACCTTTACTCTGCTGCCTGCTGAGCTAAGAGAACAGAGGAAGAATCTCCGGAAGGAAATGCTTCCGCCTGATACATCTTTCGTGTTCAGTGTCTCTACGGCGCCTTTGTCTCAAGACTGTTGCCAGCAAGAGATAAGGCCCCTCAGGACATATTATCGGTTCAATGTGCAGACAGTTCTCAAAAAACCAATTTGGCAGATCCTGCGCATTAAAGAACTGAGAAATGGCTCAAAGCAACGAAGTGAGTTATAGGTCTATTCGGCGAACGGGTACAAACGCAGGATACGCGACAGCAAATATTGCTCGTCACGGTCAAGTGAGGTTATGCTCTGATGGGATTACAATTGCCCCTGCAACTGGGAAATCCGTTTTCGTATTCCCGGCAGGAGAGGACTGTCAGTAGGCATTCGTTTTGCAGCTTCCATCAATGCTTGCAGCTCTGCTTTTTTGTTGCGCTCCATTCTTGCGACGTGTGCCAATCCTCTCCACGGATCTGCTGAGTGTGGAATGAGTGTTGCCGCCTCCTCATATTTCTTCTTTGCCTCCGATAGCCTTCGTTGCTGGTGATAGATAGCTCCCAGTTGGAGGACGGCCCGCGGGTGATTTTGGTCTCCGGGTAAAATGATGACAAGGTCTCTCTCGGCTTCGTACAGGCGTCCCAGATGACGCCGTGCCATTCCACGATGGTAGTAAGGATTTGAGTCCTGACGGTTCAAGCGTGTATTGAATTCTATGGCTTGCGTTGTCAGCCTCTCTACTCGTTTCCAATCCTTGTGTTCTGGAGCGACATCTACTCTTATATATTGCTGTGCCACAGCGTCCCATGCTCTGCCGCTCTCGGGATTGCAGATTGCAGTCTGACGCCAGACGAGTCGTTCATTGCCCCAAGTTGTGTTTCGGGTGATTGTTAGCGTGGCAAGAGATACGACAAAAACGCCGGTCACTACAATACCTAATACCTTACGAACACCGCCGCACTCCGATGCTGTGTGTAGCCACACCCCAACCAGCAGGCAAAACCCTATGAGAGGCACGGTCAGGAATCTTTCAGCCATGAGGTTTCCGATGCCAACCAGATTGGAGACCGGCGCGAGCGTAATGAAGAACCACAGAATCCCAAAGGATACGACCGATCTCTTTCTTATGTTCAATAGAGCGTACAGGACAAGTGCGAGCATAATTGCCACTGACAACAAAAACCGCACATCTGCGGGGGATACTATTGGTGGCAGATCATACAGAGCGCTCAGGTGTATGGGGAAGAACAATAGCCGTGCATATATCACAAGGACCGTTGGCATGGTGTAGATCGTGTTCACCAGACTACCGGCGGCGTAAGGAATCTTCATCTCAACGGGATGTTTCATCAACACAAACCGCACGATGATGTAGAACGTCAGAACAGCCCCCAAGCCAGCATAAGGCAGGATACGTTGTTTCCAATTGAAAGGACGATCCGAGAACATCGCATCCTGAAGAACTAGAACGACAGGCAGGACTATTGCCGTCTCCTTTGACAAGAGCGCAAAGAAAAATGCGGTCAGTGACAGAGCGTATCGCAGAGCGGAGAATCTGCTTCGAAAGAATTGGTTGAAGAGAATAAGTGTGAGAAAGAAGAAGAGTGCGCACAGAGAGTCTTCACGGAAGCCAGCGATGTTTGTCACTTCGGTCAGAACTGGATGGACAACGTAAACTAGTGCTGCGAGTGTTGCGACAGATCGACGAGGTACTATTGATATCACAAACAGGAAAACTATCGCCCCGACAGACGCATGCACTAAAACGTTTGTTAGGTGAAAGCGAAAGGCACGAGGAGTTCCGTCTTCCGATGCCCCCCAAGTAGAGTAGTCGAGCAAATAGGTAAAAGAAGGCAAAGGTCGATAGCTCAATTCCTGAAAACGAACGAAATATTCCTTGTCGAATAGATGTCGGAAGTTCTCCCACGTCCTAATGTTGTAGTTCTTCAGAATCACTGACTCATCGTCATAGATCAGCGGATTTGTCAGGCTGTTGGCATAGACAAAAATTGCGACGACGATGGGTACCAGAACGCACCACACAGAGGAAGTCGCGGACTTTTTTGTATCTCGAATTCTCTCCGCGTCCATTTCGATAACCTCTGATCGATCCGTTTCCGGTTTCTACACATGAAGTGGTGACGAGTTATTCGTCTACGCGAAGATCGTGGATTTCCAGTTCGACGGATTCGTTGCCATTGTAGCAGTTTAAGCGCGGAGCAAATGCAATGTGACAGGTATCGGAGCATTCAGAAATCTGATCATATAGATCGCCCATGCCAAAGCCGACTGCGCGGACGCTTGTATCCCCCTGTCTCACAATGAAAGAGACGTGTTGTCCTTTGGCTCCCATCAGCCTGGGCAGCCCCGCGACCGACAGATTGCTTGCAGCGAGTACCGGTGGTGGATTGCTTTCGCCAAAAGGCTCGAGGTTTTCAAATTCGTCAATAAGCTTCCGCGAAAGCATGGAAAGCAATATATCCGCGTCGATCTCTACTGAAGGCTGAAAATCGTCCTTTTTCAGAGAAGCGGCAGTTACTTGTGCAAGCTTCTCGCGGAGTGCGGGGATATTTTTGCTTTCGACCGAGAGGCCGGCTGCTCCCACGTGGCCGCCGAATGCAAGAAGTAAGTCTTCGCACTGTTTTATGGCATCATACAGGTGGAAGCCGGGTATCGAGCGTGCAGATCCTTTTCCCATGTCTCCGTCGAGCGCGATCATTACGGTAGGCCGGTTGTATTCCTCGGCTATCCGCGATGCAACAATACCGATCACCCCGGCATGCCAGTCTTCCGATGCGAGGACGATTGCCGGTGCCTGTGCAAGATTGCTATCGGCTTCCAGCATTTCGCGGGCCGACTTCAGAATATTGCTCTGTACCTTCTGCCGTTGCCGGTTGTGCTTGTCAAGAATCTCCGCCAATTCCATGGCCCTTTGTTTTGAATCGGTGGTCAGCAGTTCCACACCCAGGCTTGCCTGCGATAGTCTGCCGGCTGCGTTTAGGCGGGGAGCGATCCCGAATGAAACGTTTCTGGCGCTAAGTCTCTTGCCTTCTAGGCCGCTGATTGACAACAGAGCCTTGAGCCCTTCACATTTTGTGGCAGAAAGGGCCTGCAGACCGTACTTTGCGAGAACGCGATTTTCGTCTTTTAGTGGCACCACATCTGCGATAGTACCCAGTGCAACCAATGCCATCGAATCGATAAGAAATTGGCGAAATTCTGGGGTAACGCGTTTTCCGGGTGAAAATCGCTTTGCAACTGCCCAGCACAGCTTAAAGGCTACGCCTACGCCCGAGAACTCACGGAATGAACACTTTGATTGCGTCAATTTTGGGTTCACAACTGCACATGCCGGTGGCAATTCAATCCCGGGCTCGTGATGATCTGTAATGATCATGTCGATTCCGGCATCTTGAGCCGCTGCGACCTCGCGGCAGGACGTTACACCACAGTCAACTGTGATAACGAGATCAACTCTGCGTTGCTTGAATTGATCAATTGCGTCCAGATTGAGGCCGTATCCTTCGTCAACACGATGGGGGATGTAGAATTCGGCATCCGCATTGAGAAGCCGGAAGAAATGCAACAGAAGTGCCGTGCAAGTAATGCCGTCAACGTCGTAGTCGCCGTAGATCAGGATCTTCTCTTTCTTGATAACTGCATCGTGAATACGGAGGACAGCGGCGTCGATATCCGGCAGCAGGTCCGGCTCCGAGAGAAGACTTAATTCCGGTTGGAGAAACGACCGAGCGTCATCGGCAGAGTGCAGGCCACGATGAATCAGCACCTGCGCTGTAATTGGTGAAATACTGAGCTTATCTGCCAGTGAGGCTGCCTTTTCTTCATCGCAATGACGCAATACCCATCGTTTGGGCATGAAACCGTCCGTCCTGATACTTCTGCCAGCAAATACGGAAATGATGCAAGCACATCAACGACTACCCACTATAGTGAGACATCGCTCGACATGCAATAACGGATTTTGGGGAAGAGGAAGGATGGATTACCGGCTTATGCATGACTGCCGAGTATCTTTTTTCCCTTTACTTGGACTACGTCTTTCGCAAGGCCCAGAAAGCGCCAAGAGATACGAGAGAGAGTAGAAGCAGCCAAGGGGCCAGTTCGGTTGTTGTTTGCTTCACTGGCGACAATGCAGAGAGTCCCTGGGCGATAAGGTCAGGATCGAATAGCGTTGCTGTGCCAGTGTTGTTCGACTCGTCAGTACTCAGCAGGTTTACACCCGGATGTTTTTCGGTTGGCGAGAAAGACCATCGCTTTGAAGCTGTATCTTCGTTGATCGCATTGTTCAGGGCGTTGACCCAGAATATCGGAAAGGATGCTTTCAACGGCCAATTGGAATCGGATGGGCGAAAGGCCAGGATTACTTGGCTCCGTCTATTTTCGCCGGATGCCACGATGAGCGGATGGCCTTCTGACTCAACTAGCCGCGTGAATCGGTCTGGCACGCGCAGTTCGACTGCCTTTTCAATTGTTACGCCATCGAAAGAAGCATGCCTCATGAGCCAGTGATCGGGGCGTGTAACTACGGGCTGAGCAACTTTCAACTGGCCACCCACGGTGACCGCTGCAATACCTGACGGTGGCGAAATAAGCACAACGTGTGGAGAAAATGGCCCGACAGGGAGCACCTCATTGTAAACGGTAAGACGGAAATCACTGGTGTCCACACTTGGAGCTACCATGACGACTTCCGCAACGGCAGCGCTGAGGGCTTTCTGAATCAGAGAGTCTGGCTTACCCGCAAAAGCCACAGCGAATGTGTCCTCTCTCTCTAGTATCGCCCGCACGGTGTTGTCGGCAGACAGTTCATCCACAGGCGAAAGGATCAATTCGACAGTGTGGGCCTCGGCGAGGTCTTGTTGGAAAACGACTGGTTTGCATTCGTTTGGGCGGAGTGTAATGTTTCGGCTCGCAGTTGCCGAGCCATCGAGGACAAGTTTCAAGCTGGGTTTACGCTCGTCATCCGAGAAGTTCCCTATCGAGGTGAAAAGCGATCCTGCTTTTTCATCAATATGGAATGAGACTATCCCCACGTTTCTTGACGGACCTCCGGTTGAGATTGTTCTTGCGAACTGAAGTGAGTGATCCGGAAGAGTGGAAAGCAGGTTGTCCGACAGGATCAGGACGGCGGTTGTTTCTTCAGCGTCGGCTGCAAGGACCAGCCTGCGATAGGTTTCCATGACGTTACCGGGCGCATCAAATGGTGCGAACTCTGTCAAGATGCTCAATGCTTGTCTTTTTGTGAGCGAGAAATCAGTTATGCTCTTGTCGGATTCAGGCACCGTAAGGAGTGAAATCCGCCAATTGTCTTGAAGCATGTCGAAGACCCGATTGCACTTCTCAACAGCAGATCTCCATCGGGTTCTGCCGTCAGTTTGGAGGGTTCCCATGCTAGCTGTCATGTCACAGAGTATGATCATTTTGCGGTAATGTGGTTCAGTTGACAAGATCACGGGCCGTGAGAAAGAGAAAATCGACAAAAGCAGAAAGACGATTGCCAAGAGGATCGCGGACTCAGACCGCGATTTTCTGGAGAAGGTTCCGGTATTGCCGTGTTGAGCCAGCCTCTTCCACAGTAGAAGGCTGGCAACTTGTGAGTGCTTGTGTCGAGAGCCCCATATCAATAGAGCAATCAACCCAGGAACCAGTATGAGAGCCCACAATGCAGAAGGATGTGTGAAAATCATTTCAGCAAACCGCCTCGACGGAAGCAGTCGAAGATCAGCCTCTCGAAAGGGGTGGAAGTGCTTGCCAAGAAATAGAGCATATGATGGCTGTCACAGAAATTTCGCCAGCCGTCGACAAACTTGTTCAACTCTCGAGAGTATAGTGATTGCAGACGAGGGTCAATGGATAGCATTAGTGTATCTTGTGTTTCAATGTCTCGGAGAACGTGGTTGCCGCATATTGATGGGTCAATTTCTTCCGGCGATAGGACGTGGATGACGTCAATCTCGAAACCCTTTGCTGCCAAGGCTCCCAGTTTCCTTCGTGCATCCTGCTCGTCCAAGAGGTCGGAGAGAAGCACAACGAGACAGGGACGCGGGTGCCGGGTAATCAGTTCTCGGATTCCCTGTTGCAGAGAGGTGCGGCCCTTGGCTTCGGTGGTTTCAAGTGTGTTTAGCACCAATGGAAAATCTGAGTGACTATGAGCCGTTCCGGACCAGCGGATACGATTTGCAGCGAAAGTAGCTATGGACACCATGTTTTCGCCAGCGAGTGTGACGAAAGCTATTGCTGCAGCGACTTGAGCACCAAAGGAGTACTTTGATGGCGTGCCGCACGACATGGAGGCGCTCGCATCAAGGAGGATTGCCATTCGATGCTGCTGGCGCTTATGAAACTGCTTTGTGAAAAAACGATCAGTGCGCGCGTAGACGTTCCAGTCCAGATAACGGGTGTCGTCTCCCGGAGTGTAGGTGCGATGATCGGAAAATTCACCACGCCCCCCTAGTTGCATCGAAGACAGACTGCCCTCAGCATTCTGCGATTGAGACCGACGAAAATCAACCTCCAGAAGACGGAGTTTCTTGAGAAATCGCTCGTCGAATGGATGTTGTTGTGTCATGGCGATTGAGAGCAGCGGGTAAATCCGGCTACTCGGTGTTCACATCGGTATCGCTTGTCTTAGACCGGGCTTGTGCCTTGAGCAGGTTGAATGTGGCTTTTGCTGAGCGTTGCTCAGCTTCTTTCTTATTCTTTCCGCGTCCGCGACAGTATTCATTACCGTTGATTATGCTGACGACGACGAAAGTGCGATTGTGGTTTGGTCCGGATTCTTCTATCAGGCGGTAGACCGGCGCTTTGTCGAAATGCCGCTGAGTGTACTGTTGGAGCAAGGACTTGTAGTTCAAGGGAGGATGGCCGTGCTCTGCTGCCTCGATGGCCGGGCTTAGCAGATTTATGACGAAGTTCCGAACACTCTCGTAGCCCGTATCCATATATACCGCAGCGATCACAGCTTCCACTACGTTGGCGAGAACCGAAATTGGCAGAGATTTGTGATCACTCATACCTCGACCAAGTCGGATGTGATCCGGGAGACCTATGCTACGAGCCAGTTTTGCCAGTGTTCGTCGGCTGACGGCGAAAGACTTGATTCTGGTGAGTTCGCCTTCCGAGTAGTCGGGAAAACGCTGGAATATCTCTTCAGTTACTACCATGCCGAGAATAGCATCGCCAAGAAATTCCATTCTCTCGTTACAATCCGGGTTTTCCGAGGGATCCGATTTCATCTCCGACTTAACGGAGGAGTGAGTGAGCGCGCTAACCAATAAATCAATGTTTCTAAAGCGATAGCCTATCTTGTCTTGACAGGCATAGAGGTCACCGAGGCCATCTCGATCGTTGGTGGCGAGATTCATTGAGCGATATGTACTCCGTTTTGCACTGCGATCCGCCCGCTGTACTAATGACGAATATATGTCAAACAGACTAGGTTTACAACCCCACATAGCACCCAGGCACAAGCATGTCGGGGAAGTAAGTGAACTCTGAGTGTCTCAACTGGGGGAGGTGTTGGGGCGGGTGTTATGTAAGTGGCAGTAGCGTGACGCAAAACAGTGCATTGTTCACCAAAGACTCTGACAGAGTACATGATGGCTGATGGGTTGCTCCTAAAGTTTTTTCAGAAAAATGACGATATGACATTGTATTGTGTACCGTATTGTTTGTGTGCAAGTTGTTTTCTCGGAGACTCTTTTCACAAGTCACTGCGCCATAGGGGATTGATATGAGAAGAATCGCCCTTGTGAATCAAAAGGGCGGTTGCGGCAAAACAACCACTGCAATCAATCTGGCGGCGGCGCTCAGTATGCAGAACAAAAGGGTCCTTGTTGTGGATATGGATCCGCAGGGTCACGCCACGATCGGTTTGGGAGTGAAAGGGGAGAGACTTCAGAAAACGGTCTACGAAGCTCTTAGTCTTTCTTGTGAAGACACGACTCTTTCGGATGTCATCGTCAATATACGTGGTTCCCTCGACTTGGCTCCCTGCAACGTGGTGCTGAGTGCTCTGGAACAGGAGTTGGCCGGAAAGAACGGCAGAGAAGAGTTTCTGGACGAGGCGTTGACCAGTCTTGGTGGATGCTATGATTTTGTATTGATTGACTGTCCGCCGAGCATAGGGTTGCTGACCTTCAATGCGTTGAGAGCTTGTGACGAAGCGATCGTGCCCATTGAGTTGAGTTATTTCTCTCTTCACGGGCTGAGTCGCCTTATCGAAACGACCGAGTTGTTGGAGAAGCGCCTCAATCATCGCATAGATGTGGGGGTGCTCGTGTGTCTCTACGATCAACGAAATGCCTTTTCCCGGGAGCTCATTGACCAGGTCAGGGTGCACTTCGGCGAAGCAGTGTTTGATACCGTGATTCGCCGTTGCATACGTGTGAAAGAAGCAGCTAGCTCCGGTAGCCCGGTTGTTGATCTTGGACGGCGTTGTTCCGCAGCGAAAGACTATGCGGCACTGGCTGGGGAAGTCATGATGGAAGAGAAGCACAAAGAAGTTGATCACGCGTTGACGAGCGACACGGACCTTCCTGCTTCGGACGGTCGATTTGTGACCCTGCAATGCAGAGCGCCCGGGGCGCAGTGGGTGTTCGTTGCGGGCGACTTCAGCCAGTGGTCTGCGATCGAAATGACGACACAGAATGGCGACGATGTCTGGTCGGCGCATCTGGAATTGCCGCCTGGCGAGTACCAGTACCGCTTCATCGTGGATGGCGAATGGCGAGTGGATGATAGCAATCCGCTTCGTCTTGACAATCCCTATGGCGGCGAGAATTCCTTGATTGTCCTGCACGAGCAACACCAATCATTACCAGTGGAGGCGGCACAGCGTGAGTAACGTGATGCCCCCAAGACTTGCTCAGGCCGGGCGCGATGAATGAAAAAGAAAGAACCGTTCGCAAGATTGACGAAATAGCTGATCTTTTTATTTCCGGACCGGCAGATCGATCAACGGATGATCAACGGTGTGAAGTCATGGTCGCACCGACAAGCAAGGAAGCTTCTGCCGATTCGGGATCCAACCCTTCCCGTCCCTGCCACAATCCTTCGCCGCGATTGATGCTTCTAAATGGTACGGAAATATCCGGCGTCGGTCGTGCGCTGGCTTTGTCCCTCGCAATAGCCAAATCTTCAGGCAGATCGCTTCTTCTCAATGTTGGTCCTGGAGTGGAAAACACCCGTTATTTGAGTGGTCTGCGCTCTCTATGTGAACCGGATAGAATGCACGATGACCAAATACCACGCGGGATATGTATTGCCGACGCGGCAGTTGAAGTGTTGTCGGTCAAGTCGATATGGTCGCTTCAAACTCCCCCTTATTGCGATTGGTTTTCGTCATCTGTGGCGTCTGCGCAAAATGTACTGATCGATGTCGAGACAACGAGTTGCGAGGAAGTGGTTCGTCTGGCGAGGTTTTCCGACCGTATTCTGGCATTCAGCAGTCCAAGCGCAGAAGACATGCTGCGCGTATATCGATTGATAAAGCTGGCATTCATGGCAGAGAGCCGTCTTGAAGCCGAACTGGTCGTGACGAACGCCGAGGCAGATCTTGCGAAGGCGGTTTATGGTGAATTGGGAGAAATCGTCGGCACCTTTCTTCAGCAGCCTCTTGGCTTTGCCGGAGAGCTTCCATTAGATGTAGATCTTACGGACCTCACAACTGCACTGAGTTCTGGAAGAGAACCACAAGAAGACTGGTATGCACCTTTTTGCAGTCTTGCAGAGAAGGTGACGGCTCCGTTGGGAACACACTGTGTGCGTCGTCAGCGTCTTTCACCA
>Ga0180433_10011327_pt1 | contig 10588 bp, 7 predicted proteins | sample SS_ome_8_FD_132980 | JGI IMG/M metagenome (GOLD analysis project Ga0180433, IMG submission 132980) | Hypersaline lake sediment archaeal communities from the Salton Sea, California, USA - SS_1_D_1 metaG | ecosystem: Environmental > Aquatic > Non-marine Saline and Alkaline > Hypersaline > Sediment...
CATAGTGTTCTTGAGGGCCTCATTATAGCTGCATATGCTATTGGTTCACATGAAGGATTTATTTATATACGAAATGAATATCCGCTTGCCGTGGAAAACGTAGCGATAGCAATTGAGCAGGCACAAGACTGTGGCTTCTTAGGTGAAAATATTTTAGGGTCTGGATTTAATTTCCAAGTGGAAGTTAATAGAGGTGGGGGCGCATTTGTATGTGGTGAATCAACCGCGTTGATGGCTTCGCTGGAGGGGGAGGTAGGCGAACCTAGAGCTAAATATATACACACTGCTGAGAGTGGATTGTGGGGCAAGCCTTCATGTTTAAACAACGTTGAAACCTATGCCAATGTCCCACTGATAATTAACAATGGCTCTGAGTGGTATAAAAAGATTGGTACGGAAGGTAGCAAAGGTACCAAGATTTTCTCGCTTGTAGGCAAAGTGAATAACACAGGCCTGGTAGAAGTCCCAATGGGGACGACATTGCGTGAAATCATATATGACATTGGTGGAGGTATACGCGAAGGAAAGAGTTTTAAGGCTGTCCAAACGGGGGGACCATCTGGAGGAGTAATACCCGAGAAATACCTCGATCTGCCAATAGACTTCGATGAGTTAGCGAAAGTTGGCTCAATGATGGGTTCTGGCGGCATGATTGTTATGGATGAAAGTACCTGTATGGTCGATATTGCCAAATATTTTACAAAATTCCTCAAAGAGGAATCCTGCGGCAAATGTGTCCCGTGTCGTGAAGGATTAGGTCGCATGCACGAGATACTTTCTCTTATTACTGAGGGTAAAGGGCAGATAGAGCATATAGACATGCTCGAGCATTTAGCATCAGTTATGAAGGACGGCGCTTTATGTGCGTTAGGGCAAACGGCAGCTAATCCGGTTCTAAGCACAATACGCTATTTTCGAGATGAGTATGAGGCTCATATTAAGGATAGAAGATGTCCTGCAAAAGTATGTAAGGCTTTAATAACATATTCAATTATTGAGGATAAATGTCCCGGATGTGGTCTCTGTGTGAAAAATTGCCCTCAAGGAGCGATTGAATCGAGAGGAAAGAAAGTGCCTGTTGTTATGCATCAGGAGAAATGTGAGAAATGTGGCATCTGTTACGACGTCTGTAAGCTTGGTGCGATAGAGGTACATTGAAATGGTAACAGTCAACATTGATGGACGTGAAATTCAGGCTAAGGAAGGCAGTACGATACTGGAGGTAGCGCGTGACAATGGCATAGATATTCCGACCCTTTGCCATCACGATTCTGTAAAACCATATGGCGCCTGTCGTTTATGCATGGTCCAGATTACACAGAACAATCGATCAAAGTTAGTCACTTCATGCCTATTTCAGGTTGAAGATGGGCTTGTGGTACAGACGAACTCGGAGTCGGTAATAAACGTACGTAAAGGTATTTTAGAGTTACTGCTTTCGAGATGCCCAAACGTCAAGATATTGCAGGATATGGCTAAAGATATAGGAATTGACTCTCCTCCTTTTACTGCTTCAAATGTGAATGAAGAATGCATTTTGTGTGGATTGTGTACTCGGGTGTGCCGCGAAGTGGTAGGTGTTAGCGCTATCAGTTTGGTAGGCCGAGGAACTGAGAGGAAGGTTGGACCTCCTTTCGATGAACCTTCAGATACCTGTATTGGTTGTGGTTCCTGTGCGATAGTATGCCCGACGGGCGCAGTTAAGATTGAAGATATAGGAGACACCAGGATAATTCATAATTGGAAAGCAGAATTTAAGTTAAAGCAGTGCAAGTCTTGTGGGAGCTATTTTGCCCCCCAGGCCCAGTTAGATTATTTAAAGCAAATACTTGACGTACCTGAAGATCATTTTGATCTTTGCCAGGTTTGTAGGACTAAATCCGCCGAGCAGGTTTAAGTCGTTAACCTGTTTATATAGTTTAATACTTTCATGGGGAGCAAAACTGGCAGATTTATCCATGTTGTTCAAGTATTAGTTGAATGAGGTGTAACAGAGGTGGAAACGATTACACTAACAAAAACAGAAACCGTAACGCTTAGTATCGACGGTAAAGAGATTAAAACAGTAAAAGGCAAAAGAATCCTTGAGGCAGCATTGGATAATGGCATATACATACCCAATCTATGTGCAATACCAGATATAAAATTGCCCACCGGTGCTTGTCGTCTGTGCCAGGTGCAGATAGAGGGCAAACGAGGTTTTATTACTGCCTGCTCTGAACCAGCCGTCGATGGTATGGTGGTCCACAGCAATACACCTGAAGTTAATGATTTTCGGCGGGAAATACTTCAGATACTGCTCGCCCGACATCCTCATGTGTGTCTTACGTGTAATCGAAGGGAGCGTTGTAAACCCGGTGACATTTGTTTACGCGTGTCCAGCGTCGATGAACAACAGTGTATTCTGTGTCCCAAGAACGGACGCTGTGAATTGCAAAGGGCAGTGGATTTTATTGGGCTCGACGACATGACTTATCCGTACCAACATAAGGGATTGCCTATCGAAATGGACAATCCTTTTATCGTTCGAAATAATAACCTGTGTATTTTATGTGGACGTTGTGTGAGGATTTGTACGGAGTTGCGTGGTAATGAGGCAATTGCCTTTAATAATAGAGGGCAGGAGACAGTTATTTCTGGTGCATTTGGTAAACCACTCTCTGAGTCGGGTTGCAAATTCTGCGCAGCGTGTGTTGATGTATGCCCGGTTGGTGCGCTCTCAGAGAGGACCTCGAGGTACGCCGGACTACCAGATCGAGTCGTATCCACTATTTGTCCGTATTGTGGCGTTGGTTGTCAGCTTAAACTTGAGATAAAGGATGAAAAGATTATCCGCGTGATCCCTGATGAAGAAGGGCCTGCAAATAAGGGACAGGACTGTGTAAAAGGGAAATTTGGTCTTGATTTTGTTAACCACGAGGAAAGGCTGACCAAGCCACTCATTAAGAAAGACGGCCATTTTGTAGAGGTCGAATGGAATGAGGCACTTGATTTCGTTGCCAGTAAATTGAGCGCTTATAAAGGTGACCAGTTTGCAGCTATATCCTCGGCAAAGTGCACTAATGAGGATAATTACGTTTTCCAGAAATTCACTAGAGGTGTAATGGGCACAAACAGTATTGATCATTGTGCCCGTCTCTGACATGCGCCGACAGTGGCCGGTCTGGCCACGAGCTTTGGAAGCGGAGCTATGACTAATTCCATAGAAGAGATTAGCGGCGCTAAATGCATTATAGCCATCGGCACAAATACCACAGATGATCATCCGGTAATAGCTCTTCAGATAAAGAAAGCTGTTGATAGCGGAGCTAAGCTCATTGTTGCTGATCCTCGCCGTATTGATCTTTGTAAAAGGGCTTATATCTGGTTGCGGCATCGTCCAGGTACAGATGTAGCGCTGCTTATGGGCATGGCGAAGGTAATAGTTGATGAGAATTTGCATGATAAGGAGTTTATCAAGGAGCGCTGCGAGGATTTCGATAAATTCAGGGGATCACTCAAAGCGTTCGAGCTTAAAAAGGTTTCGGAGATTACAGGCGTACCTGCTGACGCAATAGCTGAAGCTGCTCGACTCTACGCCGCCAACGGCCCGTCGACTATTCTCTATGCGATGGGAATAACCCAGCACTCACATGGAACCGATAATGTGCTAGCTACAGCTAATCTGGCGATGCTTACGGGGAATATCGGAAAACCTTCAACAGGTGTCAATCCTCTTAGAGGCCAGAACAATGTTCAGGGTGCGTGTGATATGGGAGCGCTACCGAATGTATTGCCGGGCTACCAGGTTGTGACTGAGAACGGCCTGCGTAGGAAATTCGAGGATGCCTGGGATTGTACCGTACCGTCTGAGCCGGGGATGGTGCTTACGTCGATGTTCCATGCTATGGAAGATGGGAAAGTAAAAGCCGTCTATCTGGTGGGCGAAAATCCTATAATCAGCGATCCGGATGCCAAGCATATAGAAAAAGCCCTGGAGAAAGTGGAATTTCTGATAGTCCAGGATATATTTTTAACGGAGACCGCGAAATTTGCAGATGTGGTTTTACCTGGGGCAAGCTTTGCGGAAAAAGATGGTACATTTGCAAATACCGAAAGACGAGTACAGCGTGTACGGAAAGCAATTGAACCTGTTGGTGAGTCGAGGGCAGACTGGGAGATAATCTGCGATATTGCACGAAGGATGGGTGCCAAGGGTTTTGACTATGAACAGCCTGAAGAGATAATGACCGAGATAGCAAAGCTTGTTCCATCATATGGTGGTATTACCTATAAGCGAATAGAAGGCGGTGGTATACAGTGGCCTTGTCCCACTGAAGAACATCCCGGGACGAAATACCTGCATGAAGGGAAGTTTTCTCGAGGTAAGGGTAGGTTTATTCCTCTAGAATACATACCATCAATAGAACAGCCGGATAAAGAGTATCCATTGATCCTTACTACAGGACGCAATATGTACCATTTCCATACAGGAACGATGACCAGGAAATCTAGGGGATTGGAAGAGATACAGGGTGAAGAGTTTGTGAGAGTAAATCCTGCCGATGCCAAACAGTTAAAGATCAATGATGGTGATATAGTGCAAGTCAGCTCTCGCCGAGGTAAGGTAAATGTTAAGGCGTCCATCACCGATGATGTAGCTAAGGGTGTTGTATTTATGACATTCCACTATGCGGAGTGTGTAACAAATACGATTACCAATCCCGCACTTGATCCAGTGTCAAAAATTCCTGAACTGAAAGTATGTGCTGTGAGGGTGGATAAAACATAGGAAGTCGTTGATAATAATCCGTTTTGGTTGACTATAAATTAAGGGACGCTGTTCGTAAGCCGTGTATTCAGAATTATTAGTTTCCACTCTGAATTACGGCTATTTTGTCGTTGGAATAGATAAAACACTGGTATGGGACATATGAATGCGTAACAGCAAATCCTGTAAGGAGAGGAGCGGCTAAATGTATAAAATTTTACATCGGGAGGATTTAACGCCTGCAATTCATCTGTTCGAAATAGAAGCACCAGCGATAGCAAAAAAGGCACAGGCAGGCCAATTTGTTGTTCTGATGGTAGATGAAAAGGGTGAACGTTTCCCATTGACCATCGCGGGTTGGGATCGAGAAAAAGGCAGCGTAACCATTGTTTTCATGGAAGTAGGGATGACAACGAGGAAGCTAGCTGGTTTAAAAGAGGGGGATTCGCTGTATGCCTTTATTGGCCCTCTGGGAATGCCGACTGAAGTGGAAAAATTTGGAACGGTCGTTTGTGTTGCTGGTGGATTTGCTACTGCAATTGTTGTTCCTGTTGCCCAGGCCCTGAAAGATGCTGGGAATAAGGTGATTTCAATCATGGGCTTCCGGAACAAGGAGCTGATGTTCTGGGAGGACAAATTAAAGGCGGTAAGCGATGAGCTAATTATTTGTACGGACGATGGCTCATATGGCCGCAAAGCCTTAGTTACACAGCCGTTAAAAGAAGTACTTGAGTCGAATAAAGACGTGAAACGGGTGATTGCCATTGGCCCAACGATTATGATGAAGTTCGCTGCGAAGACGACAGAGCCCTTTGGTGTCAAGACTATTGTAAGTTTGAATCCAATTATGGTCGATGGAACAGGTATGTGTGGGTGTTGCCGCGTCGAAGTTGGTGGTAAAACCGAGTTTACCTGCGTAGATGGCCCTGACTTTGATGGGCATAAAGTGGACTGGGATATATTGATGGATCGACAGAAGTCTTATCTGTACGAAGAGCGAGTATCTCTCGAACACTGGCAGGAATGTTGCCGAATGGAGGGCAAGGCATAATGTCTGAAAAGCCGAAACTGAATTTAAATCGCGTCGAGATGCCCAAACAAGAGCCGGAGATTCGAGGCCATAACTTTGACGAAGTCGCTCAAGGTTATACCAGAGAAATGGCAATCGAGGAAGCGGGTCGCTGTCTGCAATGTAAGAAGCGCAACTGCGTAGAAGGATGTCCGGTGAATGTGAACATACCTGAGTTTATACTTGCACTCCGTGAAGATAGAATGTGGGATGCCGTAGACGCTCTTAAGACAAATAATGCACTTCCTGGTATATGCGGACGAGTTTGTCCCCAGGAATCTCAATGCGAAGTGCATTGTACTCTTGAGAAGAAGGGCGCTCCAGTTGCTATTGGACGGTTGGAGCGATTTGTAGCTGACTGGGAGCGTGCTCAGCCCGATAAACCGTCACCACAGATTACATCCCCTAGTGGCAAAAAAGTGGCTATTATAGGATCGGGGCCGGCGGGACTTACGGCTGCCGCGGATCTCGCCAAACTGGGTCATCAGGTTACCTTATTCGAGGCACTCCATGTTGCCGGTGGTGTGTTGATGTACGGTATCCCGGAATTTAGATTGCCAAAAGAAATTGTACAGGGAGAAGTTGAGTATGTGAAATCATTAGGAGTAGATGTTCGACTGAACTCCGTTATCGGCAAAATTGATACTATTGACGAGCTGCTGGCGGAAGGATACGACGCAGTATTCCTGGGAACTGGCGCCGGATTGCCGATGTTCTTGAATATCCCAGGAGAGAACCTTAATGGTATTTACTCGGCGAATGAATACCTCACGCGAACGAATTTGATGAAAGCGTACTTGTTCCCCGAATATGATACCCCGATAAAGAAGTCGCAAAAAGTTGCTGTAATCGGCGGCGGAAACGTAGCTATGGATTCGGCCAGGTGCGCGCTTAGACTGGGAGCAAAAGAGGTTTATATAATCTATAGGCGGTCACGAGAGGAGTTACCGGCGCGGTCAGAAGAGGTTGAGAATGCTGAGGAAGAGGGTATTGTATTTAAGTTTCTTACTAATCCTAAACGGTTCCTCGGCAATGAAGAAGGCTGGGTGACGGGCATGGAATGCTACGAGATGCAACTTGGTGAACCTGACGAAAGTGGTAGAAGAAGACCCGTTGTCAAAGAAGGAAGCGAGTTTGTTATTGATGTCGATACTGTTGTTGTTGCATTAGGAACAACGCCGAATCCTTTGATAGCCTCTACCACTGAAGGTCTGGAAACGACAAAAAAGGGAACAGTTGTTGCGGATCAGGAGACCGGTAAAACCGTGAAAGACAGGGTCTGGGCCGGTGGGGATATCGTAACTGGTGCGGCGACGGTCATAAGTGCTATGGGGGCGGGGAAGCGCGCTGCGGAAGCAATTAATGCCTACTTGCGCAGATAACACTGTCGATAATCATCGTACATACTGCTAAAATAGCGGAATAAATGCCGAGAAGTCCCTATTGGGAAATATAAAGCCAGTAATCGTTCTGATGCCGGAAGAGTTCTAGTTCCAGAAATATCTAACGGGGTTTGAGGATTTTTCCCTGATTTAAAATTACCAAGGGAATCAAGCCAAGCCTAAGCGATCCTTCCGATAACGGAAATATTCCAATTCTAGAAGAATCTAACGAGGTTTCAGGGGTACCTCCGGAGAATGAATTGTGCCCCCCGGGGGAATAAACAGTGTCCGAGCAAAAGCGAGGACGGGGGTCTGGGGTACTCCCCAGTAAATAGAATTCCCCACGGGGGAATAAAAGGGGGATCATAACCCGAGCCCTAGCGAGGGAGGGGTTTCAGGGGTTTACCCCTGAGAATTATCTTTCCCCACGGGGGAATACAAGGGGGATTTATAAATAATCCCTCAAGATTAGGAGATTGTTGATTAAGGATTTATCAGCACTTCCTACACCTGTAGTATTTAGTAGGAGAAATTCTTTATGAAACAATGCCCCTGTGGATCAGGTCAGACATACGAAAAGTGTGGTAAACCGATAATTAGCGGTGAACGTAATGCCAACACGGCTGAGCAGGCAATGCGCGCCCGTTATACAGCACATGTCAAGGTCGAACTAGACTTTCTGCAATCATCCATGCATCCGGACAAAAGAGATGCTTATGATCGCGATGTAGCCCGTCAGTGGTCGGAAAACGCTGAATGGCAGGGACTTGACATAATTGAGGTAAAAGGTGGTGGAGCGGGGGATGATGAGGGAGAGGTGGAGTTTATCGCCAGGTTTGGCTGGCAAGGTGAAGACAAAGAGCACCACGAGAGAGCTTATTTCAAGAAAGTGGAAAGCACATGGTATTTCTACAGTGGGGATGAGGTGAAACCTGAACCTTATATCAGAATTGAACCGAAAGTAGGGCGCAACGATCCGTGTCCCTGTGGCAGCGGTAAAAAGTACAAGAAGTGCTGTGGGAAATAGGGTAGGTAGTTAACAAGCGTTTGAGGGGCCGCGCTCGGAAGAGCGCGGCCCCTTTTAGCTTCAATAAATCGTTCAACGCTGGTATAAGCAGAAGTCCTGCAATTGTACAGCGTTCCCCTGTTTTACATCGGTCTGCACGTAGCCGCTTGTTTGCGCCATTTTCTGAGTCTATATCCAACAAAAATTAACATGATAACTCCTATAATCGGACCAAGTATAAAGAATACGTTGGTATCCTCTTCAAAAGGAATTTCACTAAAGTTCGCCGTAATCGATTTGTCGCCGTCTATAAGTATGGTAACGATTGAATCTGTGTCGCTGATATCACCGTTCCATTCGACGAACTCCCAGCCTTCATCGGCCACAGCAGTAATAGATACCTCACTCCCTTTTACATAAGTGTGTTCTCCCGCCGCAGGATCAGTCGTACCGCCTTCATTAGGTGCAGTTATGGTTAATGTATAGGTCGCTGGTTCTTCGACGATGGGCTCTTGCGGTTCAACCACCATTGTTTTGCCTACTAATGCAAATACGGACAGACCACTGGGTGAAATGCCCTCAAAGACAGCCCTTCCTTCTGTATCGTAGCCGCTGAAAATGGTTTCAAGAACCTGTTGCTCACTGGCATCGGGATCAAAACGGAGTATTTTGATGGCATCGACACCGCCATGCTCTGCAACCCATGCGGCACTGACCTTCATCGTGATGGTTGCACTCTCGATATCTGAGTCGTTAACCAGATTAATCTTATCAATATTTATCGTGTAGGCGATATCGATACTCTCCATCTGAGCTGAGCTGGCAGCAATTTGAAATGCACTGTCTGCTACAGGATCCGGTTGTAGCGCAGTCGTGATAACAATCGCAGCGCCCTGAGGGAGTGTATTAAGGTCGAGGGCGACGGTGCTGGCTACTTCTCCAAGTGTAGGAGCGTCTGCGGCAAAATTTTTAACAGCAAAACCTGCGTTTGACTTTATCGACACAACATCGGCATGAGCCTCAGAACCGGTACCCACGGCGTTTTCCGTTTCGATGATTAAACTAGTTCCGAGATCCCCGCCTGTATCATCGATGATCTGAAGTAACGCTGGTCGGCCGGACGCTGTCGATTTGGTCGGAATAACCAGTCTGTTGTTTTCGAAGGTAAGCCCGCTGGCGTCGGTAAACGAATCCAGCGATGCATCCTGTTCAAGGGCGACCGGAATATTGACCGTCAGGACTTCCAGGTTTTCATGTACTGTAATCAGATCGCCGGTCACCTCTACAGCGTTGCCGTTCGTATCGCTTGCCACCGGAATCGTATTCGTGTCGATTTCCGCCAGAACTACAGGTTCCGGAACAGGCTCAGGCTCTGGTACTTCAACTATTTCTTCTACGACCTCAACGACATCAACTACAGGCGGTGGCACGACTACCACGAGTCGGCGTTGGTGTAGCTGCCTGCGTTCCGGTTCCCTGAATAGAGAAGTTATAGGGATTTTCATCTGAATCATCGTTGGCAATGCTCAGGGTAGCACTCCTGGTGCCGGCAGCGCTGGGATCGAACGTCACCTGGAAGGTCGTATTGGCGCTGGCTGCAATCGATGCCGAAGGTATTGTTGTCACCGAGAAATCGGAGGAGTGGGCACCTCCCACTGTTACATACGGTGAGCTGCCGGTCAAATGTAATGTATCGGTGCCTGTGTTAAAAATGGTGAACGTTCTGACAATTGTACCGGACGTGACATTGACGCTGCCGAAATCGGTGTAGTCTGTAGATGAGGGAGTAGAATCGCCATCAACGATGGAAACCGAGTTACCCTTAACATCCATTTCGGGGGCAATACCGGTACCCTGAATCGAGAAGTTAAAGGGGGTTTCATCTGAATCATCGTTGGCAATGCTCAGGGTAGCGCTCCTGGTGCCGGTGGTGCTGGGATTGAAGGTCACCTGGAAGGTGGTATTAGCGCTGGCGGCAATCGAGGCTGAAGGTATTGTCGTCACCGAGAAATTGGAGGAATGGTTGCCTCCCACTGTTACGTATGGTGAACTGCCAGTCAAATGTAATGTATCAGTACCTGTGTTAAAAATAGTAAACGTTCTGACAACTGTGCCGGAAGTAACGTTGGCGCTTCCGAAGTTAGTATGATCTGTAACTGAAGGAGTAGAATCCCCATCAACGATGGAAACCGAGTTACCCTTAACATCCATCTCGGGAGAAATGCCTGTCCCTTGAATAGAGAAATTATACGGGTTTTCATCTGAATCATCGTTGGCAATGCTCAGGGTAGCGCTCCTGGTGCCGGTTGCGCTGGGATTAAACGTCACCTGGAAGGTGGTATTAGCGCTGGCGGCAATCGAGGCTGAAGGTATTGTCGTCA
>Ga0180433_10011328_pt1 | contig 10587 bp, 8 predicted proteins | sample SS_ome_8_FD_132980 | JGI IMG/M metagenome (GOLD analysis project Ga0180433, IMG submission 132980) | Hypersaline lake sediment archaeal communities from the Salton Sea, California, USA - SS_1_D_1 metaG | ecosystem: Environmental > Aquatic > Non-marine Saline and Alkaline > Hypersaline > Sediment...
CCAACTTCATTTATCGCCAAAACTTTTCCATCAGAATCACAGATTTTAACTTCTGTGCTGGGAAAGGGAATCCCAATCGTTCCAGGTTTTATTAGCCCGTTGAATGGATTCCCTGTAACTCCTGGAGACATTTCAGTAAGACCATAGACTTCACGCACTTTCGCCCCACTAATCTCCTCAAATTTGAGTCTAACATCGTCTGGCAATGGAGCAGCACCGCTTATACAATACTTAATACTAGATAGATCGTGTTCACTTACTTTATCATAATTATTTAAGTTGTTAAATAAAGTAGCAATACCGGGAAAAATTGTTGTTTTTGTATTTTCAATCACTTCAATTACTTCATGAGCCTCGCGAGGATTAAAAACACATGCAATTTTCCAACCTTTATATACAGCAACATTCATTGCTGTTACTAAATAAATATGATAAAAAGGCAGTGCTCCCAGTAGAACTTCTCCTCCTTCTATTGTTCCGGTAAACCAAGCATCTATTTGAAAACAATTTGCAATAATGTTCCTATGCGTCAACATTGCCCCTTTTGGAAAACCAGTGGTTCCTCCGGTATATTGTAACATAGCAATATCATTTGGATCAATAGGAATTGAGGGGGGATTGGGCTCAGTTTCCCGAAGTATATCCTCAAATGTAGGTTCCCCTGGCATCTGAAATTCTGGAGGTGCCATTGGATCCGGAGATAGATATGGTGCAAGATTTGTATAAAACTTATGTTTCACATTTGTTTCATTTATTATGGGATCCACCATACTTGAAAATCCTTCCCAACCTATGTATACTTTTGCTTGACTGTCGTTTAGTTGTCGTTTTATTTCCAGGCTTTTAAACAGAGGAGATAATGAAGTTACTTTTGCTCCAAGTTTTAAAATTCCATAGAAATAAGCTATAAAAGCAGGATTATTTGTATAATGTATTGCTACACAATCTCCTTTTCTAACTCCTAGTTCATGTAATTTAGTAGCACAACGATATACAATATCTAATAATTGGCTATATGTTAATTCAAAACCCATAAAATAAGTTACAAAGTTATCGGGGTACTTTTTAGTAGTACTTTCAATTGAATCGATTAGGGTTATATCAGGGACTTCTATTTGCTTTGGAACATCATTAGGCCAGTTTTTGTAATAGATCTTTTGATCTGACATAATTTCAACTTTTAAATTAATATATTTGTATTTATTTTCTTTATGATATTTTTTATTGCATAAAAATTTTTTAAATTAAATCCGTTAAAAACTGAAAACTATAAAATTGACTAATATCAGATTTATAGTTATTGATTTACTCTATTATCTATTAAGTTAAAGTTTTTAATAAAGAACTTTTTTAAATTGATAAAAACGAACTATATGAATAAATTAACAAAAATTGGTGATTATTATCGATCGTGATGGTGCATTTAAACTCTGCATATTTGGAGATGGAGGAGTGGGAAAAACAACATTAATCAAACGTTATCTCACGAAAGTATTTGATGAAGATTTAAAAATGACGATTGGAGCAGATTTTAGCATTAAGGAAGTGGAGTTAAATGGTAGAACTGCAAGATTAAGAATTTGGGATTTTGCGGGTGAAGAACGATTTAAGGTTTTATTACCGAGTTTTGCAAAAGGAGCTGATGGTGGTATCTTTATGTTTGATACTACAAGGTATGCAAGTCTTAAAAATATCGACGATTGGTTGTCTATTTTCGATAAAAGTATCGCGGACCAACAAATCGAGATCCCAATTATTATGGTCGGAGGAAAAATTGATCTCGAAAGCAAACGTTCGGTAGAATTTGAAGAAGCGCGGGAATTAGTTAATAAATATGACTTGCATGGATATTTTGAATGTTCTTCAAAAACAGGAGAGAATGTCACTCAGATTTTTGAGTTTATCACACGGATTATGATAGAAAATGCCAATTTAGATTAATTAATTTTCCCACTCATTATCTTACTATTTTTAATAGAACCATTAATTTTTACTTAGATATTGATTTTAGAGTATCATTAAAAAATTTAAAATTTTTATTTTAAAAATATATACTAAATTTAGTTAGAATCGGAGAAATGATATGATTAAAGATACTCGTTTTATAGCTGAACAAGGAACTGTGTTAATGCTAGGAAATGAAGCTATTGTTAGAGGAAGTCTTGAAGCGGGAGTTAGTTATGCTGCACAATATCCCGGAACTCCAACAAGCGATATTGGAGAAACTTTACAAACCATTATTAACCAAGAACCTTTCTTCAATGAATATCTTGTCCATCATTGGGCTATTAATGAGGCAGTTGCAAGTTCGGAATGCGCTGGAGCAGCATGGACAGGCTGTAAAGTACTAAATCCTATGAAACATGTTGGTCTAAACGTCGCAAGTGACGCATTAAGTGTTATCGCTCTAAATGGACCTAATCCTGGTGCGATGGTTATTGTTGTTGGAGCAGATCCCGGAAGTTTGGGATCTCATCAAGAACAAAATGAGCGATTTTATACATGGATGTTCCATTTTCCATGTTTTGAGCCTCATACACCCCAAGAATGTAAAAATTTTACAAAATTGGCATTTAAACTCTCAGAAAACTATGATACCGTGTTCGAAATTCGGACATCGACACGAAGTGCTCATTCTCGAGGTTATGTCAAATTGGAGCCTTTAAAAAAAGGACTAAAAAAGGGAAAATTCATTAGAAATATTCCAAAGTTTAATTCTCTTCCTCCACACGCAATTAATAACCATATTAGATTATATGAGAGAATCGAAGCTATAAGAAAAATAATCCCTACTCTCCATGTGAATAAAACTTATCCAGGAGAAAACTCTACTGGAATTATAACTAGTGGTATGTCGTTTGGTTACTCTGTTGAAGCTCTCCGTCATTTAGGATTAATAGATGTTCCAATTTTAAAATTGGGCATGATTTATCCTCTAAATTATGAGGAAATTATCAACTTTATTAAAAAATTGAAAAAAGTTATTATTATTGAGGAATTGGAACCTTTTTTAGAAGTCAAAATTGCAGAAATTGCACAAAAGTTTAAAATTGACATTGAAATTATCGGGCAAGATTATTTTCCAAAGTATAACGAATTTTCCACTGGCCTTGTAGCAAATCGATTAGCGAAAATATTTGATCTTAACTCCAATCATAAAATCGGTAGTGCTATAGAACTATATAATTCATATAAAGACATGATCCCAAGTAGGTTTCCAACTTTTTGTGCAGGATGTCCAGAACGAGCAACTCTTTATGCTATTTTAAAATCTACTAATAATTTAGAAAATACAATAGTATGTGGAGATATAGGTTGTTTTGTCATGAGTTTCTTTCCTCCTCAGCAGTGTAGTGATTTGATTATTTGTATGTCTGGTGGACTTAGTGCCGCTATCGGGATGGCCGAAAAAACAGATCAAAAAGTAATTGCATTAATTGGAGATTCAACATTTCTGCATACTGGGATGGCTCCTTTGACTGAAGCTGCAAATTATGATTCTAATATATTATTATTCGTGTTTGAAAATAATTGGACTGCAATGACAGGACACCAACCCGTATTAGGATTAACAGAAAAACGATTATCAATTGAAAAAATTTGTAATGCTGTTGGCATTTCATGGATAAAAATAGAAGATTCCTATGATCCTCAACACTTAATAAAAACGATAAATGAAGGATTAGATACTAAAGGATTTAAAGTTATAATAGTTAAACGAGAATGCGCTCTTCAAGCACATAAATTGAGAGAAAAAAAAAAGAAAGAGATTTCTCAGCAAGGAAAAAAAATTCAAGAAACTTCAAATTATATTGGAGGATGCCAACTCTGCTATGAATGCGCCCGGATTTTTAGTTGTCCTGCATTGCGAAAAGTTAAAATAAATGATCTAGAAGAGATGCAAATTGATCAAGAGAGATGCATCCAATGTGGTGTATGTTATGAGGTTTGTCCAAATGGGGCTATTCATAAATCAATCATTCATTTATTTGAAGAGGAGGTACCCTTCCGTGAACTTTAATGAAAAAGATATTGTAAATATTTTAATAGCAGGAACAGCGGGACAAGGTGTTATTACGCTCAAACGTTTAATAGAATTTGCTGCCCAGAAAGCCGGTATCAGAAGATGTTTTGGCACAGAACACCATGGATTAGCACAAAGAGAAGGCGCAATTGTAAGTCATACGCGTTATCAAAAGGAATTAAACAAGGATGAGCGTAAAAATATCCAATCCCCCCTTATTTCTTATGGGTATGCAGATTTATATATTTGCATAGAACCCGTAGAAGCTTTAAGACATAGTCTTTTCGCTTCGAGTAAAACAACTTTTACGATCAATACTCATTCTATTCCGGGAGTAATGATAACTGCTGGATTAGAAGAATACCCAACGCTAAAAACAATTAAGGAAATTCTCACTCAATATACAAACCAGATCTTCTTTTTAGATGCAACTAAATTATCTTTGAGTACTTTTAACTCTAATAAATATGCAAACATCATTATGTTAGGTTTTGCAATAGCAACAAGGAAAATCCCATTTATTCAAATCGAGAATTACGAAGAAGTTATAAAGGAAAGATTGAGAGAGCCCGAAAATAACCTTAAAGCTTTACATTTAGGCTTGGAAAATGGTAGAAAGATAATAGGGGATTATTGACTTTCTTCTTTTCTAATAAAATTTTTTGATAATCTTATTGGAAAGAAAAATCCAAAATAAAAAAAAATTGAACTTAATGTTAATACCAATCTAATAAGTACTATAATAAAAATATTTTCCCAGCTAAGCGCATCAAAACCAGCACATAAAGTTATTAAAGAAAATGCTATCAATAAAAAATAACCTCGTAAATGAGTCTCTCTATCAACTGAACGAATTGAATTTATAGAAAACAAAATCCCTGTTATAAATATGATTATTGCTGTAGCGAGGGCAAAGATTAAGCTTAATGGGGATCGAGCCATAACTTCAAAATTAATTTTATATCCTAATAACGCGGGATTAATATATAATAAAATTAAAACAATGATTTCATATGCAAGGTAGATTACAGATACTAATCCGGTAATTTCCTTCTTATACTTTAGATCCATCGAATATGAATAAGCGTAGATCCAAAAGATTAACGCGAAGGGTATAATAGCATTTGACAACAATAATTCCATCCAGTCATTTAAATAGATATTGAAAGTAATTACGGTAAAAAAATTTAAAATAGTCCACCACCAAGGTGAACTCATAAGAATCCATGAGGCACCTAAGAATAAAAATTCCTTCTTTTTCAGCGTTTTATATTTTTGTATAATTTTAAATCCAATAATAAAAGTAGTGGTTACAAAAATTAAATTCAATAGAAATCTAATTATATGAGTACTTGATAGATAAATTATCCCCATTATTAGAGCAACTATAGCAATTCTTATCCTTAATCAAATATAATAATATCTCTATTTGCATTTATTTTTAACGAATTTATCAAAAATTTTTAAAAAGTAGTTTTATAGTTTATCCAGAAGTCCTACGAATGACTTTAACTAATCCTTTATCCCGTAATTTACCCATCATATCTTCTACTTCAGGTAATGGCTTTTGTGCGATTTCGGCACATTGTTCAACTGTATTCATTCCATCACAGATCTTTAATAATTTATACTCGTCCATACTGAGCATTCCTAAATGAACACTCATCTCTGGTACTTCTTTTACAACTATTGGTATTCTTGCTTCGCCGCCCGCTTCAACTGTAGCAGCTCCAACGTCGGTGATGCTTGGTGAGTCTCCAAAAAAACTCTTTACCCCCGAAACATCATAATTATCATTTATATAGACAAAAATCTTATGCTCTTGTCCCGACACATCGTCAGGATCTTCGGGATCAGGATATGGATTGGAATGGGTATATTCTTTAGTATAAATTCCCATCTTTAATCCATCAATTATTTCCTTTTTATCTAATTTCAATGCTACCATATCCTGACAAATATCACACCATGCCCATGCTTCGATTAAACTAAAATATTTCCTTACCTTATTTTCTGGAATAGCTATACACCTTAATTTTCATTTATGATGGTGATTCCTTTAATTATTAAAGATAATTTATATTTAAATTACTTTGTTTATCAATTTAAAGTTTAGTTAACTTTTCTATGATGATTTACTATAGAAGTAAAAACGAAAAGAATTAAAGTTATTTAATATTCTCATTTCCAATATAACTAATCATTTAGATTATAGATAACTGATGTCAAGTTTTAAGAAGAATTTATGTTTTTCTTGTGGTCGTCCGATTGCTCCTTATGAAGGAGCCGTACATTTCCCTTGTCCTCAATGTGGTGACGTCACAATCTGGAGATGTGAACGTTGTAGGACCATGGGTAACACTTATAAATGCTTAAAATGTGAATTTGAAGGACCCTAAATTAAACTAGTATTGAAAAAAGTGAAAGCGATGGGAAAAGAATTTATTGCGCTAATTGATGTTGTACCAGAAGATATTGAAACTGATTTCGAACAGTTAATAGAGACATTAAAAAATACGCTTCCGAATGAAGCTGCGATTGAACGTTATGATATCATGCCAGTCGCATTTGGATTGAAAAAAGCAAGAGTTCGTGTGAGATATCCCGAGGAATGGGGCGGGACCGATAAAGTAGAAGAATGTTTTAGTAAAGCTGACGGAATTCAAGGTATCGAAGGAATTGCGTTCTCAAAAGCTTGAATTTTAAACTTCTACCTAAATTTTAAACTACTCGTTTAAATAATTTATCAAGTTCTTTAAAAGAGATAAATTTCAGAGTAGGCCTTCCATGGGCACAATGATAAGGATCTTGACAATAAGATAAATCAATTAGAAGTTTTCTTATAGTTTTTAAACTTAAATTATCGCCACCACGAATACTTTTATGACATGCTAAATAGTTGATAATTTGTTCTCTAACTTCAGTAAAGCTTTTATCTTTTCCTATTTCAGAAACATCCGCTATAATCTCTTTTATAATTTCTGATTTTGGTAATTTCTCAATAATAGTTGGGATCTCGCGCAACACAAAAGTGTTTCCCCCAAAATGTTCAAAAGTAAATCCTAATTTCCTAAATTCCGATAAACTCGACAGTAGAAAAAATTTTTCACTAGCAGATACTTCAATTTTTAATGGAAAAATTAATGTTTGTCTTTTTTGTTGCGCTTTTGAATAGATATTATAAAAATACTCCTTCATAACCCGTTCTGAGGCAGCATGCTGATCTAAAAGATACAAACCATTCTCTCCTTCTTCATTGATCCCCTCAAGAACTATATAAATATTGTTGCTTAACTGACCCGTATAGGATATTAATCGAAGCTTGGGAAAATTTTTTTTTATAATATATTTTTCTCGTACATACGTTTCGGGCAATTCTTTTCGATTAATCTTAGTACTATCAATTTCATCAACCAAGTTTAATTGCACAGGAGCTTTAATTGCTTCTATAATTTCAGGCTTTTGATTTCTCAAACTAATCTCATCTTTACTCTTTGCAGAATTTATGTTACTTTTTTGTGAGATATTCACACTGTGCTTAATTCCACTAATTGCGGGATTTTCTCCATCCGAATTTCCTTTTGGTTTCGTAATAAATCTATCTATGTCTGCTATCGTGTATTTCTCTTCTTTTTCCATAAATAGTTCTTTAACAAATTTGCGTATTATCTCATATATTTTATTATATACAAGATCATCATCTTCGAATCGAATATGTAATTTTTTCGGGTGTACATTAAAATCAATAATTGCAGGGTCGAATTCGATATATAATATAAAGAAAGGATATCTTCCAATCATTAAAGTACCTGAGTAGGCGTCTTGCATTGCCCGATGTATAAGATCACTGATCACATATCTTTTATTGAGAAAAATACTTGATTGGTTCCGATTTTTCCTGGAAATTTCGCTATGTCCTAATAATCCTTTAATTATGATATCTTTTTCCTTATAGTTAATTGGTTCCAAAAATTTCGCAATCTTTTTTCCATAAATATGAAAAGCCGTTGTCTTTAAATCGTTGGATGCGGGACAAGTAAGGATATTCAAGTTTTCATTCATATAATTAAAATGAATCATTGGATAGCATAACGCATATCTTTGAATAATGTCGGTTATATGCCCTAATTCTGTCGTATCCTTTTTTAAAAATTTTTTTCTCGCGGGAATATTGAAAAACAAATTCTTAACTTTAATATTAGTCCCTACGGGACAAGCTACTTGATTCGATGATAAAACTTTCCCTCCTTCGATAATTAACTTTTTTCCTCTTTGGTCCATCTTAGTACGAGACATAATTTCGACTTTACTCACAGCTGCGATACTTGCTAATGCCTCTCCTCTAAAACCAATAGAATTAAGTTTTGCTAAATCATCAAAATTTCTTATCTTGCTACTAGTATGTCTTTCAAAGGCTATTTCGAGTTCTTCAGGGGGAATTCCTAATCCATCATCAATTATTTGGATTAGTTCTTTTCCGGCTTTTCTGATGATTATTCTTATTTCTTTCGCTTCTGCATCGATGCTATTTTCAATTAATTCCTTGACAGCATTTGCAGGTCTTTCTATTACTTCTCCTGCTGCTATTTTTTCAAAATCGATAATCTTTTTTATCGCACTTTTATTCAATATTTCCACCTAATCTTTTGAATTCGAAAAATCAACTTTCTCTGTTTTTTGCTTAATATTAATTATGACTTTCATTGCGTTGATTGGTGTTAAAGAATTGATATCCAAGTTTTTAATTATATATAGGATCTCTTCTAAATCATCATCTACTACTAATTTCTCCAATACTTTAGGTTTGAAAAAGGTCGTTTGAACATATGATTTCTTTCTTTTACCAGATGCATCTTTGATTTCTTCTGATTTATTTTCAATATTAGATTGCTTCATCAGAATTTGTGACTTTTCTAGTTCAAATTCTTTCTTTCCTAACTCCTTTTCCTTTTTCAGTAATTCATCTTCACACTCGATTAATTCGTGTTTTTTAGACCTTAACTCATTATTTAGCTTTTGTAATTCGTTTCTTTTTTCATTTATAAATTTCTCGTAATATTTACTGTTTAATTCGCCATTACCATTTGCTTTTACAGCTTCTTTAAAGGGATCTTTTCGCTCAATTTGATCTAGAATTTCAAAAGCTCGAATAATAACATCGTCGGGAATTCCAGCCAACTTTGCGACATGAATACCGTAGGATTTATCAGTACTTCCTTCTTTTAGGGTTCTTACAAAATTTATGCTTCCATCTTCATTCTCAATTATATCTAAATGATAATTCTTTATTCTGGGTAAATTAATTTCAGTTAATTGATGGTAATGAGTACTAAAAAGTGTTTTTGCTTTTAGTCTGTGAAGTTTCTCGATAGTAGCCATCGCTATACTCTGTCCATCGCTAGTACTGGTCCCTCTACCTAATTCATCAATAATAATCAGGCTTGAAGGGGTGGCATAATTTAATATTTTAGCGGTTTCGGTCATTTCTATCATAAATGTGCTTAATTTCCTTGCCAAATCATCTGAGGCTCCAATTCTCGTAAAAATTTGATCAATAATACCAATTTCTGCTGATTTTGCCGGTACAAAACAGCCCATTTGAGCGATAATACAAATTAAGGCCACTTGTCGCAAATAGGTACTCTTACCAGACATATTTGGTCCTGTAATAATTAAGATTTGTTCTTTTTCAGTATCTAAGTAACAATTATTTGGAATAAACTTTTCAGTAATATTCATTTGTTCAATAACGGGATGTCGCCCTTCTTCAATTATTATCTCTTGAGAATTTTTTACGATAGGGCGGCAATAATTATAATTTTCACTTATTTCAGCGAAACAAGCTAAGACATCGATATATGCAATAGTCTTAGTGGTTTTTAAAATTTTTTTTGTTTCTTTTACAACCTTCTGACGAATTGTAGTATAGATCTCATATTCAAGATCAAAAATTTGTTCTTCCGCTTCCACAATGTCTTCTTCTAAGGTCTTTAACTTTTGGGTTGTATAACGCTTAGCATTTTTAAGGGTTTGCCTCTCATTATACTCTTCTGGTACTTTAGTGATACCTTTTAAGGTATTTAATGTGATTTGTATGTAATATCCTAAGATATTATTATGTCCAATTTTTATCCCTGAAGTAAGATTTAATTTATTTTTTTCTTGTTTTTCATATTCAAGGATATATTTTTTTCCATTATTTACAAGATCTCTTAACTCATCAACTTTTTCATTGAACCCATCCCTTATGATATTGCCCTCCTTTACAGTTGTTGGTGGATCTTGTTTTATTGAAGCATTAATTAATGATCCTATTTCAATGAATTCTTCAATATTATGCAAAAAGCTTTCGATTTCTGGTATTGAAGCCTTTTTTAAAATATTTTTGATTCTGGGGATAATTTCTAATGAATTTTTAATATTTATTAAATCGCGAGCATTTGAATCTCCTGAATAATTAATTCGATTGACAAATCGCTCGAGATCTCCCATTAAATTCAATTGTTCTCTTAATTCTGTCCGTAAAAAAATATCATCTTTGAATTTCTGAACAATATTTAATC
>Ga0180433_10011333_pt1 | contig 10586 bp, 9 predicted proteins | sample SS_ome_8_FD_132980 | JGI IMG/M metagenome (GOLD analysis project Ga0180433, IMG submission 132980) | Hypersaline lake sediment archaeal communities from the Salton Sea, California, USA - SS_1_D_1 metaG | ecosystem: Environmental > Aquatic > Non-marine Saline and Alkaline > Hypersaline > Sediment...
GAAGATCCAAAAAATCCTCTCGGTTTCCAACAAGGAGTATGACAATAGCCGTGTCCTTGGCCCCCCGCAGTCTCAGGGAAAGGTCATTGATCGTTTGGTAGACTTCGAGGGCGCCGTCTGACACCGACGATTGGAGCACGGTCTTTGCCCGTTCTACAATGCCTTCTGGGGCCGTTGTGTATAAGAGCACTTTCATCCCCTGTGCCTCCTTTAGATGCGTTGCCGCCACAAGGTAACCTTAGGTTGCCTACCGTTGCAGAATACCTACACAAGATATATGCCAGCACCTATCAATCATACGTTTTAGGCTGTCATTCTAAATACTTGTGCCACCAGCAGGGCGGGCTAGAACATGGAGAGAAGGGCTCAAATCGTCCGGTGGCACCGGATAAAGTCCGATGAGGCAGGACAAAGTCCGATGAGGCAGGACTTTCCAGAACGGGATTGTAAGAAAGGAGATTAACCTGATGTGGACACGTGATGCTTCTTGAGAAGCTCGTACAGGCGGGACCGAGACAGACCGGATATCCTACAAGCGTCTTTTACCTTGCCACCAGTCAGCGACATGAGTTCTTGCAGGTAGTTTTTTTCCACTTCAGCAACGGCGGCTTCTCGCAGTGCCTGCAACCCGGGGAGCGTTTGCTTACGGTCAGTACTTCTTTGACGTTTTCGTGTTCCAACCTTTTCATCACCCACTGAGGTCCGAGCCATCTTGGCACGAATCTCGGTCGGGAGGTGCTTTGGGAAAACCATTGGTTCGTGTCGTGCTGATACGATTGCGCTCTCCAAGGCTTTGACCAGTTCTCGGATATTACCAGGCCACTCGTAGCTGGCTAGGACGGGCAAAAATTCAGGAGAGAACTCCTTTTTTGCTATACCGTATTCTTCATACAATTGCGCCACATGGTGTTCTACCAAATCTTCTATATCTTCATTACGCTCCCTCAGGGGGGGCAACTCAATCGTCAAGGACCGGATACGAAAGAGGAGATCCTTACGAAACAACTTACGCCGCACCATGTCATCAAGATCCCGGTTAGAGGCTGAGATGAGTCTAAAATCGCTTTCTATCTCTTGCTTACGACCCACGGGGCGGAAACGGTGTTCTTCTAATACCCTGAGAAATGTCTTCTGAAGAGGAAAGGGGAGTTCCCCCACCTCGTCCAGGAAAAGCGTGCCGCCATTGGCCTGCAAGATGAGGCCATCACGGGCTTTCTCCGCTCCCGTATAGGCTCCCCTCTCATGACCGAAAAGTGTGCTTTCCACAAGGGTTTCGGGCAATGCTGCACAGTCAACAATCACAAAGTTCTTTTCAGCACGGGCACTGTTGTTGTGAATAGCCCATGCAAAGAGTTCCTTGCCGGTGCCGGTCTCCCCTGTGATCAGTACACTGGCATCACTGTCGGCAGCTTGAGCCACAACTTCCAGGCAAGTCCGAATGGCTGGGCTATTTCCTATGATCCCCTCAAAAGTCTCCTGCTTTAAACTGACAGAGGGTTTTGTGGGTATTTTTCTCGCCTGATATTGTAGGGCACGAATCAGAGGAAGGGCGATGGCCTTCTCTGAGAATGGGCGCTCAACATAGTCCCAAGCGCCCCGCTTGATTGCCACCTCGGCTTCGTCAGGATCCCCCGAATCACTGATGACAATGACTTCGGGGGAAGAGGGCGTTTCAAGAATCTTCGGTAGAACATCCAAACCATGGCCGTCGGGCATCCGTGCGCTGAGAAATACGACTTCAAAACTTTCGGAGCGTGCGACTCTGAGCCCTTTGCGAAGAAGGCGGGCACTCGTTACATGGTGCCCCATCCGCTGTGCCACGCGTTGAAGCATGTCGCAAAAGGGGGTGTTGTCATCAATGATTAGCACTTTAGCCATAATATTTCTCGCGACGTCAAGACTCCTTCAAGACCTGCTGAAATTTCGAACCTTCAGATCCTTTTATCCTCATGAAAGACATGTAGCTTGTCAGGATCAATAAAAAGAGAAATCATCTGTCCCGTGTCGTATGTCGCGTCTTTTGAAGCTCTCACTGTTATTAGACATTCTCCCAACCTTGCATGGATATATTTTTCGGCTCCCACGTTGCTTAGCATCTCGACCCTTGCGCGAAGTTTCGCTTCCCTGTTCTTCCCAAGCATAATGTCTTCGGGACGCACGCCGACCGCCACCCTTTTTCCTGCCAGATCTTGAACAAGATTTCTGACATGGAGTGAAAAGTCAGCACATCGAAACTTCAGATACCTATCTTCTCGGATCAGTTCTCCTTGGAAAAGATTCATCATAGGCGACCCGACGAAGGTTGCCACAAAGGTGTCTGCCGGCCGGTCGTAGATCGTCTCGGGTGTGCCGATTTGGTGGACCTGCCCCTCTCGCATGACCACCACCTTGTCACCCAACGTCATGGCTTCCACCTGGTCATGAGTGACGTAGAGGATGGTCGTGTTCATCTTCCTGTGGAGCCTTTTTAGTTCTAGACGAACTTTGATCCGAAGTTGAGCATCTAAGTTGCTTAAGGGTTCGTCAAGAAGAAATAGTCTGGGACGACGGACAAGGGCCCGGCCCATGGCCACTCTTTGCCGTTGCCCGCCCGAAAGCTGCCGCGGTTTCCGGTCTAGGAGGTGTCCAATGCCGAGCAGATGAGCGGTCTCTTGAACCTTTTGTTGTATTTCCGGATTGGCTATGCCTCGCATCCGAAGGCCGAAACCCAGGTTTTGAGATACGGTCATGTGAGGATAAAGGGCGTAGTTTTGAAAGACCATGGCCACGTCCCGTTCTCGTGGCGCAAGGTCATCCACCGCCTTCCCGCCCAGCAAGACAGACCCTTGATCCTGGCGATCCAGCCCGGCCACGATTTGTAGCAGCGTGCTCTTACCGCAGCCCGATGGACCGAGAAGAACGCAAAACTCTCCGTCATCGACTTGCAGGCTCACGTCGGACAACGCGGTTACGTTCCCAAATCGCTTGCTAAGGCCATCTAGACTCAAAGAGGCCATGTGTTCATCCCTTAATAGCGCCAGCAGACAGTCCGGTGACAATGCGCCGCTGGAAGAGCAGGACCATGACAACCAGAGGGGCCGTCGTAATCAACGAGGCCGCAGCAATCTCCCCCCAGGGCACCGTATGTTCTCCTTGAAAAAGGGCAATGCCTACAGGCATGGTTTGTCTGGCGGGATCTGTGACGATCAGGAGTGCAAGAAAAAACTCGTTCCATGCATAGATGAAAGTCAAGATGGCAGCTGTAAATAGTGCCGGAGCCGATAGTGGCAGAATCACTTTGACAAGGGCCTCCATTCTGGAGCAACCATCCACCAGCGCTGCAGCCTCCAGCTCCTCGGGCATCTCTCGGAAAAAAAGGGCTAAAATCCAAACAGTCAAGGGTAGTGTGAGGGCCACATATGGAAGCACCAATCCTTGGTAGGAATTGAGCCATCCCAGCCACCGGAGTAACCGCCAAACAGGCCCTACGATGGCAATTTGGGGAAACATGGCGCAAGCCAAGATCAACATGAGGCTGAGGTGTGCCCAAGGCCGAGGCAGTCTAGCCAGTGCGTAACCTGCCAGCGTGCCCAACAAGATGGTGACCCCTGTTGTGGAGCCTGCCACAATGATGGAATTGACTAGATAACTTAGAATATCATAACGAAAGATTGCCGAACGAAAAAAGTCAATGGAAAAAGACGGCCACAGCTGAGGCGGAATGGCGGTTACCTGGGTCTGAGTCTTGAATGCCGATGACACGAACAGCAAGAACGGCACCAAGGAGAAACCAACCGTCATGAGAACACCCACGACAAAAGCCCCCTTTTTTGGCCAGCTTTTCTTCATAGACTCGCCTCCAGTAGACGTCGGCCGACCATGCGCACGTAGACAACGGCGAGAACCAAGACAATGACGAAAACACTCACCGAAATGGCCGAGCCGTATCCCATCCATCCCTCAACGAACATTTTCTTATATCCGTAAAGCTGGAGCACATTGGTGGCATCTGCCGGCCCTCCCTGGGTCATCACAAAAGCCAGGTCAAAGACCCGGAAGGCATCAATGGTCCGGAATAAAAGTGCCACGAGGACTGCCGGACGAATCAGAGGCCAGGTGACGTGCCAAAACCGCCGCCACACACCCGCTCCGTCCACTTTGGCGGCCTGATATAGTTCTTCAGGAATGATTTGGAGGCCAGCCAATATCAATAGTGCCGCAAAGGACGATGTCTTCCAAATGTCTGCCAGAATAATGGCGAATAGCGCAGTGTTGGGCTTAGCCAGCCAAGGGACATAGTGAGCGACGCCATGACCGAAGATAGCGTAATTGATCATACCGTAGGCATCGTTGAACAGGAAGCGCCACATCTGGGCGGAAACCACGGTAGGAATCGCCCAGGGAATGAGCACGCACGCACGTAGGCTCCCACGGCCGGGAAAACGATGATGGATTAACAGGGCCAGAAGTAGACCCACAAGAAGCTCAGAAAATGTTGTCGTTGAGACAAACAACAAGGTCACCCAAAAGGAATGCCGAGCTACTGAATCGTGAAGGAGTTCTTGGTAGTTGTCGAAACCAATAAATGGTGATTGAAGCTGGGGAAGTCCTACGATGATTCTATGAAAGCTAAAAATGATCGATTGGGTGATGGGTGCAGCAATAAACACGAGGAGCACCAATAGCGTCGGCGCAAGGAGGGCAAAATAGAGCTTGCGGTCCTTTGGAATCACCTCCGAATTGCTGCCTCCATTTGGACGACCCTCTCGATCTTGGCCGAGGTCGCTTCGGCCAGAGCCTGGACATCGGTCTGGCTGTCTGAAATTGCTCGGCTAAAAAAACGCTGCAGCTCTTGGCTGATCATGGGGTACAAAGGAGAAACCGGTCGAGGCCTCGCCCTTTTGAAAGCGGGGAGGAAGTCTTTCAAGTGAGACTTTTTGTCCTGCACTGTTGGGTCGTTGTAGACTGCCACCCGCGTGGGGGCTAATCCGGCCTCAATGGCCAGGATTTTTTGGCTGTCAAATGAGGTCATGAATTCGACGAATACCCAGGCCTCCTTCACGTGTTTTGACCATCGGCTAATGCCGAACTGCCATCCGCCAAGGGCAGCCGCCGGACCATGGCCGGCAAAGGCTGGGAGCGCTCCAACACCGACACTGCCCGCCACCTTGGACTTCTCAGGATCATTGGCTACCGTCCAGGCATAGGGCCAGTTTCTGTGGAATACCGCCTTGCCTTGGATAAACAATTCCAGCGATTCCGGCTCTTCATAGTTGACAGCGCCTCGAGGAGCAGCCTTTCCAATGATTTGATCACGAACAAAAGTTACCGCTTGGATAGACGCAGGCTCGGCCACGAGAACTTTGCGGGTATCCTGATCGATGATACGGCCGCCATGAGACCAGATGAACTCCAGCATGTCACATACCAACCCTTCGTACTGCTTAAACTGTGCCGAGTATATGTGCAGAGTTGGATCGGCTTCTCCTTTGAGTATAGCTTTTCCTTGAGCAAGCATGTCATGCCAGGATTTCGGAGGATCAAATTCATATTTTTGCAGCAAGTCTTTTCGGTAGTAGAAAAGACCTGCGTCCAGATAATAAGGAACGCCATATATTCTGCCATGGTAGGTATTGGCAGCAATGGTGGCAGGCAAGAATGCTTTCTGCTTCTTCTTTGAGAATCTGGACGTGAGGTCCATGGCCCATCCTGCGCTTGCAAACTCTGCGGGCCAAATGACGTCCATGAGGAAGACATCCACGGATGTGTCTTTGTTTCTTAGCCGCTGGGTCACGATGGCATGAAATTCGGTGGATGAATGGGGGCCAATTTGGACCTGGACCCGGATATTCGGGTGTGTCTGATGAAACCGTTCAATAAGACGTTCCCAGACTTGAGGCTGATTCGGCTTCCACATAAGGAAGGCAATGGTCTGCGGCTCTGCGGCTCGTGCGGGCAAACTAAGAGACACTGATGCCAGAAGGATCATGAGGTGAATTGTTTTCATTCGGGGCCCCCGATTAAAGGTACCCCCAGTCCCAACTTGGCGGGACCGGCAAAGGTCGTGATCGCTCAGTTCATGCGACCCTTGTCCGGTCTTCCTCTTTACGACTGCGGGTCTCGGTCTCTCGAATCTGGCTTTCCGTAACCACGGATTCAGCCCTGTGTCGGTTGACAATCTCCCGATAAAGGAGAGGACGCCTATAGGGAAAGATTGGCTCTTGCTCTTGCCATCTACCCACCTCAGTCAAATCTATGTCTGCTTCAAGGATTGTCTCTCTTCGACCGGCCTTACTGATAGTTTCTCCTTTGGGGTCAAATACCGCGCTGTGACCCGAGAAAACAGGGCCGGGTCTATTGGCATAGATCACGTAAACCTCATTAAAAATGGCTGCTCCTGAAAGTCGTCGCCACATATAACTGACAGGGAACTCTTTGGGAACGGCAGAAATATTCACGACCACATCAGCACCTTTGAGCGCTAGCACTCTCCAAACTTCTGAAAAGGCACCGTCAAAACAGATGGTAATCCCGATTTTACTAAACGGAGTGTCAAAAATCTTCAGCTGCCTGCCGGGCACGAATTGTTCGGTCCAATGGACATGGGTTTTTGCGTAACTCTGAATGGTATTTCTGTCCACGTATGTGGCCATGTTGTAATATCGTTCTCCCCATCTCTTAGACTCACCAATGATGACTCGTGCGTCCAAGTCTCGGACAAGTTGGTAGAGATCTTGAGAGATAGACCTGTAAACCGTCTTCATTCTCCTGTACAGGAATCCCTCTGGTTTTTCCATGGATGGGTGGCCATGAAGAATCAACTCGGGAAAGACGATGAGATCAAATGATTTATGCGCCTGAATGACAGACTCAATTTTTGAGAGATGTGTTTGAATGTTCTTGGCATTGAAGTTTATCTGAGCCACACATATCTTTCTTCTTGATCTGTTTCTACCCATGTATCATCCTCTTGCCGGTTTTTTGGGCACTCAATCCAGAAACGCAAACAAATATTTTGAAGGTATCCACAAGAATTGGTGGAAGATTAGGAGACGGCCCGGTCACCACCGGACAGGTTTAGTGGAGCGTGCCTTGTCTCATCTCAACTGCCAAGAATGGTGGTATGTATTTGTTCTTAACTTCTTCTTCAATCTGCTGCAAATAGGAGCGCGGGCCATCCGCGCCGTATAAGTCGTCTCCGTAACGATAAAGGCTGCCCTTGTCCCTTTCGAGGTTCTCATCGACGAGTTGCTGGTCGATCGGCCCAATATGCGCCTTGGCGATTCTTTCTATGATACTATGAATGCCAGATCCAGACTGAGCCGGATCCTTGACACGGAAAGCGAGGTATGGGGGAACCCCCAGCTCTAAGGCAGCTTGTCGATGAACTCTTTTGCGGAGCCTATCGCCCTTCCCTTCAAGCTTCAACCTGGGCGATATGCGCATGGCTGTTTGTATCACGTCTCTATCCAGGTACGGCGCTCTGAGTTCTATGGAGTGGGCCATAGTCAGCTTGTCCTCTCTTTCCAACGTATCTGTGTATAGATATGTAAGATCTTCCCAGAGCTTCTCGTGGAGCCTCAGGTAGCCAAATTCGTCTAATACGTCGTTGTACCAAGGGTAGCCAGCGAAGAGTTCGTCTGCGGCCTGCCCTGTAAACATCACCCTGATGTCATCGTCTGCAGCCAGTTTGGCGGCCAGATACATGGGAATAGCCACCTCGACTTGGAGTAGACCACTTTCTTCAACGTTTTGAATGATCTCAGGGAGAATCTGCTGGACCATGGATTCGTCAATGATCGTGGTCTTTAACTCAAGTCCAAGATCTTTGGCAACAGAACGCGCGGCCACAATGTCGCCAGAGTCTTTGGTTCCGGTGCAATAACAAATAAGGTTCTTGCCCTCTCTCTGCAATAGCTTTGAAATAAGTACGGAATCAATGCCTCCGGAGAAAATCACCCCTATATTGGATTCCGTCAGCCCCGTCAGCCTTTTTCTGACGGCCGCAATGAGCGTTTTTTTATAAAGCTCCACCGCCTCGCGGAAGTCAACGATGTCAATTTGCGGGAATTGTAAATGAAACCCTTCTTCTACTTTTAAGCCAGACTGGTCAACACAAAGAATATCTCCTGGGTACAACCTGCACGGGTTCTTTTGACCGTTCCACAAAGCCTTCTTTTCTGAAGCGAAGTAGGTGGTTTTACCATTTTGGATATAATATAGGGGTTTCTTCCCGATAGGATCTCTGGCCACAACAAGAGACGTGCCGTCCGTGACAGCAATCGTATACATGCCATCTAGAAGGCCTAGTACCTTGCGCATCGCCTCTATAAGGTCTCCATGATAGGTCTCTTCAAGCAAATGCACAATCACCTCACTGTCACTTGTCGTCTTGATGTCGTGATTTTTGAAAAGGAGACTTCTGAGTTTCTGGTAATTATAGATCTCCCCATTGTGGATCAAAACGAGTTTCCCATCACAGGAAGCATAAGGCTGCGTGTGTTTTTGGTTGCCCACGATCCTGAGCCTTGAATGACCGAGAGCGATATGGCTTTGCGTGGATACTACATTCTTGAAATCAGCGATGTTCTCGCCTCGATAGATGTCGCCATCTAAACAGATCCCATGGGTGTCAGGGCCCCTGTGGGCCATCTTCATCAACATGTCATAGATGTCTGTCGACGGAATCTCTCCACCTTGAACAAAATGTCCGCAGATAGTGCACATGACAAAACCGGCTCCTTTCTTCTGCTAAGGGGAGTTCGTTAATGCAAGAGGCGTCTGCTCTGAAGACCGGGGGGCAGGGCTCGAACCCCGGTGAACCGATCAAGACATTTAAGCGGGAACGCCAATGGCATAACAACTCCCTTGATAACTGAGGTAAACATTCTTTGAATTGAGAATATTTTTACTGAAAACTTTATGACGCTATAGTCTGTTTGTCAAATAATACTTTGGCCATGCCCGCAAGGGTCGACCCATTTGGCTCCTTTAACAAACCTGCCGCTAGATTCGACAGATATGGCCGAGTGCATTGACTAGGAGGAAAGACTCTTCATTGGAGATGTTCGGAAATTTTGGCAACAACCCTTTAGGAGAAGCCAAGGTGCAGTGATTGCCAATCAGGAATTAAACGGTCTTTCTGCCTCGTGCATGGCAGCATAGATCAATCTCATTGACGATGTGCCTTATCTTTCAATCGGTCGCGATAGATTCCCGGAGAAGACCCCTCTATTTCTATGGCACCCACGGTGTGGGCGTAGAACTCCCGCGCACCATCGCCACCGCCGATGATGGCATACGCGTAGCCACTGGCAGCCATCGCGTGAAGGCAAGAAAGCAACAGAGCTTTGCCAATACCACGTCCCCTGGCGTGTTCTGCAACGCCTATGGGGCCGAAGAAATTTTTGCAAGTGCTTTCGTAACACGCAAACCCCACAATCCCCCCCTTTTCCGTGGCAATGACACATGAGATTGGATGATGACTGAAAGCAACGCAACACTCATCAGCCCATCCTGTACTAAAATTGTTGCCGACCCATGTGACAACCTGGGTCTTTTCATAGGCCATTGCGGTGCGAACTGTCACTCCCTGTTTCTCGAGCTTCTCGAGATGCGACCCTGCCGGTGGCAAGTCATATAGCCTCACGACTCGGTCCATGTCTTTTCCTCGGCTGATTTGCTTTTGGAATCGAAGATATTCTCGACATAGCAAAAATATTATATGCAAATGCCTTCCACAAGTAAAGGGCTGTGCCGATTGGCCCTGGTTCTGCATGTTTGGTGACTATTCAGGAGCCAGAAAAGAAGCGGTGCATGCTTGAAGTAACTTGCTGGCCTCTGCAAACTGGCTGGTGAATTCTGGCGCCTGGCCCCTGAGTCGTTACCATGTTTGGGCCTTGACCGGGGGATGGGTTTTGCCTATGTTCTGGCAAATAGGCGCTCGTATGAAAAGAACAATCATCATTGGCGTTTTTGCCCTTTGCCTTTTGGCCGGAGGTGTAGGCCTTTTCCTGTATCGCTATGCAGGCACGCCATCCGGGGCTGCAGATATCTCAGCCATCGTGTGGGTTAAGCCTGGTCAAAGCTTTTCGGAAACCGTGAGCCAACTCCAAGCGGCTGGACTGGTGCGACACCCGGAAAAATTCCGATGGCTTGCCTATCTCAAGGGAGATGAAAGGCGAATTCGTGCTGGCGAATACGTGCTTCAGGGCTCCATGTCGCCGTTGGCCATCCTGGAGACCTTGGTACGTGGCAAAGGTCTCCTTCATAAAGTGGTTATCCCTGAGGGCGTCACCATGTTCAAGATCGGCCAAATCCTTGAGGAGGCTGGGCTCGTGGTACAGGAGGCCTTCTTAAAGGCCGCTTCTGATCCCGGCCTCACAAAGGCCCTGGGCGTGGAAGATGAGACGTTTGAAGGATATCTTTTCCCAGAGACGTATCATTTCGCCAAGGGGGTAAGCGCCCGGGACATCATCGAAAAGATGGTTGCCCAGTTCCGTTCGGTCTTCACCCCAGCGTGGGCCGAACGGGCTCATACTATGGGCCGGACAGTGCACGAGGTGGTCACGTTGGCCTCCATTGTGGAAAAGGAGACAGCCAAACCC
>Ga0180433_10011334_pt1 | contig 10585 bp, 10 predicted proteins | sample SS_ome_8_FD_132980 | JGI IMG/M metagenome (GOLD analysis project Ga0180433, IMG submission 132980) | Hypersaline lake sediment archaeal communities from the Salton Sea, California, USA - SS_1_D_1 metaG | ecosystem: Environmental > Aquatic > Non-marine Saline and Alkaline > Hypersaline >...
GACACGGCCTTTGCCGAGGGCTGCTCCATGGCGATACAGAGAGAGGACCGCCGGGACTGGTTCAACAAGCTGACCACCATACTGCTGATCGGGATGCTGGGCCTCCTGGCGCTGGCATTCATGGTAGCGATGCAGACTGGCGTACTGTCCAGCCTACTGTCGGGCGTTCCGGAGTTTTTCGGAGGCTAATAATGGCAAATCAAACAGAAACCAAAGCAGAGGCTACTCCCCTGACAGCCGCAGAGAAGGTATCTCTCCAGCAGGCCAGGGCACGGCGTGCCATCAATACTGCGTATGTGATAACTACCGGCGGTATTGAGTTCCTGGCGGGCAGGGACGCCGAGGAGGTCATAACCAAAATAGAATCGCCCGATATGGACCCCGGGTATTACAGGTTCTATGACGACCAGCATCGCAAGTGGGCGTATATCGCTGTCAGGAACACGCATGGGCAGCTCGAGCCGTTAACATTCCCTAATCCTCAGCAATACGGGACGACCTCGCCTGAGTTGTATGCCAAGGCGGTGACGTATTCGACTGTGCTTGCACAGGCCATTGGACTGATAACCAAGTCTGCGCCCTCGCTATGGGAGCGCATAATGAAACCGACAACAGTGATCACAGCCATAATTGTTGTCACGTTTGTTATCTTCATTCTGGCTGTAGCAATGACGGGGTGAACTGATGCCACAACAACCGATAAACGCGAGCTTCGGTGGGGGCTGGAGGCATGATAGTGCCGGCCTGATGGCTCCTGTCGGCGGGTCCGCAGGGGAGCGGGAGCTGCTACGGCTCCCTAAGGAACTTGAAAACTTGGCTACATCGGCCAACACCCTCATGCGGGGTAGGCTGGCCAGAGAACTATGGCCGCGCCTGGCGCTCTTGAGCACCATCGCAGGCCCCAACCACGACCGTACCAAGGCGTTTATAGCAAACATAGTGGCCGGCTCCATGGCTGAGAATGGACTGGCGCGCACCGAGTACCTGGAAGGTGTCGTAAAGATGCTGGCACTATCGGCCATGCCGTATGCCGACAGGTACTACAAGGGCGGAAACGGCCACGATACCGCCAAGAAGCAACGCGCAAAGAACAACGAGGACGATGAGTGACCAAACCACTGCTCTACTCACAAGGGAGGTTGAAGAATATGACGATGACAGCGACCTCCTGGAACTCGCCACGGAAGACGCGGAGGAGATCGAGGATGCGTACAAGGTATGGTTCCCTACTGAGTACCTGGTAGGCATACTCGGTCACCGCGGCGGTGGCAAGTCGGCTCTCCTGGCCCACTACGGATTTAACTGTCTGGCTGCCGGGTGCACGGTGTTCACCAACCTTGAAATGTACCCCGAGAAGCTGGGGCTCACCAACAAGCCGTTCCCCCTAGAGCTCGACAACATTCTCAAGTTCGACACATCGCTTGAGGCTGCCGTGCTGCTTATAGAGGAAATCGGCACCTGGGTAGAGCGCAAGCGCGGGATGTCCACCACCAGCATTCTCATCGACAAGTTCTTGCAGCTCGTCATCAGGAAAAAGGGGCTGCGGATATTTTTCACCAACCAGTCGCCGCTGTTGCCGTCCGGCCTGGCCGAGCAGACAGATATAGTGCACCAGGCCTTTGACGTGTTCTTTTGCGACTGGGCAAGGGAGTACAACATCGCCAAGGGCACCACGTTCTACTACATGACCTCAGACCGGACTGGCATCTTTGGCATGCCCGGCAGGACATGGAGGGTTGCACTCAGGAAGGCCAACAGGCTCTGGGGCACCTTCAACACCAACCAGATGTTCGACCCGTTCCAGTGGGCGCGTAAGACGATGATTAAGGGCCGGGAACAGGTTATCGACATGGAGACCGGGGAAGCATACAACGCCAGTGAGGAGGGGATCAGAGCGTGGCAGCACGACGTGGCGGCATTCAGTATAGCCCTCAATAAGATCATAGGCTCGTACCACAGCGCTGGATTCATGGACATGGCAGCCCGCCACGGGGCAATGACCGATCTGCCAGACCGGTATGTATTCTCTGTCCATGAGCTGCGCAAGGGATTGACGAACCTCAAAGGCACCAAACGGCAACACGCCGAAAGCGCCTACAACGAACTGCTATCCCTTGCTACCCAGGGGCAGCTAGCGAGGTTCACCGGGCCATATCATCAATCTATAGAACTGGCCAAGCCAGTTACAGAACAACAGGAGGCAACAACATGACCAAGAAAATACTCGTGATGCTGTCGGTGGCGATGGTTTTCGCCCTGGTAGTAACAGCATTTCCTTTGCACATAGAACAGGGCAATCCAGACAACGCCGTGCTCAGGATCGGCACCGGCGAGGGGGATTACTACCTGACCATCGGCAACCCGGCGAGTGCAGCCGATGCGGACTACACCTGTGACGGCGCGGACGATGATGTAACATTCCAGACGGCGCTCGATGCCCTACCATCATCTGGCGGGCAGCTATTCGTATTGACAGGGAACTACAGCTTTGCCGATAGCACGACCGTCACCAGGGCCATTGATAATGTCAGTATAATAGGCGTCGGCCCTGCCGTGTCCTTTGAAGGTGATGGCGCCACTGCAATATTTACGGCCGGGGGCAACAACTGGCTATTCTCCAACTTTGAAACGGACGCCGGTGGGCTTGCGATGGGCGCCACTACCAACTGGATGTGGCTCAATATCTTTGTAGATACCTCATACTATCCCCTCAGGACGGATAGCATCAACATTGAGGATCATTCGGCACGACACGGTGTCGGAGGAACCGACACGATATTCCCTGCAGACCCCAATGCCGACAAATACCTCATGTGGGACGACGACCCCGGGCAACTGAGCTGGGAAGATGGCGGTGGTATCGGCGACATGGACAAGGCCACCTATGATACCGATGAGGACGGGGACATCGATACGGCTGCCGGCGGTACTGAGTGGGACAGCTCAGGCGCTACGGGTGTTGCCTATATCACGGCCGGGGCATGGGGAACCAGGTCAACGGGCATATCAAATACCTACATCGTAGTAGTGGATGATGCCGATGCCGCTAATGGAGACATACCCTACTTCACAACAGACGGCCTCGCCGGGTACAACGAGGCTGAGTTTAAGTCGGCCTATAACATGGAGGCGGGCACAGACTACCAGGGTTACGACGCAGAGCTGGCAGCGATCGCAGGGCTTACCTCGGCTGCCGATACGATGATCTACTTTACCGGCAGCGGGACGGCTGCCACGTCTGACCTTACCGCCTTTGCTCGTTCTATCCTGGACGATGCCAACGAGGCCACATTCAAGGCAACGGTAAACCTCGAAATCGGCACGGACGTTCAGGCATGGGACACCGACCTGGATGACATTGCGGCCCTGTCGGATGCGGACAGCAACTTTATCGTCGGCAACGGCTCCAACTGGGTAGTGGAATCAGGAGCAACGGTGCGATCCTCTTTGGGCCTGGTAATAGGCACGGATGTCCAGGCCTACGATGATGAACTGGCAGCTTTGGCGGGAACTACCTCGGCAGCGGACAAGGTGCCATACTTCACAGGTTCGGGCACAGCCGATGTTGCCGACCTTACAGCCTATGGGCGCTCGCTGATAGCCGTGGCCGACGAGGCGGGCTTTAAGCAACTCGTGAACCTTGAAATCGGGACGGACGTGCTGGCGCAACAAACCATTGGCATTGCCGACGACAACCTCCTGGAAGTGGACGATGCCGACGCTGCCGACAACGATTACGCCAAGTTTACAGCGAATGGTTTAGAGGGGCAGGACTACTCGGAAGTAGTAACGGACTTGCAGAACTATCTTAATAAGATAGTTGACCCGACAGACCAGGACACATTGGTAGAGGCCGAGGAGGATAAGGTCACTATGGATGTGGCTGGTACTGAGGCGTTCAAACTGTCCAGCGATGGGATTTTGACACTAGCTTACCAGCTAAGGGCAAGAGCATATCGTAGCACTTCTACTCAATCCATTCCAAAGGACACGGCTACTAAAATTGAATTAAATGCAGAAACTTATGATAATCATAATTGCTTTGACTCTAGCACTAATTATAGGTTCACAGTACCAGCAGGAGAAGAAGGTGATTACCTTATAATTGGCAGTGTCCGTTATGGCACTACAGAAGTTGATAAAAGGTATTACTCTATGCTTTATGTAGATGGTTCTGTTATTACTAGAGCCGAAATGCACTCATCAACTGCTGCCAGCATGGCTCCTAACTGTTCTGATATTAGGCATCTCGCAGCAGGAAGCTATGTTGAACTCTATACCTACCATACATCCTCTGGTAATAGTGATGTAGTAAATGATGGTTCAAGGACATTCCTAGCAATATACAAGGTAGGATAACGGAAAGGAGGACAAGAAGATGCGCAAGAAAGGTGTAATAGGACTCATAGTGACGGTGCTGGTATCGGCACTGCTGGCAGGATGTGCCAGTCCTCTAGCAGGGCCACTTATAGGCACAGCATCGGCTGACGAGGGAACGGAGACCACAAAAGTAGTACGCCATATCCCGACAGGCGACTATGTGTACCGGGAAGTGCCAGACTTCGAGGATGGCAAGGGGATTATCAATGCCGTGTCGATGTTCGGCTACGACCCTGCCGACCTGGAGGAAATCGTGATTACCATAGCGGAATGGGAAGCATATCAGGCACAGGAGCTGGCTGAAAACCTTCCCATGTCCCGACACATAGCGGCACTCAAGAACGTCTACAACAATGCTCAGGGGCGACCACGGGCCGACGTGTACCGGAAGTATTTGGGCAATGTATACGAGGTAGTAGGCTGCCGCGTAAGCCAGACCGCTTACAACCACTATATGGCGGGAGACCTCAAGCTCTACAACTCGGCTTATGATTGGCTGGCTCCCGAGAATGAGGACTGCTTTGTAGCTATCGACTACATCCACGAAAACTTCGAGGGTGAGGATCAAGTCCTTACCTTCATTACCGACAAGTTGATGAGGTAACTATGAAGGCAAAAGCAGCCCACTTTATGAGAGCATGGCTGGACTCTTTGGGCTTTGTCCTGCTGATTATCCTGGTGCCATGTATGATTGGCCTGCTCTTTGCCGCAATAATAATAATGGCCGGATATGGTTAAGAGGTTTTGGTTAACAACACTGCTGGTAGTCGCTACCACACTGGTAGGCACTATGGCGGTGCACGCCCAGGGCGGCTTTCAGTCGTGGCGCTCAGTCAACATGACGGGAGTCAATAGCTCCTACCTCTCTATCGGCATGGACGGCGTCGACGACAGCTGGCTGACCGTTAACAGCGTGATAGTGATACAGGAACTCACCGGGGTGCGCGTGTACCCCATCAGCTGCGACTTTGGGCTACTCAGGCCCGGCGACATCAGGGCCACCGACCCCGCTTTCACGCTCTACAATGCAAGCAACGCATCCGCGAATGTTACCATCGGCGTGTCGGGCGACTGGCACGGACCAACCGGCAACTGGACACATAGTGACGATTGCCTGCCCGGGGTCGATACGGCTGGGCTCATTGCCATAGTCGAGGACGGCAATGGCTACACGACAGTGGTTGTCAAGAAGGTGGAACCGCACAATTATTTGGCCACGGACTTCACCCCCGGCAGCAGCATAGACTTTGCCCTTGAGATCTACGCGCCAACCGAGTTCAGCGACTACTCCCTCAAGGAAAATACAATCTTCGTTACAGTGAGTGGTGAACCATGAAAAAAATAACTATTTTGATACCGATTTTGACATTATTTGTCACAACCCCAGCACACGCGGCCGAGGTCAGCGTGGTGGCATTGCCCAACCCCATCGGCATCCCGGAGGTCATCATCGCCATCGCGCTGTTAGGGTTTGCACTGTGGAAGACGTCATGGATCAGGGTGTTCCTCTCAATAGGCGTCATCATCTGGGGCACTTTTGCCATGCCATACGACATCAAGCTGGCCGCGCCGTTAGTTACAGTAGGAGCCGTTCTATTCATCATCGGCATAATGAACATCATCAGCTCACATCGGGCGCAGGAGGCTTAGTATGAAAGGAATACCAAAGCGCGATGGGTCCGGCCGAGGCGCCAGGGCGAACAGAGGCCGCGGCGGATGCAAGCAGACCCGGCCAACAGGCCGGGGCAGGAACCGCAGATAGGGGAACATACGATGTCGCCAGTGCGAACAGGAGCACAGAGGATATGGTCCGGCGACCCAAAGGTGATGCGCAAGGCGCCGCCACCCCGGCCCACCAGGCGCGCGCGCCAGGAGGAGCCGGAGGAGATCACCTTCCTAGCCGAGGCCAAGAAGCTGGAAAAGGCCAAGAGGGAAGCCGAGCCCACAGGCCTGACCCGAGCCGTCCAGAGAATCAAGGATAGCGGGGTTGAAGGGGCCGAGGCCGGCTATCAGCTCAACAAGGCGCTGAATGCTATCTACGGGGACGAGATTAAGCGCGTCCGGACTACGGCGCATCAGGAAGCACGGTTAGAGTACTTCAAGCAGGCCATGCAACCTGAAAAACCGAGCTTCGAGGAGATGCAGGAATTGCAGGCCGAGTATACAGGTGCCGCGCAGACCGCCGCCGAGAAGTTCACGAAGCAAATCATAAGCACGCTGCCGCCTGCCCTGCGCACCTGGTACAACAAGCAGGTGGCAGATTATCAGAGCCTGATGGCAAAGTGCCAAGCTAAGTACAAGGCAGAGCTGGAGAAGGTTAAGGATAAGTACGGGGACGACCCCAGGAAGTACACCAACGAGAGGCTCAAACTCCAGGCCAAGATATTCCCTGACTGGAGCTCTAAGGGCAGGCAGGCTGAGGAGGAGCTCACGGAGCGCCATGACACACTGGCCAAGGCAATCACTGCAGCCAAGGCAACCGGCGCAACCGGCCTAGACTACGAAGAGCTGTATACAATGGCCACCAGCACCAAGGAGTCAGCCAAGAAGCAGGCCAAGAAGAAGGGGGTGACCGATAAGCAGCTCGCAGCCATCCGGGGCGAGAAGTATGTGGAGCCGGAGCAGCCGGCCGTGAGCATTACCGCGGAAACGGTACAGCGGCCTATCGAGACGATAAAGGCCACGCCGGAAGAGCAAGCGAAGGCCTCAAAGGCGGAGGCAGAAGCAAAAGCGCGAGGCTGGTCGTGCTATCCCCAATTGAACACATACAAGGTAACACGGACTGATGGCACGCTTGTGCTCGTTGAGGCCTTTGATAAAGGCACGGCTGAGAATAAAGCGGAGAAGGCCGGCCATGACGTTGCCTGGGTCACCAAGAAGATGAGTTGGGAGACGCCGGGACCGCAGCGGGAGGAGACAGGCCGCTATGAGGTCAACCTCAAGGACGGCACGAAGATACTCATGGAGCCCACCAAGGACCCAAAGACCGGAGAGGCAACGTGGGCCATACCAGCACTTGAGAAGTATAGGGACAACCAGGGCAACTATGAGTTGTTGCATATCCTGGAGGACAAGCCTATCAGCGAGAGCGCCATTGCGCACGTGTTCGGCGAGAATGTGGTGAAGTGGGGCACAGAGGCGACCACGGCGCTGAGCAAGCTGGAGCCATACAAGGAAGCGGACGGCTACAGGCTAACGCAGGCACTTGCAGAAGGTGCCATTACGAAAGAGCAGGCTGAGGCCGTGTTCCCGGAGGAGGCTATCCGCAAAGCTGCAGGCCAGGTAGCGCTGGCCAAGGCTGCGCCGACTGGCGAGGACAAGGTGGAGGCCCTCATATCAGGAAGGCGCACACCTACCCAGGCCGAGATCAAGGCAGGGAAGGCCCTCACCTATAAGGGCCTGGGGCTGGTAGCAGCTGACTTGCTCGTGCCGTTCGTGTACGTTGCACGGCATTGGGATGATATATCACCCGCTGAGAGAGCAGCTTGGATTAGCGCGGACATAGCATTCTTCGTAGCGCCGCTGGCCCGAGCCGGCGTAGCAGGTGCCCGGGGCGCTGTGGCCGCTGGCAGAGCTGCCAGGCTCGCAGGCGCAGCAGGGGGGGTAGGCCGGGGAATGGTGGCCATGGTGAAAGGACCCGCAACCACCGTGATGCACCCGGTTGCCACCACCAAGCAGGCACTAAAGGACGTGCGCAGCCTGGTAACCAATATTGCGCACCCCAGGAAGATACCGGAGGCCGTGCTTACCACTACCGAGGGGACCGTGAGGCTCAAGCTGGCAGGTGGCACAAGCCTGGACGAGTACATGCGGGCAAGGGACAAGCTCATAGCCCTTGCTGCCAAGGGCGAGAGGCCCTTTGTGCAGCTGCGCGATACATCGGGCAAGGTGATTGCGAACCTAGAGCTCACCAAGGCGCCGCTCATGCGCGAAGTGAAGGGAGGCATAACGCACACAACGCCATGGGGAGGCCGCTACCAGGACGCGCTGACGGTCAGGCTCAAGCCGGGCATGCCCGCCTCAGAGCAGGGGTTGTTTGTAACGCATGAACCGTTGCCCAGGTTTGCCAGGCAGTCGGCCTTCAATATGCCCATCGAGGTAGGGCAGGCTGCACGGCCCGCGCAGACGGTCACTACGAAGATCGGCTACAACCAGGTAGTGCGGCTGAACCTCAGCAGGGAACTGCCCGCCGCCACTCTCCAGAAGCTCAGGCAAGCGAGGCTAATTGAAACGCCCGGCCAGGAGCTGACGCCCTTGAATATGAGAAGGGTGAGGCAGCTGGCCAGCAGCCTGCGGAGCGCTGGCAGCCCACAGGCCGCAAAGGGGCTCCAGGAAACAGCCGAGGCCTACAAGCCGGTATTCCGCATCATCAGCCCCGACAAGGTCGACGAACTGGTGGGGACCGGCAAGGCCTACCGGGGCACCGTGGAGATGGAAGGCAAGCTCCCTGTAGGCACCAAAGTGGAACCGCCGAAGCAGGTTCTGTTCACCTACATCGGCCCCGAGGCCACGAGGGTAGAGATATGGCTTGACAAGCCGCTGTCCGCAAAGCAGATCGCCAGGCTGAAAGCTGAGGGCCTGGCCGAGGTGTTCAGGCAACCGTTCAGGACGCCGTTGAAGGTAACCCCCGTCAAGGGAAGCGGGCTGACCAAGGCGCAGGCAAAGGAACTCGCTAATATCATCGATGCCGCGGGTAACGCCAAAGTGGCACGCAGGCTTGAGAGGGCTTACGACCTGGCACGCAGCCAGGCGCGACTGGGCAGGACAATGGCACGGGCCGGGGTGAGGAGTACACCCACGTTGCGCGCTGCGGCCACACCGGTAGCAAGAGCCGAGATAAGAAGGGCACCGCGGAAGGAAATAGAGTATATCAGCAGGGCGCGCCAGCTAGAGAGGGAAGCGAGAGGAGCCCCACCCGGGCGTGAGGGGCGCGCAGACAGGACTGGCAGAGCAGGCAGGACTGAGAGGCCCACGAGGCGCGAGAGGGCAGAACGGCCAGAGCGGATAGAAAGGCCAGAGCGCGTGGAGAGGGCAGAGGAGCCTACAAAGCCCTTAAGGCCCATGAGGCTAGCGCGTGGAATGGAGAGGCCAAGCAGGCCTAGCAGGGCAAAGGCCGCGCTAGACTTCCCAGGCCTGGGCAGCGATAGGCTCATTGGGCCACCAGACAGCCTAGTCAGCTGGCGCCAGGGCATGTACTACATCACGGTTATGGACCCTTACCGAACTACAGGCACGAAACCAGATGTCCTTTACTCTAGAGAAAGGCCGCCATGGGCCAAGAAGGTGAAGGGCAGGCGATCGCCCCAAAGAACTCTCAAGGCGATTGGCAGGGTGCCACGGAACCTACGCGTCCCAATGGGGGTTGTGAGTGCCAGGGTTAAAAATGGCCGCAAGCTCAGGTTCTTGCCTGCTTAGAATCTTCTTGCCGTTGGTGCTCTGCTTCCGCATCTAGCCATGCCTGGAACTGCTCAGCCCGCTTGCGCAACTGTGCCTCTTGCTTGGCTCGGTAACCACGCGCAAACACGCCAATCCCTACAGCGCCAGCAACTGCCAGATGCCCAATCGCGGATGGGCTGGTAGAGAAGGCTCCAACAGCCATACCGATCCCCAGCACCAACGCGGCGACAATCCCAACGATGCCACTATAGTAAAGAATCTTATCGCTAATGTTCATGCCTACTTCCACTATATCAATCCCCCTCTCAATCCGTCAATCCCCATTCGTGCGCCATAGTGCATATCAGCCCCGCCTCTATCATTCCAGACATAATCCGGGTATTCGAATACCCTCTCTTGCCAGCACTTCCTGCAGCGCCATGTACCATCTTCCCTGTAAAACCACTCATGCGCACCACCAGCAGAGCACTGCCAGGCGCCAGAGTTGATATACTGCCGGAATGCCCTGGCACATGGCGGTTCCTTCCGGCTTATCGAGATAGTCCCCGGCCTCATCTACAGTTCACGCTCCTGCCGCCTTGAATGCCTCAACGTACACTGCTGCCGGCACCCATGTACTGTTCAGCCCCGGGCAATTCACAGCGTGCGCCAGTTCCTTGTCGGCCTCCAGCCAGAACGTGCCAGCATTGAACCATACCTCGTTGATCCCCCAGCCCGTCCCATTGAAGCCCGCGGAACACAGGTAATTCCACACCCCAGGCTCAGTCCAGTTTACCCCTGTGTAGAATCCCGCCACGGCAGCGGTATA
>Ga0180433_10011335_pt1 | contig 10585 bp, 9 predicted proteins | sample SS_ome_8_FD_132980 | JGI IMG/M metagenome (GOLD analysis project Ga0180433, IMG submission 132980) | Hypersaline lake sediment archaeal communities from the Salton Sea, California, USA - SS_1_D_1 metaG | ecosystem: Environmental > Aquatic > Non-marine Saline and Alkaline > Hypersaline > Sediment...
GAAAGGACCGGGCCGTCCCCGTTCAATCACCTTGAATTCGGTACCGGGAAACAGCCCCATCTCGGCCAGTCGCTGTTTCATGCCCTTCCCCCCGTCCACCTGGACCAGCCTGACAACCTGGCCGGGTGGAATTTCCTGGAGAGACACCGGCAGGCCATTCATTTCATTTTGTCTTTTCATCCGGGATTTCCTCTTGTCTTATGTATTCGCCCGCCTTTTTCCGAAAGTCCGAAAACCATTGTTTTATTTTCCTGGAAGTATTTTTCGCGTAATCTTCCAGCAATCTCAGCCTGACGATAGTTTCCTTGCTTACGGTGTGTTCCAGCCGGCATGCCTCCAGTTCCGCCTGTTTTTCCTCCATACCAAGGGTTCCGGCAAGAAAAGATTTCAATTCAACGTGTTTCTTCCGAACGGATCGGGCAATTCTGCGGCCTTCCACGGTCAGGGCCGCCGGCTTGTAAGGTTTGTAATCAACAAGTCCCTTGCCGGACAACGTTTTCAGGGCCGCCGTCACGGAAGGCTTGCCCACCCCGAGTTTCTCGGCAACATCCACAGCCCGGGCCCGCCCGGAATCTTCGTCAAGCTGAAGGATGGCTTCCAGGTAATCTTCCAGTGAAGAAGTGACTTTCTTGTTGCGCGTATGCTGCATCACAATAAAACTAACAAAAAAGTTCATTATGTCAAACAAAAAGTTTGCCTTAGTGAACTTTCGAGCCGGGGAAATTGATACTAGATCTGTCTACCCCACGGTCTTTTTTATCGCCCTGATATGCTCGGGGCCGGTTCCACAACATCCGCCTACAATGGATGCGCCAGCCTCAATGACCGCAGGCACGCCCCTGATGAACTCTTCCGGGCCCTGGGTAAAAACCGTTTTGCCACCCTCAAGTTCAGGAACCCCCGCATTCGCATGGACCAGTATGGGAAGAGGGGTGTGCTTCCTGAATTCCGCTACTATCGCGGCCATCTTTTCAATCCCGTTTCCACAGTTGCTGCCGGTTATATCCGCTCCTGCTTTTTCGGCCGCCCGGGCGGCCGTCTCGATATCTGTGCCCATTATGGTTCTGAAACCCCTGTTCCCTTCCTCGAAGGTGAACGTGGCCATAACCTCAATACCCGGAGAGATCTTCTTTGCCGCCCTGATTGCACATGCGGCCTCTTCGGGTGATGATTGTGTCTCGACGCAGATCGCGTTCGCACCTGCCGAAATAATCGCGCTTATCTGCTCGGTGAGTATCTCCTCCATCTGTTCCGGAGTATATGTTCCCAACGGGGCGATAAATTCGCCGGTCGGTCCTATCGAACCGGCCACTATTACCCGGCCGCCCGAGACTTCCAGGGCCAGGTCAACCGCAGCGGAATTCAGTTCTCCCGTTCTTTCTCCCAGGCCAAATTTTTCCAGCTTCAACCGTGATCCACCGAACGTGTTGGTCAATATCATACCGCTTCCGGCATCTATGAACGCCCTGTGTGCCGCCCGCACCTGGTCCGGATGAGAAATGTTCCATTCCTCGGGGCAATTTCCGCTTTTCAACCCGGCAGCCTGAAGAGAGGTGCCCAGGCCGCCGTCGGAAACCAGGATTCCAAACTTGTTTATTCTGTCTAAAACTGTTCCCATTTCCTGCTTCTACCTGTGTTGATTATATTATTTTGTCAGGAGGCCGGTAACCTTTTTCCCGTGGATTCCCCTCGGCATCAATCCACCGGAAAGGCTCACCGAATATGTTTTTGCCGCTCTTTTTTCCCGCGATCAAGCCACATTGACCTGCACCGGACACCGGGCAATCGATTCCTTCGTTTCCCACAAGTGAATATTCCTCGAAAAACATGTCCATTGCATTCGACATTTCCTCCAGGCGCTTTTTCTGATGAGTCTTGTCTACAAGATCGATCATTTCTCCTGGATCCATTGTTAAATAATACAACTCGTCGGGACCTTCAGGATGCCTTCGCACGTATTTCCAGTTCCTGTTCCTGATCATTCGCACCGGCCCGTATTCCGCGATGATCATAATTTCATTTCGACTGATGATGTCACCACCCAGGAGGATCTCGTCAAAATGCTCTCCCGGCAATTCCATCGCTTCGGGATCCTCGATATTCAGGAAATTCAGGAGTGTCGGCCTCCAGTCGTAGTGACTCAGAAGCGCCCTGTTGATACGGCCACGAGGTACCATATCCGGCATTGAAACTATCGTTGGAACTTTCAATGACGTGTCGTACAAATTAAGCGGATTTGTTCCGTTACCTCCTCCCCAGACACCGTGATGTCCCAGATTTATTCCATTATCACTGGTAAACATTACCAACGTATTTTCTCGAAGCCCGTGTTCTTCCAGGTGTTCCAGAATTCTGCCCACGCTATGGTCCAGGGCAGTCACCGCGGCATAATAGTTCGACAACGCCACAAGGCGTTTCGGTCCCCCTACACAGGAAACGGAATCAACCTGCCAGGGGTGTGTAAAATCCCTGGGGCACATGTTGAACGGGCACTCATCGTACAGTTTCATGTATTCTGCCGGTTGCCTGTGCCCTTCCCACGATCCATGTGGAGAAGTATAATGCACATTCAGGTAAAACGGATTGCCGGAATTCTCCCGGATGAATCTCAGGGCCTGGTTTGTAACGGCTTCATTGATATAAACCTTTTCCTTGGATACTTTCCCGTCCAGGACCACCGGGGCATTATAAAAGCTTCCGTTACCCGTAGCGTGAACGTACCAGAAAGAATGCGACATCTGCGGGCTGACGGCGTCGCCCAGGTTCCACCTTCCGCACTTTCCGCAAACGTACCCGTTCTCGGCAAGAATGTCCGGGTAACCGATTAGGCTGCCGAGATATCTCACCAATTTTGTCTGGCCGAATTTTTCCCCGCCGTTGGCGGGCGACAGGTTTCCGTCTGTGACAAAATCATGCACACCGTGATAGCTCGGAATTCTTCCGGTTAAAAGACTTGCCAGCGCGGGCGAACCGGCTGGTGACACAGAGAAAAAATTAACAAAGTAGATCCCTTCCGATGCCAGCTTGTCTATACTGGGCGTGTGTATCTCCGGGTTGCCGGCATAACCCACAGCCCAGCATCCGAGGTCATCGGCTATTATCTCAACGATGTTGGGTTTTCTGCCAAACATAATTCACATGGTTGCCGTAACAAAAACACGAAGGATATTCCGGGAACCGGTTGCCCGAAATTTCTTACTCTATATTATGGGCATATTATGATAAAAGAAAATCTGATTAATGAGATAGTCAAACTCAGGAAAGAGAAAAATGCCGTTATTCTTGCGCATAACTACCAGTTGCCCGAAATACAGGACATCGCCGATTATACCGGCGATTCGCTGGGACTCAGTAGAATTGCCGCAAATTCCGATGCCGAAGTAATCATTTTCTGCGGTGTATATTTTATGGCCGAGACAGCCGCCATACTCTGCCCGGAAAAAACTGTACTTATCCCCGACCCGGATGCAGGGTGCGGCATGGTGGATATGACACCGGTTGAAAACGTAAGAAAACTCAAATCCGAACATCCCGACGCGGTGGTGGTTTCGTATGTCAATTCCAGCGCCGCGGTCAAAGCCGAAAGTGATTACTGCTGCACCTCCGCCAATGCGACGGAAGTGGTAAAAGCTGTAGACCCTTCCCGCGAGATCATATTTGTTCCCGACCGCAACCTTGGGATCTACGCGGCCGGCCAATCAGGCAGGGAACTTGTTTTCTACGACGGGTACTGTCCCGTTCACCAGCGCATCACATCGGAAGATATTCAAAGACTCAAGTCCATGTATCCCGACGCGGCCGTGATGGTACATCCCGAGTGTACCCCGGAAGTGACCAAACTTGCCGACAGGGTTCTTTCGACCGGCGGCATGCTGCGAGAAGCATCGGAATCGGCAGATTCGGAATTTATCGTGGGGACTGAACTTGGCATAGTATACCGTCTCTGGAAAGATAACCCGGGCAAACGGTTTCATATCATATCGGAAGCGGCGGTATGTCCGGATATGAAATTCATCGATCTTGAAAAATTGCGGGACTCACTGGCCAGGATGCAGTACGCGGTGACATTGCCAGAGGAGATCCGGGCTGCTGCCGCAACGGCTGTCGAACGAATGATATCACTGGGATAGTGCATGATCGTTTTCAGGCTTTCGAATCCCGCCGGAAAATACCAGTATCAGGCACTCGATTGTCATCCATATCTCCAGGATGAAAATCATCAGGCCTAGTACCAGCAGCAGGTAATTCTTGTCCGCAAGAAATCCTCGGACTTTCAATACCATCGCCCAGCCGGTCATGATTCCCATAAAAAGCATGGGTACCAGGGTAAATATTACCGGCGAACCCCGCCTTGCCAGATACATGGTAACAACCAGAAGCGTAAGCGCTGCCAGAAGCTGGTTGACCGTTCCGAAAAGCGGCCACAGCGTCATGGCGCCTTTTCCACTTCCGTTGCAGAAAGCAAGAACCAGGGCCATTCCGACGGCAACCGAGGTGGCTGCGTACTTGTTTTTCAGCCAGCCCATGCCCATGACGATACCCAGTTCCGATATGACATATCGGTGGATACGGGTCGCCGAATCGAGCGTGGTGGCTGCAAAGGAAACCAGGAAAACTACAAGCAGCGTAGTCATGATTTCAGGCGGTATTCCCGTAGATCCGATAATATTCGCACCACCTTTTATAAAAGCCCCGAGCTTTGATGTCAGGCCCTCCGCAGCCTGCCAGCTTTCGTAATGCCTCGCAAATGCATCGTGACCGGTCAGTATTTTACCGTCTATGTCCAGGCCCATACCTATACCGCCGGCCACGGCTATGATAACAAGGATCGCCAGGGCACCTTCCAGCAGCATTCCGCCGTAGCCGATAAACTGCGCATCTTTTTCGCTTGAGCACTGCTTGGAAGAGGTCCCGGATGCCACGAGGCTGTGAAAACCTGAAACCGCTCCACACGCGATGACCACGAACAGGAACGGCCACATCGCCGGGGCGCCCTTCGGGACCCAGTCCACGGAAGGGGCAACTATGTCAGGTCTGGCTATCGCCGTCCCCATCGCCAGCAACACCATCGCAATTATCAGCTGGAAGGAATTGATGTAATCCCGGGGCTGAAGCAGTACGTGGACCGGAAGTGTGGAAGCTATGAAAATATAGGCCATGAGAATAAATATCCATACAGCCATCGCAGTATCCTGGTCCAGGTTCCCGAGCGAAAAACGCAGGGAAGACGCCATCACGATCGTGCCATACATCAGCACCGCGGCAAAAAGACCCATAACCAGCGGGTTTTTCCCCCGTTTGTACACGCAGTAACCAAGCCCGACCGCTATCGGTATCTGCAGCCAGACCGGAAGTACCGAAGTCCCGTACCGGCTGAACATCCGGGCTATGATCATCGCGAAGATCGCCACTACAATCCAGAGAGCAAAAAAGATTATCAACAGAAAAAGGATCCTGACCCTTTTGTTCACCACGTCTCCGGCAACGTCCCCGATAGACCTTCCCCTGCTCCTGATCGATAATATCAAGGCTCCGAAGTCATGTACGGCCCCCATGAAAATGGATCCGAAGACAACCCACAGGACCGCGGGAACCCACCCCCAGATAATTCCTATTGCCGGTCCCACTATGGGGCCCAGGCCGGCTATGGAAGTGTAATGATGGCCGAACAGGATTCTCTTGTGAGTGGGCACGTAGTCGATCCCGTCGGCCATCGACCTGCTGGGAACATCCGCCCCGGGATCAAGCTTGAATATCTTCTTCGCTATAAACCGGCCGTACGTAAAATAGGCCACCAGATAGGCAAGGCCCGTAATTACAGCCAGAAACAACGTGTTCATCTGTGTCCAACCCGGGTATAGAGTATGGTTTTCGATAGAAAAAGACCGCGCCGATTATCGCGGAAAAACAGGGGAATTGTCAAGGGACCGGCCTGAAAAGAGGTGTTATTCTTTCCGGTTCGGTCGTAAAAAAATAAAAACCGGATAAAAGGGCAATCTAGTCATTGACAACCCGATTGCAGCTAATTAACCTATTGAGCCGTACAATTGTATCCGTTGAATTGTTAGTGCAGATCAACGAAAGATGGATTTCGGCCATCACACAATAGCGATTGCCCAAGAGCAACAACGAAAAAGGAGAAAAACAATGGAAAAGATTCGTAAAATTCTGGCACTGCTGAGTATTGTAGGCCTGATTTTCTGTGCGGGCCTGGCCACAACAGGCTGCAAAAAGAAACCGGAGAAGCCGGCAGCGCCTGCAGAACAACCCGCAGAAGATACAAAGAAGGCCGAAGACAAGGCCAAGGAAGAAGGCGACAAGGCAAAAGAGAAGGCCGAGGAAGCAGCCAAGGAAGCCGCAAAAGAGGGCGAGAAAAAAGTCAAGGAGGCTGTCAAGTAACAAGTTGAAAGCCTTTGTAAAAAGAAAAAACCGCGAGGTTATACCTCGCGGTTTTTTTATTCCCCAGCATCACCGGCCGGAAAAGTCCGAAGGCAGTTCCCTGGATTCCACTTTTTTTGTTCCGGGATCATCCGGACCATAAACAAAACCGTCCCCGTCCATCGTTCCGGCCATTTCCTCCGCCATTTTCCGAAACTGCTTTTTCAACTTCCATCGCATGTACAGCAGCCACAGGGAACCGAACACCGCGATTATCAAAAGTAACGGCAGAAGAAGTATGAACAATACAAAAAATACGATTGTGCCGAACGGTCCTCCGCCCGGAAAAGAAACCGTACGACCGATAGTTCTCGGGTTAAATTTCAACCATATCATAACCGATTTTTTAAACGTTCATCCCGAAAGAAGCAAGTCTCATGAGATCAGCTCCTTCAGTTTTTCCGGACATGGGACCTTCCCGGCCAGTACGACCCTTCCGTCAATAGCCAGCGCGGGGGTCATCATCACCCCGAGCGACATGATCACGTTGATGTCCGTGACCTTTTCGATTTCAAATTCTGTTTCCAGTGACCCGGCTGCGATTTGCACGTTTTCGGTCAGCTTGTAACACCTGGAACACCCGGGGCCCAGAATCTGTAATTTTTTCACTGTAATATCTCCTCAGAAAAACATCCCGAAAATCATTCCACTGAAGACGGCAACTATCACTACAAGAACAACAAATACCAGTGTCTTGAGATTGCCCATGACGCTGCGAATCACAAGCATGTTGGGCAATGACAGTGCTGGACCTGCCAGGAGCAGTGTAAGCAATGGACCGTTATGCATTCCCAGGGTTCGGAGGGATTCACAGATCGGCACCTCAGTCAACGTGGCGAAATACCACATCGCACCGGCTACGCCGGCAACCATGTTGGACAAAAATGAATTATCCCCGACATGTTCGGCGATAAATTCCTGCGAGACAAGGTGTTCGACAAATCCCGCCAAAAACACCCCCCCGAACAGAAGCGGGAGAAGACGCTTCGAGAAATCCCATGTATTCTGCATCCACTCCCCTGTTTCTCTCCTGTCGGACCACCGCCAGGTCATCAGCAAGACAGCCGTTAAAAACAACCCTGCAATATACCACTTGAAACCGTAAATAACGGCGGCCCAATTTTCCGACCCTGCATCCTGCGGCCTGCCCCACGCAGCGAAAATCAGTACCCCCACCATGGCAAGAAGGATGGCGATCGTTTGCCAGAGAAGCCGCCGGAAACCGCCATCCCCCATGTTCTGCATTGCAACCTGCTGCTTTTTTTTCTCCGATTTCCGAAATATCGCGGCCATGGCCAGGCCTGTCACAAAGGCAAACGCTATCGCCCCCACCGCCCGTGCCACACCCGTTTCCATGCCCAGGACCCGCGCGGTCAGAAAAATAGCCAGCACGTTAATCGCCGGGCCGGAATAGAGAAAAGCCGTCGCGGGCCCCAGCCCCGCCCCGGCCGCGTATATGCCTGCAAATATAGGGAGCACCGTACATGAACAAACCGACAGAATCGCGCCGGAAATCGAAGCTGCACAATAGGCAACAAGCTTGTTTGACCCGGGCCCCATATATTTCAGTACCGCCGCCTGCGACATGAAAGTCGTTATCGCACCGGCGATAAAGAGAGCCGGGACGACGCAGGTAAGAGTATGTTCGCGAGCGTATTCCTGCAAAAGGGCAAAGGCATTTATTATCGCCCCGGTAACATCGGAATTTTCAAGGGGAATAAAATATATCACGGCAAATGCGGCTGTGATCGCCATGAATATCTTCGATTCTCTTTTCATGCCTTCATCGCCTTCAACAGCTCATGCTGATCGGCCAGCCTTTTTTCAAGCATGTTCTCCAGGCAGTCCAAAAAGCCCGGGACACAGGGGGCTGCGAGTTCGTAGTAAACCATCAGCCCCTGTTTTTCGCTTCGCAGAATACCTGCGTGCACCATCACGGATAAATGCCTCGAGACGTTGGACCGCTCGGAATTCACCAGTTCGGCGAGCTTGCAAACGCATTTTCGCCCGTTTCCCAATTCCTTGACTATCCCGAGCCTGAGGGGATGCCCCAACGCCTTGAAAATATCCGCCTTCATTTGATCGATTTTTTCATCTACCTTGTTCATGTTTATCCTCGAATGCTGATATGTGACTATATGAGTATATACTCATATATATAAAGCAAAGCAAGAAATTACTTTGAACATTGTCAAATCACCCCGAGCCTGTTGTACAAGCGGCGAAAAAACGGTACTGTATGAAAAAAGAAACAAATGGATATAAAAACAATCAAATCTCTGATAAACGAGGAAAAATACGATCAGGCAGGCGATCTCTGGCTGAATTCTACCGACAGGCCTCCGGCACCCGAAGAAATCAGGGATATTCTTTCGTCTTTCGTCAAGGCGGGGCAGGAAGAAACTGCTGAAACTCTGGGTTTGTCTTTACTTGAAACCCGCCCGGAGGCCCCGGAAGCCGAAAAATTGAAACTTGCCGAACCGGCGCTGCTGGCGGTTCCACGGAGTGAAGAACTTCGCCGTTCAACGGCTGAGCTCTACAAGTCGGTACACAGGAATCGTCAAAATTTCGATGTCATCTGGAGAGCCGCCGGGCTTGACAAGAAGCAGCCTCCCGTCAGGGCGCTGCGTACGCTGGCAACATGCCTGGGGCTGCAGCCCGGCACATACATGGGTGATTCGTATTCCGACCGCGTAATTCGAATAGAACGTCTCAGTCCCGTCGGCTATTTTGTATATACCGAAAATGGCGACGAGTCCGACATGGAGCCGAAGGAGCTGGCCGACAATTTTGAAATACTGGATGAAAATGATATACGGCTGTTGCTGCAAGTAAATCCCGACAGGGTGAAAGAACTGGCCCAAAATGACATACCTGCATTACTTGCCGGCCTGGTAAAGGGAAAGGGGGGAAGCTGCGACGTCGATGCCATGAAGGACATACTGGTTCCAAGATTCGTTGAGAAGGAAAAATGGTCCAAATGGTGGACCAGGGCCCGGAATGAAATAAAGAAAAGCTCCAACCTGGTTGTCGAAGGCAAAAACCCCCCGGTAATCACGTACCACGAAGGAGGAATCAGCCCGGAAGATGAATTTTCTTCACAGCTGGATGCGGCCAGGATCCCTGCAAAAATTCTGGACGTGTACAAAAAATACGTTTCATCGGTCAACAAGAGAAAACTGGAAATCGATGCAGGCTTTGCCGGCCGGGTCATCGAAGCCCTGACTGAAAAAACCTCCCGCCTGATAGACCGCAAAGCGGAAAATTCGCTGGATGTACTGCTGATGGTTTTGGAAGCCCGGTCGACGGGCTGTCCCGTTCCGGCAAAAGACTTGCCTGCCCCGGACGAACTCCTGGCATCGACCAGCCGGCCGGCAGCAATGGTCAACGCCGTCACGGATAAAAACCGGCGGCGGAAAGCGATGGAAGCTTTAAAAATGTTGCCGGACAGAATCGACCACCTGGAAAAACTCTTTGAAATATCTTCCTGGGAGTACCTGGAGGAAATCGCCACCGAACTTGTCAGTGCCGGCAGGGTCGACAATGTGACACGAGCTCTCTCCAGTGCCGTGGCCGACCCTTTAAGCAATATAGACATCTGCGTCTGGGCCTGGACCGGGCCGGACACAAGGGAAATACCGGAACCCGATATGCAAAACCTGCTGCTGAAACTCCTGGAGGCAGTTGTCGACGTCGACCATAGTCCGAAACTGAATTCCGAGCAGAAAAAAGACATACGGGCCAAGATACGGAAGGCTTTTTCTTCCAACGATTACGCTCAGTATATCGAGGTGCTCGACAATATGGACGAGCAGATTGCCGCCGTGGTCAAAAACAGGATAGAACGCACCGACGGGCTGGCCCGGATTGTACACGACAGGATGACAGACCTGCTGAGCGAAAGGTTTTATTCCCTTTTTGCCAGGAAGAAGGTCGACCCGTGGCAAGCTACCGACGTGGTCTGGTCCACCAGGGCTGCCATAGAAAAACAGAATGAACTCCTTCGGCATATAAAGGAAATCGAAATGTCGGAAAATGCCGACCGCATAGGTGAAGCAGCCTCGTTCGGCGACCTAAGCGAAAATGCCGAGTGGGCGGCGGCCGTAGAAGAGCGAGAAATGCTGGCCGCCAGGGCCAGAAAACTTTC
>Ga0180433_10011336_pt1 | contig 10584 bp, 7 predicted proteins | sample SS_ome_8_FD_132980 | JGI IMG/M metagenome (GOLD analysis project Ga0180433, IMG submission 132980) | Hypersaline lake sediment archaeal communities from the Salton Sea, California, USA - SS_1_D_1 metaG | ecosystem: Environmental > Aquatic > Non-marine Saline and Alkaline > Hypersaline > Sediment...
AAACAATAGCGGCCTGGGATGCTGGGGCTCCATCGGCTCCAGTAGCATCTACCCAATAGGCACCATCGGTTGCGTTTGAGTCTTCCACGCGACGGTAGAATTTAGCATCGCTGAGATTAAACCACAAAGAGCCAAACGGAATTGTACCACCATATGTGGCATTTGTTGGGGAAGCGGTTTGAAAGAATGTTGCAATGTTATAGACTACTGGAGCAGACGATGAATAAACCAGCGTCCACTCTGGTGTGGTATCACCATTAGAGTCATAGAAAATGTAGACATTCTTTGTAGATAGTTGTACCCAAACAGAACCAGTAGGTACATCCGATGAAGGTTGAGTTTCTTGGGAGAAGAACTGGCCACCAAGATCAGAAAGATTTGGTAAGTAAATGGCCGGAATCTTTAGATCACCGTCAAGAGATACCCAACCACCGGGGACACCAAGATCGTTAATCTTATGAAGAAAGTTTGATTCAACAAAGATCTTTGATGCCGCATCATTGTCGTTGACTGGACTACCTAGATTGATGATACGAAAGTTTGCCATATCAAGCAACCCGCCTAGGTAAGGTCCACCAGATGCTCCTTGATCAGAGATTAGCAATACGGTGTTGTCAAGATCCGATTGAATTTCTTGAATAAGATTTAGTAACTGGCTAGTACTTAGGTTAAGTTGGTTTGCGGTAAGTCGGCTACCTGCGCTCCAAGATACAATCGGCTCCTCAATGGGGGATTGCCTCTTGACAGTTAAGGTTTGCTCGTTTAATGACCCAGTGTTTTGCCACCAATCAGGAAGAGTGTAGACCTCACCACTTTCTAGAACAACCTGGTAATCCGTTGGGATAGACAGCCCGGTAATTGTTTTTGTGGTTGAATCAAGTGTAACCCATGTCTTGTCGATAACTGAAAGGTTTCTTTTATCCTGAATCGTTACAGTAAAGGACGAGTCAATATCAAAGTCGCGGGTAAACACTAGTTGGTCTAGATGCGGAACATTGTCAATCAGGTTGATTGGGGCATAGCTAAATGGTAATTCGGTTGTCGATAAGGTTAGAACAAGATTATCTGTACTTCCCATGTTTACCTCAGTGAACTATAGTTCATCTTGAATTTACCACGCAACTCAATATGAGTAATATTGCAAGGCGTAGGATAGTCAGACTCAATTACAATCTTAATGTCATCAGCCATGCCGAAGATTTGGGAAACTAGTTCACCTTCTTTCTCGGTAATATCAAGGCTTAGGTCACTGTTAATTGCGTTTGGTAGTTGACTGCCAAATGTAGTTACGGTGGATGGTCGTTCATTTCTTGTAGCAACTACTCTATAGTCTCCCGTTTCAAAGTGACGAGTCAGCATTGACCGAAGACTGAGCAGCCCATCAAGAGCATTGCCATCCGAAGATCGTGGGAATTGCTTTGACAATTCAATAGACATCAAGAAGCTTTGTCCGAAGTACACGGTCCCGCCATCCTGCCCAGAGTAACTGTAGTTGTCACCACTGACGGTAATGGTTGTGGTCGTGGAGTCAGTTGTGATTGACTCTACGGGCACCCTTAGGTTTGCAAGTTCGCCCCACTCTGGACCAAGAATAACTTCATTGATGTTTGGATCTACCCAGGGCAATGTGTAGGTTGTTACGCCCGTTGCCGCAGTATATGCTGAATTGCCACTTCCAAGGGTAACCTTATAATGGTGATCAATGCGTGGTACTTGGTTGTCTTCTTTTCTAAGGAGACTACGCTCAATCCAGAATCGGTTGTCTCTGACGACAACGCAGTATAGGTAGTTTTCAAAGGCTCTGGCGGCAACCACTTCAGACCCTGAGTCCAGAATGTATCTGAAGAAAGAGTTCTGAATGACACGATCTCCTGAGAATTTGTTAACATACAAGTATAATTGATTCGGGTTATCGTCATCAACTGCAATGATCATATCCTGTGGAGCCGCAACCGTAAGTGCCCTATAGTTATCTGGTAGATAATCAGGACAATGCTCACTGACTTCCACAGAAGAGTTTACCGAAGCAGCAATGCTTGAGAAATAGAGATAGAGACGACGAGAATCAAAGAAGTAAATCTGAGATCCCATTAGCAAAGGATCCACAAGTGGAGCCGTTGAGTAGAATGTCGTCGGTGACATCTCTGCTGTGAATGGGGTAATCCGGTTTTCAGAACCAGTCAACTCAAACTGAATGTTACTCTTGGTATTAATGAACAAGTAGTTTGAGAATGGAGTCATACTAATAACTTCAGCATAGGTATTAGTAGAAGCAGCAACATCAACTGGATCTGTGTCTGCAATGTTGGTTGGATCTTCAATCCAAAGGTTTTCGTAGTCACCAACCTGGCTGCTAAATACTCGGTCCCTAGAAGACATCCACAGTCTGCTGCGGAACACGGCCATGCTTGTAATCTCAGACTGGATAGCATTGTTATCGTCATCTAAGAATACAGATGGGCCGGGGTTTGTGTTAGTGTCCCCGCTTAGTCTTGGCTTCCAGTTAATCGGATTGCAAGACCACGACTGATTATCAAGCTTTAGTGCTTGTGGCATTCGCTTCTTGTCAATGACTGAATACTCGTCAGGGGTTCTAACCCTTTGGGTATATGGTCTAGATTTACCTACGGCATCAACAGGCCACCCACCAGGATCAAAGGTCTTACCCTCCTCAAAGGAAATGATTCGGTAGTAACCAGACGGTTGAGTCAGGAATGGGCCAGCCGCATAGTAAATCTTACCACGGCCATTTGGGAATGTCAGGTTGTAGCTGGTTCCACCATAGGGCCACTGAACCGTTTCGTCCTCGTTTAGTTCATCATAGTATGGGTGGTCCTCGTCGTGCAATCTGTTCAGCACAATCTGAGTCAGCCGATTATCGTTGGTAATATTTCCACTATCAAACTTAATAAACCAGTTGGAAGCATACCAATCTGATTCGTCTGGCGGAAAGTCAATCTCGCTAAAGTCATCTACAGCTTGGGGCTGAGTGGGAAACACGGAGTCATTAAGATCCTCTACCGGGATGGTCTGATGGCTATGGCCACCAGTTCCCGGCTGATAAGGAACGTTATCTGTACTATATGCAACTGAAGTATAGTACTGGATTTTTGGACCCTCAAGGTCTAGTGTGGCTGTTTGTACTCCACCAAGAGAGAAGGTCTTGTACAGACCAGTTCCGTCATCAGCAGAAGTAAACCCGGCCTTGACCTTGGTGTTTAGAATAATCACCTGAGTACCAAAGGTAACTCCACGGAGTACATCCCGTGCTTTATACTCGTTGTTACCATAGGTAATATAAGCCAATGACTCGGCAGAAACATTAAACAATGAGGAGTCTTGCTCCACAAATGTGTCGCCAGAGGCATTGATCTTAAACACGCGGAAAAGGTTGGCGGTTGTAGTTGCCTTATAATCTACAACAACAAGGTACTGGTTATCTTCATTGATAATAAACCAATAGTACCAGTAGTCATTGTTAGCAGACTGAGTAAGGTTTGGTAAGTTAAACACTTCCTCGTCTGAGACGTTTGTGCCAGGAATTAGTTCAAACCCAGGACGCTTTTCAACAGACCGCTGAAGAGTAACCAAACAGTTGTCAAGGTTCTCTGCTTCGTTTGGCAGCCTCTTGTTTGGGGCCTGTCTTCCTACACCACCGATAAGATTGTAAATAGGAATCTTTGTAGTAAGTACTTGAGATCGTCTGGGATTCATCATGAGCTTGTGCCTCTCCAGAATCTAAACTCATTGGGATCTCTCATTCTGGCACGGTTTCTTGGATGAAACTTCTGCATGTACGAAGGACCGTTTAAGAATAGGTTGGATCTTCGGTCTTGTGTGTCCTCGGCCTTGAACAGACTCCAATACATCTGCTCCTCTTGAGCCAGGAACATGTCTGCTTCCGCATCACCCATAACTGCTGCTTGATATCTTCGTGCAGCAGAAGCCATGATTGCCCTCTGTAAAGTAGTGGGTAGGTTATCCCACTTCAGTCTCTTAGTATACTGGATGGTATACTTTGTACCTACTTCCCAGATGTCGGTATCGTCCGTGACATTGTATAACTTTGGTTGTACTCTGCCTTGGACCCTGGCGTAGATTGCCAGTCCTCTATCGTTTGTGTGCATAGAGAACAATTCCGCATCAATAATACCATTGTCATCATCATCAGCCACAGGTAGAAAGATTCTTCCGTTTGCATCAGGATAAAGTTCAACGGTATACTGATTGACAGAGAGACCACGAAGCTGATAGTCTCTTTCGTATCTGTCTAGAATTTGCTCTGCGAATGCAGTATCGACACCGCTTGAGCCATCCAAATCAGCAACCAGAGATTCTCCAGAGGCTTCAAGCATGTGGTTGATTGCTTCAAGTCTTGAAATTGCACCCATTAAGTGTCTCCATTGAAACAAGAAAAAATAACCCCCATACCCCTTTCAGGGTATGAGGGCTTAGTTGTAGTGTTACCTATTAAGCGGTAACGGCATGTTACCTATCAGGCGGTAACAACGTACTCTGGGGTCATGCCGATAGCGGCCTGTAGCAGAGTGTAGTCGGCGGCAAGCTGGGTGCCGAAGGGGCCGAGGTTACCAGCACCACCATCGTCAGCCGAGCATAGGACCGAGGCGAGTTCTGGGCGAATAACGCCAGTACCCTTCATGGTCGAAGCAACGGTGAACTGGGTGTTGCGACGGATATCCTCAACGGTATCGGCCTTAACGCCCTGTAGCGAGAGACCAACGATGGCCTCGCGCTGGAAGATGAGACCGGCAACACCGGCATCACCCTTCTTACCAAGAGTGCCGGTGGCAGCCGAAGCAGTACCGAAGGCACCCTCTAGGTTGTAACGAGCCTCACCAATGCCCTCAATCTCACCGGCGGTTGGAGCAACGCCAGCAGCGGCGTAGTCCACGACGGGGAGGTGGTTGCTCTTGATGATGGTAACGCCCTGGTAGACCATGGCATCGGACATGGAGTGCATGCCCTGAGTGAGGCCAGCACCAAGGCCACCGGCCTCAGCAACACCACCGAAGAGCGGACGACCAGCACCACCAAGAAGGTCCGCAGCGTCACGGGCAATGCCGAGCGAGCGGATATCTTGGAACGCCTTGGGGGTAACAGCAAGGTATACACCCTCGGTTGGTAGGTCGTTCTCTTGTAGGTAGGTCATGAAGTCTTCGCAGGCCTGTAGCGCCTTGAGGGCAGCGGTGGTACGCTGATCCGCAGTGGCACCGGCGAAGTTGTGGACATCGCCAAGGTTCTTGAAGACATCATCCGCAAAGATGGGGCTGTTGGGTAGACCGCGTGGGTCGGTAGCAAGGGTGGACTCCGCAGCGGCTCGTAGGAAGTACGAAGCGATCTGACGGTCGCGGGTGTACGCGAGACGGAGACCGGCCTGGCGTGCAAGCTCCTGACGGAACTCCCACTGAGTCACCATGAGATCGATGTTGTCGATCTCAAAGTGAGCAGCGATTGGTCGCTTGTCGAGCTTGACCGCAAAGGTGGTCGAAGTGGAGTTAGAGCCACCAAGAAGCTCCTCACCAGCGTTCCATGCGGCCTTGAGGCCAACGGTTCCGGTGATGGGGAATTCATAGGTGGTACCAGACACAAGGGTCTTGGTCTGGATCATCGGCTCAAACATGTTGTACTCATCGTAAGCACGCATGACCATGCCCTCCCACTCGGGAAGCCATAGCTTGTTTGCACCGGCAGCACCACCCGAAGTCTGGGCAGTCTCGTCTGAGCGATATACTAGTTGGTTTGCAGTCAGTGAGTCAGCCATTTGTTGTTTCTCCTTTAAATTATGGCACTCATAATTAAAGGACATACATTGTCTTGATTATCCCAATCGGGGTCGCAACAAATGACTACTGTGAATATGCTGGTCCATTGCCGCACAGCGGGGGATATACATACTCACCTTGTAGTTGCTCTCGTCCTATAGAGCAATTAAGATAGATGACTGAGGGAATTGTTTCCCGCAGCATAGGTTACCTCAAGTCGCCGTGAAAACGCTTCATATAAAGCTTGGCGTTCTTTCGGTGTTTCGGCTTTGAGGTAAGCGTCTTGGGCAGAGTACATTTCTGCCTTCGTTTCAAAGGGCTTTGTCTGGGTGGACACAGCGTTCGATGGTACACCAGTCGGTGTCCTTGCTGGTTCCTTTGATTGTGGTCGGGCCTCCCACTTGGCCTTGAGTCCAAGAAGCGTAGTCTCCCACGTTTCTGGGTTATTCAGCATTCTTGTGATGGCGATCTGTTGCTCTGGAGATGAGGTCTGGCTTGTGTAATCAAGGATGGCCTGGAGATTGTCTACTCCACCAACAGCGTTGGCGGCAATCTGGTTGGCTTCCTTGACCTGAGCCTTGTACATCATCTCAACTTGATTCACCAGAGAGTCGGGCGCCCTTAGAGTAGCCTTAATCTCTGCCTTGAGATCATCATCAAACGTACCACCATTCATCAAGAAGCGGTCTCGCCACTGATCAATCTTTTCCTGAGGAATTTCCTTTGGTTCTTCAGTCTGGGTCTGAGTCTGTTCTGGTTCTTCTTCTTTGATTACAGACAGGGGTGTGTCTGGAACCTCAGTCTCCTCGACAGTTTCTGTAGTCTCTTCTTGTTCTGTTGCTTGAATCTGCTCTAGCTGCTTTCGTAGCTCTGCATTTTCTTGAGACTTTTGTGTATAAGACTTTTCGAGTTCTTGAATTGAATCAAACCAAGACCCGGCATCGTTAAACTTCTCGGGAATCTGGTCGGGCTTGTTTGACCAGTACTCAACAAAAGAATCACGGCGAGGGTTGGATTCAACTGGTGTTTCCAGAACCTCCGAAGATTGTTCCATATTGGAGTCAGCGTTGGTCTGTTCCATGTAGTTTTAATCCTTAATTTACTTACGAGTCTTTGCTTCAACGGCAAAGAACATTGACGAGACAACCTTTAGAAGTCGCTCGTAGGTTTCAGTTTTGTCCTTACCTCTGAATGGGTTAGAGGTAGTTAGGGCATGAAGCCCGATCTTAACTGGGTCGTTGTTTACAATCAAGACGTTCTTGGCTAGGTTAACAACGGTACGGGTTTCAGATAGTGTTCCAGAAGAAATGGAGACATTGCTTCCATCAGCAGAACACAGAGTATCAACTGTGCTACCATATTGAAGCAACCATGCTTCAGTTTGGTCATCAGTACTTAATGCAGGGAACGTAGCCTCAAACCAATCTGATAGGCGGGGGAAGGTTTCAATAAGACCACCACCGTCATCTACCAATAGGTTTGGGAAAATAGTCCCCAATGATTTTAGTTCAGCCATCTGTAGGCTCCTCGATTTCTTGGGCAAAGCCAACAACCCAATGGTGGCCTTGGTAATAAATGTAGAACCGCTTGCTCTTTAGTGACAGGTTGTTTTCAAATGTATCAATATCAACCAGAACCTGTCGGCTCTTAAGAACAGCAAGGTCTTTCTTCACAAGCATTGGACCAACAGTCCGTGACCAAATCTGTAGATCTGTTTTTCCGATACACTGAACCCTAGTCTTTTCAAAGGTATCCTCAAAGGCTCGGTTTACAAAGTGAGTTCGGAATTCAATTTCCCCGGAATCAGTCACGACGACTCTTTTTACCCATGCAGGGAAATCAAACGAATCTAGGAAGACATCAAAGAATCCGTTAGCTCTTGTGGCTACGGACTCTACCTTCTCGGCAATTTGCTGTTGGTTTTCCATCTGTAGCCTGTGTAATTTCTTGTACATGATGTATAAACCAAACAGCAAAGCGCCGATTTCCGATCCGCTTGAGACGACATAATCAATGATTTGAGGCTCAAGCATTTATTAGTTCTCTATTAGAGGTGACTTTGGGAGTCTGCGGGGTGATTGATAGCCGAAGCAATCTCGGGATCTAGCTTGGCGAGGGTACCAATGTCTGCACTGGTAATACCCTCCTCAAGGATCTTGATCTGCTCGCGGTTTCGTCGGGCAGCACGGCGTGCAGCGCCAGCGTAGCCAGCGACACCACCAAAGCCCAGGGCCGATAGACCAATTTCTAGAATACCAAACCCAACCTCTGTGGTTGAGGCATCAACCTCGGCCAGAATTTGGGTGGCTTCGCCAAGAAACTCCTGAGATCGAGCGAGGGTTGACTCTGCTCGGGTCAGAGACGACACAACCTCGGCACGCTCTGGGGCATCCTCTGGCAGTGTCTCCAGTTCAAGACGAAGATCCCGAACAATTCCGGTCATTGTGTTTACCTGTGCCTGAGCCTGCTCTACAAGGGGTAGAATATCATTACGCTCGACACTCTGGCAACCAGCAAGACCAAGAACTGACAGCAGGCAGATTAGAATAAAATAGTTTCGCATAGTTTCCTCATACTTCTGTGACGTACTTTGCGTCGATTAATTTCTTAAGTGTTCGCTGTTGCTCTTCAGTACCGGCGGATGCACCAAGTCTAAGGTGCAGCGCAACGATAACCTGTAGGGCATGCTCTACTTGTGGGTACTTACCAACAAAGTGCTTGTGGTTAATTCTTAGAATAACACCATCATTAGCACTGGACTGAATTAAAGACCATGACTTGATACCATTCTTTAGAATACTTCTTGGAACGGCAGAAGCCACAAGACCAAAGCTTGGATGAATATACCGGGCCAGCGGGGTTGAGGGAATAGATGACATGTAATCATCATATGCACTCTTTACAATGTTACCAGCAGCCGTAGTATCAATACCATCCACAGACCTGGGGTTCCACCACAATAGGAAGTGGCGAACACCAGCATCTACAAACTTCGGAATGGCTTCGTTCCAGTAGATTTCAGACATTAACAAGTTTGTTGCCTCAGCGTCACCACTTGCGGCAGCAATCTCAGCAGCGTACTTTAGCTGCAAGTCTTGTGGTAAGTCTGTCAATGGGTCTCCGGTATCAGGATCGACGGCCCCGATGTTCCAGTTGTTTACTGCTCCAAGCACATTATCACCTTGTTCACCCCATCTTGCAGGATGGAATACCCATGGGGCCTGTGGCTTTGTGCTGTTGGATGTATTGTATAGGTCAGCAACCGAAGTTGGTGCAGAATAGAATACATGTGAAGCATGAGAGCCATGACCATCTGGGCGTACATAGGAAACAATGTTGCCATTGCTTTCATCTACCTGGAGGTGGTTAGAAGATGTATACCAGTTTCCGATGAGAGCATTTGGGAAGTGCTTTAGGATCTCATCGTCTGCTACCTTCTTCATAGCAGCAGCCTCAATAGCATGGACCCAAGGACCAGCCTTTGAACTCCACTCTGGGTAGTCGTTAATCCACCCATTGTATGGCCAGTTTTCAGCAAACCCATCAAGCACAACGCCGGGGGTATCACCTAACTGAGCCTCTCCCTCTTCTGGGAGGCGATCTGCTGGATCAAGCTCGGCCCTAATGGACAGGTGAATTTCCCGTAGGGTCTTTGTCATACCAGGCATAGCACTCAGGTCGTCTGCTCTTGGATCGGCTAGCATCTGCCCCCAACGTCTATAGATATTACCAAGCTCGTTTAGGGTTTCAGTGTCAAGCCAGAAAGCCGTGGGATCTGGTAAGTCAACAAACTTAGGATCTTCGGCTTGAAGTCTCTTCCACTCAGTACAGAATGCGTCCATCCAACCAGTCCAGTACGCTACACCGTTTGCCATAAACAAGGAATCTGGTGCCGCAGCAGGGCCAGCTGGGACATTGGTAACAACTGGAGTACTTCCTGCACCAGACTCAGTAACGATTGCTGGTGTACATACCTCACCGGGAACATACCAGTTTGAAGCTGGGGGATCGAACCAAACCTCAGGGGCATCAAGCACACTTTGGAAAAGCAAGCCAATGTATGGCTCACCATTTACAAAGGGGCTGCCATATCTGTTAAGAGTAATGGCCACTTCACCCGGACCTCTTGGGGTTGTGGGTAATGTGAGCGGAGATCCGTCTAGGCCATAACTTGCATACAGACCAGGGTCAACCATTTGAAGTGCAATGTCCTGTGCTTCCCGTACTGGAATACTGACAACAGTGGGTCCAGTAGTTACGGCAAGGTTTCTTGCAATTGTAGTTAATCCGGTAAGGGATGGCAACGAGTCCTTCCACCTAGTGGTTGGAAGTTCGTCAATGATTTTATAACCCATCTGATGAATATCTGGGTGTGTACTTGCAAGGCCGTAAGGATCATCCCAGGTCCAAATCTTGTGTCCTGAGATGGACTCTGATCTTGGTTGTACACCAAACAGAAGTTCACGGATGTCACCAGCCGGTGGTTCTTCCAGGGTTGCAAACGTAGCTACCGGAGAATATCCAGTACCTGCGCCGTTGGTTGCGTATGCCTTGAAGGAATACGCTGAGTCATCAGACAGGCTTGAAACCGGGACGGTAAATACTCCGGTTGTACCTGATGTACTTAGCTTGGTTACTCCAGTACCACCAATCTCTGGGTTGCTGTTTACTGAAGTCAGTGACAGAACAACACCACGCTCGGTAATAGGATCCCCACCATCATCAGTCACATTACCGCCAAGTGTAGCGGAGTTTGTGGTGATGTTTGCGGATGTAGGAGTTGTTACCGTTGGTGCAACAG
>Ga0180433_10011337_pt1 | contig 10584 bp, 10 predicted proteins | sample SS_ome_8_FD_132980 | JGI IMG/M metagenome (GOLD analysis project Ga0180433, IMG submission 132980) | Hypersaline lake sediment archaeal communities from the Salton Sea, California, USA - SS_1_D_1 metaG | ecosystem: Environmental > Aquatic > Non-marine Saline and Alkaline > Hypersaline >...
CACGGGCACGAATTTCTTCCAATGTCTTCGGGCTGAGCTTTCTTCCATCTAGTGTTTTCATAGCTCAGCTCTATAGCATAAGTCATGAGCAATGTCTAAACACTTTCGATCTCATTAGTAAGACTTTGTCCAACTGACGATCAGAAGCTTGTGTGGTACCCGGCCAGCCGATCCATAAGCCTCCCCGGTCTCTGAGAACTGGGGCCAGAGCCGTGACCAACCCCCCAGACCCTGGTACTGCCTTCCAGCGTTTGCCCTTTTCTTTCTGCAATACTACGGGGAGACGGTTAGAAACAATAATGAGACGCATTTTAGGATGACTCATGCCTTTTCGAGTTCCACTTTAAGTGACAAAAAATCCAAAAGATCCTTGACCTTGAGTGCTATGATCCCCACTATTTTGTCGCCTTCAGTCACCATAAGGCGGCTTGCATCATTTCTTTTCATGCGTGACAGAGCCTCTACCGCATCCGCCTTGGGATGAATCGTATTCTTGCCCGAACACCGAGTGGCGACATCTCTTACTTCTGTTTTAGACCATTCATCGCAGGGCATTGCCTTCACCTGCTTTGTTGTTACACAACCGAGCAGTTTGTTTGAGTCCTCCACCATCGGAAACATCTTGAAGTGATGTCGGTATACGTAGTTCTCAATGAGTTCCTGAAGGGATACCGAAGGTTGGACGGTGACGATCTCAGTTTTCATAAAACGCTCAACCGGTTCCCCTTGAAGGGCTTTTCGTGTAACCAATTGTTGATAGGCGGCTTTGGCTGCACCCTGGATAAACATCCCGATCAAGAACCACCACATCCCCCCCACAAAGTTACCAGTCAGCACATGAAATACCCCAAAGATGATCATGAAAATGCCGAACCCATTACCAATGTTTGCTGAAACACGTGTAGCCCATCGGATGTTATTTTTCCAACCCCAGAGGGCGGATCGGAGCATCCGTCCACCATCCAGGGGAAAAGCGGGCACGAGATTGAAGCCCGCCAAAATGGCATTGATTGAAGCGAGATATCCGACCACCCCATTAATAGGTTCGGAAAAACTGCCCTTGCCCACGGTATAGATGGCGAAAAATATCAAGGCGATGACGATACTGGAGAGGGGACCAACCGCTGCCATCATGAATTCGGCCTTAGGGCTGGGGGCTTCCTCACCCATTTCGGCCACGCCTCCAAAAATAAAAAGGGTAATGCCTTTCATGGGCAACTCGTATTTTCTCGCTACAAGCGAATGGCAAAACTCGTGTGCGATAATCGAAAGAAACAATCCCGCGGCACCAACAATACCCATGAGCCAATATGTCTGAGTGGAAAGGTTCTTGTAATGAAAAGGGAAAAGCCCGGTGGAAAGGGACCACGCAATCAAAATGGCAATGATGATCCAACTCCAGTCGATCCGGACCTCAAATCCCAAAAGCTTGAACAAGCGGACTCTTTTTCCAAACATTTTCTTTCCCCAGCTTTTCTTTTAGTAATTGAATCGCTTACTCATTCAACTTACAAAATGCTGCAACATGGTCAATAGAGTAAATCATGTATCTCGCAGCCGTTTATGGTGTATTCGGAGAACTCACCGCCCACCCTTTGGCTGAAAACCTTCGTTAAGAGGGGACTAATGTGTCATTTAAGAGCCTCCTTGGCGGTTTTTGACGAGCTTTTTGAGGAACGCCTGCACATCGTAGGTATCTCTCAGAGCGTAACGGGCCGCAGTGGGACGGGGCTCCTCCATGACGATGATGCCGATGCCCTTATGGTGTTTCAGAACGGCAAATGCGTCCTCGTCTGTCGTATCATCGCCGATGTAGATCGGCTCCACGTCGGGACGATCCAGATTCAGGGTTTCAAGGAGCCAGAGCAAGGCCTTGCCCTTGTTCCAGTCTATATTCGGCTGAAGTTCAAAGATTTTTTTCCCAGTTGACTTGCGTAAATACGGATGGTTGCCAAGCACGCGATCTACGGCCTGTTCCAGCCTTGGAATGGCACAACCTTCCACCTTTCGATAATGGATGGCAACGGCGAACTTCTTGCGTTCAACCAAGGCCCCCGGAACTTTTTCCAGTTCCCGACGCAGGGTGTTTTCGGCAGAAGCCAGTGCAGGAAGAGAGTCTGCGCCTTTCTGGTGAACCATATGCCCCTGAGGACCGCTGATGTCAAAGCCGTGACTTCCTGCATAGTAAAGCTCCCCTATCCCTACTCGAGCTCGCACATCACGAAGATCCCTGCCACTGATTATAGCCACTGGACAGCATTGCCCAATTTTCTCCAGAGTGTCGCGCATGTCAGAAGAGAGTAGAGCGTCTTCAGGGCGATCTACAATCGGTGTCAGGGTGCCGTCATAATCCAAGAAAAGAGCAATGTCTTTTCTTTCAATCTGGCGTTTAACCTCCTCAAAACAGGCCGTGGCAGAGCCAAGTATGTCATTTTCTCTTCGCGGGCTAGGAGATTTCTGCATCGTTACATCCCACAGTGTTGTGTCAGCCACACCAGCGCCATCATCTTTCAAAGCGCTGCTCTAGCCATCCCTATCTTCGGACAGTTGTCACATGGGATAGCGTCATGCCGTCACGTCATTGAGGAAATCGGCGTCGGCTTCCGGAAACGAAGGATTGATGCTGATCCCCGAGCCGATCTCGAAGCCAGCTTGCGTTGTGAGCCGAGGCCGGATTTGGACGTACCAGTGGAGCTGCGGCTCGTCACTGCGATAACGGGCAGATGTGTTTAAAATATAATTATAATCCGGATCATTCAGCTTATGGTAAAGCCTGGACAGGATGTTCAAGAGGGCATGGGCAAGATCGGATTTTTCCTTTTTCGAAATCTGGCCAAAGTCTGCCTGATGCCTTCTGGGGACAATCCAGATTTCAAAAGGCACATCTGCTGCATAGGGGACAAAGGCCACAAAAGACGAGTTTTCGAAAATAATACGTCTTTCGTTTTCTGTTTCAAACTGCAAAATGTCACAAAAAACGCACCGGCCCCATTCGTCAAAATACCGCTCGGCTTCTTCTTCCCTATGTCTTATGTAGCGAGGTACAATACCAGTAGAAATCAATTGTGAATGGGGATGAATCAGGGATGTGCCGGCCCCCGGCCCGTGGTTGCGAAAGATGAGAATCATCATGTTCTCATGGTCGTGCATCAGGTCTGAATATCGACGATGATAAGTCTCGATAACACTTTCTACCTGGTCTGGCGACATAAGGGCGACCTGATGGTTGTGTTGAGGACTCTCTATGATGACTTCATGTCGGCCGTTGCCCGGCATGGCCACGTACAAACCTGTTTGAAACCGGCTCCCATGCTCGTCAGGAGTCACGGCAGGAAATTTATTGGGAATAATCCGCGTCTGCCACGTCTTGTTATCTTCGTCTGGCATCTCAAAGACGATATTCGTTAACATGTGTTCATTGCCCGGACAAAAGGGGCATTCTTTGTCAAAGGCCGGCAGGTCTTCTCGTTGCTTGTCTGCCCGTTTGAAGTCGCGCGGCCGTTTTCCCCTGGAAGGGGCAAAGATGACCCACTCTTTGGTCGCTTTGTTCTGCCTCATTTCGCTCTTTGCCGTCATGGCCTCTGCTCCTCAAAACTCGCACAAGTCCAGCATTTTACTCCCAGCCCCAGGTCCTTACTTGGTTTCGTTCTCTCGCCTTTCAGAGGCATCCTCAATCTCTTCTTGACTCGCTATTTCCTCTTGTTCCTTACGGGCTTCGTCATGTTCAAGATCTCCGCTGGTACCGGCTCGCCGTTGATCCAGACTTTCGAGGGCACTGGCCCGGCCGTAGAGCACCAGGGTATCATTGGCCATGATCTTTGTCGGCCCGCCGGGGGTGCCAAGATATTTGCCGCTCTTCCTTTTGATGCCCAGCACCGCAACGCCTTCGTCCCTGAGCTTCAGTTCGCCGAGGGTTCGCTCGGCCAGCCAGTCGTCTGATTGGACCAACAAGTCCGTGACTCGGTAGTCACCCGCCAGATTGAGGAGGCTGGCATAGTCTTTGGCTTCCAAGTGGGTGTAGCGATTCAGAGCCCAGCTGATGAGCTTGGATAGACGTTGATCTATCCACTGACTGGTGCCTAAGGCCCAAAGGAGGGCTAAGCCCGTCACTAAGAAAACGATCCGGAGTGTAAAAGCCTCTGAATTGCTACGGATAAAACCCAAGATGAGCGATGACATGGCGGTCACAATGCCCACATTGCCCAAAAGCATCAAAATAAGGAGGATCTTTCGTCGTACCGGGTGGTTGACCAGATTTTCCGATTCTCCGGTGGTGAAGCCTACTCCCGTAAAGGCGGAGCGGGCCTGGAACCGCGCGACTTCTCGGGACAATCCCGTGTGGGTAAGAGCCACGGTGGCAATTCGAGTAATCAGGATGGAGAGCGTCAGCACGATCAACAATGAAATGATGGCAGCCATGAGATCACGCCTTGTCCTTCAGTAACATGGAGAACGCTTCCTCCTCTAAAATCTTCACCTTGTGTCTCTTCGCCTCGTCAAGATTGGTCCCTGGATTGTTGCCCACGACCAGGTAGTCTGTCTCCTTGCTCACGCTAGACGTGGCCCGTGCGGCACGGTCTTCTACAGCCCTTTTGGCCTCTTGTCTGGTATAATTTGCAAGTTTTCCGGTAAAAACGAATGTCTTTCCCTGGAGTGACTGGGATTTCTTGGTGCCTGACAAATCCTGGGGCTGGACTCCGGCCTTGGCAAGGTGCTCCAGGACCTTCCTGTTTTCCTCTTGGCTAAAAAAGGAGACCACGCTCTGAGCGATCTCAGGTCCAATTTCGGGAGTTGCTTTCAGATCTGCCTTGCGAGCCTCTTTCAGAGCGCTAAGACCGCCAAATTCTTCCGCAAGAATCCGAGCCACACGCTGTCCCACATGACGGATGCCGAGGGCATACAAGAACCGGGCGAATGGCGGCATCTTGGTCCCGTGAATGGCATCATAGAGTTGAGCGGCAGACTTCTCGGCAAAACCGTCCAATCTTAAGATCTCTTTAGCCGTGAGATCGTAGAGATCCGCCACGTTGTTAACCAGGCCTGCTTGCACCAGGGCCTCAGTCGTCTTCTTTCCCAACCCTGCGATGTCCAGGGCGTCCCTGGAACCGTAGTGGAGGATCCGTCCTACCAACTGGGGTGGACATGACAGGCCCGCTTGACAGACGTGGTAAGCCCCCTCCTTTATGACCCCTGATCCACAGGCCGGGCAAGTGACCGGCATTTCAAAGGCCTTCCCTCGTCTTTTCCCAGGCTGCTTTACCCGCTCCAGCACTTCTGGAATGACGTCTCCGGCCCGGACAACCCGCACCGTGTCATCGGCTCTAACATCCTTTTTACGCACCTCGTCTTCATTGTGAAGCGTGGCCCGGCTTACTGTCACGCCCCCCACGTCGACAGGCTCCAAGAGAGCCACGGGCGTGAGTATGCCAGTTCTTCCGACTTGAACAATAATGTCTACCAGTTTGGTCACTTCTTCCTTGGGAGGAAATTTCCACGCCAGGGCCCATCGCGGGCTGCGATGCCGTATCCCTAGGGCCTCCCTGAGCCCATAGTCATCCAGTTTGATGACGATCCCATCGATTTCATAATCCAGCTCGTCACGCTTCTTTAGGTGACGTTGGTGATAAGCCTTGATTTTTTTCAAGGAAAAGCATCTCTCGTTAGACGGGCACGTCGGCAGCCCCAACCGTGGAAACTGATTCAGGGCCATCCAGTGTGATGAAAAACCGTCTCCTTCCACCTTCAGGATGTCGTAAAAGAAGACATCGAGGGGTTTGTCTGCCACATTTTTAGGGTCAAGCTGTCTCAACGCGCCTGCTGCTGCGTTCCTGGGATTGGCAAAGGGTTCTTGACCTTTTTCTATGCGCCCTTTGTTCAATGCCTGAAAGCCCTGCTTGTGCATAAAGGCCTCGGCTCGGACTGAGAGAAAAGAAGGGGAGGATGTCTTGCCCTCTTGGAGTTGCAACGGGACCGTCCGAATGGTCTTTAGATTCTCAGAAATATCTTCTCCAATTTCTCCATCTCCCCTAGTCGCCCCGTACTTAAATTTGCCGTTTTCGTAAACCACTTCCACGGAAAGCCCGTCAAACTTTGGTTCCAATACATAGGCAACCTTTTTCTTTTTCGTGTTGCGGCCAATGAAAGCGGCAAAATCTCCGACGTCTTCTTCCTCTAGGGCCGCATTGAGGCTCAGCATCAAGGCGGCGTGTCTTACATCCTTGAGCTCATCCACGGGCGCGGCACCGACTCTCTGGGTAGGAGAGCTTTCAGACTGAAGTTCCGGAAAGGCCTCCTCTAGTTTCTGGAGCCTGCGAAAGAGCTTGTCATAAGTCGCATCTGAGATTTTCGGCTTGTTTTCTACATAATATAGATGATCGTGGTATGTGATCCCTTCCCGGAGAGAGGCTATTTCCTCTTGGGCTTCTTCCTTGGAAAGGGCATTGACGTCCTTAAAATCGGTTTTAGGGTGTTTCTTAAAGTCCATGGCCCTGTGTTTGCTCTCTATGCCTTCTGGCAGTGTCCACAGTAGTAAGCGGTGCGGCCGGAAACTGGGGTCTTCAAAAGCTGTCTCTGACACTTTGGACACTTCCCGTTACTACCTCGACCTCGAGTTATGTAGGATCGGGGAAATTCCTCTGGGTTGGCTTGATGGTTGACGGCGGTTTGCAAGACGTTCCTTCGAGCGGCAAAGAGGCTTTTCAGTGCTTTATCCGGCAATTGGTCTCCACGGATCTTCGGATAGATTTTCGCTTGAAAGAGGATTTCATCTGCATAGACATTGCCGATGCCTGCTATCACCTTTTGATTCATGAGAACCGATTTGATCGATGCCCGTCTCCCAACAACGGCCTTTTTGAAAGTGTTGAAATCCAGATCCGACGCCAGGGCATCCGGGCCCAACCCCTTTTCTTCCACATATTGGTCGAAACTGGCAACAAGAGTGACGTGACCAAGTTTCCTCTGACAATCATAGGCCAAGTGATACCCGTTTGTGAAACTGATCAGGAGACGCTCGTTTGGAGGGTCTTTTTCCCTCTTCATAAAGTATTTCAAAAGCCCCGTCATGCCAAAGTGCATAACCAGACAGCGGCGGCTGTCAAGCAAGGCGCCAAGATATTTTCCGTGCCGACGCGTGGTTTCGAAATGTTTGCCCTTTAACCCTTTTTTCAACTGAGATGCAGACGCAGCACCTTCAAGGATCGCCCGGCTGCGGATGTTCACCGCCTTGATCTTCTTGTGCAATGAAGTGGCAGCCAGGTAGCGCCTGAAAGTTTCCACGTCCGGTAATTCAGGCATCTAAATCTCCTAGGAGTTCGGCCAGGCCCACCGGATCTCACCGGAGGACAACCTCCATCCCGTCATGGGCAATGGCTGCTTCCACACCTCTGTGGCGAGCCATTTGCCGCAATGTCGCACCAAGTGTCCGCTCATCGCTCGTTACAATTTCTTCCCCGCAATGGGTGAAAATGGCTCTGCCAATTCCTTCTTTTGCACACCAAGTCAACTGGGTCCGGATCGGTGTATGACCGATAAGATGTTTTTTCGGCTTGCGAACCATAGAATGCGTCAGGGTGGACCCGTCGCCGACGTACATGCTTATCCCCGAAAGCGCCTGGGTGCGATCGTGGATGTAGACCACATCCGGCACATAGAAGATGGCTACCCTGTTGGCCGTAATACGATAGCCCACCGCAGGCGCCCGGGTGGAGTGTTCTACCGGAAAGGCTTCCCCAACCATGCCGCTCAGGTCCATGGGTTTTCGATGAGACAGCACATTGCCTGGGACGATGTTGAACTGCTGCAGGGCTTGCCATGTTTCTCGGGTCGCGAATACAGGGCAGCGGTTGCAGTCTTTCAGTCCCCCTGCGTGATCGGGATGGGCATGGGTCACCAGCACAGCGTCCAGCTTGAGGCCTTCGGTCTTGCCCAGCCAATCTTCACCCAGGTCGATAAGAATCTGTGCGTTATAATAGCCCACAAGGAGACTGCTGTGCATGCGATGGCGACTGGTTTTGGACGAAATGTACCCCCGTGTTCCCAGGAAAGTCAGTTTCACCCTTCCCTTTCTGTGACGGCGTCTGAGATCTTATGTCTACCTGACTGCAGAGTCGGCCCTTTCAAAGGCTGCTTGAAGTTCGTCCAGGGACGCCTCCATTCCCTGGACGAGGTTCTGCCAATCCTGGCTCGAAGCCTTCAGCTCATCAAATCTGAGCCGCGCCTCCTGTCTCTTTTGTTGGAGAACATCGAGCTCTTCAAAGTGGCCTATTTCTCCTGCCCTCTTGGCTCTTGCTCGGGTTTCCAGTTCATCAATCTTTTTTGCCCATTGATTCAACGCGGCATGAGTAAACCCCTCGTACTCCTCTCTGGTCCCCATGTTATTCTCCTCATTTCTAGGTTGATGACTTGTTATACCTATATAAAGACTTTGCAGAAGAATGAATGGATGAAATCATGTATTTCCCAACGAATCATCCTGTATGTCGCAATGGCAAGAGTTTCTCCCTTTATTGGATGACTATTTTCTTCTCAAAAGCTTCCAGAGTTGTTTCAGACTTCGCGTGTTCAGTATATCATCCGGTTCCAGCCAACCCCGCCTGGCCTGGTATATGCCGAAACGCATGAAATCCAAATCTGTGATGCTATGGGCGTCTGTAGAGACAACGACCTTCACGCCGATGTCCTTTGCCATTTTACAGTCCCTGTCCGTCAGATCCAGACGATCCGGATGGGCATTCAATTCAAGAAAACATCCTCTTTCTTTTGCTGCTTTCATAACGGCTTCAAGATCCACATCATAGGCTTGCCGTTCTTCGATCAGACGGCCGGTGGGGTGGGCGAGGATATTGAAGTAAGGATTGTCCATGGCTTTGATGATACGCTCCGTCTGCTCCTTTCTCGGGAGTTTTCTGTCGTAATGCACGGCACAGACGGTCAGATCCAATGCGTCGAGGATTTCATCCGACAGGTCCAGAGAACCATCTTTTAGAATATCCACTTCCGAGCCCTTTAGGATAGTGAGCCCTTTGAGCTTTTCATTCAGACGGTCGATCTTCTTGATCTGCTTGCTCAATCGCTTTTTATCCATGCCGTGGGCCATGGTGACCCGTTTTGAATGGTCTGTAATAGCCAGGTAGCTATAGCCGCGGTCTCGCGCGGACCTTGCCATCTCTTCCAAGGTGTGATGACCGTCTGTCTCTTTGGTGTGGGCATGCAGATCCCCACGGAGATCATCCAAGGTCACCAATTGGGGTAATTGGTCTTTCTGGGCGGCTTCGATCTCCCCCCAATCTTCTCGAAGCTCGGGTTCTATGTAGGGCAGGGCCACCTGGCTGTACACTTCTTCTTCCGTCCGTCCAGCCATACGAGCCTTTTCCCCCCCCTTAAAGACGCCATATTCATTAATTTTAAGCTTTCTCTTAACGCCCAACTTTCGCACGGCAATATTGTGTGCCTTAGAACCTGTAAAATAGTGGAGGGCAGCTCCGTAGCTTACCTGAGGGACGACACGGAGGTCCACATGAAGTCCCGAGCGGAGCACCACCGTGGAGCGGGTCTTCCCCTTGGAGACAATTTTATTCACGTCTTCATAGGCAGTGAAACGATCCATGACATGGGCACCTTTTTTACAGGTCACCAATATATCCAAATCCCCGACAGTTTCTTTTCTCCGCCGATAACTTCCAGCCACAACCACCTCCTTGACACCCTTACCCTCCTGGATGTGGTCCAGCAAATTTGCGGCGATTTCTTCAGCCACCACGAGTTTGATTCGCTTTTCTCCTTCGTCCACCCGTTGGAGGCCTTCCAGGATCTTTTGCTGGGTCTTTTCTCCGAAACCTTCCAGACGCGAAATCTTACCATCCTCCGCGGCCTTCTTAAGCGTCTTGAGGCTGGTGACATCTAACTGTTTGTAAAGGGTGCTCACCCTTTTGGGACCCAGCCCCTCTATCTTCATGAGCTGGCTCAGTTCTCCCGGCGTTCGGGATTCCAATTCTTCAAGCTGCGAGAGGTTACCTGTGTCCACGATCTCTTTGATCTTTTCGGCCAGGTCCTTGCCGATGCCAGGCAGCTCAGACAGATCCTCTTCTTCTTCGATCATGTCAGCAATGCTTTGGCCCAGGCCCTCCACAGTTCGTGCTGCACTCCGGTAGGCTCTGACTCTGAAAGGATTGGAGCCAGTAATGTCCAACAGATCCGCGACCTTCTTGAAGATCTCTGCGATGTCTCTATTGTGAACAGGCATGATTCTCTACCCCTCGATCATCTGGCGAAGATGGTGAGCGTTCTGGGCAGCATAACCGGCCTCATCATTGTCAAAATAGCAAAAGACTTCCTTACCCTGTCCGGTCCAGGTCGCAAATGCCCCGGCCCAGCCGGCCAGTGTGTGACTGTTGTACTGCCCTTGATAGGCAGCACCAGGACCGTGGAGCCTCACATAGATGAAATCCGCCGTGACCTTTTTGGGGGACACTTGGCCTGCCAGCTCATAGATGCAAAAGGCTGCGCCACGTTTGCTCAATGCCTCATAGGCACGGTCGTCAAACCAGCTCGGGTTTCGAAACTCAAAGGTATAGCGGTAGGCCG
>Ga0180433_10011339_pt1 | contig 10580 bp, 8 predicted proteins | sample SS_ome_8_FD_132980 | JGI IMG/M metagenome (GOLD analysis project Ga0180433, IMG submission 132980) | Hypersaline lake sediment archaeal communities from the Salton Sea, California, USA - SS_1_D_1 metaG | ecosystem: Environmental > Aquatic > Non-marine Saline and Alkaline > Hypersaline > Sediment...
GCTCGAGCGGCGCCTGGCTGCGCGTTGACTGCGATTCCGGATGATTGGCTTGCGGCAGCGCCGAGGCCGTTGGGGCCCTCGCTTGCGCTTCGGGTTCTGATCGACGGCCGGTGCCGGGCCCGGCCGCTACGTCTCGACGGCTGGCGTACGTCACGTCGAACGCGCCGTTCGTATCTGCGCAGATCTCTGCCGCCAGTTGGAGACATTCCACGGCTTCGATTCCGAGCCGCAGAGTCTCACCAGGCTTCAGTGTGTTAATGCGCGCGATGTCGCTGGTCGGGATGAAACGGCTGAGCTCACGCTCCACGCGGTCGATCTCAGCGAACGCCGCCCGGGCAGCCTGCCCGGCGTACGCGGCGTCCTCACAGACCAGCGCCAGCTCAAACGTACACGCCATCGCGTCATGCCGGAAACGACGCAGCGCAACTGGGTCGGCGCTGTCGGCGTTGTCAGGGACTTCGAGCATGGTGACGCTGCCTGGTCCCGGGCGCGGTGCCGGAACACGTTCAGAAACTATGTAGCGGCCGACGCCCCTGTCGGCCGTCGAGCATAGCCGACGTTCGACGCCCAACACGGAGGTCGGACGCTACGAGTCCTTTGAAACCGACCTAGCGAAGCCGCTCATCAACGTATCTATTCCACAACTCGCGTTCGATGTACGCCCATAGCACGAACGCCGGGGCGCGCAAGCCGTACGAGTTCACCTGGTAGCGGTCTTGCAGTTGTGCATCCAGTTCCGCTTGAAGCTCCGCCCCGCAGATGATCACGGGCGCGTCCGGCTGCTCCGGGACCTCTTCCCAGTAGCCCACGCGTGAAAGTCGGCGCAGATACCAGGGCAATGGCCAGCAGTCTTCGGCCAGCACCTTGACCAGCATTCTCTGGCCGTCGGGATGGACACTGGCCACGTCCTCGATCCGCCGCGCGAGGTCCACCACCTGGAAGAGCGAGTGTGAGTAGACGTACGGATTTCGATAGTCAGCGCAGAAGCGCGTGTTGGCGCGGTACGCCTGCCAGCCAAGATGACATGTGCCCGCCACCAGCAGCACGCCGGCCGCAATTCGCAACGGCAGGAATCGCAACCACGAGATCAACGCCACCACGCCGACACCGGCTAGCAGAATCATCCCGTGCAGGAATCCCAGCATGCACCAGGGCGTCTTGTAGGGGATTACCGTGTAAACGGCCGCCAGCAGCAGTGTGTAAAGCGTCAGCAGGCGAAGTAGCGGCACGTACCCGTCACGAACGCCTTTGCCGCTCACGGCCGCGATACCACCGATGACGGCTAGCAGCACGATGAACGCCTCGCTCCACCACGGCCCGGGCACGTAGTGCGTGAACAGCAGCATGCGCAGGTAATACCACCAGGCGTGATCATGCAGCCCGTGGCCACCAGCGCGCTCGAAATACGTGGCAAAAGTTCTGAGCGAGTCGAGCGGTCCGCTGGCGCTGGTGAAGAACCCCGAATACAGCAGCGCGGAAAGCGCTATTCCGAGCAGTGCTGCGCCGGCAAACGCCTTTCCGCGCCAATATCCGCGCAGGGCCACGCGTATGCCGCGCGGTCGCCAATGCCACACCGTGTTGATGGCCAGCGCGAGCAGCAGTGCGCCGAGCGCGATGATGAAAGTCTCCTTGGTGGCGTGCATCAGCCCAATCGCGGCACCTGCCAGCACAGCCCACCCGGCACGCCGCGAACGCACATAGCGCCAGCCGGCAACAATCGCCAGAAAAGTAAAAAAGACGAGCAGCATTTCCTGAATGTAGTACCGCCCATAGAACGACATTGCCGGCGAGACCGCCGTCAGCACCCCCGCGCACACCGCCGCCCAGCGCCCCAACCCGTCGGCGATCAATAACAGCAGCACGATCAGACCCACGCCGAAGATGACCGGCACCAGGCGGTACGTCGCTTCCGTCGTCTCGCCGAAGTCTCTAGCACCGCTCAGCCAGATCACCGGCAACGTGCAGTAGTACAGCGTCGGCCCGTGGTATTCGTGCAGGTCGTAGTGATAGCGCCCCGTCTGCCACAGATCGTTGCACTTGACCGCGTGAACCGCCTCGTCGCAGTGCATCGGTCGATAGCTGAGCTTCGGGAGTCGCGACGCGAGCGCTCCCAGCGTCGTGAGCAGGATCAGGACGAAGAGCCGCGTACGAATCATGGTGCGGTTAGCCTGCGTTGTTCATGTGACCCGGCCGCCCTCGGCTGGGCATGCCCAACACGGCCGACACAGCCGTGCCACCCGTTGATTGGAAACCAGCCTGACCGTCAGAACAGCGGATACAGAAACGGGGCCAGCGGTGAGCTGCTGGCGAAGACGATCAGGACCGCCACGAGCAGCAGCACCGCGATCAGCGGAATCATCCACCATTTCTTCTCGTGCGCGACGAACGCCAGGAACTCTCGCAGTAGCGATTGCTTGGCCATCTGCCCGCCGGGCCTCCGCTATCCCTGGATCAACGAACCGCGTTCCAGCGCCACGCTGCGCTTCATGCCGGCCTCGAAATCCACCCGGCTCGGTTTCTCCGTGACGACATACTTGCCGATCACCAGAACGTCGATGCCGGTGTTGACGAACGTATTATAAGCGTCCTGAGGCGTGCAGACGATCGGCTCACCGCGGACGTTGAACGACGTGTTGATCACCACCGGCACGCCGGTCAGCTCGCCGAACCGTTTGATCACGCGGTAGTACAGCGGGTTCGTGTCCTCGGTGACGGTCTGCACGCGACCGGTGCCGTCCTGGTGCGTAACCGCCGGGATCACGCTGTGCTTTTCGGCGCGGACCTTCGGCACCAGCAGCATGAACGGCGCGTCCATCTCGGGCAGCATCTCGAAATACTCGTGGGCATGCTCCTTCAGGACAGCCGGCGCGAACGGGCGGAACGCCTCGCGGAACTTGACCTTGGCATTGATCACGTCCTTCATCTTCGGATCACGCGGGTCGGCCAGCAGCGAGCGCGACCCCAACGCCCGCGGCCCGAACTCCATGCGGCCCTGAAACCACCCGACTACCTTGCCGTCCGCGATCATCCGCGCCGTCCGATCGACCAGCTCGTCATCGGACTCGATCTCCTCGTAAACCGCCTCGTTTTTTTGCAGCGTCGCCAGCACCTGCTCGTCCGTGAACGAAGGGCCCAGCAACGCGTTCTTCATGACGTATTTACGCGGGTTCTTCAGTACGCTGTTGTAGATGTAGAACGCGGTGCCCAGCGCGCCGCCCGAGTCGCCCGCCGCCGGCTGGATGAAGATGTTCTTGAAGCCGGACTCCTGCAGGATCCGCCAGTTGGCCACGCAGTTCAGCCCCACCCCGCCCGCGAGGCACAGGTTGTCGAGGCCGGTCTGACGGTGCACGTGGCGGGCCATCGCGACCATGATCTCTTCGACGGTCTTTTGCCCCGAGTGGGCAATGTCGCGATGAAAATCGTCGAGCTCGGTCTCCGGCGAACGCCGCGGGCGACCGAAGAGCCGCTCCCACTTCCGGCTGAACGTCCGCCGCGTCGAGTGCAGGTACGAGAAGTACTTCATGTTGAGCCGAAAGCTGCCATCCTCCTTGATTTCCACGATCTCGCGGAACTTGTCCACGTAGGTCGGCTTGCCGTACGGCGCCAGCCCCATCACCTTCCACTCGGCGTCGTTGACACGAAAGCCGAGGTACGCCGTGATCGCGCTGAACAGCAGGCCGACCGAATGCGGGAAGCGAATCTCCTTCTCGAAGTGAAGGTCGATGCCACGCCCCACCCCCCAGCCCGTCGTCGCCCACTCGCCCACGCCGTCGGCCGTGATGATCGCGGCTTCCTCGAACGGCGACACCAGAAACGCACTGGCGGCGTGTGAAAGATGGTGTTGACAGAACAGAATGTCCCGGTCCGTGCCGAGCTTCTTCTGGATCAGACTCGCGATGTGCAGCTTGCTGCCCAGCCAGATCGGCATGCTCTTGAGCCACGCCACGTAGCTCTTCGGCCAGACCGCGAGAAGCGTCTCGAGAATGCGGTTGAACTTGACCAGCGGCTTCTCATAGAAGCCGATGTAATCGACCTGGTCGATCGTCACGCCGGCCTCGTCCAGGCAGTATTGAATCGCTTGCTCGGGAAAGTCGCTGTAATGCTTCTGGCGGTTGAAGCGCTCCTCCTCGGCGGCGGCCACCAGTTCGCCATCACGCACCAGCGCTGCACCTGCGTCGTGATAGAAACAGGATATCCCCAGCACGATCACGGTAAGAGGACCTCACGTTCCTGTCGCTGGCATCCGGTCAAAACTGTCTCCGGGTTCGTTCGAGCGTCGCTTCGTGCGGCGTCGGCTCTTCCCAATAGCTGCCGGTGGACTTCATTCTCAAGCGCAGCGGATCCGCCAGCCGGATTAACGAGAACAGAGGCAGGAGGATGACGAAGAGTACCGACAACAGGACCGTCGTTACCACCATGCCGACGTACATCGCCCCGGTCATCCAGACGACATACAGCCCCCGCCCACCCGGCTGAGACAACTGACACACGATCGTGAACAGTGCCCCAAGCGCCCACAGCACAATCCCGATCACGTGCCGCGCGCTGCCGTTCCAGCCCCAGCCCGTCTCCGGTCGCCAGCCGTGCTCGGGCAGCAAACCGAAATACCACAGCGCAGCGCCAATCACGCCGAAGCCGAGCAGCATCACCAATCCGAATGTTCGGACATCTGATCTGCTCGGGTTCCTGTTCACGCCTTGCATCAGGGTCTCCGCTGGCGGCCGCGTGCCGACCTCTCACGGGCCGTGTCTCGCGCCGCGCCACGCAAGTATATATATGGTATCTTGCATCTGCTTCTTCGGCACGGCCCGATCGATTATGGGGTCGTGAAACAGGACGGTTGATACGGCCGGCGGCCCCCAATCTCGTTTCAGACGGATGGCAGTTCGCAGATGGTTGAGCGCGGCATCCGGCTGCCCCCTGATGCTTTTGGACGGCTATTGACAGAACCTCACGGCGCGAGAGAGGAAGCGAGCGACGAGCATGAGCAGCTGCGCGAGTTGAACTCGAAGCATCCGTGGCCGAGAATGCAATTGTCTGACCAGGAATACGATACCAGGGCTTGCACGTTCCGCGGTGGCTGGCGCGACGATGCGTTGCCGGGCACACGTAGGGTCTCATCATGATCGCGGATGGAATACTCAGAAGGGCCTTTCTGCGGGCAGTATCGGTCGCACTGACAAGTGACCAGTGAGCGCAACGAGGCTGTGCGTCAAAGCGAGTATCAAGGTTTCTGGGTACGCTCCACCACACTCTTGAGCCAATCGATCTTCCGACCCTCGGCGACGCGAGTTACCTTCTCCACCTCGACGACCTCCATGAATCGCTCGAATGCGGCCTGGATGGTGTCATTCACTGGCCACTGGATCTGCGCCGCAGCCGCTTCGCTTCGAAGGGCTTCCCAGCGCACGATGAACGTGTAGAGCACGGGCAACTGCGCGACGCGCACGCGGTGTCGAAGCTCCTCGTCATCGCCGGCCGCCGCTTCGGCCCTCTGCAAGTGCCGGCAGCCCGCGCGTAGCGTATCGAGCGTGAGGAATTTCGCGTCCGGCGGCGAATAGCAGCCCAGATAGTCGCCGCTCGCGTCCACCGCATCGTGCGTTAGCCTCAGGTATGCCCGGATGTGCTCGGCTGCGGGGCCGTAGTATCCGTCGACGAACTCATTGACGAGCGCGTCCGCGTCGCGCGACGGATCCCACAGCAGCTTGGCCAGCACCCAGCCGCGCAGCTCCGCCATCTCCGAGCCGTAAGACTGGTACGCACCCTGCTCGAAAACCCCCTTGACGCCGTGGTCCACGAAAAACTTGACGTTGGGCCCCAGCACGCGCAGGTTCGGGTGCGGCAACACGTAGTGAGCGAAGTTGGTCGTGTAATCCCAGATGTACAGCCGGTCGCAGATCTTGGACCAGCCGAGAATGTCGTCGCGAAACGCCTGGTTCCGCGCGCTGTCCAGCCGCGTGCTGAACGAGCACTCGATGCTGCACAGCCGCACGATGACATTGGGACGCGGGCGGACCTGCCGCGGCGGCTTCCGTGTGTACTGGTACGCCAGCGTGCTGATGGCCACCTGCGGAAACTCCGACTCGATGTCCGCAGCCACCGCGTTGACGAACCGCAGCAGCGAGCCCGCCGGACTGCCCTCTTCCTCGTCGATCGCGGCGCAGCGGCTGCACTGGCAGTACCCGTGCCAGTCGTTCTGCGAGACCGACGCGATGGTGGCTGCGGGATTCGCGCGCAGGCGCGCCTTCAGATTCTTGACCAGCTCGCGCCGCATCTCCGCGTTCGTCAGACACAACTGGGCACGCTCGTGCTTGCGCTGGCCGTCGATCTCGCTGAACCAGTCCGGGTGATCCTGGAAGTACTCCTCCGGCGGGATGAGCCCGTAGAACGTGTGCACGAAGCCCTCGTAAACGTGCTTGCCGCCGCGAACCGCGTCCAGGCGGTCCGAGTGGCCGTTGCACTTGTTGCGCACGGCCCAGTCGCCGTCGAGCGCGTCGAACCAGAAAGACTCGCGATACTCGAACCGGGGTACGAAACGAATGTTCAGGTCGGGAACCGTCAGCGTCGGCTTGTGCGGAATGGTGCTGACCTTCGACGTCCACCAGCGCCAGCCCACCACGTCCTCCAGGAAGGTGTAGACCGCGTAGAGCGTCCCCCGCGGCCGGCCGCCCGCGAGAATCAGGTCGCGGCCGACCGTGCGGATCACCAACCCCTCCGCTCCCAGACCCTCGGTCGTGAAGGCGGGATCCGCGAGTCTCGCAGCGTATTCACCCACCAGGAGCCGGCTCTGCGTCTGCTCTGCCTCGCTCACCACGTCGAATTCGGCCCCGGCTACCTGTCCCAGGAAGTCGGCAAGCTCGGCGGCGGCATGTTTCTCCGGCAGCGTCGCGTCCTCAGCAACGACCACAACCGACCGGCTGACACCGTCTTCCGCGATCACGATTTCGCCGCCTTGAGCCACGTTGGCAAAACAGACGCCGAGCACTCCTCCAAACCACAAGAACGTTGAGCGCCACATCGTCACACCTCCCAGAAGAAGAACTCGGTCTCTTGTTGCCGACGATCGTACACTAACCGGGTGGCGCGCCGGAAGCGGATGTTCGGCGCCATGTCACCGTTCTCGAATCGCCGGCGCCCATCAGAACGCGAAGCGCCAGCGAGCGCCACAAAGGAGGGCAGATGCTGGCGCTGCGCGCTCTGACACGTGTCGCACCATTGCCCACGCTGATTCAGCCTGCTAAACGGTTGCCGAGCCGGATGTTACCGCGATTATGTGCCTCCATCTCGCGTCACGTGAGCACATCGCCAGGCAAAGGCCTTGGCCGACAACGGCTCACCGGTGACGCGGCGGGTTCCAAAGCTGGCACTGCTTCCTGAGATTCCACCACAGCCGGCCGAGATCCTGGTCCGGACCGCTGTACACGGCACGTTCGAACCGGAGTTGCCTACGGCATCCCGGCCTCCTCATCCCACTCGTATGCGAGCGAGCGTTGCCTCGACCAGCCATTTCAAATTCGAGCAGACACGTCGGAAACCACCTGCTCCGCGCTGTGTGGCATGAAGCCCTACGCAACCGCCCCGTAGACAGACCGAATGGCAGGAGAGTATTCTCGAACGTAGCGGCCGAGCGGAAACTGAGTGATGGGCAAAGACCAGCCAGCGTCGCTGTTCGATCTGTCCGGGGCGCCGCACCCGCCGCGCCGCTTCCGCGACAAGAACGTCATCGTGCGTGAGGTGGAATGCAAGAGCCTGTTGAACCGCTGCAACATCGACGACTACTCGTTCAATTGCTACACCGGTTGCGCCCATGGCTGCCGGTACTGCTACGCCCGGTTCATGCAGCGCTTCCATCCGCATGCCGAGGAGTGGGGGGAGTTCGTGGACGTCAAGGTCAACGCCGCCGACGTCCTGGCCCGCCGACTCCGCCGACTGAAGCCTGGCGAGGTCTTCACCTGCAGTGCGTGCGACGGCTGGCAGCCTGTGGAGCAGCGCTACAAGCTCACGCGTGAATGTTGTCGACTCTTGCTGAAAGCGGGTTTCCGTTTGAACATCCTGACCAAGAGCCGCTTGGTCCTGCGGGACCTGGACATTCTCACCGGCCACGACGTACGCATCGGCGTGACCATCACCACGCCCGACGAATCGTGGGCCCGGATCTGGGAGCCCGGTGCATCGTCCGTTTCAGACCGGGTAGAGATCCTCCGGCAGGCCAAGTCTGCCGGTCTGGAGACCGCCGTCATGTTCGGCCCGCTCCTGCCGGAGATCAGCGATACCGACCAAGTGCTCGCGCAACTGTTCAGCCTGGCGGCCGAAACCGGTGTGGATCAAGTCTGGACCGACACGTTGAATTCGCGTCCCCGGGTCTGGCCGAGTGTACAGGGCGTGTTGCGGCGCCACCGCCCCGACCTGCACGAGCACTATCGCCGTCTGTTGTTCGACCCAGCCGTACGGCGCGCGTATCAGCGTCAACTCGACCGGCGCATTCACATAGCGGCCCGAAAAGCCGGTTTGACTGACCGGGTAAGCTAGGGCGTTTTCACTAATGGTGTAGCGGCCGACGCCCCGGTCGGCCGCCGAAAACAACGCGCATTCGACGTCCGACACGGAGGTCGGACACTACAGAGCTTTTGAAACCGCTCTAGGTTTACCCGCGGTTATCTAGTCCTTCCATTCGCGCGCGACTCGCTCGGCCTGACGCAGGGCTCGCAGCAGATTCGCGCCCATGATCTTGTGGATGTCCTGCTCCGAGTAGCCGCGATTCAGCAGCTCCTGAGTGATGTACGGGTAGCCGGAGACACCCTCCAGTTGTGCCGGCATGATCCGGGCCCCCTCGTAGTCTGAGCCGAGGCCGACGTGATCGATCCCCGCGACGCGTACGATGTGATCGATGTGGTCGACCAATGTGTGCACCGTGCCGGGCGGGACCGGATGCTGCTCCCTCCACCGCTGCCAGGCTTGCTTGAACTCCTCCTCGTCAGGGTACTTCGCCTTAAGCGCGCGTTCCTCCTCGAAGTAGGTCGCCATCATCCGGGCTCCTTCCGGATGAATGTAGCCGGAGAAGAAGACGACCATCACCACACCCCCGTTCCGGGCGATCATGCCCAGCACGTCGTCGGGTACGTTGCGCGAGTGCGGGGCGACCGCATATGCGCCCGAATGCGACGCGATCACGGGAGCCTTGCTGACCCGCAACGCGTCTCGCATCGTGTCTGCTGAGACGTGGGCCAGATCGACGAGTATGCCGAGACGATTCATCTCGAGCACGACCTGTTCTCCAAAGGGTGACAGGCCGCCGCTGCGGGGTTCGTCGGTGGCCGAATCGGCCCAGTCGATGGTTACGGTATGAGTCAGGCCCATATAGCGGGCGCCCAATTCGTGGAACTTGGCGAGCGTCTCGAGCGAGTTTTCAATCATGTGCCCGCCTTCGACGCCGATCAGCGACGCGATCTTGCCCTCTCGGTGAATGCGCTCGACATCCTCTGCTGTGCGGGCCAGCTCGAACACGTCGGGGTAGCGCTTCATCATGCGGTGAATCAGGTCGAACTGCTGCAACGCTTCGCGCGTGGCACTGCCCGTCTGCAGCGTCTCCGTGGGAACAAACACGATCCAGAACTGCGCCGCGACACCGCCCTGCCGAAGACGCGGGATGTCGGTCTGCAACTCCGGCTGCGGCCGGGCGATGTCGAGCTTGTCGAACGATGAATCCGCCCGCGTGCGTATCTGCCAGGGCAAGTCGTTGTGTCCGTCAATCAGCAGCCCCGCCCGATGAACCCGCCAGCCCTCGGCCGTCATGACAATCGGGCCCGGCTGCGTGGTGGCGGGCCCAACCGTCCGCCCGGTTTCGGGGCCGGGCTGAGCGCCCGCGGCCGTCGCGAAAAACACTCCGCCTGTCAAGCACAACAGAAAACGCGATAGCGACATCGAATGGCACATCGGCATATCCTCGGGCGGCAACGACACTTGAATCCGCTGGGGCAAGCGTCATCCTACCGTGACCGCCGCTGCACGCGAAGGCCGGACCACAATTCTACGTCGCGTCTTCGCCCCGGGAGCCCTCGTCGAGGACCGCTGCGGGTTGTGCTTCGCGCCGTCCACCCGGATACTGTAGCCAGCTTCAGGCGATATCACGCTTTGCCTTCTGTCTATGCAGCCCAACAGGAGCGACACAACCATGACTCGCACAAACAGACTTTGGTGGCACGCGGCGGCATTGGCACTCCTGGTCGGCACGATCGGCAGTGCCGCAACGGCTGACGAGCCGGACGGCGTGCTGTGCGGCATCGACGTGCTGGTGCGCGACGGATTCAAGCAGCTCGAAGGCCGCCGCCTCGGCCTGATCACGAACCACACCGGGTTGGACCGCTTCGGCCGGTCCACGATCGAGCTGCTGCACGCCGCGCCGAACGTCGACCTCGTCGCGCTGTTCAGTCCCGAGCACGGCCTCAGCGGCGCGCTGGACGCCCGCGTCGCCGACTCGACCGACCCATTGACGGGGCTGAAAGTCTACAGCCTCTACGGCGAGACACGCCGCCCGACCGCGAAAATGCTCGACGGCATCGACACGCTGGTCTTTGACATCC
>Ga0180433_10011340_pt1 | contig 10580 bp, 5 predicted proteins | sample SS_ome_8_FD_132980 | JGI IMG/M metagenome (GOLD analysis project Ga0180433, IMG submission 132980) | Hypersaline lake sediment archaeal communities from the Salton Sea, California, USA - SS_1_D_1 metaG | ecosystem: Environmental > Aquatic > Non-marine Saline and Alkaline > Hypersaline > Sediment...
ACCCCGCTATCGCCCCGCTGGTCAGACCGAGCGGAATGAACAGCAGCAGCGAGTAGAGCGTCAATTCCACCGTCGCCGGGGTGCGCCTGAGCATGGCCGGCAGCACGTGCTCCCGCATAATGGGGCTCCAACCCCAATCGCCCTGGAGCAAGCGGGAGGCCCAACGGACATACTGAACCGGCAACGGGTCGTCCAGCCCTTGCTCTTTGATGATCGTTTGCAACAAATTCTTCGTGCCACCCGGTGAATCCCAGGGCGGCATGTACAACTGCGCCCGGGTCTCTGCTGGCGTCATCGCCATGATGCCATAGAGCACGACGGTGGCCCCTACGATAGCGACAAAGATGTGGATGACGCGGCAGATGAGAAACCGTGCCAAAGGCGGCAGATCAATTTTGAACCTATCGCCCGATGCTGTTCTTGACTGGCTCTGGATCATAAAAATACCTCCTCAAAAAGGATTTGTAATATCAACCGCCGCAGTATTTTAATAGGGAAGAGCCTCGTAATACTTTCCCTGGTAAAGACTGCCATAATGAGAATGTAATTATGTTCATTAAGGTGTTCTTTTTTCGTAAACCCACTCCTCGAACAGAGCAGTCAAGTCGCACTCACAATGGCGCTCGGCTAGTTGCCTGAACGAATCGCCGGTTCCAATTCCCCAGCGTTGGGATGCCACGTAATCGCGCAAGAATTCGTCAAACGTCTCGTGGCCCATCTCCTCCGCCAGGGCCGCCACGAAAATAGGTCCCCGTCCGTAGACGATCGGAGCAAATTCGTCCTCCGTATAATCTTTCGCCGACAGACCGACAGGAATCTCGGCCCGTTCAACGCTCTCCCAAAAACCATACCAGAACCCGTCGCGATATTTCTGGGCGACGAGTTCGCTGTAAAAGTCGGCTTGATAGAGTCCGGTGGAATACTGGGCCAGCGCCTCGTCGAGCCAGGGTTCGTCTACCTGATCGCTTCCGACCATGTTATAAAACCACTGGTGAGCGGCCTCGTGCGCGACGACGATTTCGAGCAAATCCTGGGCTGATGGGTCGGCAGCGATTGTATCCGGGTCGTAGAGATCGAGAGATAATGCCATAACACCGGGATACTCCATCCCCAGCGACTTTATCGGCGCGCCCACGACATCGAATTCAGTGTAGGGGTAGCTGCCGAATCGCTTACTGTAATTCGTCAATCCATTCATCGCAAACTGCAAGGCCAGTTCCGCTCCCTCCTCTCGCCCTGGAAAGGTATAGCTGTTGAACGTCGTTTCTCCTACGCGCTCGTTGATGACGGTATAGCGCTCGCTGGCGGCGAAGTAAAAGTCACGGGCGGGACCAGCGGCGAGGGTCAGGATTTGCTCATCCCCCTCAATCTCGCGCTCGACTTTTATTCCTGTAGCGGCGATCACCAGGTTTTCCGGCGCAATCACGCGAACCAGGTAAAAGCTGGCGTCGAAATACGTGACGTCTCCATAGGAAAGCGGGCCTTCCACGTTCCATCCTTCGTCGTCATAGACCGGAATGACGGGGTAAAATTCGTCCAGGATCAGCGCGCCGTCAAAGTAACCAAACAGACCACGGCTTTCACCCACCTCCTGGGCCATCTCCACGGCGAAACCCATCTGGATGACCACTTGCTCACCGGGTTGCAAAGCCACCGGCAGCGGCACGCGGATCGCGCTATCCTGAAATTTATAGATCGGTTCCACGTCCTGGTCGCCGACCTTGACCGCCGAAACGGTCGCCGCGCCGTCGGCAATGTTTGGAAACAGGCGAAAGTAGACCTCGGCTAGTGGTTCGTCCTCCTGATTGGTGTAGCAGATTTCCTCGCGCCCTCGCAGAGTAAGCAAGTCGTCGGAGATTTGAAATTCGATGTGGTACACGCTCGCGCCCGGCAACCGGTCGAGCGCCTCCTGCGCTTCGTCGACCAGACCCTTGCGGAAAATGGCGCGATCGTCCCAGGCGACGTCGAACAGGTGGGATGCACGTACGTTGCCCGTTCGCGTACACGATGGACAAACCAAGAGCGCCACGATGAGAGGAAATATCGGGCTTGAGAGAGTTTTCGTTAAAAGATATTTCATCGCTTTGCTTTCCTTTTGGTAACTGCTCAGCCTGCGCCGGTCGAGTAGGCCTTCAGGCCGTATCGAGACCAAGCAGGCGGCCTATGTGGAGCAAAATCAACTGCAAGAGCCGCTCGCTTGGTTTCGATACGCTGCCACAAAAAGCGTGGCGGCTACTCAACCAGCGCTCGTTCCAATGGCCTGAGCAGTTACTCCTTTTGTTAATCTGATAGTGCCCAACTCTGCATCTCTTCGCGGAACAGAACGGCTTGAGGAAAATAGTCTTCCAACAGATCGAGCATGCCCTCAATATCTCCAGGAGGAAAGTGCATCGGCACAAGATACCGCGCCTGTACACCTTCCAATATCGGATTTGGGTCCCCCATCAATTGATAGTGTGTCACGATGGCGACGTCAATCTTCTTGTCCGGCAGTTGATAGGGTTGATAGTCGGCTAGCGTCCCCTCCGAATCTCCCGCGTGGAACACTCTGCCCCCGGCGAGATGAATGAGAAAGCCCACCTGCCGGATCGCACCCCTCGAATCGAATCGTCTCCGAGCCGCTCCACGATGCGTCAGGAGCTGTTACCGTCGCCACTCGATCGACGATGTTGACCTCCAGCTCATTGTTTCCCGAGGATCCCCAGCGTATTGCACGGAGCGAGTGATCGACGTCACTCACATAGCCATCAAGTACAATCGGGGCAAACGTTTCGCCGACGACTATCAACTGATCCACGATGTCGTCGTAAACCACCGGGGCGTCGTTTTCGGGCATGACTGTAAACACGACCTCCGCAGTATCGCACAAACCGCCCGGATCGCAAGCCTCGAACCGAATCGTCTCCGAGCCGTTCCAATCCGCGTCAGGGATTCTGACCAGCACCCCCTGGTCCACATCATCAACCTCCAGCTCGGCGCTTCCTGAATGGCTCCAGGTGATCTCGTCATCCGAGTTATCCGCGTCGCTGACGTGCTTCGCAAAGAATATCCGGGTGAAACTCTCGCCCTCAACGATGGTTTGATCGGCGACACCAGAAATCACTGGAGGAACGTTTTCGGGTTCGGCTTTTCCACAACCGGCGAGCAAAACCAGTACGGCTACCATCACAAAGGTTGTTTTCACACTCTCGCCCCCTTGGTCATCAATCGATCTCGTGCAGGCACCAGCGGGCCCCGTTCTGCATCAGGTCCCAGTCTGAGCCTTGATCGTCAAAGCGGTCAAAGTAATCGACGCCGTCGCGGTCGTCGTCCTCCTCCCATTCGGGATGCGGACCGGTGAGGAACACCCGACCTCGACCGTATTCCGAGGCGACCAATGCAGGCTCGCCCCCGATCTGATACCGACCGATGATGGCTACCTCGGCATCGGCGTTCGGCTTGAAGAACGGACCATTGTAGTAGAGTATCTGAAGCGATTCCTGCATGCCATTGGTGATGGTGTGGGGTTCCAAATTGACCTGGCACATACCGTGCTCCGGGTCGGTGTAGATGTCGGGGATAGGCCCTTCGACCGTCCCCGGGAACAGGGCCAGCGCCTCTCCATCTTCTACCTGTCCTTTCCAGATAGGCTGCTCTGCGGCGAACAAGGCTCCCGCACAGGTACCGATGAAACAACCGCCAGATTCGACAAACTGCCGAATCTTGTCCTTCCCTTCCACCGAGATGTCCTCCTTGAAGGGATCGCTGGAGCCGCCGGGAAAGTAGAGCAGATCGAAACGGTCAATCTCCTCATCGTTGACGGTAGCGGCGAAAATCTGCTCGACGGTATACCCCATCCACTCGAACATCCGGGTCGCAGCAGTGACACACGGTTCGGCGGCGCCCTCGTCCGCATAAAGCCCTATAACCGTCGAGGTGTCGTGAACGAAAGTTATGCCCGGATCCTCTCCCACCTCTCTCGATGGGATCACACACCGAAACCCCGTGTACTGGTAGGCGCGATTCGCCGCCATCCCGTGCCGGGCCGCGCTGCGGGAGACGGAGCGTGTGCCATCTGCCGCGTCGCCGCGCAACGTGCGGGACGTTCCAGAGGTTGGGCCGGTGGGATTTATCTGTCTCTCGAAGGAATACTCTCCAAACCGATCCGCCATCCACTCCCACACGTTCCCTGCCAGGTCGAACGCGCCACACCAGCTCGCGCCACTGGGATAGCTCCCCACCGGCGCGGTGTCGGCGTAGCCGTCATCGAATACTTCCTCGGCCCAATCGTATTTGCAATTGACATCGCACGAGTTCAGCTTCGTCCCATCATACTCGTCTCCCCAGGGGAATCGCCGCCCCTCCGGCCCGCGCGCGGCGTACTCCCATTCCGCTTCCGTGGGCAATCGCCCTCCCACCCAGGTGCAATATGCATCCGCCTGATGCCAGTCTACGTTGACGACCGGATAGTCATCGTAGGCGCTGTCGCCATAGTACGCGCTACGGGTGTCCGAACCGGTATCGCGTGGCGGATCACAAGCTCCGGCCTCCACGCACTGTTGGTACTGTCCGTTGGTCAATTCGGTTCGGTCGATCCAGAAACTATCCAGTTCCACAGTGTGCACCGGCTGCTCGACCTCGAACCACGCCCGCTCACAGTCACTGTAGTACGTGTTGCACATGCCCAGCGCGACGTCCACCTCAGCGTCGCTGCTGCCCATCTGGAACTCGCCCCCTGGTACGTAGACCATCTCCATTCCATCTGCAGGACGGGTCCAGATGTCGCCCAGGGACGATGCTCCGGGCGACGACGCAACTGTAGCCACAGGCCGCCAGGCCGGAAATTCATCTGCGGACCAGTTGTCGGTCAACTGTTGCAGGTCACCGCCGTCCACATTCATCAGATAGATTTCCCCGTCGCCGCCGCGCCAGGAGGCGAACGTGATCCGCATACCATCCGGCGACCAGGCGGGGCAGTTTTCGCCAGCGCGAGTGTTCGATAACTTTTGCACGTTGCTGCCGTCCGCGTCCATCACATAGATGCCCCGGAAGCCTTCGTGGTCAGAGCCAAAAGCGATTTGCGCGCCATCCGGCGACCAGGCCGGCTCGAAAATTCTGAAGTCCAGCAGTCGCCGCTCGTTGCTGCCGTCGGCGTTCATCACATACGTACCATCATCGCCCTCGGTGCGGGAAAAAACAATCTGCGTGCCATCGGGCGACCAGGCAGGAAAATCCTCGTGGGCGGGGGTATTTGTCAGGCGCTTCAGGTTGGTGCCATCGGCGTCGATGACATAGATCTCAAAGTTGCCATCGCGGCGGGAGGGGAAAGCGATCTTTGTGCCATCCGGCGACCACTCGGGCCAGATGTCGTTGGCGTTATGCTGCGTCAGTTGCCGCACGTTGCCGCCGTCGGCGTCCATCACGTAAATGTCGGGATTGCCACTGCGGGTGGAGCAAAAGGCTATTTGCGCACCATCCGGCGACCAGGTGGGCCAGCCGTCGTAGGCGGGATCGCCCGTGAGTCGTCGCTGATCGCTGCCGTCGGCGTTCATGACGTAGATGTCTCCCTCGCCATCCCGTTCGGAGGTGAACGCGAGCACTCCGCCCCCGCTGCCACTGAGGGGCGGCAACGGGGCAGCAGTCGGCAGAACGCCAGTAGGCTCTGGCGCGTCGGTTGGCGGGATAGGTGTAGCTGAAGGTGTGGCCGAGAGCATAGCCAGAGTAGTCGTTGCTGTGGGTGGAGTTGGCGTCGCCGTAGGCTGGTCGCCGGCGCAACCGGCGACCCAGATCACAAGCATTGTCAAAGTAATCGTTCCGACGAAATGTTTGAACATCATGAATCTCCTACCGCTATCTTTCAACTAGGGCTGGCAAAAGGGAATGATCTTGTCCGCCTCCCTGAGCGCAGCGTCCCAGGTGAATTCTCGGTTATCGCTGGCATAGTAATACGTCGTGCCGTTGGGCATCAACACGACGACGATGCCGCTGTACCCTTGCATCTCGGTGATCCAGAATTCACAGTCAAAGGCGTATCGGTTTGCCCAGAACGCGTTGTTGTATTTCCCCCAGGGAGTGTCCACCCCGCGGTCATCTGGATCGCGCTGTAGGGCTGCGGCCAGCACATCTGGATGCAAGAGTTGCTCGCCGCCCAAAGCGCCGCCATCCGCGTTCAAGAGGGTGGTGATTTTGGCAATGTCGTCCGGGATCCACCAGAGGCCATACCCGCCATACGGTTGTCCCTGCCAATTATCGTCTTTGGTGCGCAGAGTGGAGAACACGCCCGGCCCCATTTTCAGCGGTTTGTAGACCTCGTCCACGACAAACTGGAAGATGTCAGCCTCTGGCCCTTCCTGGGTTTGGAGGTAGTTGTGTAAGGCGCGGGTGACGATGAAGGTGTCAAAGGTGCGGTAGACCCATTGGATGCCAGGCGGCGCGCTGGTGGGCCAATTGAAAGCGGCGGCAATCTTTTCGGCATAGTAGTCTTCGTTCCAGAAGGGATCGGTGTCCCACTGCTCTTCATCCACCATCATTCCCGGCGAACGATAGTTGCCGGTAGCCATGTCGAGGACGTGATCGAAGGTGACCGTGCTCCAATCGCCGGGGCTAGCGGCGGCCTCGGGGACGTAATCTTTGACGAGTAAATCGGGCACATCGGCGTCATATTTCTGCGCCAGGCGCATCAGGGCCACGCTGACAAAGGCGGATTTGGCCGTGGAGTAGGAGGGCGCTCGCATCGATTCACAGTAGGGATAGACTCCATAGCGGGTCTGGCAGCCGCCCACGTAGTTGACGCCATCGACCACAAAGCCGAACCAGGTCATGTTCTCGGTAGTGACTCGATCCCCAAAGGCGGCGATGTCCACGCCAGGGTAATCCTCGGCCAGCGCCGCGATCGGTTTGGTGGGAAAACGGTCGGCCAACTCCTGAGCAAAGGACGCTTTGATCGCGGCGGAATCACTCACCGGGCCGGGATGGTAACTCGCGTCCAGCAAGCCCCACAGGTCGGCGCTGAATTCGATGGCGGTCTCTTGCGTGATCTGGTACCAGACCTTGGAGACGCTTTCGTCGTTGAACAAGAAGGTCATCGTTCCGTTGAGGATCGCGTTCGAGCCTTTCCAGGAGAGCGCAAAGGGGAAAGAGGCGCGAGAATAGCCCCGATCCTCCTTGGCTTGCCAGACTCGACCCGGCCCGAGGATATAGATCCAGTAGGGATGGTCGGTGACGATCAGTCCGCGCTGCACGGGAATGAGATAGCCCTCGCTTTGCACAAATTCAAAGTCGAATTCGGGGAGGTGAGATTCCTCCGGTTCCACGTTGGGATCGCCTAGGAGCGCGACCATCTCGCCGACGCTGTCTTCGCCGTGCAGCTCCAGCCGACCTTCAAAGACGTACTCGGGAGGCGCGGCATCTTCGGGAATGGTCAAGACGGCTTCGTCCACAGGAGAGGTGTAGTCGAATCCGTTCATCAATTTGTCGTATGCCAGCTCGCCGCTCGAACAGCCAGCGAGCAGGAGCAAGGGAAGCATCGCTTTAACAATTATGCGGTGAATAGCAGACATTTTTTTCCTCCATATATCTTCAAAATCATCCAACTTTTACTGGTTCAACTTGGCCTCGATATACTCATCCACAACTCGCTCCAAAATCTCCAACGGCATACTGCCATTGCCCACCACCACGCGATGAAACTCCTTGATATCGAACTGGTCGCCCAACTGATCCATCGCCCGCTGGCGCAGTTCCAGAATCTTGATCATGCCGACCTTGTACCCTGTCGCTTGGGCGGGCATGACGATGTAACGGTCGACCTCGCCGTAAGAGCCGAGGATTTTTACCATATACTGCCGGGCTTCACCTCTCGTCCAGCGCAGCGAGTGGATACCGGTATCAACCACCAGACGCACAGCGCGCAGCAATTCAAAGTACAGGCGCCCCAGGTTGCCGTGAGGATTATCATCATATATACCCAGTTCCCAGGCCAACCGTTCGGCATACAGCGCCCACCCCTCTCCGTATCCGTTGAGAAAAATGTCGTTCCTGAACGTGGGCAGGTCCATTTCCTGGGCAATGGCGATCTGGAAATGGTGACCGGGGATCGACTCGTGATAGGTGACCGACGCCATGTACATTTTCGACACCCATGATCCGGCTGTGCTCACGTGGTATGCACCGGGACGCGAGCCGTCTTTGGCCCCTTGCACGTAATATCCGCCCATGGGACCGCCGACAACCACCACCTCTGCCTGAGGGTGAATGTCGAACACCTGGTCCAAACGTTGGTCAATGTCCGCAATGAGCGTTTCGTGCGCCTGGATGAGTTGCTCTTTTCCAGCTTGCGACGAGATGTCGTAATAACCTCCGGTGTCTGTAGCAACGTTCAGCAGTTCGTTCAGGTTGGCGTCCGATGAATAGCCTAGCTCGTCAAAGGCCTGGCGCATCTCGGCCTGGACGCGCTCAACCTCGGCCAACCCTAGCTCGTGAATCTCCTGCGGGGTCAGGTCTGTCGAGGTTTGATCGCGCAGCATGTAGGCGTAATACGCGTCGCCGTCGGGAAATTTCCACACCCCGGCGTCGTCCGTAGCGATGGTCGCCAGGTGTTCGAGGTGCTCGATGATTTTCACATAAGCAGGGATAAAGGATTCTTGGATCGCTGCCAACGCGGCGTTGAGCAAAGCATCCTTTTCCTCGGCGCTCACGTCGTTCAACCCTGCCAACTTTTCCTCAAACACCGTGTAGACCGAGAGCGATTGCGCTTTGATTAACGCTGGGTCTGGGCTATACATCCGAAGATACCGCTTCATCACTCCTATGGCTTGCTCAATGATAAAGTCGGGGGGAATGACGCCAATTTCTTCGCGCTGCTCAAGCCCCTCCATCAACTGATCGACCTGGTCATCCACTTGAGACAGGCGAGAGACGTAATCTTCTGCGTCCTCTTTGCTCGTGATGGGATGGATCTCGGTGAGCAATCGCTCCAGTTCATCGTGATAGCTGTTGAGGTAATGGTACACCGTGTAGTTGTGATACATGAACTCGTGTCCTCGAACTCGGTTGTCCAGATACCACTCGTACACGTCAAAGGAGATCTGCTGCTCCGGGGTCAGCGACTCTCGGTCGTACGCTCTCAACAGATGCAGGATGGCGACCTCCAAATCTTGTGTCTCGCGGATAAAAGCGTCGGAGAGGTCGTTGAGTTGGTCATTGCGCACGCCATATTCCTCAGCGAGACCGTCGTAGGTGATGCTCGCCGGGTCTCGGAGCCGCAATTGCTTCCAGGACGCCTCAAAGAAATCGTCCAGGGATAAACCCGCCAGGCTGGCTACGATAGGGGCTGTGGCGGGCGAGGTTTCGGGAAGGTCTTGCATGGGCAGCGGCTGGGTGACGGGTTGTACTGTGGACAGTGGTGTTGTTGTTGGTGGTGTTGCTGTCGACGCCACAGGCGTAGCTATCGCGACAGCGGTCGGAGAAGCGGTTGCTACCGTCGTTGGTGCGGCAGGCTTCACAGGCCCACAACCAACGAACAGGGTCAGAACGATCATCATTGCAGCAATTACTTTGTAACAAGTAGACATGATTTTACTTCCTTTTTCAAACCTGATCCTGATAACCGTCATTCTTGCAGTCTACCACGAGTCTCGAAATAAAACGGAGACGTGCCAGACTGAAACTGAAACCGAAAAGATACCTCATCATCCTGGAACGTCAAGATGCACTCCCAAGACTCCTCCTCGTCCAGGTCAATCTGCTCCATGACAAACGTGTCATCGCCAGACCACGAGCCTCGCATTGCGCGGTATTGGGGCAGCTTGGGTCCCATCGCCGTGTTCACCCGCCAGACGTTGTCAAGCCCGACCAGGAACTCATAATCGAGCCCATATCGGCGGAAGGAGAACGTAGCCTCGGACGCTCCTTCTGGGAAGGTCAGCGAGAACTCTTCGAATAGATAGGTGTGTGGGCCCAGGATATACGTTTGGCCCGACACGCGCCTGGCGATCTCTGGCAAGGGAGGCACAGGTTCAGGTTCTACGCTGATAAGCTCTGCGACTTGCTCTTCCAGCGAAGGCGTATCCAGCGCCGGGATCAGATAATTTCTTATGTGGCGCTCGTAGAGGTTGTTGTTGGCTTGTTCATAGCTCCCGACGAAAACCACCACGATATCCTGCTCCGGCAACACAAAGAGGTGCTGTCCCTGACTGCCGCTCGTCATGTACCAGCCGTCCGAGTCGGAGCCGATCCACCACTGATACCCATACCCGTTGCGATATCCGTGATCCTCAGAGAATGTGTGAGCTTGTGTCGATTCTTCCACCCAGGCAGAGGACACGATCTGCTCGCCCTCCCACACGCCGCCCTGCAAGTAGAGCAGCCCGAGTTTTGCCAGATCGTGAGGCACCATCCAGAGGCCCGAGAACCCTCTGCTTTTGTCTCGATCGCTATTGTCGCTATCCCACTGCACGTCCGTGATGTCCAGGGGGCCGAATAGGTGCTCGTGGGCGAAATCGAGGGCGCTCATACCTGTCGCCTCGCTGAGAATGGACGAGAGAAGGTGCGAGTTCGCGTTGCAATAGTGGTAGGCGTCTCCGGGATTCCCGCTCATCGGC
>Ga0180433_10011341_pt1 | contig 10579 bp, 9 predicted proteins | sample SS_ome_8_FD_132980 | JGI IMG/M metagenome (GOLD analysis project Ga0180433, IMG submission 132980) | Hypersaline lake sediment archaeal communities from the Salton Sea, California, USA - SS_1_D_1 metaG | ecosystem: Environmental > Aquatic > Non-marine Saline and Alkaline > Hypersaline > Sediment...
CCGTCATTCCGGTGTAGACCGGAATCCAGGTTTTTCAATTACTTAAGAAGGAACTGGACCTCCGTTCGAAGATCCCGCGTTCATCAAGATTGCCTATCCCAGTGCGATATCCCGATGCGTCAGACTCAAGTCTCGGCGTTGCCCTTTCAAATGATGGAAAATGTCCTCCGCAATGGTCACCGAACGGTGCCGCCCGCCGGTGCATCCCACCGAAACGGTCAGGTATGATTTGCCCTCCTTTTCAAAAAGCGGCAACACATAATCAATCAGCGCATAGTACTTTTCCAGAAAAACCTGTGTCTCCCGCCATTTCCTCACAAACGCCCTGACGCGGGGGTCTTTGCCGTCCAGTTTCTTGAGTTCCGGGATAAAGTAGGGATTGGGAATGAACCGAACATCCATCAAGAGATCCGTTTCCAGGGGGATCCCGTATTTAAAACCGAAGGAGATGATTCCCATCTGCATTCGATGGGACTGACGGCCCGGGGTTGCGTAATGGATAATGGATTCTTTGAGTTGGTGGACCGTGTATTGGGAAGTGTCGATGACCGTGTCTGCGATCGCTTTCAGCCCCTGCAATTGCGCGCTTTCAGTCCGGATACTTTGAAGCAGCCGTCCTTCCGTGGAGACGGGGTGCTGCCTCCGCGTCTGACTGAAGCGATTCAGCAAAACCTCCTCCGAAGCCTCCAAGAAAAGGATTTTCAAATGGTACCCTTCCGCCCGCAGGTGTTCAAAAACCGCTTCGTATCTTTCCAGAAACCCCTTTTCCCTCAGGTCCATGCCCAGCGCCAGTTTTTGGACCTCGGACATACTACCTGAGCGCAGTTCAAGAAATTTCGGTAAGAGAACCACCGGCATGTTGTCCACACAAAAATATCCCGCATCCTCCAGAGCATCGATGGCGATGCTCTTCCCGGAACCCGACAACCCGGTAATGATGACAATGTTCAAGTCTTTCATGGCGGGGGTTTCTGAAATCCTGTATGTTCAATTAGATAGCAGTGCCTGAACGAAAACCGATAAAATTCTAGTTCGTGCGCATCCATAGCCAGGCATTTATGAACTCGCGCTATCAGCTTTCAGCTTTCGGCTTTCAACAAAAGACATGAAAGACAAGGTTTTGGCTGAACGCTGACCGCTGAAAGCTCCGTCCGGAAATATCTCATTTCCGGATGGAAACCAGTTCGTATACTTTCAGCCCGTTTGAATCGTGCGTGGAAGGCGTTTTGCATCCCGGCGCTGGGTTTCCGCAACGTGCGCCTTCCTTTTTTCTCGGCGGCGTTGTCGCCGGGCCAGGGCTTCCGTGTACAGATATCGGTAATGCTTTTTCCATCGTTTGTGGAGCCAGACCCAGTGATCGGGATACGTTCGAACCATCTCCTCGATGATGGTGCTTTGTTTCTGTGTTGCCTCGCGAACGGCGTTCTCCCCGCCGCTGTCTGCAATTTCGAGTTCCGGTAGGAAGATGATCCGGTGGTGCACCCGATCCTCGCAACGCACAATAAACATGGGGACGACCGGAATGCGGAACCGTTGCGCCAGCGTCGGGACCAAACTCAGGGTAGAGGTCACCTTACCGAAGAATCGGCAGGGGATCCCCTCCCTCGGATTCGCCTTTCGATCCGCAAAGATGACCAGGTCTTCGCCCTTCTTGAGGTTCCGGATTGCCGGTCTGAGACCTTGCTTCTGATACAGTATCCGCACCCCGAATCGTTCATTGTATGCCACCCGTTCTTGCTCAAGGAATGGATTATCAACCGCGCGGACAATAAAGTTTAACCGGTTGATGGTGCTCGCATAAAAGGCGTGTGCATATTCCCAGTTGCCGAAATGGGCCCCCAGAAGTATGACGGATCGGCTTTTCCGCTTGGCGGCGATTAAATGCGCTTTGCCTTCAACATGGATGAGGTCGAGGAGATCCGGTTTGCGCATGTGTTTCAGCCGGATCCACTCGTGGCCGATCATACCGAATTGCCCGAAATTCCGTCTGGCCAAGGCAGCTGTCTCGCGCTTCGCTTTCTCATTTTCGAACGCAAACCGTAAGTTTCTTAACGTAATCTTTCGGTGTTGAACATCCAAAAAATAAAAAAGAAGTCCGCCCAATCTTCCGAGACTTAACCAATATCTCAACGGGATGAATCGAGATAGAAGCGACCAAAACAAAATGCCTCGGTAAACAACCGGATACCATCTGCTCCATCTTTTTTTCATGCTGCCAAAACCCTCGCGAAAGCCCTGGAATCGTTCGAGCGTTTCGGCCTCGGACCGATTCATCCCTCCACCGGCATCTTTTTCGGGCAAAGGGTATCGCTTTTCGCGATTTGATGTTCGATTTCGGGATATTTCCCGAAACTCACCGCTCAACGCGCATCATCAGATAGGTGCCGATAAAGAAAAAAACCAGGTTGGCCGCCCACGCCGACAGTAACGGGGGAAGCAGGCCGGAAAGTCCCAGCGACCGAGAGAAGCCGATGCTCATCAGATACAGGAAACAAACCCCTATCCCGAGCGTTACGGCCAGCGGCGTGCCCCCTTTTTTCACTCCCAGTGCAATGGGAATTCCGAAAAAGACCACCACAAGATTTATCAGGGGAAAGGTCATTTTTATATTCATATCTACCAGATACTCCGCCGCATCGTATCCTTCCAGGCGAACCCGCTCTGCATATCGCTTCAGTTGCCAGTAGCTCATCTCTTCAGGTTTTCTGACCGGTCGAACGAAAGTTTCCGGACCTTCGGGGATGTCCAGATAGATTTCATCGAATTTTTTGAGGCGATATCCCCCTGAATCCTCCCGTTCTTGAGACATGCCTTTCTCGATTTTCCAATTTTTGCCGGTCCACGTTCCTTTCCGCCCGTCAATTCTCCGCATGACCCGGAATGATTTGTCAAAGAAATAGAAGGTGGGATCCTGCATGATGTTGTTTTTGCCGTCAAAATTCCGAATGACGTAAAATGAGTCCTTTCCGCGATACAATACATGATTCCGCCCATAAAAGCGTGACGGGTCCTTTTTCTTCACCTCTCGGCTCCATATGCCGTTACTTCGGGAACTGGTAAACGGCACGATCACCTCAGAGACCAAAAAAACCGCGATGGCGACCATCAGCGACACAAAAATAATGGGTCTCGAAAGCCCGATAATGTCGAGGCCGCAGGCTTTCACGGCCGTGACCTCATTATTCTTTTTTAAGATGCAGAACATGACAATGACCGAGATCAATGTCGCCATCGGGGTGATTTGAACCATCACAAAGGGAATTTTGTAAAGAAGGTAAGCGAAAATCACCGCAAGGGGCACCTCCGCCTCCAGGAAATCATCGAGCTTTTGGACAAATTCAACGATGAGGGAAATAAAGAGCGAAAGGGTCAGCACCAGCGCCAGAAGCTTCAAGAATTCTTTGCAGAAATATCGGGTAAATATGCGCAACGTGCCGCGACCTCGAAAGAAGTTTCCATCGACATGTTGATCCGATATGCGCTTCATTCAGGAAAGCAACTCATGCCTTTGTTGCAAAATCCAACAGCACGGAAAAAGCGATGACGGGCAGCCATCCTAAAATCACCGCATCCGGGACCAAACATAAAAGGCGACATAAAAGCATAAAAGCGCCAAGAAATTCAGGTGTTCATTATTTTGGAGCAAAATCTGAAATCGGAAGAAAAAAAGATTCCCCTGCGCATAGATCTTAAATTGGGGGACAAACCGATTCACTTCTCTGCAATAATCCAAATACGGTTCCCCGAAAATTCCCCTTAAACGATTCTCTTCTCTTTTTACACGATTAATCATATAAAAATAAAATAAAACAATATAAGCTAAAATAATATAGATATTGCTTAATAATAAAATCCCCCCGAAAATCACAAGAAACCTTCCTAAATACATCGGATTCCGGATGAGACTGTAGGGGCCCCGGACCGTAAGAATTTCGTTCTTCTCCAGACTGCCGGATGCCCACATTTGGATCAACTCACCGAGAAAAGAGACGCCAAAGGCAATATAATAGAACTCAAATCGGCCATAGACAAAAAGAAGGGCAACGAAAATGATTCCCAGGAAAACCCGGCTTTTCACCAGCAGCTTTCGCAGCCTCGGATGATTAAAGATTCTGTTGATGCGTTGCATGTGGATCGCCCTGACCCCCTTAAATTTCCGCATATCTGAAAATGACGGCACTATATGAGACGGCATCGACACTGTCAAGATTTCCGGCACCCAACACACCCGTATCCTCCCCATTTCTCAAATCAGTCCGTGTTGAGCCCTCGAAGCGGCACGGACTGAAAACCTTCCGGTTTTACAAGCTCGAATACGTTCGGCGGAATGGTTTCATTAAAGACAACCTGCTTGAACTCCATTCCCAGTGCGCTCTCGACCCCGGAAGCTCTGAATTCCACGTTGCGGGCATAGAGAATTTCTTCTTGCTGCTGAAACCTGGAGAAAAAGAGCGATGAGCCTTGCTGCGGGGAAAAAACACGACAGGGGAGATTGCTTGGGCCACAAAAATCAACAACCTGCACGGTCTCACCCGTTGAATTCAGAAGGGCAATCTGATTGTTTTTTGAGAGAACAACGCGGTGGTGCGCCCGCAGGACCGGAAACGCACGAGCAAAGGCCCAAATCTGATCAAAATCAAACCCGCCCGGGAACAATCCGGTTGGATCGAAGGTCCCAAGCCGGCCGAAATAGAACCGTTTGTCGACAAAAGAAACCATATCCACCCGTTTCCCATCAACCAAAATATGGACAACCGGCCGGCCCCAAGGGTGCGTAATTTCGATCTTGATTTTATCAAGGGTCCTTTCACCGACCATCAGAACATTCGCGTCGTTTTCCGAATTATCCTTTCTTATCTTCAACCGCCCGGCGGATATGAGGGTGCGAACGTGTGCGTCCTGCGCCCGAGCCATGGATATGAAGTCCGCGATTTCCCGGTCATCGAGAATACGTGGGGGTTGCTTTGGCGTGACGGGTGCGCAGGAAGGGAAAATGAAAGGTGTGATAAGCAGGGTGAAAAGCCCCGCCGTATAGATTCGGTTTCTTGAAATCAATTTTCGATTTTCAAAAGCCTTTCCACCTCGATTATTTTTTGTTGTACCTTTGTTTCATCCGGATGATTCAAAGAAAGGGCCTTTCTATAGTACTCGAGGGACTCCCGCAATTGGTTCTTCTTAAAATAGGCATCGCCAAGATGTTCATTGATGGTGGGGTCGCCGACGGTCAGCTCCGCCGCTCTCAGCAGGTGATTGAGCGCCTCATCATACAAGCCTTTCTGATAGTAAACCCATCCGAGACTATCAAGAATGTATCCACTGTCGGGCTTTATCCTCAAGGCCCTTTGAATCATGCCCATGGCTTCATCGAGCCGAATCCCTTGGTCGGCATAGGTATATCCGATATAATTCAATGCGTCGGCATGATCGGGGTCTATTTCCAAAATGCCCCGCATCTGCTCGAGGCAGGATTCCTTGTCACCGCTCTTGTCCAGAAGCACACCCAGACGAAATGCCAAATCGATGTTGTCTTCATGCTGCGCCAGGCCTTCCCGTATAACCTGGATCCCCTCCGGGTATTGTGCTTTGGTTTCATACACCGAAGCCAGCATCAGATACAGCTCAACCCTGTCTTTGTTCAGCGCAATGGCCCTTTCAAGGACACGGATGGCCTCATCGAATTTTTCCTGCCGTTCGAGGATATAGCCGATATGCATCTGCGCGTTGACAAAATACTTGGAATCCGTCTTGATCCGCCGGAAATGCTCAAGGGCTTTATCCAGGTCTTCTTTCTCTTCATAGGCCGTGCCCAGGTAATACCTGGATTTCTGGTCCTCCGGCCACGCGGAGACAATCAGTTCCAATTCCTCGATGGATTCGTCAAGTTTTCCTTGTTGGAGATATATGAGACCAAGCGCCTGCCTGCCGGGTTCGCCCGGCTTGGATTGCTCCCTTATTTTTTCCGTATGTGCCTCAGCCCGATCTTCATCCCCCAATTTGAGATAGAGATCCACGAGCCGCTTTCTGGCTTCAAAATTGTCCGGATAAAATGCGAGCAAATTTTCATAGGTCTCGATCGCATCCGAATATCTTTCCGTGAACTGATAGAGCGTACTTAAATCAAACAAGGCCGGTTCGAGACTCTCATTGAGCCGCAACGCTTCGTGAAAGGCCGCTTCCGCCTCCGGGTAATTGCCGGTCTCAAGATGAATTCTACCTCGGTAGTAATGCGCAATGACCAATTCGGGGCTCTGCGCCGTCAAAATATCTAAATGCTGAAGCGCACCGTCGAACTGCTCTTTTCGGATGAGAATGGTCGTGAGCAGTAACCGGATTCGCTGGTTTTTCGAATCGAGGCTCAGCGCATTGTTGTACTGTTCGAGCGCCGGTTCGTCCTCACCCAACAGGATATAAAGGTCTGCGAGCAAAATCCGATGATCCACATCGTCGGGATCCAGCCGAACACATTTGAGCGCGTATTCCAAAGCACGCGGATAGTCTTTCATCTTCTTGAGAAGCAGGGCCATTTTCCGGGAAAGGTAGGCTGAATTCGGGTCTTTTTCGATCGCGGTTGAAAGATATTGCTGCGCCGCCTCAAAGTCGCCCCGGGAAGCCGCGATGGCGGCCAGTGCAAAGCGACTGTAGGCCGTTTGCAAAGCATCGTCCGGATTCGCCGGCGTCGCCGGCTCCACGGTCTCCGGCATGGAATCGATCGGTGCGCCCATCGGCACCGATGAACACGCCGGGAACATACAGATGAAAAGGATGGGCGTAATCCGCTTTCCAATCTTCCACCCCGAGCGGGGGGGGCGCTGACTCGCCGCCATTTCGTATGGAGCGTTTTCGGTGTTGGGTTTTCTTTTCATACGCATAAATGAATTCCAAAAATATTTGATGGACGCGTAAAAAGTCGAAAAACGTACTTTTCTGTCATTCCGGTGTAGACCGGAATCCAGTTTTTTCAATTACTTAAGGAGGAGCTGGACCTCCGCTCGAAGATCCCGCATTCATCGGGATGACGACTTTTTACGAGATTGTCAATATTTGGAGCATCCAAAATCCCAGGGTTGATTCGCGACTCACTTGAGAAGATCGATATACTCTTCCTCGAAATTGGGGATCTCTTCCTTGAGCCGTTTTTTGAGATTCTTAATAATTTTTTCCTGAATTTGGCGAACTCGCTCCCGGGATATGTGATATCTGTCACCCAGCTGTTGCAAGGTTAAGGGTTTTTCCGCCATGATCCGGTTATCAAAAATGTCGGCCTTATTTCCGGTGAGTGTCTTGCGAAATTCCTTGAGCTTTTTTCTCAGAAGTATTCGACCTTGATCCTCAGACAATTGCTCGTCCGTGTCCATGCCCGGGTCAGGCAAAAGCGCGCCGTAGGCTTCGCGTGAATCATCGCCCACCGGCGAACTCAGTGAAACCTCCCACCCTCCCAGGCGCTGGCTCATTTCGACGACTTCTTCTTCCTTGACGTCGAGGCGCTCCGCCAAGAGCCGCGGTTCAGGCCTGAAACCCTCTGCGATCAGCTTGTCTCTTTCCTTGGCCAGGTTAAAAAACAATTTGCGCTGACTCTGCGTCGTTCCAATCTTGACCAGTTTCCAATTGTCCATGACGAATTTCAACATATAAGCCTTGATCCAAAATGAGGCATAATAGGAAAATTTTATCCCTCGATAGGGATCAAATTTCTGGACGGCCTGCAAAAGCCCCAGATTTCCCTCCTGGATCAAATCCAGCAAATTCTTGGTCCAGTACCGGTGAAAATCCATCGCAATTTTTACAACCAACCTCAGGTTGGACGTTACCAATCTGTAAGCGGCCTTTTCGTCCTTTTTATCTCTGACCCGTTTCGCCAGCTCTATCTCCTCCTCCCGGGTCAGCAGCTTGTAGCGTTTGATTTCAAAAAGATACATCTGGAGCGGATCATAAGGGACTAAATGCCTCTCCTCGGCCTGAATTACCGGTGCAAGGTTCAGGTTCAATTCGCCGGTATCCGCCGAACCGTCCTCACGCTGCAATTCGTTCTCTTCTTGAGTCGTTTCTTCTTTCATTTTTGCTTGCCGGTCTCATTTCGTGGTAATTCTCAGATATCTCTTTTTTCCCGCCCTTAACAAAAGGGACCGATTCACCAGGTTTTCCGGCTTCACCAACTGGTCAAAAGCTTGAATCCGTTCCCCATTCAAATATCCCCCCCCCTGAGCGATCAGCCGCCGAGCCTCTCCCCGCGTCTTGCAAAGTCCTGCATGTTCGAAAAGGAGGTAGGCGGGGATCCCTGGTTCAAGCGCTTCGGCACGGATACAATACATGGGGACCGACTCCCCGGGGGCCCCCTCGGCGGATCCGAAAAGATGTTGAGACGCTTCCCGCGCCCGATCCGCCGCTTCTCGGCCATGGCACAGCGTGGTGGTTTCGTACGCCAGCACCGCTTTCGCCTTTCGCGTCTCATCCCCCCGGAGTCGACCCAACCTTCGAACCTCATCCATGGGGAGGAAAGTAAAGAGACTCAAAAAACGCGCGATATCCCGGTCGTCCTGGTTGATCCAGTATTGATAGTAGTCATAGGGGGATGTCAAATCGGCATCCAACCACACCGTCCCTGCATGGGTTTTCCCCATCTTTATCCCGGAAGAAACGGTGAGGAGCGGAAACGTGAGGCCGTAAATCACTTCCCCCTCCAAGCGTCTGGTCAGATCGGCACCGGCCAGGATATTCCCCCACTGATCGTTGCCGCCCATCTGGAGCCTGCAATTGTAATGTGTGTACAAGTACCAGAAGTCATAGGCCTGAAGGAGCATATAGTTGAACTCTATGAAATTCAGACCGGTTTCCAATCTTGCCCGGTAACTTTCTGCCGCCAACATCCTGTTTACGCTGAAGTGCCGACCGATATCTCGGAGAAACTCAATATAATTCAGGCCGGTGAGCCAGTCGGCATTATTGACCATAATCGCCTTTCCATCGCTGAAGTCGATAAAATGAGAGAGTTGTTTTTTCAGTCCCTCGGCGTTCTTGTCGATGTCTTTACGGCTCATGATGGAACGCGTTTCGGTCCTTCCGCTGGGATCTCCCACCAGACCGGTCCCTCCCCCCACAACACCAATGGGCCGATGCCCGCATCGCTGCATATGCATGAGCGACATAATCGGGAGCAGGCTTCCCACATGCAGGCTGCCGGCGGTCGGATCAAATCCGATATAACACGTTGTGGGGGTTTCCAACAGCTTGCGCACGCCCTCCCGGTCCGTAACCTGTTCAACAAATCCTCTCTCTTCAAATATATCGAAAACGTTCGGCACCTTAATCCTCTAAATTTGTCCGGGTATAGCCGTCCGGCAGGGATAGGCGAACGACCCGCCCGGGGGGTCCCAATTTTTTGATCTCCCGGCCATCCAATTCTAACCGAATGCCGCCCGCGTTTCCAACCAGTAATTCAAACCCTTCGTCGGCCCTCCATTCCGGTTTGCTTCCGGGACGGAAGATGTATTCCTTGGGGGGGTGGCCGTCCACGAAGATCCGAATCCAGGTTTCCTCCAGCACACTGGCCTTGAGAATCAATTCAGGGCCCGTAACCGTTCGCTCGGTTTCAGATTCAGCGGATACCGCCGTGTCTGCTTTATCGACAGGCCTTTTTTCCTCCTCCGATACCTTCCGAAGAGACTCCCGCTTCAGGATGTCAACGGCCGTTTCAACCGTGATGCCCAGCCTTTCAGGCCCGTCATCTCCGACACTCGCCGCCCCCCATTCCTTTTGAGCATCCGGCACCACCCACTCGGATGCGGCGCCTGCAATCTCGGCGGGCTCCGACTCCACCGTCCCGTCCGGAACCGCGCCGGCGGACCGGGAGTGATTGGACGTCTCCTCAGGTGCCGGAGACCCCCTCCAATAATGATAAAACAGCGCGGCAACTGCGAGCAGACATGCCAAAACAATCACATGGGGGGTCCTTGATCTCCGGGGGGTCTGAATCGGTTTGGGCGCGCAGGTGATTTCAGAAGCTTCATCCCGGTACCGTGCGATAATTTCACTCTCTTCCAGTCCCAGGGCGTGCGCATACGACCGGATGAAGCTTTTTACAAAAACTTTGGATGGAAGACGGTCCCAATCCTCGTTTTCTATTGCCTGCAACAAATGCGGCCTTATTCGGGTTATTTCCGATATCTGGTTGTAATCAAGGCCCTTCTTTTGTCTTTCATCCTTAAGAAACAGTCCGACCCCGCAATCCAACGGAGATCCCATTTCTCCATTCCGAACATCCGGCCCCCCGACCCGAGAAACGTCATGACCGTCCGATTGTTGATATCCCATTGGATCCATTTGAAACGATCTCAAAAAAGTATCAATTTAAATTTTTGAAACACTGCGGTAGGGGCCGTTGGGATCTCTTTCAGAAGACCGCAACACAAACTCTACACTACACGGTGAACGCCCCCAATCCCGAAATAGGCGGCTCGGTAAAGGCAGAGAAGACACAAGTTGCAACAGCGATTCCCTTCTGGGGCTGTCCCGGGTTGAGTTTTGAGGCCCGGCTGCCGTTCCATGGAGTGAGGGAGGGCTTTGCGGTCTTCTGAAAGAGATC
>Ga0180433_10011342_pt1 | contig 10579 bp, 8 predicted proteins | sample SS_ome_8_FD_132980 | JGI IMG/M metagenome (GOLD analysis project Ga0180433, IMG submission 132980) | Hypersaline lake sediment archaeal communities from the Salton Sea, California, USA - SS_1_D_1 metaG | ecosystem: Environmental > Aquatic > Non-marine Saline and Alkaline > Hypersaline > Sediment...
CAATCGCCAGTATTTTGTTGAGTCGCAATAAGGATGCAACATAAATGATTACCAGGGTATGGCAGCCGATCAGAGGTAATGCACCAAGGAATACCCCTAATGAGCCGGCCATTGCCATTTTGAAGGGGTGGTTGCGGTTTAAAAGCAACTCTTTCATGATTTTCAGGCGATCGCTGATTATAAAGAATTCGCCATTTTCGTACTGTATCTGCAAGTGCGGCCAGGGAATTATCGAGCGAAACGTCAGGTATGTGTTCAGAACGGTCAACTTGAGATTGTCACGAAATTTGCAGAAATGAGATATTCTATTTGCATGTGCAGGATAATATACCTTAACGGCTATTTCCTTTACAGGAACGCCGGCCCATAGCCCCCGTACAATCACTTCATCCTCGAAGGCATACGTACGAAACAGATATTTCAAATTATTCAACACAAACACCGGATATATTCGATAACCGCTTTGGATATCCCTGACCCTGACACCAGTCGGACGTCTAACCCAGAAATTCCCAAAGGCCCGGCCAAATCGGGAACTGATAGGGGCACTGGAAGAATTGAAGTCTCTCACTCCAAGGATTATCGAATCAGGACGCTCATTCGCGGCCGCGATAAATTCAGGTATCTGCTCGGGATAATGCTGGCCGTCGGCATCAAGAGTAATTATATGAGTTTTGTGATGATCCACGGCATAGTTGGTGGCTGTAAGAATAGCCTGGCCTTTGCCACGGTTACGCTCATGCCTTATGATCTTAACATCTAAATCCGCCAAAACCGTCCCCACGTCTTGCTCGCTGCCATCGTCCACAACAAGGACATCAGAGCAATACTTCAGACAGTGATATACTACATCATGAATTGAAGCGGAGTGATTATAGACGGGGATTACAACTAATACTTTGTTCATATGAAATATTTTATGCGCCGTTGTAGAGTATAAAACAAACGGCAGAAATGGCTAATCTATGAAGATGACAGTATCTGATCCCAGAGCAATCCTTTAATGTTATACATTCTCTTCAGCGTCTGGCTTATCATATTTCCTTTCTCCGGTGGAAAGATCAGATGTCTCTGTTTCTGCCAACCTTTGGCAATCATTTCATCGACTCGATCTTTTTGCACTTTGGGAGAGAAGTAATACACGGGCTCCAGCAAAGATGTATCCTTATCCACAACCCCCTCAGATTGTGCTCGTTCGTAGATGGGAGTTCCATAATAGATTCTGATGCCGGTATTTCCAAACACGACGCAGTTCTGTAAATGCCGGCAATTCTGAATGCCTTCCTCTACCGTTTGATAGGTCTCATCCGGCCCGCCAAAAACAATAAAATGAGCACAAGCCAGGCCTGCATGAGTTACTATATTGTTTGCCTGTACAACATCTTCCCAGTTGAACATTTTGTTTAATCCCGCCAGGGTCGTCGAACAGGCTGCATCAGTTCCAAGTTCAACAGCATACAGGCCGGCCCTTTTGCAGAGCAATATATCGGCCTTCTTCAGCCGGCGCGGTGTAAAATAGGCCGTCCACTGAATATCAAGTTTTTCCGCAATAATTCCTTCAACCACTTCTCTATAATGTCCGGCAGGATCATTGAATATAGAATCGGTAAAGAAAAAACGATTACACCCCAGATCCTTTTTCAATCTACGAATCTCATCTATGACTTCTTTGGTATCCCGATAGCGAAAACTATAACCTTCCAGACTAGGGTATGTACAGTACGCACATTTGAAAGAGCACCCTCGTTTGGTCTGAATATTGATAAAACCGCTACGTTCATAATAATAACGCACTAAACCATCATCATAGAAACCACCGTTGATTTCAGGACCGGGAATCAGAGATTCAAAACCATAAATGATACGATCCGGCTTCTTGTTATTTTTCAGTTCCACGATAAGACGACAGATTGCATTTTCGCCTTCTCCCACTATGCCATAATCGGCATCAGTAAGGTCAAGTAGTACCTCGGGCATCAATGAAAAAGCCGCCCCTCCGATAATAACCGGGGCGGAAACGAGATTCTTTGCTTTTTGCATAAGATAACCGAGCCGCGCAAATTTTTCCCGATTATCCGCCTGGAAGGAAGAGTCAAGATCATCGTCAAGATTCCGAATAGAAACACAGAGAAACTCCGGTTGATATTTCTTGACGGCAGCTATAAGATCGTTGTCATTGCGGTCGGCAACGAGATAATCGTACATGCGTATATCATGTCCGGCGCGTTTCAGTGCCGCAGCCACAACCGCCAATCCCAACGGGTAGACCTCATGTGGATAATCACATGTATTAAAGGAAATTAGAAATATTCGGCTCATTTTTTAGTGGAGATTGAACGTCTCGGTTTTCGTGTATCATAACGCTTGTAGGTATTGTCGGCTATTTCCCGCATAACCAGCTTTTGAAACAACTGTCCCATTTTCAACTCGTAACCCGAATTGGCATAAAATGTGTCCCAGGCGTAATAATACACGTTCTGAAGCTCATCGGGTGTCATTTTCAAAGGCTGATAGACAACCTTGTCGGCAGTATATTCGATCCAGTTATTGTGAAGGATTCGGCCATCCTTTTCCATCTGCTGCCGGATTGGTGAATGTGGAAAAGGCGTCAAAATGGTGAACTCAGCAACGTCTACTTCATTTTCGCAGAGAAAATCCACGAGTCGTTTGATATAATCGACGTCCTGATCGTCCAATCCGAGAAGAATGGTACCTTCAATGCCAATTTCAAAGTCCTTCAGCATCTTGATTCTGTTACGAATCACATCCGAAGTGTCAAAAATGGCCTGATATACATACCAGCAACCTGCTTCCGAAGCCAGCTTCATTACTTCTTCATCATAGAGGATCGGGTGCGAAACCCATTTTTTCTTAAGCGGTTTCATTGCAGTGAATAATTCGATAAGCCAGTCGCGATCCTGCGCCAGAGAATTGTCCACGATAAAGAGGCGATTGTTGGGAATTTGCTCCATTTCCGCAATCACTTTATCAATAGGTCGAGGTCTGAATTTTCTGCCTCCCAGAAAACCGTTGCAGCATGGGAAGCAATTAAACTTACAGCCTCTCGAAGCATGGACCAGATCCAGCATCTGGACACCCCTGTAATTATAGAGCTCCCGTTTGAGGATATCTCTTCGAGCCGGCCCAATAAGTCCAACATCAGGTTGATCATTCATATAATTATAGACCGGCTGTAATCGTCCATTCTCAAAATCCTCAAGAACCTTTGAGAAGCTCCCTTCTGTTTCACCCAGAAAGACGGAATCCGCATGTTGCGCAACTTCCTCACTATGCAGCATTGTGGATATTCCGCCGAAAATTACCGGCACCTTGCGAGCGCGAAATTCCGCTGCTATTTCAAAAGCACTTGGAAGCTGACAGGTAAGCAAAGTGGAGATGGCCACCAGGTCAACATGTTCATCGAAGTTGATCTGCTCAACATTATCGTCCTCGAAAATGATATCAACATCTTCAGGAACTGTGGCGGCAAATACGATCGGGCCATGAGGAGGCAGATGAAATTCCGTTTGCCGTTCAAGTTTAGGCCATGATGGATATATGATTTTTAATTTCATCAATGCAACTCCATTTATATGTTTTGGGTTAATTGTCGCATTAAACCAATTAGACCGGACAGCGCCCGGCCATTATACAGCAAATCAGAACCGTTAAAGGTAAGAGGGCTTTTCTGCTTGGCTTTCTGTAGTATCAAAAAAACAGCACCGGGTTTACAAGAAGTATCGATATAATTAGTACACGTTTCTGTATTACAATAACCTGCAATTACTCCTTCGCACAAGCCATAAGAAATGAGCTTAGCTCCGCCGAGAATACCTGACATCATATCCGGAGTTGTCTGACTGACTACCATAGTAGGGCCTGTAAGGCCATATCGGATAGAAATTTCACCCAACATGCAATTCGGTAACGTATAAGCAAACAAATTCGGGCTTGCCAGCAAACCACCCTGCGGCACAACCGATCGAAAGTACGCATGGTCCACATCGAGAGAACCACTTGCCGTTGAAGCTATAATTGCCATTGAGGCAGATATCCGGGAATCGAGACCGGCGTCCTTCAATGCAAGTGAAACGGCGACCAGACCGGCTTTGCTGTAATAGTCGAGCCTGCCCCATCGTTCTTCAGGTTTTGACGAAAGCAGTTCCCGCCGCAATTTCGGTAAAGCACCCTCCGGTATGGAAAACTCATCCCCTGCGTTTATGCAGCCAATACCAGAAGAAGTTATCCATGCACCCCCGACAACGGCAACGTTCAGCAAACTCATACTTTCTCCAGGATAAGGGCCGTGTTAATATTGCCGAAACCGGAATTCGTCGTTAATAAATAATTACCGTTCATACTTGTCTTTTCCATTGTCACACAGGCTTCGATATCCGGCTCAGGATATTGAAGGCCTGTTACAGGTGGGATAATTTGCTCTTGCAGACAGCGCAGCCCGACAAGCACTTCAATCAAGCCGCATGGTCCCAGGGAATGCCCAATTGCTCCTTTTATTGAAAATACCAGCGGCATCACATCACCGAACACCTTCCTAAAAGCGGTAATTTCCATAGCATCATTATGTACTGTACCGGTTCCGTGCCCATTTATCGCCGCAACCTCATCGGCGTCTATCGCAGCCTTCGTCAAGGCACTATGAATGGCACGTTGCAGACCTCCTCCATCCCGGTCCGGAGCGGTAATATGATGAGCATCGGAAGAAGTCCCCCATCCTTTGATTTTCCCCAGACTTGTTCGCTTTTCCTTCAGTATTTTTGCTTCACTCATCAGGACGACGTATCCGGCTGCCTCTCCAAGTATCAGACCATTGCGATTCACATCAAATGGACGCCCGTTATCGGGTGACATAACCTTTAGAGCGGAAAATCCCGAAAACACAAATTCTGATACGATATCCGCCCCAAAGACCACCACCATATCCGTCTCTTCATTGGTAATCATTTCCGCCCCCCACAAAATCGCACTGCTGGCAGAAGCACAGGCCGCATTAATATTAAGAGCAGGGTTTCCGATCCCGAGAGTTTTGGCCAGATAATCTATCATTGAGCAAACCGGAAACTTAGCCGGTTCTTTACTGGAATCCCGGATATATCTCTCATGCAATTCGATATTGTCTTTAGTAGTAGCCGTCAACAGGACAGCATCGGCAGTAATTTGAATGCCTTTCTGACAAACTTTTTCCAGAATAGCGCCGAAACGCTTCCCATAAGGAATATCATCTAATTCAGTAATACAGCCGGCAAGATTGTTTACGTAATTGTCTGTGTTGAATCGACGAACCGGTTTAAAACCGCATGTATTGCCTAAAAGAGATTGCCATAGCGTCTCTAAGCTATCTCCCAAACAGGTCACACAGCCGCAATCTATTATATGAACAGTGTTCAAGTCAAAAGTCCCTTCTTCCATTTCTCCATAAAATCGAGATAAAATAGCGGAGGCGCCAATAACAATTCAAGATTCTCATCTAACATGAGCTGAATGGTGTAGCCGACGCAAACATTGTTGTCATTCTTCCGGATAATGTACTCAAAGTTAATCCTGGCTGCCTCAGAGAAGTGAAGAATCGCTTCGATTTCTATATCATCTTCGAAAAATAAGGGCTCAGTATATTCGATATTTATTTGTCGTATGGGAACCGGATTTCCATGGCGGATAAAATCAGAGTAACTGATGCCATATTTATGCCCGAGAGCAACTCGCCCATCCTCAAAATATCCCGCATAGCGACCATGCCAGACGATCCCCATTGAGTCAACTTCCTCAAAACGGACCCGACGTTTCACTATCATACGCAATGGTGGCGGACTACCGGGAACAGGTTGAAAATATGGTTTGCGCATTGTTGAAGTCCGATTTCGCGTTCAAGGTCATAATGAAACTACTTGCTGGATTTCCCTCTGTTTCCAGAATACACTTACAAATAAAAACATCTTCCTGTTCACGAAGAGTCCAGACTACTGTAACAGGAATATCTGGCGTAATAATTTTCTGAAACTTTGCCCGTGTAAGTTTTGTAATCAGAAGATCCCGGCCCGTCTGTTCGATGATTGATTCACGTGCCGTCATTAGTTGAATAATCGCCGGCAATATCGGATTCTGAGGGAAGTGCCCATGAAAACCGGGAAAAGCAGGACCGAACACGTACCCCATTTCATAGCCCCGTTCCGTCTCGTGAACAGAAATAATACTGCATTGCCTGATCTCTTCGTTCATATTCTTCATGATTGTTTTTTTCCTGACAAGAAGCAGCGCGTAAGGGATGGCAACACGACGAGAGCGCATAACAGCGATGGGATAATTCCGGCGGCAACAGTTATCCCAATAGAATTCATGGCCGGATGACGAGCCGCCATCAACGATCCGAAACCGACAAATGTGGTTAAGCCTGAAACAAGCACAGCATTGCATACCCCGTAATTGGTAGTCTTTTCACAGGTAGAAACAATAAAAATGCCGTAATCGACTGCTAAGCCGATGACAAGAATAGCCGCTACCATGTTAAAAATATTGAATCTGATACCGCACATGGTCATGATAGCCAGCATGATAATAATTCCGCTCAATACAGGTAAAAATGCCAGCATGAGCTTCTTAATATTTCGAAACAGGGCAAACAATAATACGATAACAAGTACGATAGCCCCGATGAAAAAACGAACAAAATCTTTCACTGTTTCGCGATTCAGTTGCTCGCTGAATTGCCGGTTGGATACAATTCTGATATCCAGATCCATTTTGCCCAGAGACGCCGTAATCAAATCATCGTCCGGCACAAAAGTGAGTACCGCGGATTGGCCGTTTTTTAATTCAGTTACAAAAGGTGAAACCAGTTTATCATTGCATTCCCGCTCAAATTCCGCCAGCGTGAAAGAACTGAGCGGCCGGTCCAGCCATTGCAAAAAAGGTTCAAAAGCCGAAGAATTAAATCCGTATTGTGCGCCTTGCCGCTCAAGTTCGGCACGAAGTGCCGCTTTTTGGTCTGAATCAAGCCAAAAGGCACTCCACCGGTCAAGATTCTCTTGCTGCGTTTGCTGAGATGGAATCAAAGGAGCCAGGCTTAAAAACTTGACATCCGGCATATCCTTGCTGATTTGCTGAAAAAGAAGATCGTTCTTTTGCAGCGCTTTTTCAGGATTGTCGGCAGCGCATAAAACGAATGCCTGTTCTCTTACGCCCCCCCATATGTTTTTAATAATCATCTCATCCTGCAAAATATCTTTCGGGATCATGCCGATGCTTCGAAGATTGCCGACAAACTTGACACGTGTAGCAGGGATAATACCGATCAATATTACAAATAACCATAACAACCACCAAAAAGTCTTAGTACGAGGCAAAGACAGTTTTGCTAAAGCCACCACCGGCTGAGCCGGCATCAAATGAGGCATTACAAATAAAGCAAGCAACAGTGCCGCAAGTATCCCTGCGATGGAAAACACCGCAAGTTGCCTCTGGCCGGGCAACGCAGAGAACAACAGTACAGCAAAAACTCCTATGGTTGTAAGAGCACAAAATGATAATGGCCTGGCCAGGCCGGCCAATATACGACGAGCATTCGTATGTTCTTCCTGGAATCCATAAAAGACATGCAATCCAAAGTCTGCTGATATTCCCAGTAAGACGGCCCCGAAACCAATCGTAATTGCCGATACCTTCGAAAAAAAGTATCCCGCTGCACTTGTTCCAATCAGAAGAGCTCCTAAAGGTATCAAGAAAGCAAATAAGGCCCGCCAGGTACGCAGGAATATCGCAAACAATAAAAGCAGGCCTGTAATCGAAATAAGGAGTACACGCCAGAGATCAGTCTGAATTGTACTCGCATTGGCTACTGTGTAACGATGCCCGCATATCACCCGGTATCGAATTCCCGGCAGAGTGTGTTCGCCGAGAACCTTGTATAAGTAATTCAACATATCCCGACTACTGCCAAAATCAGTGATCGCGATCGGGGTTTCAACAATAATGAGCAAATGCTTATGATCTTTTGATATGAAATAATCCTCGTCGGCAGAAATATTGGATACGAGGCTAAGAAGCTTTAGCTTTTCCAGCAAGAATTCCCTGAAAGCCAGTGGATCCTGCAAGATCAACTTCCTTAGCACTACGCTATCCGGTGAATGCAGAATCTTAACATTTTTCTGTAGCTGACGGCGAATAGCAGCAGGACTTATTTGATCCTGTAAACGTTCGATATCAGGCTCGGCAAGAAGGCAAGGAAGGCTATCGTACATCCAATTGAACAATGTAAGCTTCTGCGATTGTGTGATACCACTGACAACCTGCATAAAATAGGGTGGCTTTAACAATTCCGTGATTATGTCCGCAGTTTGGATTAAGAGATCAGTGGAACTATCCTGCCGAGCAGATGTTTGCTTTCGCTCGTCCGACACTTCCAAAGAAATAAGAATATTACGAGCGAAAGGAGCATAACTGAATAGCTCAAAATCTTCCTGGAAACGCGTATTCTTATCAGGAAGCATTGATTTTATGTCATGGCTGAGCGGAATATTAAGAATATACAATCCAGCTATCGACAAAATCAATATGACGAAACTTACAAGGAGCCATCGGCGCTTGTGCCAGAAGTCGTATGCAGAGATTACAAGATTAGAGTAGCAGCGATCCACAGCAAAAAAGCGGGACTATGCCTCCCACGTATTTTCCGAATTGATCCAGATTTTTAATGTTGTTTTCAGAAGTAAGGTGTCGTCATGCCATACCTCTCCGGCAGCAAGATGAAATTTATCAAAAGCTTCCTCCGATTCCACCTTAATGAGCAAATCCTGCCCTGCATACGCATCGCAGTAACAAACAGCATTCGGAATCCCAACCAGATACCCCTGTGAAAAATCAATTCCGTTTACCAAATCTTCATACCCTTTCGAGGCCGCGTAAGTTTGGGCAATCAACTCAAGTAATGCCAGCCGCTCGATCGTTCCATTGTGATCAATAACAAAGGGGCAGTCCGCAGCAAAACGGGCCGATGTGCTGCCCGATTTCCCATCGGACGCATTTAGACGGTCTATCAAACGCATCGGTTTACGGTGAGGAATAAGCATTTCAGCATCAAGTGGTAATTCCATTACTTTGAGTCCTTCCAGTAAATACTTAAATCATCAAATAGTTGACTGGAAAACAGCAATTTCCTAAATCTCACAAGATCGTCATGGAATATACGACGATCATCATAAACCTGAAAGTGTTCCTTTAATATTTGGTAGATATTTCTGGTAGCATGACCTAATTTATCAGCATTACGGAATGAAAAAGCCTGTAGATCCGTCAGGATTTCCAGGGTCAACACGTGTTTAGCATTACTAACAGAACGATAGGCTTTACGGGCAGCCACAGTTCCCATACTTACTACGTCCTGATTGGAAGTGTTACAGGGGATGGAATGTATGCCAACCGGATTTGCAAGTTGTCGGTTTTCCGCCGTGGTGGAAGTCGCCAAATATTGAGCACCCATAAATCCCATATTGATCCCTGGAGTGCCGGAGATCAGGTTTTCAGGTAAACCTTCGTTCAGATTCTTGTCCAGCAATTTATTAATGCGTCTATCCGAAAGATTGCACATCAAGACCACCGCCATACATAATGAGTCCATGGCAAAGGCAACGCTTTGGCCGTGGAAATTTCCTCCGTGAATAACTTTTCTTTTTTTCGGTATTACTACAGGATTGTCGTTGGATGAATTGGCTTCGCATTCGATTGTTTTTACTCCCTGTTCGACCGCTTCGTAAACCGGAGCCAATATCTGAGGCGTACACCGAATCGAATAGACTTCCTGTACGTTGATACTGGTCTCAAATACCGCTCCATCCGTTGCTTCCTGGCGAATCCGCTCATGCATATTTTCACGCAGCGTGATGTTGCCGGATCCACGATACAGATTCCGAATAACCTGAGCTATTTGAAGTTGTCCCGGATGAGGCTTGACGAGATGCAGGTCTTCGTCAAATGCATCGTCGATCCCGCCGAATATTTCCATAGCGAACGCAGCCGTAACGCAGCTTAAACGCAGGAGCTTGCGAGCGCCAAACAGCACAAATCCAGCCAAAGCGGTCATTACGCTGGTTCCATTTATCAATGCGATCCCTTCTTTAAAAGTAAGCTGCATAGGTTTTAGCCCGGCAGCGGCAAGGGCATTCTTCGCAGTTGTAAGCTGCCCTCGAAAGAATACGTTGCCTTCGCCGATAACAGCCAGCGCCATATGAGCCAGGTGAACAAGATCTCCTGATGCTCCCACACTGCCGTTACTTGGAATATAAGGTGCGATTCGGCAATTAATCATATCCCTGAGCAATTCCAGCAATTGAATTCGGATGGCACTATAACCCTTAACAAGAGCATTAAGCCTTACAGCCAATGCGGCCAGGGTAATATAATATTGTAAAGGTTCCCCTAATCCGGCAGCATGACTGCGAATAAGATTCAATTGCAACGTCGTAAACTGATTTTCATCAATGATCTTATTACACATGGGACCAAAAGACGTGTTAACTCCATAGATAATACGTTTTCTCTCAATTTCGTCCGAGAGAAAAGCCCGACTCCG
>Ga0180433_10011343_pt1 | contig 10578 bp, 13 predicted proteins | sample SS_ome_8_FD_132980 | JGI IMG/M metagenome (GOLD analysis project Ga0180433, IMG submission 132980) | Hypersaline lake sediment archaeal communities from the Salton Sea, California, USA - SS_1_D_1 metaG | ecosystem: Environmental > Aquatic > Non-marine Saline and Alkaline > Hypersaline >...
ATAAAATATAAACTACCATATCATAAAAATATTAATCAACATAATATGTTTATAGCTACATAATTAGTTTACTATAATCGTGATCTAGAGAGAAATCATTATATTATTGGATTATATTTAGTTTGAATATATTTAATATTTTTATTACTACAAGTAAATTTCTCTCCTGAATTTTAAAATAATCTTAATAATATAATCTGGTAAACTATATCAGTTTATATTATTATACAAATATTTTCTAAAAATCTTCGTGTTTTAAAGCAACATAACATTGATCATTTACTGTGTCTGGTAAATGTCCTTTTATTCTTTTATTTATCATTGGAAAAGGAATATTAATCTCTTTTACTCCACCATTATCTACATAATCTTTTAAAATTACAAATAATCTTTTTACTGGCTCATATTGTATCGTTAACTCTAATTCTGTTAATTTACTAATAATTTTATGTGCCTCTATTTGTCTCTCTTCACAATTTCTTAAAATAGGTTGTTTATTTTTTTTATTTGTCATTTATTACTATCATTTATTTTTTTTTTAAGTTTTTTAGATTTTCTTTTTTTATATTTTTTATTTTTTTCCTTTCTTGTTTTTTTAATTTTACTTTTATAACTATGTTTTTTTTTATAATATTTTAATAGTGATCCACCTTCTTGTATATAAGGAACTATTAATGTATATATATCATCTATAATATTTGGAGTGATTGTTCTTATTTTATTTACTAAATTTTGAATCTCTGCAGATAAAGTTACAGCAACTGTACCTTCAGTTGCTGAAATTCTGCGAGAGAGAATATTATATAAATTTATCCATTTTTGTACCCAATTTGGATCAGTTTTATTTTTCATAAAATAAACCATAAATATTATACCAATTGTTCCACAGTAACCTGGGTTATTTCGATCACTACCATAATTTAATGGTAATTGTCCTGTTACTTCTAAATAATTTTGGGTAACATCCTCTTCTCTATTATATATTTTAAATGGTAAATTAGCTTTACCATTAGCATCAAAAATACTCCACCCATTTGTTAAAAAACGATTTTTTACAATTATAATAGAGTGTGCATTATTTCCAGGTTCTTGAACATTGACTCTAGTAATGTCAGTTATATTATTTATACTCGGTATAATACCTCCTCTTCTCTCAAATCTTTCTAAACCTATACGAGTATTGGGTCCAGTAGTAGCATCTATTGTAACTTCACCTTTTTGTGTTAATAACTGTTCTATTTCTAAAATTTTATGATTACATTTATAAAATATTTCAAGTCTAGACATATATATACATATGGGAAAAACTCGTAGAAAATATAGAAAAAAACGTAAAAGTCGTAAAGGTTCTCGTGGTGGTGTAGGTACAGCAGGTCAAGCAGCCGCTTTATCCCAAGTATTTAGACAGTTAACTAAACGAGATGAACATTCTGGACTACCAGGTGAAATTTTAACACATCAATCTTTTGAAGACAAAGATAATGTTGAACGTAAACAACGTTGAATGCAAGCTAAATTAGATTTAGATAATAGACAACGTGAAATAAATTCACAACATCGTGAAAATACAAGAGCAATTACAGATGCTTTAGCTAGTACAACTAGACTAGCAGAACCAAGATTAATAGAACATATTCAACATTATGCTAGACCACGTCATCATTTACAACAAGAGATACGTCAACGTGGTCAACAAAATACTTATAATATTCAGGCTGAAATAGATCACCATCATTGGATTAGAGCACGTAATAGAGAATTATTTCGTAATGCTGTCCGTCATGCATATCCACATTTAGATCCTGATAATTTCCCAGAAAATATACCTCCAATTCCACACCGTAGATTGGCTGAACCACATAGCCGCTATAGGCGTATTTTACAATAAATAATAATTATATATATTTTGTAAAATTATTATTGTGCAACTGGTAATGGTGATTGATATAATCCTCTTGATATTATAGGATTTAATATTTCATTTATTTTTTTTTGTCTTGGATGATCAGGTGGAATAACTGGTATAATAGTATTTGGTTTTTCTTGTGTATTAGATTGTGATGATTGAGGTGAAGAAGGCGGAGATACTGAATCGTGTGTTTGTGATGAAGGTGATTTTGTTGGAGGTGCTAGAGGATGGGTAGGTGTAGATGAAATCGTTGCAGGTGTCCAAGTACATAATGGTAATTTTGCTGCACCACCACCTGCAGCCCAAAAAGCACATCCTTCAGATGTTGTTTGTTTAGCACAATCTGCTGTCCAAGCACTATTCCACATAGGCCAAGCAGGACCATATGTAGCAACTAATCCTGGTAAAGAAACAGCACAAATACCAGTTGAAGGTGGCGGTGCAGGAGGACCGTCTGATGATGGAGGAGGAGACGGTGATGATGTGCTAGATGAGGTAACTCTATTCCAAACAGCGCCATTATTAAATTCTATTTTGGTAAATTGTCCTGAAGAATTTTTGTTTGCTAATAAAGCTGGTAAGGTAGTCTTATTGCCAAATTCAAAAAACATACTATTAGGGGTATTTAAAAACCCCCATCCTCCACCAAAGGGCATACCATTACCAGTACCGGTAATTTTTTGTTTTCCATTAATCTCACCAGCATCTTTTATAGTAATAATTTTCGAGGTAGGTGCACCGACCTGATGCCAATTACCTGCCAACCCACTTACTGTTGAGGATGATACAGTCGATGAAACTTTATTTCTTGAACAAATACCAGCTACTGGAAATCCTGTTGATGCACCAGGGCGATTTTTACTAAAAACTCTACAAGGTTTCCAATGTTTTTTAGAAGAATTATCATATAGATAACCTATACAATCAGGTCTATTATTACATTCTACTGCACAAGCACCTTCACTTGTATGTGTAAAATAACCACCATTACTGGGTTTTATAACAGTTGCTAATTCAGAAGAAGTATTATCTAATTTATATCCAGATACACTACATCTAGGAGAAACTCTTGAACAAACAGTTCCTGCTTTTATAGTATCTCCTCCGGTAGAAGAGGCACCACTATATATATTACATTTTTTCATTACATCTTTTGATGCACGATCAAATGATACTGCAAAACAACCTCTTTCTGGTGTACATTCATTTTCACAAGCTCCTATATTACTATGTAAATAACCTGCAGTTGCTACAAGAGGTACAGTAGAATTTGGATGTGAAACAAAATTTCCATTACCTATACAAAAATCTGGTAGTGGTTCGGGTTTAATATTTGGATCTGAATGTGTAAAATCTACTAATCCAACAGTTTTATCTAAACCTTCTTTTAGATTAGATGTAACAATACAATAGAGTACTCCTAATACAATAATAGAAATAGAAATTAATAACATATATTTAATATTATCTTTATTACAAAAATTCATATATAATAAATAAATATATTTTAGTATTATTTATTTATTATTAGTTATTGATTACAACTGGTCCCGAGTTACCACCCAAATAAGTATTATTTTTTAATCTACCTTCTACTTTATATTGTTTTGGTGAAGTAAAGAGCCTATGTATTATATCTAAATAAGTTATATTTTCTAAATTTTCTTTTAATTTTGATTTTCTATTTAAATATTTATTTAAAAATAAGTATATTATAATAAATATAAATAATATCATAAATATATTACAAAACAATTTGATTTTTTGTTTTTTAACCATAATTATATACTATTCTAATAAAATTATAATTTAAATACCTCTACCATACGGTGGTAATTTATCGCTTACTTTTAAAAAACATACACTGGTTCGCCCAGTGCCACCAGATGGTTCTCTATTTCCTATTCCGTTTAGTCTTGGTCTGCTACGAATACTTGATTGAAAATTAAATGTATTTAATATTGACTGAGAACAGGCAGCAATTCGTTGATATTTACTTTTAATAAAATATGGTGCTTGACTTCTATATGCATCTCCTCTATATTTAACTGGAGTTGCTCCTGGAAGTGTAACTACAACACTATCGTATTTTCCTGCTGTTAAGTAGACATTCATTCCTTTACCTGCTTCTTCGGTATAATCACTTGATGATGGATTGCCTAAATTAAAATCAAAATTATTTTTAGTAATAGCATTATATTTTGCTTGTAATATTCTAGTGCTACTATCTACAGCACCTTGTTTAGCATAGAATGGATTATTAGGTTTAAAAGTGATTGGTACTTGACATTTATCTATATTATTTTTATATTGACAACAAGCTGATGGATCAGATACACAATATGTACTATTAAATGCTTGTGAGCCATTTGTAGTATTATTATTAGGGTATACCCAATTATGATTAGAAGGTGCTAATTTTTGATCAAGTGGTTTGCCATCTTGCATAAATAATCTATTAGATTTACCTGGCATTTGATTAGCAGTACTTAATAATTGATTTTGTTCATACAATTTAACACGACTTTTTAAATATGCTGCACCTGTTGTATAATAATTTTTTTTTATTTTTGTTTGAGAAGATCTGGGTCTAGTAACTCTCTCTGGATTATTAAAATATACAGGTTGATAATTAGATAGACTATTTCTTATAACATCAGCTGGATGGGTTACACCATTTTGATCTGTCCAAGTACTACAATTACAATTTTCTATATCTCTATATCCATTAGCTAAATAATGATTTAGCATACCTTTTTGATATTTATCTTTCCAATCTTTTTGATTTAAATTTACAAGACAACAAGAATTATCTAAAGTAGTTCCTCCAGGATTCCACATAACATGATTTAAACTAGGCTTACCTGTAACATGACCTTGACTAGGTGATAATTGTTTTCTCCAATGTTTAATAGGATTAAGAGAGCCAGTTCGTCCAGCACCTCTACCTCTTGCGGTAGTATATAGACCAGTATATCTTCCTATAACGGCTAATGTAGGATTGTTTGATAGATCACCATAATTATAAACACTAGGTAAACCTCTGGGAGCACGATTATATTGTGATGTATCTGATTGGTCACTTGCTGCATATGTAAAACCATCACTTGGAAAATTTATTTGAGGACGAGAACTAGTAGGAGCGTTTAATTTAATTTCGACTGAAGAAATTGTTCCAAAACTTTTTCCAGAATTATGATCAATTATTTGATCAGTAACTACTCCCTTCCAATTTTTATTAAATAATCCTCCAGGATGAATATATTGCCCTCCTGGAAATCCTGCACTTAAATTATTTTGATGTGTATTTGGTAATTGATTTGTTTCTTTAATAGAATTAGTAGCTAAATCTATTTTATTTTTATTTACACCTAATAAATTGTCTTTTTCAGTAAGATTAGATAAAATTATTTGTTTAGGATCATTTGTATTATAAAAGGTTAAAGACATATATATTTTAATAAGATATTAAAATAAAATATATATTTGATAATATGTTAGGTAATATTATATTACCTAAACTATTTATTTACCATATGGATATCTTAGTGTATCAGTATTATAACATTTTGTTGTTCCACGAAGAGTAACTCTACTTGTATTACAAGTAGTATAAAAAGTAGTTTTAGGGCTAATAATGCCCCATTGATTAGTAACATTATATTGATTTTGCTTTATTGTATTTCGTGATTTTTGTTTAATATTAGTACTTGATTTTACTGCTGAATTACGTTGAAATTTACGATTTGAAGGTTTATAAATTACTGTTTGTTTACACAAACATTTTTCAGTTGGATTACTATATATATTTATACTTATATCAGGATTATAGCAAGTTTGCACATTAGAAATAGAATAAGTGTCAACAACAGGTTTGTTATTTCTATATAAACTAAATGTTGATGGTGGAAAAACTTTTGGATCATATAATATTTCTTCTAATCTTTCATTAGTAATAGAACTATTTTTTAAATTATTATTATATAAATTTGGTATATAAGAAATAGTAGAAACTTGATAATGCAATCGTGATCTAGATTGTAAATATCCTTTATTACTTTGAAATTGAAAAGGTCCTCTATCATTATAAGAATTTGGTCTTGCCCGAATTAATGCACTACGTTGTGGACATTGCGGCATTGATAATGGAGTTTTTTTATTTACAATTGAACAATTAGCTATATCGTCTTTCTCATTTAAATTAGTATCTATTATCCATACTGGTTTACAACTTAGTGATCTTGCACCAATTAAAATATTTTGATTATTTTTATCTAACATACTAATGCTATCCTGTAATATCTTAATTGTTGTAATAGTATAACCATTTGGTAATTCAATTAGTCCTAATCCACTATAGTGTCTTCCTCTATTTAGTTTATTTAGACCAAGATCAATCTGATCTGCAGGTAAATCTGGTATAGGTTGTCCTTCTTGATCTATATATTGTCTTGGAAATAACTGTCTTCTCCAATGTTTAATAGGTCTAGGTAGTGCAGTCGTTTTTGTTCTACCATGAACTCTAGAAGATTTCCAACCTGGTCCTGAATAAAAATTTTGCTGATAAGTACCTTCTTCATCTAGACAAGCGATTTGTCCTTTATTATTTATTTTAACATTAGGATTATTATAATGTAAATAGTCATTATTATTAATAGTTTGACCATTATACTGTATATCATCTATATAATTACCTGTAGTTGGATCTATTTTACCACCATTAATAGAATAATCTGAAATATCTGATATTTGAGGCAGAGGTCTTCCTGGTGCACACCAACGTCTTACTTGAGGCACTGGTCTAGACATTGTAGGAACTAAAGCATATACAGGTGATCTAGTTTTCCAACTTTTACCACAATTTGATATATCATTTATTTGGCAAACTTTATGTCGCCAAGGTAATTCTGGTATATTAGATAATTTTTCATTAGTACATACGATTGAATTATTATACCTACAATGTATATAGGACATATATATTTATAAAAATATTATTTATATAAATATATATATGATTAATATTATACTCTTTTTAATTACATTATCTATAATTTTATATTGTTGTTCAACATTATTAAAAAATAATGAAGGTTTAGATAACTGTGATGCACCTCCAATTAAAGGATCTACTAGTACAGATATAACTAATAGTCACCAAATTGCAACATTACAACAACAAGTATCTGAACTTGATAGTCATTTAAGACAACAGGTTAGTACTAATACAGCACAAATTAATAATATAGATACAAATATTAAAGGATTAAATGAATTAAGACAAATTGTAGCTGATTTAAGCTCTAGTATTAAAACTACAGAACTAGGTATACAACAACTAGGACAGCAACTACAAAGTCAAGCTAACAGCGTAGCAAATCAGCCTAAATAATTTATAATAATAATATATAATGATTTGTATACTATTTTTACTTTTAATGTTATCACTAATATTATTTATATATAAAAATAATATAGAAGGTCTAGATAATTGTCCTCCAATTGAAGGTTCTACTTCAACCGGAATGCGAAATCAAGCCACCTTATTATCTATCAAAACTAATGTTAATAATCTTAATAATAATATAGCAGATCAAGTAGCTAGTAATACATCTAAATTAGAAACATTAAATAATAGCTTAAAAAGTGTTTTAGATATAAAACAAAAGGTTAATGATCTTGTTACTGATGAAAAAAAACTAAAACAGTCATTGGCTGATTTTGGTAATCAATTACAATCTAAAGGATTAAGTCTTGCTAATACTACTAAAAAAGATATGCCTAATCCTCTTCCACAAGTTAAAGCAAATCCTTATACCGGTAAAAGTAGAACTGATTAAATAAAATATTTATATTTTATAAGTATATGTCTAACTTTTTTAAAGATGTGGTAAATGATTTAGATAAAGTAGAAACCGAATTATTAGGTCCAAATTATGAGTATTGGAAATGGATTTTATCGCCACAAGAAATGGGCATGTCTGCTGATGGTAACTTAGGAGCTCTAGGCAATGATATTGTTGGTCTAGTCAAATATATGGAAACTCTTATTGCATCTGGTGGAGCGCAAAGAGGTCCTGGTGAAAATGATCCTCTTGGTGATAGATATTTTTTAAAAACAGGAGCAACTTGTAAAGATGTTACAACAGGCGAAGATGTTACGAGATCTATATTTATTAATAATATACCTGCTGGAGATATCCCTTTTATTTCTGGTGCAATGGGAACAGATTTTGGAGAGATTGTAGGTATAGTTCCAGGAGTTATGTCTAGTACTGCAAATATAAACCCATTACAAATCTTTCAAGCATTTATGGAAGGAACTGATCCCTCTTGTGCATCTGTTACATTACCTGTTAGAGATAATAAAAATAATGTAAGTATGGGAACTGGACATTTAACATTCACCGATATTAAAAATATTGAACCCTGTTTATGGAAAGGCGCTACTAATCCTATTAGTGGTAGTAGTCGAGGAGGTTGTGCAGCACTTACATTTCAAAATGGTACTTGTAATGGCTGTGTAAAAGAAGGGTTTCAAAATAGTAAAGCTTTATTAGATAATCAAGAAAGTATGGATGATTGTAACAAAAAAATTCGTATGATACTACAAATATCTTTAGCAATATTAGCTCTCTATATTTTATTTAGAATCTTACATAAAAAAAAATAATAATTAATATCTTAAATAATTATTATTTAATGTCTAACTCTTGAAAGAGCTGTTTGTGATGCATTATTACGATCACCACCCCATGATACATCATTGAAATTTCTATTTTTAGCCTGTAATTTCTTAAATCTAACATAATCTGCTCCATCATATACCCATCTTGGATTACCACTCCATAATGCAACATTTTCCTTTATAATAAAATTTTGTCCAATATTTATGACTGGTTGTTGTTGTATTGGCATTATTCCTGAATTTCTAACAGCTGCTGCATTAGAACTTCTTCTAGTAGATGAAACTTGATTTGGCGGATCTACATATAAAAGATTTATGTAAGGATCACCTAATTGTTTATTAAAGATTTTACTAGTTGTTGCATATGCATTATTTGAAAGATTTGGATCTCCAGCATTCATTAATGCTCTAAATGGAGTTTGTCCACCAATTTGAGCACCACCTTGCCCAAATATAGAATCATTTCGTATAGTTATAGGTGTTAAATTTTCAAATATAAATGGAATATTAGTTGGATCTTTTGTGTATAAAAATGGTACATTATTTGATTGTCTTAAAATTTTTCGTGATATTGCTATATTATTATTTCCATCTTTAAATCTTAATTTAGGTGTACAAGATCTATATTGAACTTGATCTAGTCCATAATTACAATTTTCATTTGGTGCATTTGGATAAACAGGTCTATTATAAGGTGCAAAACCAGGTATAAATGAGTTCGCTAATGTCCAAGAATTAGGTTTTTTTCCACAAGGTAAATTTCCTAAAAGTTTACTATATGGATATCTATATATATTTGCCCAGTCTAAATTTGGAGGATTCATTTATAATATATATATAAAAAATAATATATATATTATTTATCGTCTAACTCTTGAAAGAGCTACTTGTGATGCATTATTACGATCACCACCCCAAGATATGTCATTGAAATTTCTATTTTTAGCCTGTAATTTCTTAAACTTTGTATAATCAGAACCATCATACACCCATTTTTGATTACCTGACCATAATGCAGCTTGACCACCACCAGCTGGTGCTGATCCATACGCATTTGCTTGTGGCATATATCCACTCATTCTAACAGCTGCAGCATTAGAAGCTCTTCTTGTAGAAGATACTTGATTAGGTGGATTTACATATATAAGATCAGGTGTTTCACTGCCATTATTTGGATTAGCCCAGCCTTTAGATGTACCAACATATTTATTTACACTAAGAGCTGGATCACCTGCATTCATTAATGCTCTAAATGGGGTTTGTCCTCCAACATTCATTTCAAATTTACCTCCAGGAACTCGTGCTTGTAAATCAACATTTGTCGGAGTTACCAATACATTATTAACATCAACATATAGTTTTCTGTTATTTGCTTGTTTTAAAAAATTACGTGATATAACTAAATCATTATCCCCATCTTTAAATCTTAATTGTGGTGTACAAGACTTTCCAATAACTCCACAACTTTCTTGTGGAGCTGTTTTATACACAGGAGTATTTGGATTTGCACCATAATTAATCCAATTTTGTGGAACAGGAACTTTTCCACAAGGACGAGCTCCTAATAATTTACTGTATGGATAAGTAAAAGCAAATTGACCATTAAACGACATTATATATTTAGTATATATAAATAAAAAAATGATAAATATAATATTTAATTAATAAATTATAACAACTAATTTTCTGTTAAAATTCTTGGAGCAATATTCATAGTAATTAATTCTTGAAATAATAATTTACAAGCATATGGTAAATATATATTACTAAACTCCGTAGTATTACCACAAGTTTTACAGATATGAATATGTTCTTTATTATTATAAGCAGCAATAAGACCACACTTTTTACATACTTGGGTTTTAAATTGATCAGATGCAGTTAGTAATCTTTCTTTATTAAATTGAGATGCTCCGTGAGCAACCATTGCATCTTTCTCCATTTCACCATAACGTAAACCACCATCACGAGAACGACCTTC
>Ga0180433_10011345_pt1 | contig 10578 bp, 11 predicted proteins | sample SS_ome_8_FD_132980 | JGI IMG/M metagenome (GOLD analysis project Ga0180433, IMG submission 132980) | Hypersaline lake sediment archaeal communities from the Salton Sea, California, USA - SS_1_D_1 metaG | ecosystem: Environmental > Aquatic > Non-marine Saline and Alkaline > Hypersaline >...
TAAAAACGTCCAGCAAGGTGGCGATTCCCAGGGTGAAGGCAAAGCCCTTCACCGGCCCTACGGCCAGTATCCAGAGGATGAAGGCGGTAATAAAAGTGGCGGCATCGGCGGCGATGACGGTGCGGAAAGCGGATTTGAAAGACCGGTCCACGGAAGAACGGAGGATCTTCCCGGCCCGGATCTCTTCCTTGAGGCGCTCGAAATATACCACGCTGGAATCGGCCGATATCCCTACTGCCACCACGACCCCGGCGATCCCGGCCAGGGTGAGAGACCAGTCTATGTACTGTCCCATGAGAACCACGATGCCGTACATTATCAATCCGAAGGTGGTCAGGGCCAGGCAGGTAACCACCCCCAGGCCACGGTAGAAGCCCAGCATGAACAGCATGACCAGGACCAGGCCTATCAAACCGGCGATCAATCCCTGGCGCAGGGAGTCCCGTCCCAGGGTGGCGCTGATGTTCTCCACCAGGGGGTCCTGCTGGAACTCCACGGGAAGGGCGCCCATCCTCAAAACCAGGGCCAGGTCCCTGGAGTCGTCCCGGCTGAAATCTCCGGTTATCTCCCCCCGCCCGTCGGTTATGGGCTCGTTTACGTTGGGGTAGGACTCGATATTGTAATCCAGAACTATGGCCAGTTGCTTCCCTGCCAGCTCCTCGGTCAGCGCCGCGAACTGCGGGGTGGCCTCGCCGGTCAGCTCGAAGACTATCTTGTACCCGCCCTGGTCATTCACTGCCGCCTCCGCGCTGGCGACAACATCCCCAGTGAGGCGGGTGGGTCCCAGGCGGACCTTCAGTACCTCTCCCTCCACGGGTTCGTACTCCAGCACTATCTCCTGGTCCTTGAGGGCCTGGTAGGCCTCCTCGTCCCGGGGATCGATATCGGTGACCTGGGTCTCCCCGTAGGCTTCGCTCTCGGAGGATATTATCTCAAGGACCTCACGAAACTGCAGCTGTGCGGTGCTGCCTATGACCTCCAACACCCTCTCGGGATCCTGTACTCCGGGTATCTGGACAAGAACGCGGTTGTTCCCCTGGGCAACCACCACCGGCTCGGTCAGTCCCAATGCGTTCACGCGGCGGCGGATGATATCCGCAGCCTTCTCGATCTGCTCCGAGGTGGTTTCCCCCCTAGCCTGCAGAGTGACGCTCAGCCCGCCCTGCAAGTCTAATCCCAGGCGGGGGGAGTATCCTCCTATGATGATGGGCAGGTAGAGGCCCAGGAGGACCACTACCACTATGGCCAGGTAAACCAGGGCTCGCTTGGTTTTCACTGCTCGCCTACACCTCGTATCCGTCTATAATCCATCTTCGGTAATCGACTTTGACGTTTCAAACGGCGGATATACTCCTTCCCGCTGCCGCCAACCGGCTTACGCTATCGTGCATATCCCCTTTTTCCATTAAAAAGCGGCATGCGTATCCCCCTGTGGTTACGCTGAACATGGAAAGGGGATGGGTAGGCCGCTCTCAACCCTTTTCAATGAGTTTCTTGCCCTTCGACTGCTTCTCGGGATTCTCCAGTTTCTCAGGCTCTTCCTCCAGCTCCTCCGGCTCCTCCGTATCTTCCGTTTCCTCCTCCGGCTCCTCCGTATCTTCCGTTTCCTCCTCCGGCTCCTCGTGGCCGGTGAAGTTGCGGACGATAGCGTTTTTGGCCACCCTTATCTCCACATCCTCGGAGATCTCCAACAGAACGGTTTCCTCCTCGATCTCGCTTACCGTCCCGTAGATGCCGGAGGACGTCATGACATCGTCTCCGGTGTGAAGGTTGCCCATCAATTCCGTCTGCTGCCGCATGCGTTTCTGCTGAGGCCGGATGAGCATGAAGTAGAAGATGGCGATCAAGCCCACTATGAGCAGAATGGACATGGTGCTTTCGTTCATCTCAACCTACCTTCCCATTATTCCCAGTACACTTTCTTCTTGGCCTTCAGTCGACCGGAACACGTCCAGGCCAATCCCTCCATTCCTCGGCCAACTCCAACATTCTATCAGCACCTATCGCAGCTCTGCAATCAAGCATCAAGCGTTGGATAAAAACAAGGTTATGCCAGGTTAAAAGGCGGTGGGCCAGGATCTCGTTATTGCGATGAAGGTGGCGCATATAGGCCCGGCTGAAGCTGCGGCAGGTGGGACAGGGGCATTCCTCCTCTAACGGCCGCATATCCCGGGTATATCGGGCGTTGCGGAGGTTCATCTTTCCCTGCCGGGTGAAGGCCACCCCGTTGCGGGCCATGCGGGTGGGCAGCACGCAATCGAAGAGGTCTACACCCAAGGCCACCGCCCCCACCAGCCCCTCCGGGTCCCCGACACCCAGGAGATGGCGGGGCTTGCCATCGGGCAGGATACTCGTCTGCACCTCCAGGTTGCGGTGGAGTAATTCCCTGGGCTCCCCCACCGAGAGACCCCCGATGCCGTAGCCCGGGAAATCCATGCGGGCGGTTATATCCGCACTCTTCTCCCTCAAGTCCGGATAAGTCCCTCCCTGCACAATACCGAAAAGGGCCTGGCTTTCGAGCTGGTGCGCCCGTTGTGAGATGCGGGCCCACCGTGCTGTGATCTCCACCGAGTCCTCCACCTCTTGCTTTGAAGCGGGGTAGGCCACGCAGTGGTCCAGGACCATGGCGATGTCCGAGCCCAACACCTCTTGCGCTCTCACCGCCTTCTCCGGGGTGAGAAGGTGTTCGCTTCCGTCGTAGATGGAGCGGAAACGGACTCCCTCCTCCTCTACTTTAAGGGTCTTGGATAGAGAAAAGACCTGGAACCCACCGCTGTCGGTAAGCAGCGGGCCCTTCCATCCCATGAACGAATGCAGGCCTCCCGCCCTCTCTATAAGATCGGTACCCGGCCGGAGGAATAGATGATAGGTGTTGGCCAGAAGCATCTGAAACCCGATATCGGTGAGCTCCCACGGCGCCATGGCCTTCACCGTTCCCCGGGTGCCCACGGGGAGAAAGGCCGGGGTCTCGACAACGCCGCGGCGGGTGTGAATCCTGCCCAGCCGTGCCATGGTCTGTGCATCCCTTCCTATGATCTCGAACCGCATTGTGCCTGACATCTTCTCCCAATATATACCCGTCACTCACCGGCCCAGCCCCGCTCCCGCGAGCTCAAGCGGGGTGCTGCCTCCAGCCATGTCTATGATAAAAAAAGCAGGCGTCCCCGAAACTCAGGAAACGGTACCTGTTGTCGATCGCCTCCCTGTAAGCCGACATCACCACTTCCCTGCCGGCGAAAGCGCATACCAGCAAAAGCAGGCTCGACCTGGGAAGATGGAAATTTGTAACCAATCCGTCCACTACTTTGAACTCGAATCCCGGGTATATGAACAGGTCCGTGGCTCCCTTTAGGGGGATAACCTCCCCGTCCGCCGCCGCACTCTCCAGGGCGCGCACCACCGTGGTACCCACGGCTATCACGCTGTGACCCTCATTATGAGCGTCGTTTATCATATCGCAGGCCTCCTCGTCCAGGATCATTTCCTCGCCGTGCAGCCTGTGGTCCTCCACCTCCTCCTCCTGGATGGGCCGAAAGGTATCAAGCCCCACGTCGAGGCGGATAAAGGCGGTTCTCATCCCCTTCTCTCCCATATCTCGCAGGGTATCGAGTTCGAAATGCAGGCCGGCGGTGGGAGCCGCCGTGGAGCCGACTTCCGCCGCGTAAACCGTCTGGTACCTCTCGGGATCCGCCAGCCTCTCTTTTATATATGGAGGCAGGGGGACCTCGCCCAACCTCTCCACCAGCGCCTCCACCTCATCGGGTTCTCGGGGGAAAAGGCGGATGGAAACCCATCCTCTTTCGCCCTTTTCCAGTATCTCCGCCCTTAACTCACCCTGCCCGAAGACAACCTCCGTCCCCGGGCGCAGACGACGAGCCGGCTTGGCCAGGGCCTCCCAAATGCCGCCCTCGTGGCCTTTAAGGAGCAGCAGCTCTACCTTGCCTCCTCCCTCTTCCTTGTGCCCTATCAAGCGCGCCTGGCGGACGCGGCTGCTGTTGAAAACAAGACAGTCCCCTTCCTCGAGATAGGAGCCCAGGTCCTTGAATCCGAGGTGCTCCATGGCCCCGCCGTCGCAATCGATGACCATAAGACGAGAGCTGCGGCGGGGCTCGGCCGGCTTCTGGGCTATAAGGCCGGGTGGCAGGTGATAATCGAACAGTTCAACCCTCATGGACCATCAGTCGCCTTTGACCTTGCGACGATAGGCGCGGTCGTATCTCTCCCTCTCGCTCAGTATGCAGCCGCAATAAGGTTGGGTGTACAGGCCAATCTCCCGTGCCTCATCAAGGGCCTTGCGATAATCCTCCCTACCGTCCCAGTTTATAAAGTCCAGGCCGCGGCTGCGGCTGATGGAGTCGCCCAGAAGGGTTATGAGGTCGTGGTCCTGGTAAGGACTGGCATAGAGGGTGGTAGTGAGGGCATCGAATCCCTCCTCCGCCGCCAGGTCCGCGGCCTTGCGCAGGCGGAGGCGGTAACAGATCTCGCAGCGGTTCTCCTCTCGATAGGATACGGCCCGCATCCATTCCTCCGGTTCGTAGGGAAGCAGGGTGTACTCTCCACCCTCTTGCCTCATCAGGTTCTCGAAGCTCTCCAGACGTTTACGGTATTCCCTGAAGGGATGGATGTTGGGGTTATAGAAAAGATAATGCGTTGAATACTCCGGCTCCCTGAAGAGCCGGAGTGCCGGCAGGGCACAGGGCCCGCAGCAGGTATCGACCAGCAGCCTACGCAAATAAATCACCTACTCAGAAAAGGGTGCCCTCGCGCTCCCTTTTCAAACCAAGATGGCGGTAGGCGTTATCGGTGGCCACCCTTCCCCGGGGCGTCCTCTGTATGAATCCTATGCGCAGCAGGTAAGGCTCGTAAACCTCTTCGATGGTGTCCATCTCCTCACCCACGGAAACGGCCACGGTGTTCACGCCGACAGGCCCACCTCCGAACTTCTCTATGATGGCCTTGAGGATCATCTTGTCCACTTTGTCCAGGCCCATCTCGTCCACCTCGAATAGGGCCAGGGCCTCACAACCCACTTCGTAATTGACCGCTCCCTCCGCCTTCACCTGCGCGTAATCCCGCACCCGCCGAAGGAGGCGGTTGGCGATGCGCGGAGTACCCCGCGAGCGGCGCGCCAACTCCTCCGCTCCCGGTTCGTCTATCTCCACCTCCAGGATACCGGCGGAACGGCGGATGATCGCTTGTATCTCCGGTGCGTCGTAATAATCAAGCCTGCACTGAACTCCGAAACGCTCGCGAAGGGGGGAGGTAAGCAGGCCCGAACGGGTAGTGGCGCCCACCAGGGTGTAAGGAGGAAGCTCCAACCGTATGGACCTGGCAGCCGGCCCCTTCCCGATGACGATATCCAGCTGATAGTCCTCCATGGCCGGGTAGAGCACCTCCTCAACCACCCGGTTAAGCCGGTGGATCTCGTCAATGAAGAGAACGTCTCCCGGCTCCAGGTTGGTGAGGATTGCGGCCACGTCACCAGCGCGTTCCAGGGCGGGCCCGGAGGTCTGCTTAAATGCCACTCCCATCTCATTGGCTATTATCCCGGCCAGCGTCGTCTTCCCCAGGCCGGGAGGCCCCGAGAGGATCACATGGTCCAGCGGCTCCCCCCGCTTTAGGGCGGCGCTTATGCTTATCTGAAGCTGCTCCTTGTTTCTGTCCTGCCCCACGAATTCCGTTATCCAGCGAGGGCGAAGGGTTACATCGAGCTCCCGCTCCTCTTCTTTTATCTCGGGGTCGAGAAGCCGCTCCTCTTCTTCTCCTTCTGTTTTCTCTATATCATCGAAATCGTCTTTCATCCTGGATTAATCCGCTCCTCCCAGGCGCTTCAAGGCATATTTGATCAGGTCCTCCACCCTCGTATCTCCATCATCTGTCCTATAACCTTCCAGGGCTCGTGTAGCCTCTGTAGTGGTATAACCCAATCCTTTCAGGGCCCCGCGGGCTTCTTTAAAGACATCCTCTACGCCCACCTGTCCGACCGTGATGCTTGCCTCCTCCGCCAGGGGCGACAGCTTCTCCTTCAATTCAAGAATGATTCTCTGCCCGCTTTTTTTACCTACCCCGGAAACGGCTGTTACGGCCTCCAGATCCTCGGTGGAGATGATGCGCACGAAGGTCTCCGGGTCGTAGGCAGACAGCAGGGCCATAGCCACCTTGGGACCTATACCCGATACCGATATCAGTTCGAGAAAGAGCTCTCTCTCCCGGCGGTCGCTGAAGCCGTAGAGCTGCAGGAGGTCCTCCCTGACATGGAGATAACTGTAAAGTCGGACTTTCTTGCCGACGGCCGGCAAGCCCTGCAGGGTGTTCAGGGACAGATAGAGGCTCATGCCTAGCCCCGCCCTGCTGATGACCGCCCCCTCCTCCCCTTTCTCCTCCAGTTTTCCCTCGACGAAGTCGATCACTGCGCCGCCCTCTTCTCTTTCTCGGAGGCTTCAGCCGCCTCCTCCAGGCGGCTGCGCATCTTTGAGTGATGGGCGTGGCATACAGCCAGGGCCAGAGCGTCGCTGGCATGGTCGGATGAGATGTCTTCTTTAATGGACAGAAGATTGCGAACCATGTATTTTACCTGTCTCTTATCCGCCCGGCCGTGTCCAACCAGGGTCTGTTTTACCTGCAGCGGCGTGTATTCCTCGACGCCGACGCCGCAATGCTCAGCGGCCAGGATTATACCTCCCCTGGCCTGACCGACTACCATTGCGCTGCGGGCATTGGTATTGAAGAAGAGTTCCTCCAGTACTAAAAGATCGGGGTTATATCTATCGATCAGGTCCCTGACCTCGCTGTATATCTTATCAAGGCGATACGACAACGGTTTCTTTGAGGAGGTGCTTATGCCCCCGAATCCCAGGGATCTGAGCTGGTCTCCCTTTTTCTCTATGATCCCGAATCCCGTTGAGGACAGGCCGGGGTCAATACCCATAATGATCATGCTTAGAGCCGTTTCTCACTCCTCCGCCAATTCCTGCAGTATCTCGTCGGGTATATCGAAATTGGAGTATACCTCCTGCACATCATCGTATTCCTCCAGGGCGTCCACCAACCGCAGAACCTTCTTGGCCGCGTTCTTATCCAGTTTCACGGTGTCCTTGGGAAGCATGGTCACCTCGGCGGAGGCCATTTTCACCCCAGCCTTCTCCATAGCATTGACCACGCCGCGGAAGGACTCCACATCGGTGATGATCTCCCAGTGATCCTCATCGGTGGTCAGGTCGTCGGCTCCATATTCCAGGGCTTGTTCCAACAAGGTATCCTCATCCGCGCCGGAGTCCTTGTTCACGATGATGATGCCTTTCTTATCGAACATCCAGGCCACGCATCCCGTGCTTCCCAGATTGGCGTCAACCCGCCCGAAGATACGCCTGATATCTGCCGCGGCCCGATTACGGTTGTCGGTCATCACATCCACCATCACGGCCACTCCATCGGCTCCATAGCCTTCGTAGGTTATCTTCTCGAAGTCCTGGCCTGAAACCTCCCCCGTACCGCGCTTTATAGCCCTCTCGATATTGTCCTTGGGCATGGAGAAGCTCCTGGCTTTCTCTATGGCGTTGGCCAGGGCGACGTTATGCTCCGGGTTTCCCCCTCCTTCCTTGGCGGCTACGATGATGGCCCGTGAGAGCTTGCTGAACATCTTCCCTCGTTTGGCATCCTCCGCGGCCTTCTTGTGCTTGATGCTCGACCACTTCGAATGTCCTGACATCTTCTCCTCCTGTCCTCGCCTTTCCTACACTTTTATAGATTCCGCCACCATCTCGAGAAAATAGCTGTGTATCCTGGTGTCATCCGTGAGTTCGGGGTGAAAGGCGCAGGCCAGCATATTGCCCTGGCGCGCCATGATCGCCTTGCCCTTGAACTCGCCCAGTTTCTCCACCTCCGGCCCCGTATCCTCGATCCAGGGCGCGCGGATAAAGACCCCGTGGAAGGGATGGGGCGCATCGTCGATCTCTTTAAGGACCAATTCCGCCTCAAAACTGTCAACCTGACGCCCGAAGGCGTTACGCCTGACGGTTACATCCATAAGCCCCAACAGAGATTGATCTCCCTCAACCAACCTGCGCGCCATCATTATCAGCCCCGCACAGGTACCGAAAAGGGGCATGCCCTCCTGCGCTAAAGCACGGATATCCTCAAGAAAACCGCAGCCCTCCATGAGTTTGCCGATAGTGGTGCTCTCCCCACCCGGGATGATCAATCCCGAGCAAAAAGGAAGCTCGGCGGGATGTTTGACGGGTATCCCTCGAGCTCCACATTCCTCCAGCATATTCAAGTGCTCGCGCACCGCGCCCTGCAGCGCAAGCACCCCTATGTTCGGTTTCTTCATATCTCCTCTTCTCCGTCCGAAGCAGCGTTCCCTGGTTACCAGCCTCGGAATTGGATCAGGTTCTCGTGACCTATCTCCGCGATCTCCTTTCCGATCATGGCCTTCCCCAGGCCGCGAGATACCTCCGCCAGCACTTCGGGATCGTTGTAATGGGTGGTAGCCCTGACGATGGCATTGGCCCGTATAGGTGGGTCCTCCGACTTGAAGATGCCCGAACCGACAAAAACCCCATCGGCGCCCAACTGCATCATCATAGCGGCATCCGCCGGAGTGGCTAGGCCTCCAGCCGAAAAGTTGACCACCGGCAGCCGCCCCTTCTCGGCTACCCAACGCACCAGCTCGAAGGGGGCTCCCATCTCTTTTGCCGCTGCCATGAGCTCTTCCTCCTGCAGCACCGTCAAACCCTGCATCTCCCTGTTTATGGTGCGCATATGGCGTACGGCCTCCACCACATTACCAGTGCCAGCCTCACCCTTGGTGCGGATCATCGCGGCTCCTTCAGCGATACGCCTCAAGGCCTCTCCAAGGTTTATGGCTCCACATACGAAGGGGACGGTGAAATCCCATTTGTTGATGTGATGTTTTTCGTCCGCCGGGGTTAGCACCTCGCTCTCGTCCACGTAATCTACACCCAGCGACTCCAGTATCTGCGCCTCCACGAAATGGCCGATCCTCGCCTTGGCCATCACCGGGATTGTCACCGTCTCCATGATGTCAGCTATTATCTCAGGGTCTGCCATCCTGGCCACTCCACCGGCCGCCCTGATATCGGCGGGCACCCTTTCCAGGGCCATAACTGCAACTGCTCCCGCTTCCTCCGCTATTGCGGCCTGCTCCGGAGAGGTGACGTCCATGATCACGCCTCCCTTGAGCATTTCCGCCAGGCCCGTCTTAACTTCTAACGTTCCTTTTTCCTCCATTTTCCTGGCTCCCTTCAGAACCGTATAATCGAAAAAACCCTAACGGGTTTCCCTGTTTTTATCATAGCTCATGGATTACAGCCTATCAATCTGGGGTCAGGCCCCCGGATGGGGTCAAAGCTTCATTCTTCAATTTTCCTTTTCAAAGAAATAAGTCAGAAAAAGTTTATGCTGAAAATTGAAGAATGAAGCTTTGACCCCATCTTTGGAAGTGTTTATTCGTGGAGGCTGGTCTCCATCTGGGCTTGGTTGTACATCCCCTCCAGACCGGACATGGCCCTGAGGCGCTCGATACGCTTATCGATGGGAGGATGGGTGGACCATATGCTCGACTTGCTCGACTTATTAGCCTTCGCCTCCTTGGCGAAGGGCTGGACGATAAAAAGGTGAGCAGTGGCGTTATTGGTCCTCTTGTAAGGCTTGTTTTCATAGCCGAGCTGCTGAAGGGCGCTGGCCAGCCCCTCCGGGTAGCGTGTGAGCATGGCCGCGTTGGCGTCGGCCAGGTATTCCCGCTTGCGGGAGATGGACAGCTGCATGAGCTGCGCGATTATAGGCGAGAGGATAATGAATACCAGGGCTACGATAAAGATTATCAGATAGGCTATCCCGCCTTCACCACCTGCGCCCCCTCCTCTATCACGATCTCCTAAAACGCCCCCCCAGAAGATCATACGCACTACCAGGTTAACGAAGAGCACGATCAAGCCAACCAGGATAACCACCATGCACATGAGGCGGATGTCATAGTTCTTGATATGGGACATCTCGTGGGCCAGAACTCCCTCCAGCTCCAGCCGGTCGCACTGTTCCAGCAGCCCGGTGGTGACAGCTACGGCTGAATGCTCGGGGTCCCTGCCGGTGGCGAAGGCGTTCATGGCCGGGGTATCGATGATGTAGGTACGTGGAGGTGGGAGGCCTGCCGCGATAGCCAGCCCCTCCACCGTGTTCACGTAATAGGGGTATTCCTCGCGGGTCACCTGCTTTGCCCCGGCCGTGGCCAGGGCTATCTTATCGCTACGGTAGTAGCTGACCAGGGACATGATGCATGCGATTATCGCCGCGATAACCAGGCCGAAGATGGCCGTCTCCATTCCCCATATGTATCCGATGGCGAAGCCCAACGCCAGTATTATGGCGATGAAGGCGCTGACCAGCAGCGCCGATTTTATCTTGTTCTTCCTTATCTCGTCGTAGAAGGTGGTCGTTTCCATGTTATCCCTTCAAGTCTTAACCGGCTATGGGGATTCTCCACTCAGCCGGGCCTCCATCTGGGCCTGATTATACATCCCCTCCAGACCGGACATGGCCCTGAGGCGCTCGACGCGCTTA
>Ga0180433_10011347_pt1 | contig 10577 bp, 9 predicted proteins | sample SS_ome_8_FD_132980 | JGI IMG/M metagenome (GOLD analysis project Ga0180433, IMG submission 132980) | Hypersaline lake sediment archaeal communities from the Salton Sea, California, USA - SS_1_D_1 metaG | ecosystem: Environmental > Aquatic > Non-marine Saline and Alkaline > Hypersaline > Sediment...
CGGCCGTACTTTCATGTTCTTATCTCTCCGGTTGTCAACGAAAACGGGCTAACTCTCCCCCAGTTCCTTCTCCTTGACTTCGTGGACAACCTCTTCCTGTAAGTTTTGCAGGCCTCCACTCAATTCCACCGGAAACGGTTTTGGATTGGTGATGGCCTTATGGCAATCGTCCAGCTGCTCAAACTCTTCTCGAAACCGGGTGCGAATGGCTTCCAAGGTATCGGGCGGTTCGCTCCTTTCTCCGTGCCGCATAATGGGCTTCAAGAGAGGTTCACCTGAACCCTTTTCACGGCGCAGTGAGATGACGTCTTTGATCAGTTTCCCATCTCGTTTTTCTCTAAATACCTGTTTTTCGTCCACCAGCGTTTTCTTTCCGGCACTCAATTTCAAGACCGGCCGTTCGTCGTACTTCACCAGCTTATAGGCCATGTCTGTGTAGGGAGCATCAGCGGACACGCCCATTTTCGTTCCAACACCAAAGGCATCGATTTTTGCGCCCTCTTTTAAAACCTGAGCGATTTTGAACTCGTCGAAGCCCCCACTGGCAAAAATACTGATCTCCTTCAGCCCCTCTGCGTCGAAAAATGCCTTCACCTTTTTACTGATCTCCGCCATGTCGCCGCTGTCAAGCCTGACGCCTTTCAGGCTGTGACCTCTGGCAGCCATTTCCCTGGCTATCTGAGCCGCGTTCCGGGCGCCGGACATATTTTCGTACGTGTCTATGAGGAGGACGGTATTTTCCGGGAATACTTGAGAGAACGCCCGAAAGGCATCGATCTCGTTTTCAAAGCTGGTAATAAAGGAATGGGCCATGGTTCCGAAAATAGGGATGTTGTATAACTTCCCGGCAAGAACATTGCTCGTGCCGTCAAATCCAGAAAGAAAGCTCGTTCTGGCAACCTTCAACCCTGCTTCCGCTCCTTGGGTGCGCCTCAAGGAAAAGTCCACAAGGCTTCGCCCTTCGGCTGCGTGTACGCAGCGTGAGGCCTTGGTTGCTATGGCCACTTGCAGGTTTATAGCATTGATGACATAGGTCTCTACCAACTGGGCCTCGATGATAGGCGCGGTGACCTCCAGGATGGGTTCATCCTTAAAGAACAGGCGGCCTTCGGGAATGGCAGATACATGGCCGGTGAACCGCAATTGGCTGAGGTAGTGAAGAAAGTCCTGGCTAAAACGCCCTGTGCCATCCAAATAATCCAGGTCCTCCTGGCTGAAATTCAGGGATGCCAAAAAGTCGAGCACCTCGTCAAGGCCCGCAGACACGAAATATGCCCGATGGGGCGGGTAGTCCCGGATGAACAGGCTGAATGTTGCCGGCGCAAACATTTTCTGCCGGTAATAGGCGGCCCCCATCGTAAGTTCATAAAGATCGGTCAGAAGCACAGGGCTGTAAGCAAGTCCTTCCATTTTTGCTCTCATCAGTCAGGGAATTTCAACATGCAGCGTAGCCGCAACGCTTCTTCAGTACCTTAAGAGAGCGGCAAGCAGCCCGCCATCCGGCACTTTTTCCGGCGGCAGGGCAAATACAGCGCCTCCTTTTGTCAAGGCCTGAACGGCTGCAAAGTCAAGTAGATCCATATCATACGGTTCGGGTTTCTCTCGTATGTCTACCCGATTGTTTTTGGGATCGAATGTGCCGCACTGCTGCACTCCTACAGCAACAAAGAGCAACTCCACCCGGCCGTAATAGGCTGCTGGAATCACTTCTTTAAGATCATTGGTGACCCGGTCTGTGCCCTGAAACTCGTTGTAGCGGGCGACAGCCTCGGACTCGTTCTCGTGAAAGTAAGGTTCAACGATGCGCCACGCCTGATGGTGTAGTTCGTGTGCACTCATGCCTTCAGGGTTTCCTGCAATGCCATCATCGAAGAGATTGCCATAACTGCTGGCCTCCCTGTATATGGGAAAGAGATAATCAACGCCCGCCAGGACCAGAGGCGCTTTTTTGCCTTGCACCAGGTTGCACAGCCCCCTGTCGATCTGGCGGAAGTATCTCAAAATGTTGTCCTTCGTGTCATCGACGCCCACCCCATGGCCGTGAAACAAGGCTGGGCGCTTGCCGGTTCCCGTTGATGTTCCTGTATGAAACTGCAGTTGCCTTTCCGGGTCATCATGCTTGAGGGCTTCAGCAAGGCTTTTTGGAACCGGCCCCGGGTCCAGCTCCCTCACCGAGTATCGGCTGCATTCGAGCAACCTGACTTGATTCTGGCTGATGGCCAAAACGTAGAAACGGATATCGCCGGCAACCAGAGGCAGAAGCGGTTTCATGTGAAAACGATTCGCCACAACGACCAATTCTTCAAGGCCTATGGGTAAGCGGTAGTAACGGAACAAACGGGCTGAAAGGAATGCGGCCAATCCATCGCTTTGATGTTCCCAAAAGGCGCGGTCTCCCAGGAGCCCTTGCAGGGGGTCTGTGAAGTTTTGAGCATCTACCTTTCTGACCCCCATGTTGGTCAAGGTCTCTTGGGTCTCCCGCACCAGATTTTTGAACCTGATCGTATCCTTATGAATGTCTGCTGCTGTGCGATGCGTTGGCATGAAGATCGAGACACAGTTTCCTTCCTGTGCATCGGTGATGGCTTTTAAATCGTCTGCGGTGAACATGTCCATGAAAAATCCTTTTTCCTGTCTTTGTCAGAATAACGCACAAATGCCTGGCCGGTCCGTGAACAGGATAGCCCGTCAGTCGGCAACGTCCTTGGTGAACTCAGTTCCGGACCAAGGCCTGCCCCCGCTTCTACGCTCTCAACAGGTTGCATACATCCGGAGATGTCTACCCTGATTGAGCTCCACCGGGGTTCTGTTCACAGCATGCCCAGGGCGCCAGGGACCTGACTGCAGCTCGAACCTCTGTGGCAACATTTGAAATCTTCGAGATAAAAGAATCCGCTCCTGCCTCGTAAGCAGCCTCTCGATGTTCCGGTGTGTCGTGGTTTGTGACAATGACCACCATGACTCCCGGACTGCTCTCTTTCATTGTCCTGGTTAATTTCAGCCCGTTTATGTCCGGCAACGAAATATCCATGAAAACGAACCTCGGGTCCCAGGCGTTGAATTGGTCTAAGGCTTGCTTACCGTCGGCCGCTTCAATCAATGGAATGGACGGACAACTGGCAGACAGGATTTCCTTCATAATCCTCAGAAATACCGGATCATCCTCTACGATCAAGATTGGCAATGCGGCACCTCTTGAATTTGAACCGCGAAAGCGAGCGCACTCCCCGCAGCTTGACTACGACGAGCTCCCTTCGGTCTGACCTCAGGGTCGAGGACAGTCGAGTCGTTGCGGGGTTGGAGAGCGTATCTTCAATGCAGGAACCGCCCGCCTTTTCACCTGATATCCCGCTCAGCGGCTCTTTCTGGCATAAAGCAAAGCTTTGCCATGACTCTAAAGGGCTTCTTGCCCGCTGTAAATAGAGTGAATCATGTATATTGGAAAAATAGATCCCTTACGAGGGTTCGAGGGTTCTAGGATACGAGGATTCAAGGAGCTGACATAGGTGATTGACCTTTGCCATGTGTCTAAATTTAAAGATATTGACCATTTCTCGCAGCAAGAACGTGAAACTCACTTGACACAGTCAGGAGTCGTCTGTCTCGTTTGAGATCGACAATCGTCATCCCATGTTTCGGCCTTTGCTTGGACTTATGATATGCCTTGACCCCTTAAGGGCACCCTTAAGGGCATAGAATCCATTTACTATTAATCTGAAATCTGTTAAGAATGTTTTATTCATCCCGGAATTTCAATTAATCAAAGCAACACAAACGCCAAATCGGGACAACCCCTAAGCGAGGTATGTCATGCCCGGCAGAACCATTCCACAGGTCCCCCGGCATCACCATGATGAGGGAAAGGACATCAATGGTCGGCGGGAAATTTCGAATCGATACAAGGCCATGACTCACTCCAGTCGGATCGAGCCAGTGGCCGAGGCTAGCTTTAAGCCCCGGGCGGATTGCCGGAAGGGGGCACTGACATGGATGGAATAAATTATACTCATCTGGATCTGGAACAAAAAGGCGAGACTTTGGAAGGGGCCTTGGAACAGGCACGCCCCAAAGACGGGATCACCCCCGCCCGGTCGGAATTGGAGGCGCTGATAGAGAATTCACGGGACCTGATCTTCCGGGTGGACCGCAACCTTCGGCATCTTTACGTGAATAAGGCCGTGTTAGAGACCACCGGCCTGTCAAGAGAACAATACGTGGGTAAGACCAACGGAGAGCTGGGCATGCCCGAAGACCTTTGCGATCTTTGGGATCGGGTCTTTTTGCAGGCCTTTGAAAGTGGTGATCCTCGGGAAACAGAGTTTACCTATACGGGCGCCCAGGGGCCGCGCTACTATCAGTTACGCATCGTACCCGAACGAGCCCCCGACGGCGGTGTGAACACGGTGGTGGGTATTGCCAGGGATATCACAGATGAGAAAAAAATGGAGGAACAACTCAGACAAACAGAGGGGGCATTGAAGAGACACCAGGAGGAGATTGAAACCCTTATTGAGGAAAGAACAAGAGATCTCAACTGTCTCTATAAGCTTTCAAACGTGGTCCAACAGTTCGATTCTTCTCTGCAAGAGATACTGGCAAGGGTTCCTGACCTGCTTGTCTCCTCATCGTCATACCCTGAAGTGGCCTGTGCCCGTGTTGTTCTAGGGGACCAGGCTTTCGGCACCGACAATTTCCAAGAAACGCCCTGGGGCCTGTCGGTGCCTGTCATGGCGGAAGGCGGAAAGGTCGGCGCCATAGAGGTAGGCTACCTGGAAAAGAGACCCGAGTGTGACGAGGGCCCTTTTCTCACAGGAGAACGGACCTTGATCAACAACGTTGCCCATCGATTGGGAAAGCTCATGGAGAGAAACCAGGCCAGGGAGAGGCTGGAGCTTCAGTGGAAGCAGTTTGCCGCCCTTTTCGATAATTTCGTGGACAGCCTGAATGTGGTAGACCCACAGACCCACGAGGTCCTGCTGGTAAATGAGTCCCTCAAGCGCGCTATAGGCAAAGACCCTGTGGGGGGCATATGCTACAAGGAACTTCAAGGCCTTGACGCACCGTGCGACTTTTGCACCAATGACATCATCCTTAGAGAAAGGAAGCCTTACACGTGGGAGTACCATAATCCGATGACCGGGCGTTCATATCTGATGACGGACCAGATCATCAAGTGGCCCGACGGGCGGGACGTAAAATTTGAGGTGGCTGTCGACATTACCGAGCGCAAGAGGACGGAAAATGCCTTGCGTGAATCAGGTAGACGTCTTCGGCAGATTTCCAGAAAGCTGGCAGGGGCGCAGGAAACGGAAAGAAAATACCTCGCCAAAGAGCTTCATGACAGTATCGGCGGCAAGCTTAGCGGCATTAAGTACGGTGTGGAGAAGCTTCTCAAGGAGATGGGGGACAATCAATCCTCGGAGGGGCTTTCCCTGCAAGATGTCCTTTCCATGATCAAGGAAACCATCGAAGACTCGCGTAGACTTTCGGCCAGGCTGAGGCCGCCGGAATTGGACGACCTTGGCCTCCTAAGGACCGTCAGGAGCACGTGCCGACGGTTTGGCAAGCTTTACGCGCGGATTCGGGTGGAAACGGACTTCAAGACAGAAGAGGAGGAGATTCCTGAATCCTTGAAGATCGTGATCTACAGGGTCCTGGAAGAAGCCCTGACCAATGTTGCCAAACACGGCAACGCGCAGGTGGTTCGCATCTCATTGGGGAAAAAAGAGAACGGGTCTGAATTGATTATCCAGGACGACGGTGACGGGTTTTGTCCGGAGGACTTCGACGACGATGGCGCGGACGGCATGAGCCGGCAAGGGCTTTCCAACATGAGAGAAAGAACAGAGCTCGCCGGGGGTATATTCCGGATCGAGTCTGAAAAAGGCCGCGGGACCGCCATCCGGGCGTTTTGGCCGAGGCTGTCAATGGGAAATGGTTTGCAAAAATATTTCTCCACCTAGTTTCCATCCATAAATGGCCCTTTTCCTCCGAGCGGCGTTCTCTGCGCGTTTTCACCTGAGGGGCCGGGGAAAGTCGGGGCCTCGACGTAAACCCCTGCCCGCCATTGCGAGTGCTGAGGCGAGTCCGGCTGGCTTGTGCGGCCCTGTTCAGGGCAAATCCCGAGTTGTCGGCACTGAATCGGAAAGTGACGCCTGTGCTCTTCACGCTTGATTTTACCCACACAGTTCCCTGATCGAAAAATACATGATATACCCTATTCCAATCGGCTGCCGGAATAGTAAAATTTAAATGAGAACATGGAAGAACTCGTTTGAGCGATCATAAGGAAGTTCCCCGTCTGGGCGAAGTGAACGCAATAGCCACCCGGAATGGGGAATCTGGGAGAAAGTATGCTGACGACAAAAGGTTACGAGTATATGTCTTTTGAAAAAGTCCGGGCACATCCGGTCATCTCTAACCATCGGGCTCTTCAGCCTGAAAAGGTAGCCCATCTTGAGAGGGATATCCTGGAAAACGGTCTGCTGGAACCCTTGATCGTGTGGGAACGGTCGAACGGCGAGTATTACGTGGTGGGAGGATTTCACCGCCTTGCCGCCATAGAGGCCATCAGGGTGAAGTATCCAGGTTACTTCGACCGTATAGATGTCCGGGTCGTCTCCGGAGACCTTGACGAGATGAGGGCCCTGAACCTGAAGCTGAATGCAGACCGGTTAGACACGAAGATAACGGACTACTTCGAAACGGTGTTGTATTTGAACAATGCCAACTGGAGCAAGGAGCGCATTGCAGGCTTCCTGGACAAGAGTGTGACCTGGCTGGAAGAGATTCTGCGTTTTGCCCCGGGCATGGATGCCAGGCTCAGAAGCATGCTGGAAGAGGGCAGGGTGTCTTGGAACAAGACCAAGAGCATTTGCCGGCAGATTCTGGCAGCACCGCCCGAACAGGAAAAAGAGGTGGCTGACAGGCTCATTGCGGGCTTGAGCGCGGAAGACGAGGGCAGGACAAGACCGAAGAGACGTCCCTTGTCCCCCAAGAAGACGATAAAGCGCCTCACCGAAAGGGCAAAGAAGGGCGCGCAGAGGGACTACAATCTTGATGTCGAGGACCTTATTTCGCTCCTCATGGTGGTGTGGGGAAAACAATATACGGACTCACACCTGGATCGGGTTCGCAGAACATTTCCGGGTCTTTTGGATTAAGGGCTCGCTTGGAAGGAGAAAAAAAAATGGCAAAACCAGAGACAAAAAAAGTTAAAACGAGAAAAACGGGAACTACGGCAAAAAAAACACCCGCCAAGAGCCCAACACCAAAGAAGGCAGTCACAAAGCCGGCTGCAAAAGAAAAGTCTGTGAGAACATCTGGCATAAGAAAAGAATATCTTAAAAGCGGCGATGTATGCGCAGTGACATTCACGTTGCCCAAGGTTGCTGCCCTTGATGCAAAAAGCGTATGTATCGTCGGTGACTTCAACAACTGGAATATGCGTACTCATCCTATGGAAAGGATCAAAAACGGCGACTATGTTGTCACGCTGGAGCTTAAACCGGGAAGGGAATATCAGTTTCGTTATCTCATTGATGAATCCAGATGGGAAAACGACTGGAACGCCGATAAATATGTCAAGAACCCTTACGGAGACAGCGACAACTCGGTCGTCAGCGTTTAAGGGTTTCACATTTCCAGGAGGAGATTTTATGCTGCCCTTTAAAAGCATTCTTTGCGGAATTGATTTCAATGCTGCCTCGTACAGCGCCCTTGCAGCAGCAAATGAGTTGGCCCTGCACTTCTCGGCTGATCTGTGGGTGGTGCATGTGCTGACACCCGTGCCGGCGCCAGCTGCAGGGGGCTCTGTGTTGGCGCCTACGCCCGGTCTTGATGTCCCCTTGTACGAAAAGGAATTACTCGAATCATCAAAGAAATCCCTGGAGGAATTGATCAAAGAGTATGTCTCCCGCGAGATAACCGTGGTGCATCCGAGAGTGGTGCTGGGAAGCCCTGCGGAGCAAATTGTCGCGTTGGCCGAGGAAGAGGACGTGGATCTCATCGTCATCGCCACTCACGGTCGAACCGGTTGGCAGCGCCTTGTCCTTGGCTCCGTGGCCGAAAGGGTTGTGCGCACGGCGTCGAACTGCCCTGTTCTTATAGTGACACCCCCAGAGGAGACTCGCTAAGCCCGGCGTGCGCGGCTGCATGCAAGGCTTTTTGAATAACTGACATCTTTTTTCTACAAAAAAAGGAGCAAAGACCGTTTGATGGGAAATGCAGGAAAATGAACAAAAGAGCGCCAATAATCTACAACCTGTTTCCTCTTCTGGCCGGGACATTTTCAAACTGGAAAGGACACTGCAAAAGGGCCTCCGAAATGGGGTTCAATTGGGTATTTGTCAATACCATACAGCGTCCGGGAAAATCGGGCAGCCTGTACTCCATAGCGGACTACCATGATTTTAATCCCCGGTTTATTGACCAAAAGAGTTCCAAATCCCCCCGCGAACAAGCCAAAGAGGCCGTAAGAGCGGCGGAAGAACAAGGACTCCGGTGCATGGCGGACCTGGTGATCAACCATTGTTCCGTCGATTCCGATCTTTTGGAAACACATCCCGAGTGGTTCTCATGGGACAAAAATGGCCGCGTGGTGCATCCGTGGGCGAATGAAAATGGAAAGAGGGTGGTTTGGAAGGATTTAGCGCGCTTCGATCACAAAGGCGCCGCGGACAAGGAGGGCCTCTTTACATTTTGTTTGGAAGTTGCGACGTTTCTCATCGATTTGGGTTTCAGGGGATTGCGGTGTGATGCGGCCTATCAGGTACCGAAAAGCCTGTGGAAAAGACTTATATCAGAGGTCAAGGAGAAGCATCCCGACGTTTCATTCTTTGCCGAAACCCTGGGATGTCAGCCCGAGGAGACGAGAAGGACCGCCAGTACCGGTTTCGATTACATTTTCAACAGCGCCAAATGGTGGGATTTCAAGGCCCATTGGTTGTTGAAGCAATACGCGCTGACAAGAGAGATCTGCCCTTCCGTCGCATTCCCGGAAAGCCACGATACGCAGCGCCTCTGTGAAGAACTTGGCGGCAATGTGCAGGGACTTAAACAGCGTTATCTGTTCACGGCGCTGTTTTCCTCAGGGGTTATGATGCCTGTCGGATTTGAATTCGGATTTCGAAAGAAACTGCACGTGGTGAAGACCGGACCGGAAGACTGGGAACAGACGGATATGGATATCATGCCGTTCATAACGAAAGTCAATGCCTTAAAGGCGTCCCATGCGGTCTTTCAGGAGGAGGCCCCCATAGAAATTGAACAGAGCAACTCTCCTCATGTTCTGGTCATGTGGAAAGGATCTTCAAGCACCCAGGAGGAGTCTCTTCTTATTCTCAACAAGAGTATAGAAAACAAACAGCGCTTCTCTGCGGAAAGTTTTAAAGACCTTGTGCAGGCCGGCGCACCTCTTGAGGACCTGTCTCCGGAATTCCCCTTGTCCTATATCCCAACGCCTTTTTCATACGATCTCCTCCCAGGGCAGGGCAAAGTTTTTATAGCCAACAGAGACGCCGTAGAAGACGACTGATCAAGATGTGAAGAAAAACAGCGTCTCGTAATAATTGCATAACAATCGGGACATCCTATATGCCGCATTTCACCCATGTGCTTCGCAAACCCTATTCTTCATAAGACGGTGGTGACGCACGCGGATATGGAGGACATGATGCATTATTTCAAAGACAGACGGGATGCCGGTCGGAAACTGGCGGAGAGGCTCGTTGATTATACAGCTCGTTCCGATGTTCTCATTCTGGCCCTTCCCCGCGGCGGTGTCCCGGTGGGTGACGAAATATCCATGGCGCTGAAAGCGCCCCTCGATATTTTTCTGGTGCGCAAACTGGGGGTTCCGTCCCATCCCGAGTATGCCATGGGCGCCATCGCTTCGGGAGGGGTGCGTGTCTTGAACGAAGACGTAATCCAGGCCCTGGGCATTAGCGATTCAGATATTGCTTTGGCAGCCGCCGAGGAAGAACGGGAACTTAACCGCCGGCAACGGACTTACCGCCAGGGGGCCGGAGAACGGCAAAACACTGTCTCCGGTCAAACCATTATTCTGGTCGACGACGGCATGGCCACCGGCGCCACAACCGAGGCGGCCGTCATCGCCGTCCGATCGCAGGATCCGGCAGTGCTTATCCTGGCGGTCCCCGTCGCCTCCGTCGACGCGTGCAACAAATTGCGTGAAAAAGTGGACGAATTGATCACCGTTGTCACGCCGGAGCCTTTTGGCGCCGTGGGCGCATGGTATGAGGATTTCTCACAAACCACAGACGAGGAGGTAATAGATATCCTCTCGAAAGCCAAACGCCGCGTTTCGCGGTAGATACCGGGACATCCGACACCTTCTTTTGCCTTACCCCTGACAATCTCTTCAGTCGCCCTTTCCAAAGGGACACCGGGGATATCGATATTCGGGGCAGTCCAGGCACAATCCGCCATGACCAAGTGCCGCGATGGCCGTGCATTTGATTCCTTAGCCGGCCAACACCCCGGGCAGCAGAAGATCAAGGAGAGTCACCTTATGATAAATCCCGCAAGCCGGATTTCCCGCGAAATGATTGAAGTAC
>Ga0180433_10011348_pt1 | contig 10577 bp, 4 predicted proteins | sample SS_ome_8_FD_132980 | JGI IMG/M metagenome (GOLD analysis project Ga0180433, IMG submission 132980) | Hypersaline lake sediment archaeal communities from the Salton Sea, California, USA - SS_1_D_1 metaG | ecosystem: Environmental > Aquatic > Non-marine Saline and Alkaline > Hypersaline > Sediment...
AAGGGTATGGTGATGCGAGCGTTTGACCACGGCTATGGTATCGATTTGCACATACCCCAAGTCTTCGATGGCCTGAGCGACTCCTTCTTTTCCATAGGACAGTTTGGTCCTGCCTCCGAGCAATTGGGCTTCCAAAGCGATTGTCCTCGCGGTTTCAATTGATATTTCGATAGGGATCATACGGCTTGCCCTCTGACAATTTAGCTCATTATATCAGAATAGGGATTATCATACCCAGGATTGAATCATAATTTTGTTCAATGTGCGCTATGACCGCTTTTTGTATTGACTCTTCGGATGATTCGAAAGATAATCGGAATCTTTAATGACCAACCCTACAGCAGTTGGGGTTGTAAAACAGTTGTGTTTTGGAATTTGAAGACATGAAATCCGAAAGACAAGGCGTTTTTGCCAAGCTTCATGCGTCTCTCTCTCCTCCCTTCGAGGATTCCCCGGCAAGGCCTCTTGTCGTTCGTTTTCGAGAGAACTTTCAATGGAAGCAGATCTTCACTGCATTGCGGTACCGCAACTACCGCCTCTGGTTTTGGGGCCAGATGACATCCCTCTTCGGGACTTGGATGCAGGTCACCGCCCAAGGATTTTTGATCTTCGAGTTGACCCATTCCCCCGCATATCTCGGCTATGCCGCTTTTGCCATGGGCGTACCTACGTGGCTGTTTATGATTTACGGGGGGGTTTTGGCTGACCGTATGCCCCGTCGGACTCTGCTTATCATTACCCAGATAACGATGATGACCTTTGCTGCTGTCCTCTCTGGTTTGACTTTCTTGGGGGTCGTTCAGGCCTGGCACATCATTGGCCTCGCCTTTTGCCTGGGCGTGGCCAATGCCTTTTATGCCCCGGCCAGACACGCCTTTATCAAAGAACTGGTGGATCGTGAGGACATGACGAACGCCATCGCCCTCAATTCCGCCATATTCAACTCTGCCTTGGCCATAGGGCCGGCTGTTTCAGGGATAACCTATGCTCTGGTCGGTCCAGCCTGGTGCTTCGCGATCAACGCCGTTTCTTATCTGGCCATTATCACCGCCCTTTTTTTGATGAGAATTCCTTCACAGCAACTATCAGATCGGCGGAATTCTGTCCGTGCAGACTTGAAGGAAGGAATGTCCTACATCCTCCACCACACTGTGATCAGGACTCTGATCAGCATCGTTGGGCTGACCTGTCTTTTCGGTATCTCTTATATCACCCTCATCCCCGCCTGGGCGGTCAATATATTAGGCGGAGATGCCACCACGAACGGGATACTTCATTCCGCCAGGGGATTCGGAGCGCTTCTCAGCGCCTTGATGATCGCCTCCTTAGGCCGGTTCCAGTTTAAAGGCAAGCTCTTAACCCTCGGAAGCTTTGCCTTTCCCATACTGCTGCTGATTTTCAGTGTCATTCACTGGCTCCCTCTTTCCCTGTTATCCATTTTTAGCGTGGGCATAGCCGCGATGCTCATATTCAACCTGGCGAATGCACTGGTTCAAACCCTGGTTTCCGATGACCTGCGGGGAAGGGTGATGAGCATTTACAGCCTCTCGTTTTTCGGCCTTTACCCGCTGGGTTCTCTGTGGGCCGGACTCATGGCCGAGCATTTCAGCGAGCCATTCGCCGTCATGACCAATTCTATGATCCTTTTGATCATTTTTGTCCTGATCAGGATTTTTGTACCCAAATTGTACAATCTTTCCTGAGTGGGTATTCTTCACACCTATCCAATTTTGTGATATCAAATCCTGTATCGAATAAGCGACATTGCTCTCTGCCAGATCAGAAACCAGGAAAAAGGAAAAACCTGAGTGTCTATTTCACTTCGAAAGGAATATCTTTTGTCGTTGAAAGGCGCGAAACATTGTCTCGAATCTTGATCTCCAGTATGTAAGCACCGGGTTCCAAGGTTTTTCCCTCTAAATCGAGGGGTAGAGGATGACTCACAAAAGGAGACGCATATGTCTGCGTCTCGTATTTGCGCAGCACCTGGTTATCTTTTTTGATTTGATAATCAACATCGATCCGAAATTTTCTGTCCTTATCCGGGCGGGCCCCATAGACAAAGTAGAATATGTCCGGCACTTCCTCCGGCTTAAATATATTCGTCGCTTTCGGCCTGATCTTCAAGACGGAATAGCGGAAATAGTCTTGATGCATGGCAATTTCGGTCTCTGGCCAAGGCAGCTTTTCCATGGATTCGATGAAAAACACGGGCGTTGTATCCATTTTTTTGTAAAAAGTCGAGGTTTTGGGCAGGGAAAAATCCACGGTGGTTGTGCCAATCTTGGCGAGATCGTCGGAAGCGACAGCTAGAGCCAGCAGATAATCTCCCGGAGGAAGAGGGTCAGATATGGAATACAGGTGCTCTTGATCTCGCTGGAATTCTATCTTATCCTGTTCGACAAAATAGGGAATGTAGATCTCTTTGATGATATCCTTTATTTTACCGTTATCCCTGTTGTGTAACCGAAGGAAGACATTCAGTCTGGGGTTTTCTTCTGGTTTTGGAGACTCTTTATCTGTAACGGAATCTTCATCCTTCCAAAGAAAAGCCAAGTCAGAGTTTTTTATTTTGAAGAGGAACACGGTATGCACGTTGTTCAGTTGGGCTGGCATGTAGAGCGTTTGGAGGTAAGTAACCTCGATGTCCTTTTGTGGGGTCTGTGTTTCGATATTTTGATCGAGAAGCTCTCCCACCTGAGTGGGTATCCGGATCTCTCTGTAGGAGACATCGACCTCTCCCTCGGGGGATTCGGTCTTCTCTTGTTTTTTCGTTAAGGCCTTGTCCGTTTCTTGCATCTTTTCCAGCTTCAAATCTTGAGGAGGTTTTCGAGAGGCGATGGCAGCTGTAGGCGATTCTATACCGTCGGATAGATTCATATCCATTCGAACGAATGAATTGATGGACTCGCGGGAAATATTTGTGACCAGCTTGTAATCGTTTGTGCTTGAATAATCCACGAATTCAAGACGCAATTCGGACTTGTTCGGGAGGTTGTGGTAAGTCCAGATCTCTGAGGGTTTTTCTTCGGATGTTCGGCCCATGGGGAAATCTTCTCTGTCATGCGGAGGTCCCAGAAGGATCAAGATCATGCCTCTGTCTGTCAACCAACCCGGCCTTCCTCCTCGAAAAAGCCTGTTGGCCGCCTCGATTCTTTTGAAGTACGTGTCTCTGAATTCATTCCCTGGCGTGCGAGGATCGGGATCCCATTTGATCCAAAAATCTTGCATAAACCGTGCCCGCTCAGAGGAATCGGGCGCAAGGTTCAGGAATTCCTGCCGCTCTTCATCCGTGATGATATAACGGACATAGGAAAGGAATTCTTTTTCGGATGTGGTCAAATTTTTGTTTATCGAGGCACAGGTTGCTAACACAATTATAATGAACAGAAAGAAAGGTGTCTTTTTCATTTTATCTTCTCCCGGTAAGATTCCCATCTTTATTATAAATCAACTCTGAGGACTTTTATACAGCAAAAAACAGCTTGGCAAAACATTATGTGTCACATCTCTGAATTTCTTCGATGGAATTTCACTCCAAGAAAATGCAAAAGATTCAATAAATTGGACGCTATCCAAAAATATGGATGATCTTCCCGGCTGGAAACTTTGGCTTTTTCATTAAACTCTTGAAAAATAAGAAGTTATGATTTAGATGGAATTCCAAGAAATTGGCACTATTCTTGCAGATGTTCAAATTGACAGAAAAAGGGACATCATATGATTCTAAATTCGGATTGATCATAAAACCCTGCTTTGGGCAAAAAATGATCGAAGAGAGGTGCAATAGGGGAATTATCAACAAAACGGCAATGGTGGTTTTAAGGCTAAAACCTTAATTCCAAACTAGGGTAAATTCCAAAAAAGGAGTTTAAAATGGACAAAAGAGCGATCAAAGTCCTATTGGCGGTTATGCTGGCCGTAGGACTCACAACTGCTGTGTTTGCCCAAAGGCAGACCGGCTCGATCGCAGGAATCGTTCATGATCCGGATGGTGTGCCGCTGCCCGGTGCTTCAGTGACAGCGACGAGTCCCGCACTCATGGGGGATGCAACCTTTGTGACGACGGAATCGGGTTCCTTCAGGTTCCCAGCTCTGCCCCCCGGCAATTATACGTTATTGATAGAGCTTCCTGGGTTTGCCACGCTCAAGCAAACAGGTGTGGTTGTCAACGTTGGCAAGACGACCTCTCTGGATATACGGATGGAGATGGCCACTATCGAGGAAGAAGTCACTGTTGTCGGAGAGTCTCCGATTGTCGATGTCAACTCGAGCAAAGTGGCTATCAGTTATACGGCTGACCTGATCAAGAACATTCCCATGGGTAGGGACCTGTATGATCTGTTGGCCAGTGCGCCTGGAGTCGTCTCTGAAAATGTGACCTATAGAAGAACTGCCTCTACACACGGCTCCACAGTCAGAGGTAACCAGTATGCGTTCGACGGCTTCATGATGAACGACCCTACGACCAGCTATCTGGCATCCAACATCAATTTCGATGCTTTCGACGAAGTGGAGATGGAGCTTTTGGCTCACCCGGCGGAAGTCGGTCAAACAGACGGGGCTTATATCAACGTGGTTACGAAGTCTGGAGGAAACAAGTTCGGCGGAATGGTTCAAGCTTACTACACTAATGAAAGTCTGGTCAGTAAAAACTTTACCGACCATCAGATTCAAACCTTTCGCTCCATTGCGCCTGTTACGCCCGGTGGAGAAACGGCTATCGCTCCGGCTAAGACTTTGAAAGATATCGACGCTTCCGTCCAACTCGGTGGTCCGATCATTAAAGACAAACTGTGGTTCTTCGGGGCTTTCCGGTATTTCGACTGGAGCAGGCACTACACCGGATTCAACAATCCCGATACCGAACTTCCAGCGGATGTGACCCACAACGAGTGGAATGTTCAAGGAAAGCTGACTTTCCAACCTTCCAGCAGCCACAAGTTCACCGTCAACTACTACAGAACCTACCTCAAAGAGCCCTACATGACTCTGGATGTTACGGTCTACACTCTGCCTGAAGCGGCTGCTGTCTGGGACGGTGAGCACAGCGATGTCATCTACGGCAAGTGGAACTGGATCCTCGACCAGAACACGTTTCTTGACATCAGAGTGGGTTATATCAACCGTTACTTTCCTGAAAGTTTGCAACCCGACGTGGGGCCGCAATTTACTGGCTCAATTTACGGCAATCCTCACACGGATTGGAGCACAGGCTTTTATTACGGAACATGTCGTTTCGCCGAGATCTATAACCGCGGCCGTCTGGAATTCCTAGGCAGCTTGACCCGATTCGTGGACAATTTCCTCGGAGGAAGTCACGAATTGAAATTGGGAGTAGAGCACGAGCGGGCTAAAGGGACCTGGGAGACCTGGCTTCCTAACGAACCTGGTGCACGTTTCAACACAGTGAATTACAAATACATGTGGGATGACTGGGGACTCCCTTATGGCTCAGTATGGGCTTACGCCATTGGTTCGGAACACGGCGATTCGGATGAATTAAACGAAATGCGCCGCTTCAGCGCCTATATTCAGGATGCCTTCACCATCGGCCAGAGGTTTACCATCAATGCCGGAGTGAGGTGGGATTACAGCTATGGCTACATCCCTCCGCAGACGAATACCGGCAATCCTTTCTGGCAGAACATCCTGGACAATGCCGAAGTCGTCTGGCTGACAAAACCACAACCGCTCTACTTCGCGCCCAAAGAGTATCCTGAGTACAAGGATTACATGACCTGGAACACCTTCTCGCCAAGAGTGGGTTTAACCTATGATCCCTTTGGTGATGGGAAAACAGCCCTTAAGGCGAGTTACAGCCGGTACATGGAAATGATGATGCTCCAGTTCACGGCACTCCCCAATCCCAACTACATCCATGATGGTGATTTCTACTGGTATGACCTCAACGAGAACAACTGGCCTGACGTGACAGATTACTACGAGTTCATGTGGCTTGCTCGAGAGGAGGACGAGAACGGCATGCCCGATATCAGCAAAGATGTCGATCCTGATTTAACCCCTCCCTATGTTGACGAGATTACCGTGGGCATCGAGCGCGAGATCTTCACTGATTTTTCCCTTGGCGTGACCTTCATCAGAAAGTGGGAACGGAACATGATCGAGTCCTTTAAACGGCCAGATGTGGAGACGGTCTGGACGGAAAGTCAGTGGTCCGAACCTGGAGAAGACGGAACGTATGGAACAGCCGATGACATCACTTTTCCCGTCTATCTGGGAAGCGGGGATTCACCCACAACCTGGACCGCCAACATGGACGGGACAGACGGAAAACCCAAGGCCGAAAGAAACTACACGGCCGTCCAGTTCACCATCAACAAGAGACTTTCAAATAGGTGGCAGTTCTTCGGTTCCCTGGTCGTCAGCAAGGCGGAAGGAAATCTTGGCCAGACCTATGGTGCAAGTTATGGAGCATCCGGTGCCTTTGTTAACCCGAACAGCTTCTACAACCAGTTCGGCCGTCTCGACATGGACCGCCCGCTAGTGCTCAAGCTCTCCGGAACTTATCAGGCTCCCTTTGAGATCAACATCAGCGCCATTTATACCTTTTACTCGGGTTACCCCTATTATAGACGAGTTAGGGTTTACGGACTTGATCCCTGGTCATCTTATCGCTATGTCTGGACCAAGCCAATTGGATCGGAAGGTTATAGAGAACCTTCCAGGGATAACCTCGACCTCAGAGTTGAGAAGACCTTCGATTTCCAATCCGTAAGAGTAGGCGTGTTCCTCGATGTCTTCAACGCACTAAACTCCGGTTATGTGGATTACTATGGCAGGAACGGGTATGCAGGACGAGTTTACTACGACCAGCCTGGAAGATGGGCTCCCAACAGCAGATGGCTGAATGAAGTTTCCGGATTAACCGCACCCAGAGTTTTCAAGCTCAGTCTCAGAGTAAGCTTTTAAGTTACAATTCGCGCAGAAACTCAACCCCGCACCGCATTCGCGGTGCGGGGTTTTTTATTCAGTGAGATTGTTTTGCTCCATGTGCTTATTTTCTTATATGATTTATATAAACATATGATTTATATAAACAGTAGTTGCTGTCCATTTTTTTAGCTGAAGAAACATAGCTGTTATGGGGTCAATGAGCTGCTTCGATTTTTATAGAAGTTGTTTTCTGTGTTATAGTAGAGGCAGCTGAGTGTGGTTGATATATGACCCTTTTGCTCGTAAATGACAAGGCTGTGATGAAGAAAAGAATCCCCAATGAAACGGGCTTGTGTCAGCTCTTTCAGCTTTATCTCCTATGTGCCGTTTTTTTCTTGATGATTAGCATGTCTTCCGCAGCAGCACTCGGAGAAGCCAGCGTGGAGAGGGAGAGCGGATTGAATGTCCTTCTAATAGTCATCGATACACTCCGGGCCGATCATTTGGGGTTCAGCGGTTATGACATAAAAACTACGCATATGGATTCTCTGGCTTACGGTGGAACGAACTTTATTGATACGGCCTGCCAGTATCCCATGACTCTTCCATCTCACGCGTCCATCATGACAGGGACCTTTCCGCAATACCATGGGATCAGAAACAACGGAAATTACTATCTTGAGGAGGATTTCACGACATTGGCCGAAGTGCTGAAGGAAAACGGCTTTGTGACAGCAGCTTTTATTGGCTCTGTCGTGCTCGATTCCAAATTCGGGTTGGAACAAGGCTTCGATCTTTATGAAGATACCTTCAAAACTCCCGATTATTTGGAAAACATCGAGAGTCAGAATTTGGCGCAGGATGTCTATCAGTCCGCAAAAAATTGGTTCGATGCAAATCATCAGAAGAAATTTTTCATGTGGGTTCACTTTTACGATCCGCATGCGCCTTATCTCCCACCTCCTCCCTTTGATAAAAGGTATAAAAATTCCTATGACGGCGAGGTCGCTTATACGGATGTCTATGTCGGTAAACTGATTGACATGCTCCAAGAAAAGCGCGTTTATAAAAATACTCTCATTATTCTGACCAGTGATCACGGGGAAGGGTTGGGAGAACACGATGAGTTGACCCATGGAATATTCCTCTACGACACGACAATCAAGGTTCCGCTTCTTTTTCATTGCCCTGGAATTATCCCGCAAGAAAAAGTCGTGAAAGATCAAGTTCGGTCAGTGGATATCATGCCGACTATTCTGGATATCTTGAAAATCAAAGGAATAAATTCTATCCAGGGCGAGTCTTTGGTTCCTCTGATGGAGAGCGGAAAACCAAAAGAAGTCTTTTCCTATACTGAGACCTATTTCCCCTTCCTCTCAAACGGGTGGGCGCCTCTCAATTGTCTTCGCGGGAAGGGATTCAAATTCATTAAGGCTCCCAAGCCTGAGCTCTACGATCTATTTGCAGATCCTGGGGAGCTGCACAATATCCTTGACGAAAAGCCGCAAACAGCTCGTGAGATGATGAAGCAATTGGATGAGTGGGTGACCAGGTACCGAGCGAAGGAAAGCTCGGCAAAGAGAACTCTGAGTTTGGAAGAAAGAAGAAAGCTCGAATCTTTGGGATACGTGGAGTTCTTCGCCGAGCAAGACCTAAGAAAAACGGGTCTCCCAGATCCGAAAGACAGAATCCAGTTGTTCAATCGGATTCAAAAAGCGGACGATCTTCTCAGAGAAGGAAAGATCAGGGAAGCCCAGACGATTTTGGACAGTGTGCTCCTCTCTGATCCCCGCAATCCCGGCATCCATTATTTGTTGGCCCAGGTGCACTTCGAAAACGGCCGTTACGAGGATGCTGTAGAGGAGTTAACTAAGGTTTTGGAGGCTAACAAGCGAAATACGACCGCCTTTCTTCAGTTGGGTCTCTGCTATCTCAATTTGGGAAGAATATCTGAAGCGGAAAAGGAATTCGAAATGGTCTTTCAACTGACTCCTGAAGATGTGGATTCTCTCTCTGTCATCGCCGCTGCCTTTAAGGAAAAAGGAGATTTGATTAAATCCAGAGAGTATATTGAAAAAGCCGTTGCTTTGGACGCAGGAAACTTGAAATTGCGGCTCCAATATGCTGAGGTGCTCGAAATGATGCAGGAGGATGAGAAGGCACTCCGGGAGTTTGAGTCCGTTACAGCCAGGGATCCGCAAAATTCGCAGGCTTATCTGGGTTTGGGTCTGTATCATTTGAACCGGGGGAATCTGGGGGAAGGTATTTCCAATTTGGAAAAATCGCTTCGCCTTTCTCAATCTCCGGTCGCCTATTTCAGTCTGGGATTAGCCTATAAAATGGACGGGAGAGATCAAGAAGCTCTAAGGGCTCTAAAGAAATATCTAGAAGTGGCAGCGGCATCGGACACTGAAAGGAAGAAGATTGCGCAAAGAGTCATTGAATCCATCAAACAATAAATAATCGCATTACAGGTTTTCCAATGGCCAAGAAAAAAAGAAAAAAGCAGAGGCGGAAAAAAACTCAGCCTCAAAGTGCATCCGTAAAAGAGAATCTGCTTCCGGAGGTAAATAAGGCTGAAGCACTCGTATCTGCCAAAAAAGGGAAATATCTCTACTTTGGGATTCCAGTTCTTCTCGTCATTTTGGGCATCTTAGCCTATTCCTTCCTTTTTTCACCGAAGAGCCCTTCTGTCCCTCCTTCATTTGTGGTGAAAAAAGCTAGTGGTTTGAATGTTCTTCTTATTATTGTCGATACTCTGCGGGCGGACCGCGTAGGCTTCAGTGGTTATGCCATCGACACGCCCAACATGGATTCTTTGGCCGAGGAAGGGACTCGGTTCATGAACGCATCGTGTCAGTATCCTATGACCTTGCCCTCTCATGTATCCATCATGACGAGCACCTTCCCCCAATACCACGGCATAAAGAACAACGGAAATAATTTTTTGGATGATAGCTATACGACACTAGCTGAGGTTATGAAGGCGAATGGCTATACGACATCTGCTTTTATCGGGGCTGTGGTGCTCGAATCCAAATTCGGATTGGCTCAGGGATTTGATACATATGTTGATACTTTTAAGACACCGGAATTTTTATTAACGTCTGAAGCTCAGAATTTAGCCGAGGACGTCTACAACTCCGCCAACAGCTGGTTTGTAAACAACTATCAGAAGAAATTTTTCATGTGGGTTCACTTTTATGACCCTCATGCCCCCTACTCTCCGCCGCCTCCTTTCAATGGAAAATATGCTAATCCTTATGACGGTGAGGTGGCTTACACAGACGTCTATGTCGGAAAGCTTATCGGTATGCTCAAGGAGAAAGGTCTGCTCGATAAGACTCTCGTCATTCTGACGAGCGATCATGGGGAAGGCCTGGAAGAGCATCAGGAAGTGACTCATGGATTCTTTCTCTACGACACAACGATTCAGGTGCCTCTAGTTTTTCGTTGTCCGGGTATAATTCCGCCGCAAAGGATAATTGACAAACAGGTGAGGAGCGTTGATTTGATGCCTACGATCTTGGATATCCTGAAAATTCATATTCCTGACACTCTCCAAGGGACTACTCTTGTGCCGTTGATCGAGAAGGATCGTGTGCAGGGGGTCGACTCCTATGCAGAAACTTATTTTCCATTTCTTTCCAATGCCTGGGCTCCTTTGAAATCCATACGCA
>Ga0180433_10011352_pt1 | contig 10575 bp, 11 predicted proteins | sample SS_ome_8_FD_132980 | JGI IMG/M metagenome (GOLD analysis project Ga0180433, IMG submission 132980) | Hypersaline lake sediment archaeal communities from the Salton Sea, California, USA - SS_1_D_1 metaG | ecosystem: Environmental > Aquatic > Non-marine Saline and Alkaline > Hypersaline >...
GAGACCGGTCGACCGGCCGCCCGGTTCGAGCCGACGCCGGGCCACGAGGACGGTGCGGCTCACCGGACCGCCGAGGCGCTGGCGGAGTTCGTCGGGCGAAGCTACGAGGTGCTGAAGGATCATCCGGTGAATCGGCGACGTCGCGAGAACGGGAAGCCACCGGCCAACTTCGTCCTGGCCCGGGGGGCCGCCGACTGTCCGCACATCCCGTCCGTTGAGTCGATCTACGGTGTCCGTGGAGCGGTGATTGCCGGAGGCGCCCTGTACCGCGGCGTGGCCCTCGCCTGCGGGTTGGCGCCGATCGACGTTCCCGGCGCGACGGGCGGGGTCGACACCGACCTCGGCGCGAAGGCGAAGGCCGCCGTCCGGGCGCTCCGGGAGTTCGACTTCGTCTTCGTCCATGTGAAGGGGACGGACAACGCGGGGCACGATCGGGATGCGACAGCGAAGACGGCATTCATCGAGCGGATCGACGCGGAGCTGATCGCTCCGCTGGCCGAGGCGCTGGATTGGGACAGGACGCATCTTGCGTTCACCGGCGATCACACGACGCCGATCGACTACGGGGACCACACCGTCGAGCCGGTACCCATCCTCTATGTCGGTCCGAACGTGCGGACCGATGAAACTGCGGCGTTCGGCGAGCGGGAGGCCGGGCGGGGCGGTCTCGGGCGCTTCTCCGGACGTGTCCTGCCGATCCTGCTCGGATACGGGAACTGGGCGCCGAAGTTCGGATCGTAGTCTTGCGTTCGCTCCGCAAGGGTGGGGTCGGGCGCTTCCGCTCGGCGGGCCCTGTGGCCGGCGATTCCTCTGTTGCGAAGGGCGCAGCGCGAGGTAGAATCACGTGTCGATGCGACGAAAACAGCTTGAACACGAACAACGACAGGAATGAAGAGCTGTCGGCGAGCGCGGGGGGTCACCGCAGCCGGCGGCTCTTCGCGTTGCTCGACAGGGTCCGGACGATGAAGCAGGAGGCGTCGATGAGGGTCGAGGAGCTGAGGAAGATCCGCGAGCGGGTCACCGAGGAGATGAAGCGGGGGGGGGATGCGCAATTCGAGGTCCGGGTCGCCATGGGGACGAGCGGGATCGCGGCCGGGGCGCGAGACGTGCTGCAGGCATTCCTCGACGAGATGGCCGATCGGAATCGGGAGGACGTCGTGGTGTCCCAGACCGGCGAGCGCGGCTGGGCGTCGTGCGAGCCGGTCGCCGAGGTCCGGGAGCGCGGCAAGGAGCCGGTCTTCTACAGCTGTCTGACGGCGGACAAGGTTCGGCGGATCGTGAAACAGCACATCGTCGGGGGGACCCCGGTGGCTGAGTACCGGATCCACCCGGCCGGGTAGACGGGAGGACGGAGGCAAGGGAGTGGGCGTGGATGAATGGACGTTGATCATCGACGGGCGGTCGCTCACGGCGTCGCCCGGGGAGACGATTCTCCAAGTGGCAGAGCGTAACGGGATCCGGATCCCGACGCTCTGTCATCTTGATGGATTGCCGGACGTCGGCGCGTGCCGTCTGTGCACGGTCGAGGTGGCCGGCCAGTTGGTGACGGCCTGTACGACAGAGGTTGCGGACGGGATGGATGTCAAGACCCAGACCGATGAGGTGAAGGCGTACCGGCGGCAGATTCTGGAGTTGTTGTTTGCGGAGGGGAATCACGTCTGCTCGTTCTGCGTCTCGAACGGGGGGTGCGAGCTGCAGGATCTCGCTTGCGAGCTCGGAATGCACTCGGTCAACGTGCCGTATTCCTATCCGCGCCACCGGGTGGATGCGACCCATCCGAAGTTCCTGATCGATCGAGACCGATGCGTCCTGTGTGGACGCTGCGTGCGGGTCTGCAGTGAAGTCGAGGGCGCTCACACATGGGCGTTCGCCGAGCGAGGGATCACCGCCCGGGTCATCACCGACCTGGACGTCGATTGGGGCGATGCGGAATCGTGCACCAGCTGTGGCAAGTGCGTCGAGGTCTGTCCGACCGGCGCGATCGTGCGCAAGGGCGCATCGAACGCCGAGATGCGGAAGGACCCCGAGGCTGTGGCACGGCTCGTCGAGGGGAGGGCACATGGATAAGGTGAGGGTCGCGACGGTTTGGTTCAGCGGCTGTGCCGGCTGCCACATGTCGCTCCTCGACATCGACGAGACGCTGATCGATCTGCTCGATCGGATCCAGTTCTTCAACAGCCCGTTGACCGACTTGAAGAGCTTCCCGGAGGATGGCGTCGATGTCACCCTCATCGAAGGCGCGATCGCCAACGAGGAGCATCTCGAGATCGCGCGGCGGGCGCGCGAGAAGTCGGGGATCGTCATCGCCATGGGCGACTGCGCGGTCACCGGGAACGTCCCGGCGCTCCGTAACGGGATGTCGCCGGACCGGATGATCGAGGCGATCTACGGCACCGAGGCGACGACGAACGGGGCGTTGCCGTATGAGGTCGTGCCTCGCTTGCTCGATCGGGTTCGGCCGGTGCATGAGGTGATCCCGGTGGACTACTTCCTGCACGGCTGTCCGCCGCCGCCCGGTCTCATCGCCAAGGCGATCCTGGCCTTGCTCGACGGTGTGGAGCCTCAGCTCTCTGGGCAGGACCTGAAGTTCGGGTAGGGAGAGAACATGGAGAAACAGATACATATCGAGCCGGTGACCCGGATCGAGGGGCACGCGAAGATCACCGTCTTCCTCGACGACGCGGGAGACGTGCGCGACGCACAGTTCCACGTGACCGAGCTGCGCGGCTTCGAGAAGTTCTGCGAGGGCCGAACGCTGTGGGAGATGCCCGGACTCACCGCTCGGATCTGCGGAATCTGTCCGGTCAGCCACATTCTGGCCTCGGCCAAGGCGTGCGACGAGATCCTCGCGGTCCGGGTGCCGGAGACGGCGGTCCTCCTCCGTCGGCTGATGAACCTGGGCCAGATGGTGCAGTCGCACGCGCTCAGCTTCTACTATCTGTCGGCGCCGGACTTCCTTCTTGGCTGGGACGCCGATCCGGCGACCCGAAACGTCGTCGGTCTCGTCGCGGAAAACCCGGAGCTCGCCCGCAAGGGGATCCGACTTCGTGCCTTCGGGCAGGGGATCATCGATCGGCTCGGAGGGAAGCGGATCCATCCCGCGTGGGCCGTTCCCGGCGGGGTCAATCGGTCGCTGGCCGCGGAGGATCGTCGGTGGATCCTCGACAACCTGCCGGAGGCGATGGACACGATCCGGACGACGCTTGACCTGTTCAGGAGATCGTTCGACTGCGAGGCCCGAGGCATGCTCGGGGAGTTTACCAGCATGTATATGGGGCTCGTCGGCCCGGACGGAAGGTGGGAGCACTACGACGGGCTGATTCGGATCGTCGATCAGGATGGATCGATCGTGGTCGAGGGCCACGATCCGTCCCGCTACTTCGACATCATCGTTGAAGCGAGCGCGCCGTGGACCTACCTGAAGTTCCCGCACTACGAGCCGATGGGCTTCCCCGACGGGATGTATCGAGTCGGGCCCCTCGGGCGCGTCAACGTCTGCGAGTCGTTCGGCACGCCGGAGGCCGACGCCGAGCTGGAGGCGTTTCGCGCCGAGGCCAGCCGCTGTTCCGGCAAGGTCTTCGACTACCACTACACGCGGTTGCTCGAGATCCTCGCCAGTTTGGAGCGAATTCGGCGCCTGCTCGACGACGGGCGGATCCTCTCCCCGCGCGTGCGGGCCGAGGCGGGGGTCAATCAGCTCGAGGGGGTCGGGATCCACGAGGCGCCCCGCGGGACGTTGATCCACCACTATCAGGTCGACGAGAACGGGCTGATCGAGAGGGCGAACTTCATCGTATCGACCGGCCACAACAACCTGGGGATGAACCGCGCTGTCGCCGAGATCGCCAAGATGTACATCCACAAGGGAAACGTCACCGAAGGGATGCTCAATCGAATCGAGGGGGGCATTCGGGCCTACGATCCTTGCCTCTCCTGCTCGGTCCACGCGGTCGGCCAGATGCCGATCGTGCTCCACGTCGTGGACGCGGAGGGCAGGCTGCTGCGGACGGTATCCAAGGAGTAGCGGCATGGCCGACGTCATCATCGGGATCGGGAACGAAAGCCGGGGCGACGACGGGATCGGCCCGCGTGTCGCCGAGGCGGTGCCTGTCCGATCGGGCCTGGAAACGATGGCGGTACAACAGCTGGCCCCGGAGTTGGCCGAAAGGCTGCAGGCGGCGGGCCGGGTGCTGTTCGTCGATGCGCGGATCGGTGGGACGTCGATCCGACTCGATCGGATCGGTCCGAAAGCGCATCGAGGGGTGAGCCACAGCTGCTCGCCGGAGTCGTTGCTCGGTTGGATGCAGCTCGCCTACGAGACCGTCCCGGAATCATGGCTGCTCAGCGTTCCGGGCCGCTCGTTCGGAATGGGAGAGGGGTTGAGCGCGAGCGTGGAGGCGATGATTCCCGACGCCGTGGAGCGGGTCGAGACGTGGCTCGATGAGCGTGGGAGACCGGCCCGCACGAACAGCGAGGAGGTAGCGTGAAGCGATTGCTCGAACGGTACCCGGCGAGTCGGGAGTACATGCTCGACATGCTGCATGATCTCCAGGACGCCGAGCCGAGGAATTACCTGAGCCCGGACGCCCTTCGGGCGGTGGCCGGGTACTTGTCGGTGCCTTTGTCGGACGTGGTGAGCACGGCGACGTTCTACTCGATGTACAGCCTCAGACCGCGAGGACGGCACATCATCCGGCTGTGCGAATCGCCTCCGTGCCAGCTGATGGGGGCCGAGTCGCTGCTCGACGCGCTGACCGACTACCTCGATGTCGAGGTCGGGGGGACGACCGAAGATGGTACGTTCACCGTCGAGACGACCAGCTGCCTCGGCGTTTGCGGGGTGGCGCCTGCGATGATGATCGATGCTGAGGTGCACGGGAACCTGACCAAAGAGCGGATGATCGACGCGATCGAGGCGGTGAGGAGGAGCGATGACTGACGCAGTGAGATCCCCACGGATCGTGCTTCAGAACAACGGGGTCATCGATCCCTACAGCCTGGATCAGGCGATCGGCGTCGGAGCGTATCAAGCGATGGCGAAGATCGTCGAGGAGAAGATCTCGCCGGATGCGGTGATCGACATCGTCAAGGCGTCGAAGCTGCGCGGGCGTGGGGGAGCGGGGTTCCCGACCGGGCTGAAGTGGTCGTTCACCGCGCCGGGCGAACAGAAGTACATCGTCTGCAATGCCGACGAGGGCGAGCCGGGGACGTTCAAGGACCGGCTGATCCTGGAAGGCGATCCGCATCGGCTGATCGAAGGGATCATGATCGCCGGCTACGCCGTCGGCGCGAGCCGGGGATACGCCTACATCCGCGGAGAGTACGCCCTATCGATCGAGCGGATGCAGCACGCGATCGAGGCGGCACGGGCGGCGGGACTGCTCGGAGGGAGGATCTTCGACTCGGACTTCTCGTTCGACGTCGAGATCAAGCGGGGTGCCGGGGCGTACGTCTGTGGGGAGGAGACGGCGCTGATCGAATCGATGGAAGGAAGGCGCGGGTATCCTCGCTTGAAGCCGCCGTATCCCGGCGCCGTTGGTCTCTGGTCGAAACCGACGGTCGTCAACAACGTCGAGACCCTGGCGAACGTGCCGCCGATCCTCCTGAACGGCGTCGACTGGTTCCGTTCATTTGGGACCGAAGCGTGCCCGGGGACCAAGGTGTACACCATCCTCGGTCACGTCGAGAAGTCCGGCCTCGCCGAAGCGGAGATGGGAACGACGCTGCAAACGATCATCGACGAATACGGCGGTGGGGTGAAGGACGGCAAGCGGTTCAAGGGGGCGCTGATCGGAGGTGCTGCCGGCGCGTTCGTCTGCGCCGACTGCCTCGACAAGCCGATGGACTTCGACGGGTTGCAGGAACTCTCCGCCGTGCTCGGCTCGGGCGCGATCCTTGTCCTCAGCGAAGACGCATCGATTGTCGACATCCTGGACGGGATCCTGACCTTCTTCCAGCACGAGTCCTGCGGTCAGTGTGCGCCGGGGCGCGCCGGGACCCCGGCGCTCAAGCGGATCCTGACGCGGATCCGCTCGGGAGAAGGCCGTGCGGGCGACCTCGAGCAGATGCTTCGCGTCGCCAAGACGTTGAACGCAACGGCGCTTTGCCCGCTGGATCAATCCGTGCTCTTGCCCGTCCAGAGCGCGCTCAAGCACTTTCGTGACGAGTTCGAGGCGCTGATCGTCGAATAAAGCGGGGACCCCGAGACGCCATCCGCGGCCCAAGCGGTGGGCAAGCCGATCGCGGCGCCGTGCGTCTTGTTCCGTCGCGCAAGGGGAAACCGGCCGGACGCTTGAACGGATTCGACAGCCTCGGTACAAAGGGAGCGGTCGAACGGCAGAAGGAGGCGCGATGGCGCGGAAGATCGAATGGCAACCGTCCAGGACGCTGGCCGAGTTCCGGCTTCTTCCCGGCCTCACCACGGAGCAGACGGCCATCGAGCGCGTATCGCTCGCGACGCCCCTGGTCCGCTGTCCGGACGGAGACGGAGCGGCGATGCTCAAGGCGCCGGTCGTCGCTGCGGCCATGCAGTCGGTCTCCGGGGCGAGAATGGGGATCGAGCTGGCCCGTCTCGGAGGGGTCGCGTTCATCTACGGGTCGCAGCCGATCGAGGACCAAGCGGCGATGGTCCGACGCGTCAAGTCCCACAAAGCGGGATTCGTCGAGCCGAGGACGATCCCTCCGAGTGTCCGTCTGCGTGAAGTCGATGCGCTCCGCAAGGAGGCCGGCTTTTCCACGTTTCCCGTGGTCTCCTCAGACGGGCGGCTTCTCGGCTTGATCACGCGCCGGGACTACGACGTCCGCGCGCACGGGGATCTGGTCGCGAGCGATCGGATGGTCCCGCGGGAACAGCTCGATGTCGGAGTCCGTCTGACCGATCTCGAAGAGGCGAACGCCCTGTTGATCGAAGGGCATCGCTCGGTCCTGCCGATCGTCGACGAGGACGATCGGCTTCTGTCGCTCGTCTTCCGGAAGGACATCGAGGATCACCTCGACAACCCCGACCAGGTGGTTGACGGGCGGAAGCGACTCGTGTCGGTCGCGGCGATCAACACGCGCGACTACGAAGACCGGGTACCGGCGCTGGTCGGGGCCGGCGTCGACGTGGTCGGGATCGACTCGTCCGACGGGCACTCCTGCTATCAGCAGCGGACGATCGAATGGGTCCGAAGGGAGGTCCCGTCGATTCCGGTGATCGGCGGGAACGTGATCACCGGGGAGGGGTTCGACTTCCTCGTTGCGTCGGGCGCCGGAGCAGTGAAGGTCGGGATGGGCGGTGGATCGATCTGCATCACGCAGGAGCAGAAGGGGACCGGTCGCGGGCTGGCGACAGCGGTGATGAAGGTCGCCGAGGCGCGGGAGCGGTACCGCGAGAGGACTGGGATCCACGTTCCGGTGATCGCTGATGGAGGCATCCTGCACGCGAAGGACGTCGTCGTGGCCCTCGCGCTCGGCGCGGACGCGGTGATGATGGGACGCTACTTCGCCCGGATGGACGAGTCCCCGACCGAGAAGATCCGGATCGGCGGCCGGGTGATGAAGCCGTACTGGGGTGAGGGATCGGCGCGCGCGCGGGCCTGGAGCCCGGCGCGCTACGACGGAGCCGGCTTTCTCGAGGGCGTCGAGGGATTCGTCGAATACGCCGGGAAGCTGAAGGACAACCTGCCCGAGCTAACCGGGAAGATCCGCGCCGCGATGGCCTCTTGCGGCTGCGCGTCGATCGCCGAGTTGCACGAGAAGGCCGAACTCGAGCTCGTCTCGGCGCTGTCGATTCGTGAGGGGAAGGTTCACGACGTGATTCAGTTCGGATGGGGCGAGGGGGATTCGCTGTCCAACTGGAGTACGTAGGAGGCGTGCGATGATGCGGCGTGAGATCTCACCGCTGAACGGACGGTACGCCGATCGACTGGCCGAGCTTCCGGCGTACTTCTCTGAGTTCGCGTTGATGCAGGCTCGGTGCGAGGTGGAGCTCGCCTGGTTGGAGGCGCTCGAGCGCGCCGGCCTTTGCCCGCGGCTGTCGGACGCGGAGCACGCGCGAATCGACGAGGCGAGACAGTCGTTCTCCGACGCCGACTTCGCTCGGATCGTCGAGATCGATCGGCGGATCGATCACGACGTAAAGGCGTGTGAGCTGTTTCTTCGGGAGAAGCTGGCGCTCGATCGGCCTCAGTGGATTCACTTCGGCCTCACCTCGGCCGACGTCAGCAATCTCGCGTATGGGATCCTGTTGGCGCGATTCCGCGACCAACAGCAGCTCCCGATGCTGCGCGCCCTGATCGAGTGCCTCGCCGACCGGGTCGAGGCGTGGAAGACGGTCGTCTTCCCCGCCCGAACCCACGGCCAGCCGGCGTCCCCGACGACGCTGGGCAAGGAGCTCGCGGTCTTCCTGGCGCGACTTCTTCGACAGGCGAGGACGTTGGAGAGCCACCGATTCCGAGGCAAGCTGACCGGGGCGACCGGGACCCACGCGGCGGCCGTCGCGGCGTTCCCCGATCGCGACTGGATGGGCCTCTCCGCCGAGTTCGTCGAATCGCTCGGCCTGGAGGCGAATCGGTGCACGACGCAGGTCGAGGATCACGACGCGCTCGCCGAGTACTTCGCGATCGTCTCTCGGACCAACAACATCGTCTGCGATCTCGATCGCGATCTGTGGGAGTACATCTCGAGGGGGGATCTGATCGAGCGACCCGTCGGACGGGAGGTCGGCTCGTCGACGATGCCCCACAAGGTGAACCCGATCCGATTCGAGAACAGCGAAGGGAACGTCGCGATCTCCAACGCCCTGCTTCACGCGCTCTGCGACAAGCTGACCGTCTCGCGGATGCAGCGCGATCTGTCGGACACGACGGTGGAACGGAACATCGGCGTCGCGCTGGCGCACAGCCATCTGGCGATCGGACAGACCTTGCGGGGATTGGAGCGAATCGACGTCGACGAAGACGTCCTCCGATCGGCGGTCGAGTCGACGCCCGAGGTTCTGTCCGAGGGGTACCAGACGATCCTCCGATCGGCGGGCGTAGACGATCCGTACGAGCTTCTCCGACGCCTCACGCGGGGAGAGCGCGTGACGCTCGACCGACTGCACCGGTTCGCGGAAGGCCTTTCCGTTTCGGACGACGTCAAGGCCCGCCTGCGCGATCTCCGTCCCGCGGAGTACGTGGGACAGGCGGAGTCCGTCTGTGACGGGGTCCTTGAGGACGCGCGGCGATGGCTTGGGCCGTAGTGGTGCGCTGACTCCCGGAGAAAGACCGATCGCCCGTCTTGTCCGACGTTCGGTTTGTCGGTACGCTGACCGCAAGACGGCACGATGCGAGGAGACGCATGTTCTGGAAGAAGCAAAAGGAGATCGAGGCCCTGGTCCTCGAGCATCTAGGACACGTCGACGCGACGCTGCAGGCGTTCACCCATTCGCTGGATGCGTACCTTCGGAACGGAGACGTCGACACGGCGGACAAGTTCGCGTTGGAGACGCACCGCGCCGAAGGGCGTGCCGATGATGCGCGCCGCCGGATCGAAACGCAGCTCCTATCCGGTTCGCTGCTTCCCACCTCGAGACGGGACATCCTCCAGCTGATCGAGCAGGTCGACCGGTTGGCGAACGCCGCCGAGGAGATCCTCGACTACCTTCTTCTTCAACGGGTTCAGGTGCCCGACGAGATCATGCCGGAGATCACCGAGATCGGGGAACAGTCGAACCGCACCTTCACGGAGGTGAAGGAGGCGGTGACCGGCCTGTTCCAGAACGTCGATGAAGCCCTCGTGCACACCAAGCGTATCGAGCATCTCGAGGGAGAGGTCGATCACCTCGAGCGCAAGGCGACGAAGCGGCTGTTCGGATTGGACATCGAGCTGGCACGGAAGCTGCAGGTGTCCGGGTTCATCCAGCGTCTGGTGCGGTTGTCCGACCGCGCTGAGGACCTCTCGGATTTGATCGAGCTCATCGTCGCTGCGCGGCACGTTTGAAGCGTACGAAGAACGGTGGCCGATCGCATGGATCGGCCACCGTTGAGGCTTCACGTTGCGCGAGGGCTACTCCTCCAGCTCCTCGAGCATGATTGGGTTCTCGTCGATTACCTCAAGCGAAGCGTCGCAGTGGGGGCAGTAGACCCGGTTGTAGAGGATGGCTTCGTCCTCATCCAGGTGAAATCCCTTCCCGCACGCAGGACAGGTTGCTCGTGGCATCGAACCTCCTCTTTCTCACGACCCCTGCGAAGGCGCAGTCCGTCGCCGTAGACGGAGCTACTTCTTCTTGGGAGCAGCCTTCTTCTTCGTTCCCTTCTTGGCCTTTGCGGGCACGGCGAGCACCTCCTCACACCCCTTCTGGCTGAAAGGACAGCGCAGCATAGCATCCGAGGGGCCCGGCGTGAATGCTCCAGATGCGCCCATTGGTTCGGTTTCTGTGCCGGAATTCTCGCGATCCCAAAGCGGTACGAATAGTTCATCCGGAGGCGAGCCAATGCGCCGATGAGGAGAGAGCCAATCGACCGTCCTGAGCTTGCATCGATCGGCCAGAAGTGGAGTGGGACCGGTGACCTCCTACGATGCGAGGAGCTCTCCACGGAGGACAGTGACCGC
>Ga0180433_10011353_pt1 | contig 10575 bp, 10 predicted proteins | sample SS_ome_8_FD_132980 | JGI IMG/M metagenome (GOLD analysis project Ga0180433, IMG submission 132980) | Hypersaline lake sediment archaeal communities from the Salton Sea, California, USA - SS_1_D_1 metaG | ecosystem: Environmental > Aquatic > Non-marine Saline and Alkaline > Hypersaline >...
AGGGGTAATGGGCGTCAATGCCAACGACCTGGGCAAGCAGACGGTGGTTACGGCGACCTCACCCTTGACCGTCTATCGTGCCTATCAGAGTCAATTCACAAAATGGGCTGGCCTGGCTTGCAACGACGACCGCAAGGTTTGCCGTATAGCCAACATTGAAACGCGCCTGGACGAAACCACAGGGCGTTTTGATGAAGATGTGCTGATTCGGGCGTTTGCTCACGGCAGGTTCAATCCATCGACAACCCGCATTTACGTCAACCCGTATCTTAAGGCCGACATCGACATTAGGGCCAAAGACAAAATCAGCGGTTGGACCGTAGAGCAGGTTTTCGGCAAATCCGTGCCTGCGTTCCAGGGCGTCCCGATCCGCGTCCTTGACACAACGATTATCCCGGCTACCGAGACGGCGATTACATAACCAATTTCTAGCTTTTGATTAGGAGCTTTTACCATGAGAGACTTATTTACTTTCGCAGCCGCGCAAGATTTGACTGGCGTGGACAGCACCGGAGTTGTCAGCGACAACATTTGGGACTTGGAAGCGGACGACGCCGGTAATGCCACAGAGACTGATTCTCAAGTAGTTGGCTGGTTGAATGTGCTTTTTAGGGCCAGCAACGCAGGGGCCACAGAGGGGCTGTGGGTAGAGTTGCGCACCTCAGATAATACCGACATTGATACGACTCACGAAAAACTCGGCGCTCTATTCCTAACCGATGCGCAATTAACGGCCGCCGCCGGGAAAACCTTCTCTATCGGCGTTTCTGTGGCTGGTCTGAAGAAGTACGTCGGTGTTTGGTTTAGGGCGGACACTACTTCTTTGGCCGCAACAGCAACTCCTGTGGACGCATGGCTAAGTATCGCCCCAGAGGGTCTGTCAGTTACTCAGAAGCAGCCAAGCTAATTAATCAGGGACGGGTTTTGGCCCGTCCCTCTCTTTTACTAGGAGACGTACTATGACTTGGAAAAAGTTACTATTTTGCGTCATTGCCGGGTTGGCTCTGGGATGGATTTGCGTCTCAGCCCATTCGGCGATGACACACTCTGTTGACAGCAGGCCCAACAACCTATGGTTCAGCGGCAGCTACACCAAAGACACAGGTTGGCTTTGGGCTAAAGAGGTGGAGACCATTCTGGAGGCGTGGACCATAGCCGCCGAAGAGGATGATATTATCACCTTCCCGACCAACGGGCTGACCATCGACAACAACACCGACAATGTACTGGAAATCAACGAAAACTCCGATGAGTTGAAGTTGACTTTCGGGTCCAATACCGTAGCAATGTCGAGCAGCGACGTTACCGCCTTCAATTTCGGGACTATCGTACCTGAGGCTGACCAGCTCCTTCTTGACCCCACCGCGACCGCCACGGCAACCGAAGGCACAGTCTATTACGACAGCGATGACGATACCTTAAAGTATCGTAACGCTTCGGCCTGGATTTCTTTGAGCGCAGGAACAGGTGACAACACCTTAGATAACGCCTACGACCAAGGTGGGGCTGGGGCTGGTAAGGCCGTTACTGTTGACTCTGGGGCTATAGCTCTTACAGCCACCAATGCGGCCAACAACACGGTCTTGTCTTTGGTTCAAGAAGATACGGCGGCAGCCTCTACGTTGGTGATTACTGGCAGCCAGGCGACAGCCAATGCTATCAGTATTGACATCGACGCTCAAACAACCGGGCGAGACATCGAAGGCACGGGTGCAAGTTTCTACGTCGAGGGCGACGGCTCAATCGTCGGGGTTGATTTGGATATTACGGGCGCTGGGGGCATCACCCTCCAGAACGACGAAACCATCCTCAACGACACCGACAATGAGATACAGTTCGGTGGAGCCACGGAAGACGTCAGCTTTGGCTTTGGCACATCCAACACCCTCACTATAACCTCCGACACCGAAGTTGACAAAATCAACTGGGGCAGCCTGGACGAATGGTCTGGCCTAAGCGATATGACCTTTACCGCTGGGGCCGCCGCGACCCTCACTTTGGCCGCCGACGGCGCTGCCGACGACTTGACCATTCAAGTTACCGGCACGCAAAACTCCAGTTTGATTTTAACTTCGGCCGGAACAGCGGCTGACGCCATCAGGATGAACGCATCCGACGGCGGTCTGGACCTAGACGCCGCCGACGGGATAGCCATTGATGTTGCCGGAGCCTCCGGCGAAGACATCGTGGTTACCAACTCCGGCGGCTCTATCAAGCTGGACGCGACCGAAGCGGCTGGCGATGCTTTGGTTTTTGACGCTTCTAACGCCGCTGGCGGGATAGACATTGACGCTGGAACCGGCGGGATTGCCGTGGACATCACCGGCGCAGCCGACTTCAGGGCCGATAGCTCTGCTGGGTCGATTGTCTTAGTGGGGGCAAAAGCCGCAGCCGACGCCATCACCATTGACGCAGAGAACGCCGCTGGCGGAATTGACATCGACTACGGCACAGGCGACATGGTTATTACCGGAACTGGGGCTTCTGCCGATTTTACCCTTGATGCAGATTTAATCAGCATTGACGGCACGGGCGCATCCAACATCCAGTTCACCAATGGCGCCGGTGAAGACGTAACAATCGGCACTCTTGGGGCGGCCGACCACAGCCTGATCGTAAGCGCGACGGGTACTGGCGACGATGCCTTACAGATAACCACATCTGCCGGAGGTATTGATATTACCAACGGCGGGGCCGCTGGTGGCACGGAAGACCTGGATATTACTTCTACTAGTGCTGCGTTAATGCTCACCTCTGGTGAAGACGTGGCCGCTTCTATGTCGCTGCAATCCGGCGGGGGTATGGATATTGATGCCGTCGATGACATCAACATTCTATTGACCGCCGGGTCTGCCGATGAAGACATCTTGATGGCGACTACCGGGGCAACGGATAATCACATTAAGATTACCTCAACCGGAACCGACGAGCCAGCCACCACCGAAACCGATGGAGCTATTCAGCTTTATGCGACTTCTGGCGGTATCGGTCTTTACTCTACCGCCGGGGCCGCAGACGCCGTTCGGATTGAGACCAATGGCGGAGCAAGCGACACGCTGGTTATCCAGTCGGTTCAGGGCACTTCGGTAACTGAGGACGCGGCCGCAATCCAGGTTTGGGCCCAGGCAGGCGGTATTCAAATACAGTCTGACGCCAACCTCGATGATGCTCTTGTTTTAAGGGCGGATGGCGGCACAACTTCGGAAATTACAATCCACAACGACCAGGGCAACACAGCCGACTCAATCGAGATTCTTTCCGATGACGGCGGTATTACCATCGACGCCGGGGCCGACGACCAGATTATTCTTGCGCCTGGCTCCACCGGAGTTGACCTCTCGACCGGGATGCTCACCAACTACATGAGGGAAGTTGTCGACGACACGGACAACGAAACCCTCAACGCCAACCAAAGCGGGGCCGTTTGTACAAACCAGGGCGACGCCAATACGCAGATTTACACCTTGCCTACGGCAGCCGCTGGGCTACAGTTCACTTTCGTTGATGTAGAAAGTGCGGCAGGCGCAGATTTGTGTATCCTGGCCGCCGCTGGCGACAAGATTAATCACGGAACCGCCGCCGAGTATTACAACTGTTATACCGACTCGGCTGGCCAGTCCGTGACTCTTGTGGCCGTAGATGCAACCGATTGGGAAATTGTCGCCGAAAAGGGAACCTGGGTCAACGACGGCAACACCTTGGACGATTAAATGGCCTATTCGTTTTTGGGCTGGGGAGGGGTTTGTGCTTCCTTTACCCTCCCCGGCCCACTAGTAAGGAGTATTTGTTATGAACAAACGCAAGTTGATTACTCTCATTCTGGCCCTGGCCGGGCTGGCTTGGCTGGTGGTCTTTTCACTGAGCGACCCAGCAGTCTTGGCCCAGGAATCTACCAAGCTAAACGCGCTGGACAGGCTCTCGGAAAACTTTGACAACGTTAGTTATGTCGATGACGCAGACTGGACCGGCAACACATCCAGCCACATGCTTATTGGTGGGGTTTATGGAACCAACACCATAACCAGCGGGGACACCGGCCCGATAAAACTCGCCGCCGACGGCGCGGTGCAGGTGGATGTTGAATCTATTGCGGCTATTACCGGAGCGGTTACGGCCAACGCCGGGACCAACCTGAACACCTCGGCTCTGGCTCTGGACGCGTCTGTTGACGGGCTTGAAGGTGGCCTTGGGGCTGCCGCCGATGCCGTTGCCACCCAAGGCGGCGAAGGCAGCGTATCGGCTAAGCTGCGGTTGGTAACAAGCCAGTTGAACACTATAGACGCCGACACCGGAGCCATAAAAACCGCCGTTGAAGTTATCGACAACAATGTGCTTGCCAGCAAGACACTGCTGCGGGCGAGATTCAATGCCAGCGTCGCAAATGGTGCTTATTTGGAAATCGCTCCTGACCCAGGCGCCGACACAAGTATCAATATTGTGGAGTTATCGCTGACCCAGACCGTGCAGGGTTTAACTTCAATATGGACAGAAACTGGCGGTACTCAGGTACAGGAAGCAGCGGAGTGGTACTTCCCCGCTTACGGCGGCATAGTCTTGCAAATGTCCCAGCAACCACACATTGTTGCCAGCCAGGCAAACGAAAACATCGGCCTGAAAAATGAAACTGGCTCAACCTGTCTGTATTCCGGCCATGTTGTCTATTATTTGGAGTAATACCATGAAGCGCATAGCATTTATTCTCTTGCTGGCGATTCCCGCCTTGCTTTGGGCCTATGCCCCGCCGACCGCCTATGTCGAAAAGGGCGACCGGGTATTTACCAACGTGGGCCAAGAAGTAGAACTCCAGGCCCGTATCGTTGACGAAAAGCCGAATCCCCTGTTTGTCCCCTACCGCAACGCCAATAGCCGAGTCTGGACCAAGAACGGCGACGACTGGGAAGTCGTCTGGCGGCGCAAGGGTGTTCCAGCAAGCGAACAGGTCTTAGCTACAGGCGTATCAAGCTGCAAAGCCTTGGAGCGTCAGCCGGTCTATGTCCGCGTGCGGATCGAGGAACCGACCGCCAATCTGCCTACCAACCCGAAAGATGAGGTAATTGAGCCATAAAAAAGATAATCACCATTCTTCTGCTGCTTTGCCCGGCCGCATACGGAGCAAATCTCTATGCACCCCGTGCCGCTTTCAACTGGTCTGATAACTGGTGTGATAACGAGGACGGGGTGCAAGACGCCGGAACCTATCCCGGTGAATTAGCAAACGCCGATGTCGCTTATTTCGACCAGGATAGCGGGAACTGCACACTTGACCTTAGCCCTGCAAATCCGCTGGGCGGGATTTATTGCAATTACGGCTACGGTTATCTTGGAGATTTTGACTTCGGCTCCTATACCCTCGACGTGGACGGGGTTTGTATTGTCGGCTCCCGCGGCGGCAGCCTTACGGCAAGCGCGGGGGCTGAAATAGAGTGTTCGGGGCTTTTTATCAAATTCTGGGCTTTGGCTGGTGGCGGCTCCGATTTCCCCTCGAATCTGACGGTTACGCTCAACGGGACCGGCCTGGTATATTGCTACGGCAATACCGGGGCTGACTTGGTGATAGACGCCGCAGGCACGCATACCGCAGATGACTCGGCATACTGGGACAGCTTCCTGCTCAGTAACGTAGGTTCTACTTATGTCGACGGCGGCTATACCCATACTATCGCAGGCAGCATTGTGGCCTCTAATGGAGCCTTGACCTCTACAGGCAAGTGGATAATGACCGGCGACGGCAATCTGGCAGCCAATAGTGTTTCTCTGCCGGTGCGACTATTTCACGAGCTGGAAATAGCTGCCGGAGTCTCGGCCAACCTGTCTTTAGGAACCTATTTCAAAAAGGCCACGGTCAACGCTACGGCCTCCTTGACAATGGACCCGGCAGCCTCTTTCTACTGCTATCTGCCGACGGCCAATAATTTCCTGGATATGGCCGGGACTATCGACCAGACCGCCGGGACCGGGGTGCTTACTATCGTCTATCTGGATACCGGCGGGGCCTCGAACACTGGCAAAATCGCCGGAGATGTGTTCAGGCTTATAGCCGACAACGATGACGCCCTGACCGAAACGGGAACTATCAGCGCCAATACGACCCAGATTTACGGGGTATCCGACAATAACGCAGCTAAGCTGGTTATCGAGGCCAGCGGCTCGGCCCTCGGCGAGGTCAGCCTGGGCACGGCCAGCGGGACAGACCGTCACGGCCTGCTGGATTTGGGCAGCGGGGCTTATACGGTATCCATGACCAGCCTGGCCAACGCGGTTACTACAACCGACCCGCCGACCAACGAGCTTGACTTCGGCGACGCTTTCATAACTCTTAGCGGAACAATGAATGGGCAGTACATAACTTGTTCAGGTAATGCGGTCAGTACGGTCGGGGCTACGGTCGAAGGCGGGACGATCCAGAATGTAGATGTGTCCGGCTACGCCCATATCGACGCGCGGGGCATATACGGCAGCCAGCCGGTTGACGGCGGGGGTAACGACAATGTTCGCTTCGCCAGGGGGCTTGTTGGAGGCGGCGTGTTATGAAAATACGAATATCGATCTTAACTCTTCTGCTCTTTTATTCGATTACCCTTGGAGCGACTTCCTACGTTTGGAATGGCAGCACAGACACAGACTTTGGAACAAACACCAACTGGACCCCCAATGGAGTTCCGGGCGCGGCTGCGGGCGATGATATTACCTTCAACGCCACTTCCAATAATTGTGTCTTAGACGCGAACCCGGCCAACGCTTTAGACGGCGTTACTTTCACTTCGGGATATACCGGGGATTTCGATTTTGCCGGATGCACCCTTGATGTCGATGGCGGGGATGTGGACATACAGAGCGGCGGGGCTATAAACGACACCGGCGCAGGCTGTGAGATTCAGTGTGAAGGTAATTTTACCACAACGGTTAAGTTGCCAGCTACCATGACGGTTACGCTCAATGGCAACCCCGGCGGCAATTTATCGGCAAATGTTTCCGACAACGATGCCGCCTTGGTTATTAATCAAGCCGGAACGACTACGCCTACCACGACCCAGTATTGGGGCAAATATACTTGGACCGCCGGAACCTGTAACTGGGCCACAAACTCCGTTATTTCCCACCTGACCGCAGACGCGACTATGAGCTGGGGGCCTTCTACTTGGCAAAGCAGATTTTACGACCTTTGCATAGATAGCGGGATTACTCTTACCATCAGCGCCAGCGCTGCGATTGATACAGATAAAATATCAAGCGCTGACGATACGGCAATTATAGCCCAGGACAACTCAGCTTCTTTCCTGTCTTTTACAACCACTGCCCGTGATAATTTCTGGGCCTTTTTGGGAAGGTGCGACGCTTATGTTTGGTTTTATGAATCGGGGGCCAATAGTACCGGCGGGGCAATAAATCTTAACGACAATGATTTCATAATCAGAGGTACGGGCGGCAATACCTTGACCTTTGACGATGATGTTGATTTAGGGGCCGGAGATTTGAAAATGGGCGTGGGGGCCAACGACGCAACTGTCGTTTTTGCATCCGGCAAGAATCTTGCCTGCGATGATGTCGACATGGACGATGGCTTGAACAAGGCCATGACCTTGGATTTGGCAGACGGCACGCATACTGTCGCCACTATCTCGTCAACTACCGCCGGAGCCGGGGCCGCTCTCGATTTCGGGACTTCGGCCATAACTCTCAGCGGAACCTTGAATGGCACAAACATCACCTGTACCGCCGGAACCACGCCGATTATCAGTGGCAGCGGGGCAAGCGCGACTATATCGAATGTCAATCTGGGCAGCAGCAATTACCTGGACGCCAGGGCAATCTACGGAGACTCCATAGCGGACGGCGGAAATAATACCAACGTGCGTTTTGCCAGAGGTTTGATTGGCGGCGGAGTTTTTTAGCGGGAAGGATAAACTATGGCGCTTTCTGAAACGAAGATATGCAACCTGGCCCTCAGCCTCAGCGGGAACAGCCGGATAAGCAGCATAAACGACGACGGCGAAAAGCCGGAAACCTGCAAAGAGCTTTACGAACTTACCCGTGACGAGGTGCTGGCCGACAGCGGCGTCAACTGGCGATGCGCCGTTGTGCGCACAGAACTAACCGCCTTCGCCACTGACCCCGACTTCGGATGGGAGTACCAATATCAACTTCCTGCCGATGTCTTACGCGTAATCTCAATGGTTACAGATGAGGGCGATCAAAAAATCCTGCCCTGGATAAGAGAAGGCGACCGGATTCTAACCGACCAAGACGCTTGCTATATCCTTTATATCAAGAGACTTACAGACGTTACCAAATTCCCCCCGCTCCTGGCTGAAGCGATTTATACCAAACTCGCGTCTAAATTAGCTGTTCGCTTGAGTACAAATCCGCAAATGTCTGAGTTTCTACTCAGGCAATATCTCGAAGTTGTCCTGCCAAAAGCAAAGATGGCCAACGCCGAAGAAGGTTATATCGACAACGAGGACGGCGAACATACTTGGTCCAGGGCCGGACGGAGCTATACCAGCGCTGATTATCCGTTGTGGATAACAGATTAAAGCAATAGATGATAACCGAAATTGTTATATCACGATCAAGCGACACCAGCGTGGGCGAATTGCACAACGATTCGCTTTTTACGCTTTATGACAATGGGGACGACACCAAAAGGGCGCTCTTCCAGGTTTCTGGCCTGACTACCGGCAACACTCTGACCTATAATCTGCCAGGCGCAACCACCGACCAAGGCTTGCTCGGCCTGCCTTCCACGGTAAGCGGGGCGAATCTCGCCCTTACTGACCCCGACGCGGACAGGATTTTGTTCTGGGACGACAGCTTGACGAAACCTGCATGGCTTACCGTGGGAACCGGGCTTGCCATTACAGATACAACTCTGGCAGTTTCCGCTTCCGGCATCGACCACGGGGGATTGAGCGGGCTGGACCCGGATGACGACCACACCCAATATCTACTCGCTGACGGCACGCGTGACCTGACTGGCGATTGGACTATTTCCACAAACAATATCAGGATGACCAGTGGTTTGGTTTTCACTGAGGGCCTTCGGCTAAACTCAAGCGGCTATATTAATACCACTGGTGGCACTACCGAAATTCGGGACCAGCTAACAGTCGTGGGAGGCGTCACGGCTACCGGCGTCGCTCTCGGTACTAGCGTCCTGGTGGCAAACATGACGGGCTCGACCGGCAGGGTCGGAATAGGTACGACAGCACCGGACACGGAACTGGAAATACTGCACGCGGGGGACCAGCTAAAGCTAAGTTACGATGCTTCTAACTACGTCAGTTTCTCTGTCCAAAGTGATGGCGATATAGTCGTTAACAGCAACAAGACAGACTACGAAGCAGATTTCGGTGATGCCAATTTCAAGATGGCTGGAACAAACGCCGCCTGCCTGAATGACGAGGTGGTTTGCCTGAACGACGAGGTTGTTTTTGTGTGAGGATTATAAATGGCCGCCCTAATTGACAACGCTATCACCCTATTAAGTGCCACCACGGTATCTCTGGCCGCCGATGCCGACACCGTTCTTTATACTGTTCCTGTGGGCAAGCGGTGTATTCTCTCACACGCCATACTCGTTGCCGGGGCCGATGCCGGGACCAGCGATATTAGCATAGGACAAGATGGTATAGAGACAGACTTCGTTGGAGTAACCAACTTGGACAACCTGGACGCCCAATACCAGGCCATGCTGCTCGCCCCCGTCCCCTCGGCTACACCGGCAACGCTGAAGTCCTATCAAGCCACAACGGAAATTGAGGCAAGGGTAGCCAACAACGCAGGCGGGGCGACAAACACACTGTATCTCTACGGGATGCTTTACTAAAGGAGTAAATACATGATTATTCAAGCGGACGAAGAAGGCAAAAAACTAATAAACCAACTGTGCAACATGGCCGCAAAACAGGCTACCCAGGAAATAGGCAACGTGCTTGCCAGCGTCAAGTTGTTGCCAAAAGAGGACCAACCTGAAGATGCCCCAGACGAAACAGCTTCAGAATAATTTTACAGCGGGCGAATTGTCGCCCCTGATGGACGCACGGATAGACGTCGGCAAGTTCCGTTCCGGCTGCCGTACGCTCCAGAACTTTATCGTCTATCCCCAGGGCGGGGCCTTCAGGCGGCCAGGCATGCAGTATATCGCCGAAGTGCCCAACAGCGACAACGCCACCCGGCTTATCCCCTTCCAGTATTCCGATACAGACGCCTATGTTCTGGAATTCAGCGACCACATGATTAGGTTCTACCGCACCACTTCCGACGGTTCGGGCCTGATTCTTGACGACGACGACACAACGATTACTTTCATAAACAGCCCTTACGCCTCAAGTGAGCTGGCCGCCCTTCAATACAAGCAAACCGGCGACGTGATGTATATCACGCACCCCAGCTATAAACCCCGCCGCCTTATTCGCACAGACCACAATAGCTGGACCATATCGGCCCCGACCTTTGAGCGGGGTCCGTTCCTGCCGGAAAATGACACCAGCACAACCCTCAAAGCAAGCGCTACAACCGGCTCGGTTACACTTACCGCCTCGGCTGCCAGCGGGTCAAATGATTTTGTGGGGTTTG
>Ga0180433_10011354_pt1 | contig 10575 bp, 8 predicted proteins | sample SS_ome_8_FD_132980 | JGI IMG/M metagenome (GOLD analysis project Ga0180433, IMG submission 132980) | Hypersaline lake sediment archaeal communities from the Salton Sea, California, USA - SS_1_D_1 metaG | ecosystem: Environmental > Aquatic > Non-marine Saline and Alkaline > Hypersaline > Sediment...
AAGATATTTTCATTTAAGAGAAATTAGTCCAAGTGGGTGGATTAAAGTAATTCATGACGGTAGAACAAAAGTAAAAAAAGAAATGAAATTATCAAATTGTAAATATGAGTATCGTGTAAATCATAAAGATATTTATCCTGAAAATGATAATGAAACACGTGTGCCTTATAAAATTTGTAGTTTTGATATTGAAGCAAGTAGCAGTCATGGTGATTTTCCAATCCCTATTAAAAGTTATAAAAAATTAGCAACAAATATTGTAGATGTATGGAAAGAATTTAATTTAAAAGATAATTATGATGAATGTAAAAAATATTTGGATAAAATTATTAAAATTGCATTTTCATATTTAAAAAATGATATATATGGTTTAGAAATAGTTTATCCAAAGAAAATGCCAACTATCGAAGAACTTGAAACTAGAATAAAGAAGTTTTTAACACAACCAGTTAGAAATCAAATAATTTTAGATAATGAATTATTAGATATAGAAGAAACTTATTTGCAATTTGCTAAACAAAAAAATAGTGATACAGATATTAGTGATGAAAATGATGATAATGGAAATAATGAAAATAATGATAATGATAATGATGAACAAAATTATTTTAAAAATTATAAAAAAAAGATAGATAGAATAAAAGATAAAAAAGCAACTATTATTGATATTTTAAATAATAATTCAATAGAAAGAGAAGTATTAATTAATGAATTAAATATCTGCTTAAATAGTAATTTTCCAAAATTAGAAGGTGATAAAGTTACATTTATAGGTTCAACATTTTTGAAATATGGAGAAAATGAACCATATAGAAATAATATTATTGTTTTAGATAGTTGTTCTAAAATGGATAATGTTGATAATCAAGACATAATCAGTGTTTCATCAGAAAAAGATGTATTACTCGAATGGACAAAATTGATTAATGAAGAAGATCCAGATATTATTATTGGATATAATATATTTGGTTTTGATTATGATTTTATGTATAGAAGGGCAAATGAAAATAATATTAACGAAGAATTTTTAAAATTATCTAGGAATAAAAATGAAATATGTGGTAAATATAATTCATCAAAAGGTAATTATGAAATTAAAGAAACTAGTATAAATATTGCTTCTGGAAGACATGACTTAAGATATATTGAAATGAATGGTAGAGTGCAGGTAGATATGTATAATTATTTAAGACGTGAATATAATTTAGTATCTTATAAATTAGATCATGTTTCAGGATATTTTATTGGAGATGGTGTTAAAAAAATAGAATTTATTGATAATGAATCAAAAACAAAAATTTATTCAAAAAATTTAATGGGATTAAAAACAGGTCATTTTATTAATTTTGAAGTAACAAGTCATAGCACAGATAACTATAAAGATGGTATGAAGTTTGAAGTAGTCGATATTAATTATACTGATAAAACATTTGTAATTAATGGTAAAGAAGAACCAGATATGAGCAAATCAGTGAAATGGTGTTTGGCAAAAGATGATGTATCACCACAAGATATTTTTAGATTAACAAATCAAGGTCCTAATGAAAGATCAATTGTAGCTAAATATTGTATTCAAGATTGCAACTTAGTTCAAAATTTATTTAAAAAGATTGATGTATTAACTGGATTTATTGAGATGGCAAATATTTGCAGTGTTCCAATTTCATTTTTAGTAATGAGAGGTCAAGGAATTAAATTAACAAGTTATATTGCAAAAAAATGTAGGATTATGAATACACTAATGCCAACTATTGAGAAAAAAACAAATGATGGTGGTTATGAAGGTGCAATTGTTTTAGATCCAAAAACTAATTTATATTTAGATACACCAGTAGCTTGTGTTGATTTTGCGTCTCTTTATCCTTCATCAATGTTAAGTGAAAATTTGTCACATGATAGTAAAGTTTGGACAAAAGAGTATAATTTAAATAATCAATTAATTAATGAAACTGGTGAAAAAAATAAAAATGGTGAATTTATATATGATAATTTAGATGGTTATGAATATATTGATGTAACATATGATACATTTAAATATGTTAGAAAAACAGAAAAATCAGCAGCTATTAAAGTTAAAGATGGTTATAAAATTTGTAGATTTGCACAATTTCCAGATAATAAAAAAGCAATTATGCCATCTATATTAGCAGAATTATTAGCAGCAAGAAAATCTACACGTAAATTAATACCCCAAACTGATGATGAATTTATGAAAAATGTTTTAGATAAAAGACAACTAGGATATAAAGTAACAGCGAATTCTTTATATGGTCAATGTGGTGCTAGAACTTCTACATTTTATGATAAAGATGTTGCTGCTTCAACAACAGCTACTGGTAGAAAATTATTAACTTATGCAAAGCGTATAATTGAAGAAGTTTATGGTGATAAAATTTGTGATACAGAAAAATATGGTAAAGTGCATTCACACGCAGAATATATATATGGAGATACAGATTCTGTTTTTATGAGTTTTAATCTTACTGATTTAAATGGAAATAAAATTGTAGGTCAAAAAGCATTAGAAATAACTATTGAATTAGCCATTGAAGCAGGACAATTAGCTACTAATTATTTAAAAAGACCACACGATTTAGAATATGAAAAAACATTTATGCCATTTTGCTTATTATCAAAGAAACGATATGTAGGTATGTTATATGAAACGGACCCAAATAAATGTTATAGAAAAAGTATGGGAATTGTTTTAAAAAGAAGAGATAATGCACCTATAGTTAAAGATATTTATGGTGGTATTATTGATATTTTAATGAAAGATAAAGATATACATAAAGCAGTTGAATTTTGTAGAAATTGTTTAAAAAATATTAAAGATGAAAAATATCCATTAGATAAATTAATTATTACTAAATCATTAAGTGCTGATTATAAAAATCCAGAAAGGATTGCACATAAAGTATTAGCAGATAGAATTGGTAAGCGTGATCCTGGCAATAAACCAAATAATGGTGATAGAATTCCGTTTGTTTATATTGAAAATGATAATAAAAAAGCGTTACAAGGAGATAAAATAGAACTTCCAAGTTTTATAATTCAGAATAATATTAAGCCAAATTATAACTTTTATATTACTAATCAAATTTTAAAACCAGTTAGTCAAGTCTTTGCTTTAGTTTTAGAACAATTACCTGAATTTGCAAGTAGAAAAGAAAATTATTTATTAAAACTAGAAGCAGGTAAAGAAAGCATATTAAAAAGAAATGGATATGTAGATAATGAAAAATGGGAAAAAAAGATACAAGATGTAAGAAATAGAGAAATAAAAGAAATTATATTTGATGAATACCTTGATATTAGAATTAAATCATCAGCAAATGTAAGTGAAAATCAAAATAAAAAGGCTACCAGTAAAAAAGAAGCCGTTAAAAAAGCAATTATTAAAGCTCCAAGAACACCGAAAAATAAAAAAATAAATATTATAACAAAACCAAAAATAAATGTAGAATTGACATTATCATTATTATCAAAGTAAAAATTATTATTATTATTATTATTATTATTATTATTATTATTATTATTATTATTATTATAATATAGTATTTATATGGAGTGTTTAGAAACTGGAGATTTATTATTATTTCAAGGAACAAAATCTATTCTTGATAAAGTAATTGAATTTTTTACTGGATCGAAATTCTCACATGTCGGTATTGTATTAAAAGACCCTGATTTTTTACCTATACCATTAAAAGGATATTATTTGTGGGAAAGCTGTGATGAGCGTTTTGGTGATAGTGAAACAAAAAAATTTAAATTTGGCGTAGAAATAGCAGATTTAAAAAAGGTTTTAAATGAATCAATTAATAATCAAAATATATATTATAGAAAAGTAAAGTTTAATATTGACCCAAAGGAGTTAAATGTTAAATTACAAAATATTTATAATGATACGCAAAATAAACCATATGATATAGTGCCACAAGATTGGATTGATGCATATTTACAAAAAGATAAAAATCCACAAAAGACAGATAGATTTTTTTGTAGTGCATTAGTCGGTTATATATTTACTAAATTAGGTTGTTTAAATGATAATACAGATTGGAGTATAATGCGACCATGTGATTTTGATGTAAAAAGTAAATATAAATTTACTAATGCTGAGATTGGTGAATTAAAACGTTTGCAATAAATTAAAAATTATTAATATTTAATTTATTATTATCTAGATGAATTAGAAATATCATTATTGTGTGTATTTCTAGTTATAATGCGAAAATATGTAGTGTTTGAATTATCGTCTGTTGAACGTGTTGCACCGTCTCTATTATTTAAAATATTATATCTACATAATGGACATCTTGCACTTCTAGTAAACCATTCTAATAATTCACTTTTATAAAATATATGTCCACAATGATTAATTTTTAATACAATATCATCTGGTTGAAAAGAAACATGTCTTATTGCACAGGTTGTATTTAATGGATTTTCTAAATATTGATATAATGTTTCAGTTGTAGAATTATTGATTTGATTTAATGTAGGTATATTAATAGGTGGAGGACTATTTGGTATAATTATATTATCAATAATATCATTTATACTTGGTAAAATTGTATTAAAATCCGTTCTTTGTAATGTTAATGGTTCTAAATTATATATTTGTCGGCTTATTATATTATTATTATTTTGCCTAAATGTATTTGTTCGTGGAGTTAATATAGAATTTAATAAATTTTGAGTAGTATTATTTATAAAATCATTAGTTAAATCGTTATTATTATCACGATAGTCATTTATAATATTATTAGTATCATTTATATTAATAGTATCATCTATATTAATATTAGCATCATTATCATTATTTTCACGATTAGTATTATTAGGTATAATATTTGGAGATACATTATTATTTCTATTTAGGTTTCTGTTATGGTTATTATATTGTTGTCTAAATATTGAATTTATTTGTTGATTATTAAATATTGACTGTTGTATTAAATCATTAATATTATTGTTTATATTGTTTAATATATTATTATTTTGTGTTATAATTAATGTGTTATTTTCAATAATTCTGTCTGTTGTTGCTATTAATGCGTCTATTAATCCTAAATGACGATTTTGAGTTCTATAAAAAGCCTGTTCAAAATTCATTAATATAAATATAATATAAAAGTAAAATTTATTATATTATATAATATAATTTAAAAATGACAGAAAATCAAGGAATTGCAGGATTAGTTAATTTGGGTAATACGTGTTTTATGAATTCGTGCTTACAATTATTATTTAATTGTGATATATTAAATGAAACTTTAAATAATAAAATTAAAGAAAATGCCAATTCAAATGTTTTATTAAATGAATATGTTGAATTATTTAATTTGGTTAATGATATGAAAAAACAAGTTATTATCTCGCCAAAAAAATTTTTACATTCATTGCAATGTGAATCAAAAAAACAAAATAATTTATTATTTTCAGGATATACTCAAAATGATATCGAAGAATTTTTTATATTTTTAGTTACAAATTTTCATGAAGGATTAAAACGAGAAGTTGATATTACAATTAAAGGAAAACCTCAACATAAACAAGATATATTAGCCATAAAGTGTTTTAATATGATAAAAAAAATGTATAGCAAAGAATATAGTGAAATTATTGATATATTTTTTGGTATTCATGTTACACAATTAGTTGATATGAGTAATAATATAATACGACAAATTCCAGAGGTTTATCAAAGTTTAAGTATTCCAATACCTTCTAAACAAAATGTGCATTTAATAGATTGTATAAATGAATATTTAGCACCATATTTGTTAAATGGAGATAATCAATATTATTATGAAGAAAAAAAAGTAAAAATTGATGTAAATAAACAAATGGTAATTTGGAGTCTGCCTAAAATTTTAGTTATAACACTTAAAAGATTTAATAATAATTTAAAAAAAAATCAAACTTTAGTAAATTATAATGTTAATGAAGATTTAAATTTAACTCAATATGTAAAGGGTTATCAATCCAATAGTTATATATATGAATTAATTGGAACTGGTAATCATACTGGTAGTGTATTTGGAGGTCATTATTATTCGCATATAAAAAAAAATAGTAAATGGTATTTATTTAATGATACTAATGTTTCAGAAGTTGAAAAATTAAATTCTATTATATCGAATTATACATATTTATTATTCTTTAGAAAAAAAACTTAATACATTATATAGATGTCTGAACAAATTAATATAAAAGTTAAAACTAAATTAGAACCAGATATGAATTCACATATATATAAACCATATAAACAAAGTGATTCTAATAACAATAATAGTAAGTATGTTCAACATAGTAATTTAAATCAAACAAGTATGAATAATTATGATAAGATTAATAAAGATATGTTAAACTACAATTATAATGATGGAACACAAGTTGAATTAAATGCATTATCTGGATTACCCAATCAATATAATTATATTAATAGCTTTGCTTCTAATCCAATAATTTTACTTATTGTAACTATTATAATAGTTTTTTATTATGCTTTATTTTCAACTTTAGGTGTAAATAATACACAATATAGTTCAAGTGGTAATAAATTTTTTGAGGTAATTATATGGAGTTTTTTTATAATTTTAATTGCAATTAATGGTTTTCAATACTTTTTTGGTATTAATATAATTGCAAGTGTAAGTAATGTTTTTACAAGTCAGCCAGAAGTTGATTTAAAGATTGAAATGCCATCACAAGAAAGTGAAATTCCAGAAATTACAGAAGAAAAACAAGTATTTCATGTATCAAATAATTTATATACATATGATGATGCTAGAGCAATTTGTAGTGCTTATGGTGCTGAACTTGCTGATTATAATCAAATAAAAGAAGCATATGAAGCTGGAGGTGAATGGTGTGGTTTTGGCTGGTCAAAAGATCAAATGGCATTTTATCCTACACAAGAAGAAACATATAAAAAATTACAAAAGATAAAAGGTCATGAACACGATTGTGGACGTCCAGGTATTAATGGAGGATATATTGCAAATCCAAATGTAAAGTTTGGTGTAAATTGTTATGGATACAAACCAAAAATTAATCAAGAAGAAGCTACATTAATGGAAACTACGCCTTTTTATCCAAAAAGCAAAGAAGATATTGAATACGAAAATAAAGTCAAATATTGGAAAACACAAATACCCTCAATTTTAATATCACCTTTTAATAAAGATAATTGGAGCAAAGTTTAATAATAATTTAATTCTTAATATATTTAGAAATAAATTATTAGTATATAATTAATTATAAAGATGAATGAAGAATTTCAAAATAACATTAAAAATTGGGTAAAAATTGATAATGAATTAAAAGAATATAATGAAAAAATTAAAAATTTAAGGGAACAAAAAAACTCTTTATTAACAGATATTAATATATATATTGATAATAATAATTTAAATAATGCGACTGTTTCAATCAGTGATGGTAAATTAAAGTTTATAAATTCTAAGGTAACTAATCCTTTAACCTTAAAGTATATAAGCTCTTGTTTAGAAAATTTTATAAAAGATGAATCACAAGTTAAAATGATCATGGAATATATTAAGACAAATCGTGATTGTAAAGAAGTTCCTGAAATAAAGCGGTATTATAATAATTAATTTATATAAATTTATATATAATGAATATTAATAATGATGAATTAATTCAATTTGAAAATAAAATTCGTGAATTAAATCCAAATATTAAGAAATATATTGAGCAAATAAACAATAATAATAATGATATTGAGAATATTAAAAAAAAAGAATTTAAAAAAGTAAGTGAATTAATGAGAGAATTAACAATTCCAATTGGTTTTTATGTTGAAAAGACTAATAATAATCATATGGATTTTATAAATACTGAGTATAAAGATAATAATGTAATAGATGATAATTTATTTGATAAATTATATTCACTCGCTGAATATAAAAATGATGATGCAGAAGTTATAATATCAAAAAAAAATAAATTAACAAAAAAAAATAAAAAATCTACACATCGTAGGACAAAAAAAAAATAATTAATTTTATAAGATATTTAGTTAGTGTTTTAGAAGTATTCTTAAATATATTTTTATAGTATTGATAAAAAATTGAAATAATTTCTTATAATAATTATGATTATAATTGTAATTACTATATTAATAATTCAAAATGGATTTACAAAGTGAAGCAATAATTATACATCCATCGTTATTTGATATTGATAAAAATAAAATAAATAAAATAATTAAAATACAAAAATGTTTTAGAGGATGTATGGTAAGATTAAAACATTTACCTTTAATTATGTATAAAATTCAACAATATTTAAAGTTACAAGCGTTTCAATTTTCAAGACAAAATGATGATGGTAGAATAAATAGTTGTATTGATGAAGAGGGAATAATTAAATTACTTATTGAAAAATTTGGTGAAAAAATTAAAAAACCAAAAATTAGAATGTGGTATGATATTTTAGCATTTGATTATACATATGGATGGCTACCAATTAATATAAAAACAACTACTACAATAACAAGTGATAATACAGGTAACTTAGCAATGTGTGTATATGCTTACACGAACGAATTATTAGACATTCATAATGATAAATCTTATGAAAATGGTAAGATGAGTAATATACTTTTCAATAAATTAAAAGATAAAAAATATAACACTAATAGCAAAAAAGATTATTATTTTATAGTGTTAAATAAAACAGACGCAAGTGATGTAATTGTTAATAGTGTAAAAGGATTATCAATATTAACACCAAATATAAATAATTTACCATTTCAAGTAAATTGGAGCAAAAATAAAGAATTTAAATATGAAAACATACATAAAAAAATAAAACTATTTATTGATTGCTTACATAAACCTAAACCAAGTTGGAAAGAAACATTTATGTCAAATATAAGAACTTTAAATTGATAGATATTGATTCGGAATAAATGAATTTGAAAGAGAACGATGACTTATTTTAAATCTTCCAGAAAACATAAAATTATCTTTGAATGTATTACTATTTATGTATGATATAATATTATCTAAATTACACTTTTTTCTTGGTTTAAGCATTATTAATCCACCACCAAAATATTTAACTTTACCTAAAAATGATACATTTGTTTTTCGTGTTAAATTATAAATATAAATACAGTCTTTACCAAGGTTAGTCTTTATAGTGGTAATATTTCTTGGTGCTCCCCATTCAAACCAATTGTTTTCATTAAACTTACGAATCCTTCTTTTCATAAGTTCTTTTTTATGTTGTAATAGATATTTATTAATTTCTTCATTTTCACAAGGGTAGTTTTCAATATAAATATATTTATCAATTTTATCTTCACCATTTAATACTTCTATATTACCGTGTTCTTCATTTTTATAAACTTCTTCTTTGCCACTAACAAGACCAACATAAATGTCAAAATAGTCTTTAAACATTACACTATTATTATTTTTTTCTTTTCCAAAAGTAATTAATCCATTACTGTTTGTAATATAGAGTAGTTTGTCATTATATAGTACTTTTTTATCAATTAAATTATTTTTGCAATATCTAAACACGATAATATCAATAGATGCATTGTCAAACATTTTTTCATCATGAGGATGAAATATATGAGTAAATGTTCCGTTTGTCATCATAATATTCAATAATTTACAAGCACTTGTTAATTTAAGAAAATCAGACGGAACAATAAATATTAATTCACCATTATTATCAAGTAAATTATAACATTTTTCGGTAAAATCAATATACAAGTTACCTTTTTTAGTTCTAACAAAAGGCGGATTTCCTATTATTGTTTTGTATGTTTTTGTAATAGTTTGTTTCATAAAATCAACATAAACAACATCATCTTTTTGTATTTTATCTAATAATTTAATTTTTGAGTCAATTTCATACATATCAAATGTTATACTTGGTATTTTATTTGTAATAAATGTAATCAAATCGCCTTGACCTATACATGGTTCTAAAATATTAGACGGATTATTTAAAATAAATTCAAATACTTTTTCTTTGAGTTTATTATGCGTTGTAAAATATTGTCCTAGATTTTGTTTTGTTTTCATATATGGATTTTTAATGTTTATAGTATCTTCTATATCTTGTGTAATAAATAAATCAATTTTTCCTTTTATATTATTAATTTCATTCAATTTTTCATTAACCACTATACTTATTATTTCTTTAAGTTTTGTTTCATTAATGCAAGGTAGTTTTTTGTTAAGATGTTTATTATAATGTCCTTTTTGATTAAATTGTTTACCACATTTTTCACAACTATAAAAAACCATTTTTAGTTATTATACTTAGTATACGACATATTTATTTATATTAATTTATTTTTAATAATTAAAAATAAATCTGTGTTTTACACCTTTTTACATTTCGAACGCCGATTTTTATATAGTCTTATTCTTGTAAGTTTCAAAGTAATATTATTATCATTAACCACTCTAAAAATCTGCGTTGTAGATAAATTAGCATCTTTGTATTTGTCTTTAAGTTTTGGTTTAACTCGTGTAATGTGATTGTTTTATTTTTATTTATTTCATCAATTAATAA
>Ga0180433_10011357_pt1 | contig 10573 bp, 8 predicted proteins | sample SS_ome_8_FD_132980 | JGI IMG/M metagenome (GOLD analysis project Ga0180433, IMG submission 132980) | Hypersaline lake sediment archaeal communities from the Salton Sea, California, USA - SS_1_D_1 metaG | ecosystem: Environmental > Aquatic > Non-marine Saline and Alkaline > Hypersaline > Sediment...
ACGAGGCGGTGGATTACAAAGATAAGTGGCTGCGGGCCGTTGCCGAGTACGAAAATCTTAAAAAACGCTTTGAAAAAGAAAAAGTAGAGATCCTGAAATATTCGGCACAATTTCTGATAATGGAACTTTTTCCCATAATGGACAGTTTTGACAGCGCTATAAAGGCGATCGAGAAATCAAACGACAAAGAATCCTTCCTAAAAGGAATCAAGATGCTTCAGAACGAATTTCACAGGGTGCTTGAGGTCAACGGCCTGAAAAAAACCAAAACGGTAGGTGAGAAATTTGATCCAAACCTTCATGAGGCCGAAGAGCAGGTATTTACCGATAAGTTTCCTGACGGCGTTGTGGTGGAAGAGATAAGAAGCGGTTATACGTTGAATGACCGGCTGCTAAGGCCGGCACTGGTTAGAGTATCCAAAGGGACGAAGGACGAAAACGAAAAAAAAGATTGTCCATCGGAGCATTAAAAAAGGAGAAAAATTATGGCAAAGGTGATAGGAATCGATTTAGGGACCTCAAATTCAGCGGCCGCGTTTATGGAAAAAGACCGGCCCGCGATCATCCCGAGCGCGGAAGGCGCAGGAATTGCAAGCGGCAAGGCGTTTCCTTCGTATGTGGCGTTTACCAAAGACGGGCAAAAGCTCGTTGGTGAGCCGGCCAGGCGGCAGGCGTCTATAAATCCCGAAGGTACCGTAATGGCTGCCAAGAGAAAAATGGGTAGTGACTATAAATTCAAGGTTTACGGCAAGGAATACACCCCTCAGCAAATATCGGCCTTTATTTTGCAAAAAATAAAACAGGACTCCGAAGCTTATCTGGGGGACAGCGTAAACGAAGCCGTTATAACCTGTCCGGCATATTTTAACGACAACCAGAGACAGGCCACTAAGGACGCGGGTGAAATAGCCGGGCTCAAGGTCCTGAGGATCATAAACGAGCCGACGGCAGCCTGTCTTGCTTACGGGCTAAACAAGGTTGGCAAAGAGCTGAAGATCATGGTGTTTGATTTCGGCGGCGGAACGCTGGATGTCACAATAATGGAAATGTGGGCCGAGGGCGGTTTCAAAGTTCTTTCCACCAGCGGCGATACCGAGCTTGGCGGAACCGACATGGATAAGATCCTCATAGACTACATTGCCGAGCAGTTCAAGAAAGAAAGCGGCGTGGATGTAAGAAAAGATAAGATGGCTATGCAGCGCTTGAGAGAGGCCGCGGAAAAGGCAAAGGTTGAATTGTCGAGCTCTATTACAACGGATATAAATCTACCGTACATAACCGCGGATCAGACGGGCCCCAAGCACCTTGCAATGTCCATTAACCGCGCAAAGCTGGAGGAGTTGATCATATCCGTCATAGGAAAGTGCAAGCATCCCATGGAACAGGCGCTTAGCGACGCCAAACTCGACAAGAAAGATATTGATAAAGTCATTATGGTCGGCGGGCCCACCAGGATGCCTGTCGTCCAAAAATTCGTCGAAGATTTTATCGGCAAAAAAATAGAGAGAGGAATAGACCCCATGGAATGCGTTGCTATGGGCGCGGCCATACAGGGAGCCATAATGAAGGGTGACGCAAAAGATGTCCTTCTTCTTGATGTTACGCCTCTTTCACTCGGGATAGAGACCCTCGGCGGCGTATCCACCAAGCTTATCGAACGGAATACGACCATCCCGACGAAGAAAAGTCAGACTTTTTCGACCGCTGCCGATAACCAACCCGCTGTCACTGTACGGGTTTTGCAGGGGGAACGGCCCATGGCGAATGACAATACCGAACTCGGCAGATTCGACCTTGTGGGCATCCCTCCGGCACCGCGCGGTGTACCGCAGATCGAAGTAACCTTTGATATCGATGCGAACGGAATAGTCCACGTGCACGCAAAGGATCTTGGCACGGGCAAGGAGCAGTCAATAAAAATAACCGCACCCAAGAAACTTTCTAAAGAAGAGATAGAGGATCTGGTCAAACAGGCGGAAAAATTCGGCGAAGAGGACAAAAAGCGAAAAGAAGAGGTGGAAGCGATAAATCAGGCCGACACCCTCGTATATACGGTTGAGAAATCGTTGAAGGATTACGGCAGCAAAATTTCCGCTTCCGAGAAAGAAAATATTGAGAAAAAATTAAAAGAAACGAAAGAGGCCATCGCCTCAAAGGATGCCGCTAAAGTAAAGAAGGCGACGGAAGATCTTACAAAGGCGTCCCAAAAATTGGGCGAAGAAATATATAAAGAGGCGCAAAAAAAATCCGCTTCCGCCAAAGCCTCGGCGGACAAGCAGCAGAAAGCCGAAACGAAAAAGAAGGACGACCCTTCGACAGGCTCAGGGTCGTCCCGAGCGGCGTCGAGGGACGATGTTGTTGACGCCGAATACAAGGTAGAAGACGAAAACAAAGAAAAGTAAAGGATGGATAGTAGATAGCTTCCGGTGAATGGTATCCGGCGAACGAGAACCGCCACCAAGCGCTGAACGACAGCGGCTAAATACTAATGACCAAAATGTCTAAACGCGATTATTACGAAATCCTGAATGTGCAAAAAAATGCCACTTTCGAAGAGATAAAACGCTCTTATCGGAAATTGGCCGTGCAGTACCACCCGGACAAGCATCAGGGCGAAAAGGCTGCCGAGGAAAAATTCAAGGAAATTTCCGAGGCTTATGAAGTTTTGAGCGATTCCGATAAGAGGGCCGCTTATGATCGTTTTGGACATGAAGGACTTAAGGGTGCTTTCGGAGGAGGCGGTTTTAGGTGGCAGGATTTCTCACATGCCGAGGACATATCCGATCTTTTCACGAATATCGGAAATATCTTTGGCGGTTCCGGGTTTGATGAGCTGTTTGGTTTCGGTCGCCAGAAGAGAAGGCGGGGTCCGCGCCGCGGCAGAGATATCGGACATGAAATAAGGATAGAATTTGTTGAAGCCATATTGGGTGCCGAAAAAAATATAGAGATTTCCCGCTACGACACGTGTTCCGCCTGCAAAGGTAGTGGCGCAAAACCCGGCACAAAAGATACGGTTTGTTCCGCCTGCAAGGGGCGGGGGCAGACAAGCGTGTCCAATGGTTTTTTTAGCATGTCCCGGACGTGTGCGGTTTGCGGCGGTTCAGGCAGGGTGATAAAGACCCCCTGCCAGAAGTGCAACGGCGGCGGTAAAGTGAAAGTGGTCCGAAAAATAAATATTAAAGTACCCGCCGGCGTTGATACAGGTATGAGATTAAGAGTTGCCGGTGAAGGGGATGTAGGTGAAAAGGGTGGGCCCAGGGGGGACCTGTATGTTGAGATATACGTAAGAGAACACAAGCTTTTCAAGCGTCATAATAACGATATATACTGCGACGCAAAGGTAAATTTTACTCAGGCGGTATTTGGGGCAGAACTCGATGTTCCTACCGTGAGTGGCAGCGTAAAAATGAAAATACCGCCGGGTACGCCGAGCGGAAAAACACTTAAATTGAAAGGGAAAGGCGCGCCCAACTTAATGTCCGGCTCCGGCTGCGGTGACCAGGTGATCAGGTTTAGTGTAGATGTACCCCAGCGTCTTACGGAAGAGCAGACAAGAATTCTGAAAGAGTTTGCGCGCACTCTTGGGGAAAAACCTGCCGCGAAAAAAAGTTTTATTAACAAAGTCAGAAAGGTGTTTAAATAACAAAGGATCATGCCAACATACGAGTATAAATGCGCGAAATGCGGAAATATTTTTGAACGATTCCAGGCCATGACCGCAAGACCCGTAAAAAAGTGTCCAAAATGCAACGGCACGGTAAAACGTCTTATCGGAAAGGGCGCCGGAATTATTTTCAAAGGGTCCGGATTTTACGCTACGGATTACAAGAAAAACCATAAAGCACCCGAATGTCCGCTTAACGACGGCGGATGCGGACGCTCCAAAGGGTCTTCATCGGGTACGAAATAGTGTACACCGACCGACGATGGATAAGGAACGGGGTACGGCCGCGGATCCTCCATTGTTTGTAGGAACGTTAGAACACTAAACCATGGCTGAAATAAAACCGTTCAGGGGATTTTTGTATAACGACGAAAAAGTTGACCTCGCAAGGGTCGTTACCCCGCCTTATGATGTGATCTCCCGAAGCATGCAAAACCGCTTCTATAATGCAGACCCGCACAATGTAATAAGACTCATATTGGGAAGGAAAGAAAAAAAAGACACCCCGCACAGCAATAAATACACGCGCGCGGCGCTCACATTGAATCACTGGATTCGCGACGGGATTCTCATAGAGGACCCCAGGCCGGCTATTTACGTTTACACGCAGGAATATCTTCACAAGGGAAGAAAAAGAAGGCGTATCGGATTTATTGCCCTTATGAGAATAGAAGACCCGAAGGAAAGCGGTATTTTGCCACACGAGTACACGCTCGATAAACCGAAAGCCGACAGGGCGAATCTTATCCTGAAAACAAAAGCAAACCTGAGTCCGATCTTTTGCCTTTTTAGGGATAAGGAAAATGTGATCAACATAGCGCTGAAGAGTTTCATAAAATCAAAAACGGCACTTTTTGAAGTAGATGTCGAGGGCGTAACGCACAGGTTTTGGCGTTCCGATGAAAAAAAAATTATAGAAATGATAAGAAATCGCATGCGCGGCAAAAAAGTGTTCATTGCCGACGGGCACCATAGATATGAAGTTGCCCTGGCATACCGGAATAAAATGCGAAAGTTAAAAGGGTATAAGAAGAGCGTCGACTATGTAATGATGTATTTTTCCAATTTAAGCGAGAGCGGAAATCTTACGATACTTTCCACCCACAGGGTTGTGAGGAATATACCCGGTTTTTGTGTAAAAAAAATCACGATCGCGCTAAAAAAATATTTTTTCGTGGAACATGTCGGTAGTGTAGATGACCTGTTTACGCGTCTTGAAAAAATTCCGAGGAATAAACATTCTTTCGGCGCGTATTTCGGAAGAAAATTGTATCAACTCCGTTTAAAAGAGAAATATTTCGATGCGAATTTTATGGATCCGAAGAAAAAAAGTGCGCTCGGAAGGCTCGATGTCACGATTCTCCATGATCTGGTGATAAATGAAATATTAGGTGTTAAAAACGCCGAAAGTAGTATAAAATATGTACGGGACGAAAACGATGCCGTGTCGCTTGTCAGGAAGGGCGACTATGAGGCGGTTTTTTTTCTGAAGCCGACCCAGGTCTCGGAGATGGCAGCGGTGGCGCAAAAGGGCGAGATGATGCCGCAAAAATCGACATATTTTTACCCGAAGCTTTTGACGGGTCTGGTAATAAATAAATTTTAACCTGAAAATGGCGCTTTTCAAGAAAGACAAATACATAAAGGTGACTGTTTCGAAGAAGAAGGATATACCCGGGGGTCTCTGGACCAAGTGCGGAGATTGCGGCGAAATAATCTACAACAAAAAACTTGAGGCAAACCTTTACGTATGTTCCAAGTGCAATTTTCACTTTACGCTGGGAATAAAAAAAAGAATAGAAACCCTTTTGGATAACGGAAATCTGAAAGAATATTACGAGGACCTGGAAACACTCGACCCGCTTAATTTCAAAGGGCCCAAAACCTATGCGGATAAGCTTAAAAAAGACCGCGAAATAACCGGGCTGAAAGAAGCGGCTGTTGTCGGTGAGGGCCTTATAAACGAGAGAAAATGCGCCCTCGCTTTTACGGATTCGCGATTTATAATGGGCTCTATGGGTTCGGTGGTGGGCGAGAAGATAACGAGAATTACTGAGCTTGCCACTGAAAAGGGCCTGCCGCTTATTATTATTTCAGGTTCGGGCGGCGGCGCAAGAATGTACGAAGGCCTGCTTTCTCTTATGCAGATGGCGAAGACGAGCGCCGCGCTGGCGCGGCATTCCGCAAAAGGACGGTTGTACATATCTATTCTTACGAATCCCACGATGGCCGGAGTTCTGGCGAGCTTTTCATCGCTCGGCGATGTAATTATTGCCGAACCAAGGGCGCTGATCGGTTTTACCGGTCCCCGCGTTATAGAGCAGACCATAAGGCAGAGATTGCCGGAAGGTTTCCAGAGATCGGAATTTTTGCTCGAACACGGCATGGTGGATATGATAGTTAACCGCAATGATTTGCGGGAGAGGCTATCGAGTTTACTGGATTATCTCGCTTAGTTTGTGTGGGGACAGGCTCATTACGAGACTTGGGTTTTTTGTTGAGAGGGGCCGTTCCCATCCTGTATAATACATGTTATGGCGCAGATTAGCTTAAGGAATGTAACCAAGGTTTTCAAGGGAAATGTTTATGCCGTTCGGGATATTTCCCTTGGGGTTGAAAACAAAGAATTCGTGGTACTTCTCGGTCCCTCAGGCTGCGGGAAATCCACGACACTTCGGATCATCGCCGGCCTTGAAGAGGCCACAAAAGGCTGCGTTTACATCGGTGATGCTCTCGTCAACAATGTTCCCCCGAAAAATAGGAATATCGCGATGGTATTTCAGAATTACGCCCTGTATCCCCACATGAACGTTTATAACAACATGGCCTTCGGTCTTAAGTTGAGAAAATACCCGAAAAGTGAAATCAATAAGAGGGTGATGGATGCGGCCGGCATTCTCGGATTGGATAAATTGCTGGATAGGCGGCCGAGAGAACTTTCCGGCGGCCAGAGACAGAGGGTTGCCGTTGGAAGGGCCATCGTACGCAAGCCGCTTGTTTTTTTGTTTGATGAGCCCCTGAGCAATCTTGATGCCAAAATGAGGGTACAGATGAGGACCGAACTGAACAGGCTGCACATACGGCTCCAGGCCACCATGATTTACGTAACACACGATCAGACCGAAGCAATGACGCTCGGCAACAGGATTGTTGTCATGAATGAGGGCGTGATTCATCAGATAGGAACCCCTACGGTTATTTACGACAAGCCCGTCAATAAATTTGTGGCCGGTTTTATAGGAAGCCCGCCTATGAACTTCGTGGAAGGTGAAATTATAAGAAAAGATTCAAAATTTTATTTTAACGAAACCGGCGGCAGGATAAAGGTAAAAATTGTCGACGAGATGGTGCCCGGGATCCAGGCGTACACCGGCAAGAAAATTGTATTCGGTATCCGAAGCGAGGATATTTACGACAAGCTTTTCGCTTCGGAAACCTCGCCGGAGAATACGGTAACGATGGCCTGTGAGGTCGTAGAACCCATGGGCAGCGAAGTGTATCTGCACCTTTCCACCGGAAAACATTCTATGATAGCGAAAGTAGGGAGTCATGATAACCCGCCTATCAACCAGGATATGGATCTTGTTTTTGACATGGCCAAGGTTCACTTTTTCGACAAGGATACGGAAAAGACGATAGTTTAAACGGGGAGCCGGTGCCCTTAATCATGCCCCAGGCCAGAATCAAAGTTTTTGTCGGATTGGCATCTTTTTTGGTTTGGGTAATTTTTTTAATTTCCGTCAAGGATCTAAAAGATACCCTTCTTTACGGACCCGTCGAATTTTACGAAACTTCAGTCATACTGCTTCTCTATCTGAGCATTCCCGTTTTTTTCATATGGATAACGTTGGGGGTGATCCCGGGACTCTCTGCGCTGCTTGTAAGTTACTTCATTCTGGCCGTTTTTTTTGAAAGAGCGGTGTATATTCTGCCCGTCGCCTGCCTGGCTGCAGCAAGTTTTATTGGGTACAGGATGCATAGAATTTTCGAAAACAATATTAAAAAATTACGTCTCAAAAACGAAGACGTCGACGAGAGAGCGAATCTTCTCGGCGCCGAGATTAAATCCCGGAAAAACGATACATCCAGAATTCGAAGCAGCTTAAAAAAAACCGCCAGGCTGAAAAAGATAATCGAAGATTACAGCCTGGCCCTTTCGGAGGAGGATGTTTTGGATTCTATCAGTACGAACTGTTTTGAGTTGTTTGAAGGGGCAAACCGCGCGCTTCTTTATCTCGTGGATACCCGCAAGCAGGAGCTTAGGCTGGTGCGTTCAAGAAAAAAAGATGCTGCCCTGCAAGTGAAAGCCAAGCAGGGTGACACCTTTGACCGTTGGGTCCTGCGGCGCAGGAGTCCGCTTCTTGTTGCAGACGCATATAACGACTTCAGGTTTTCCCCCGAACACAAGGAACCGGACGAAGGATTCAGGTCGTTGATCAGCACTCCGCTTACGAGTGAGGATAAGATCACGGGGCTCCTACGCGTTGACAGCCGGGAAAAAGGTAAATTTACCCAGCAGGATCTGCGTTTTTTGGATATTATAGCGGATCTCTCCAGTATTTCGCTCGAAAATGCCGTTCTTTACAATAGGGCGCAGGACCTGGCCATTCACGACGGTTTAACGGGACTTTACGTCCACAGATATTTTCATCAGAGGCTCCAGGAAGAGGTAAAGCGTTCGCTGGGAAACGGTACAGATATTTCACTTTTAATGTTTGATCTGGATGACTTCAAGCTTTACAACGATCACTACGGCCACAGCGCCGGGGACCTCGCGTTAAAACATATTTCATCGATCCTTAAGGATTTTTCCGAACCCGGCGATATCATATCCCGCTACGGCGGCGAAGAATTTATGCTGCTGGCCCTGAATAAAAACAAAAAAGCCGCCGCAAAAATCGCCGAACAAATAAGGCGCAGCATAACCGGGGTGCCTCTGATTTTGAGAAGGACAAGAACAACGGTTACGGTGTCTGTCGGGGTCGGTTCCTTTCCGGCAGAGGCAAAAACAGCCGAGGAATTTTTGATGTTGGTTGATTCCAGGCTTTACAGGGCCAAGGAAGCCGGCAAAAATAGGGTATGTGAAAAGTGACCCAGGTAAACGATCTTATATTTTTTATTTCCTTTTTGTGCCTTTTGCCGCTCGCGGTCCGATTTGGCATGGGGATGCTGGATGTTGAGAGGCGCTTTTTGGAACGATCACTGAGAAAAAAAGAAGAACAACTTATCGAGCCGTCGAGAATTCTGAAAGACATAGATCGTGAGAAGGTATATCTTGAAAAAAAACTTGCCGATCTTTCGCGACTCTATACGATAACCAGGGAGATGTCATTCAGTTTGAGGTTCATAGAATTATTCAAACGGTTGAAGGATTTTTTGACGGATAATTTCCAATTTAAAACGGTCAAGATTATATTTTTCAAACACAACGATGCAAAAATATCCGTAGAAAAGACCTACAATATAGACGACGATTCGGCAGGTTATGCGGATCTCGGGGAAACCTTAAGCGGTATAGCCGTATCCGCGGCAAAAGCGAAAAAGCATTTATTTCTCAAATCGCACGAGGATCTTTTTAGGTTTGGGTTTCCGCCGAATGTAAAAAATATTCTGGCCATACCGCTTATAGCGAGAAGGAAGGTATTTTCCGTGATGCTTGTCGAAAACACAAATCCCGATGAGAACGATAATTTTTCGATACTTGCCCCCCAGGTTGCCTTGCAGATAGAAAGGATAAGCCTTTTTGATGAGGTTGAAAGGCTTTCGATAACGGACGGTCTGACGGAAACATTTCTGAGGCGTTATTTTCTTCTCAGGTTTAAGGAGGAACTTCAGCGGGCAAAGGAATGCAGCACGAATATATCCCTTATCAGCGTGGACCTCGATAATTTTAAAAAATGCAATGATCAATTCGGGCATCTTGTAGGCGACATTGTTCTGAGAGAAATAGCAGGTATTCTGAAAGAAAACGTGCGGGAAATAGATCTGGTCGCAAGGTTCGGCGGCGAAGAATTTTGTATACTTCTTCCGGAGACGGACAGGACCGGGGCTTATGCCGTTGCGGAAAGGATCAGGAAGAAGTCGGCCGGACATACCATAAGGGCCTATGACGAGTCGGTTCGTATAACAGTGAGCATGGGTATAAGTTCATTTCCGGAGCTTGCCTCCGATATTGACGGACTCGTCGAAAATGCGGATAAAGCGCTTTATAAGGCAAAGCGGCAGGGCCGTAACCGCGTTTGTTTAGCTTTGTAAAAAAGGTGCCGGGCGCCTCTTCGTGAATTTTTTTTTCAAAAGAGGTGACAGGCACCTTTTTTACAAGCGCATTTTTAGTGTTGAGCCGGACATGGTGTTGTGTTATACTACCCCATACTATCAGGAGTTGATGATGTTTGCGAAGCGGCTTAATATATTTCGGCATGTATGTTTTATCCTCGCGTTCACGGTCGTATTTTCTCAAATTCCCGTCCCGAATGCACACGCGCTCCCGGATGACCTTTTTGGAAAAGTTACAAACTCCGATGAACCTGTTGTGGTCAAGGGTGATAAGGTCGAATATTTTCACAATCAAAAAAAAGTTTCCGGCATCGGCAATGTCTCCATTACCTACGGCGACGTAAAACTTACGTGTGATAAAATCAGTGTTTATACAGATACAAAAGAAGCCGTGTGCGAGGGAAACGTTAAAATTACGCAGCCGGGCATTTCGATGGAAGGCGACAAAATAAACTATAATTTCTCCACCAAAAAGGGCTATGCCCTCGGAAGCGAAGTGCAGGCCAAGCCTTTTTACGGCGGCGCGGCGCGGGTTGAACAAGCAGGTGAGAAAGATTTCAGACTCGAACACGGCTATATAACTACGTGCGATCTGGAAAATCCTCACTACAGAATAGAGGCGAAATCGCT
>Ga0180433_10011358_pt1 | contig 10573 bp, 8 predicted proteins | sample SS_ome_8_FD_132980 | JGI IMG/M metagenome (GOLD analysis project Ga0180433, IMG submission 132980) | Hypersaline lake sediment archaeal communities from the Salton Sea, California, USA - SS_1_D_1 metaG | ecosystem: Environmental > Aquatic > Non-marine Saline and Alkaline > Hypersaline > Sediment...
ACTCTATTCTCCTGCTGTATTTAAAATTCCGGTAAATTCCTCCATTTACGATGAAATGCCTGATTGGGTGGCTGATTCAACTGAAGAGTTGGAGAAAAAAATCGATAATCTTTTAAATATGCCGGAGGGAGAAAAAAGAAAGATTATTCACAGCCGGCTAGGCAACCTGGTTGTAGATAAAAACAGAGATCCCCAGAAAAAGTTTTGGCGTTTGGTTTCAGATCACATCCGGAACCACAAAAAAGAAACAGAACCTGCGAAAAAAAATAGACGGTGTTCCATGGTCAATGTGAAGAGTTTAAATTACTTATATGATTATCTTCTGGGTAAAAAAGGAGTAAGGAAAAAAGAAATTTATGATTATTTGCTGAAAAACGATGCCTTTTTTTTAAATAGATCAATAAATAATTTTCTTCGCCGCTATCTTTTAACCCCAACAGGTTTTTTCCGGGCGGTACTGCTTAAATTCAGGCTTGGATATGGGAAAGAATCTATCTACTTCCTGGTTAATAGTATCAGAAAAAATTTTATCAGGTAGAAATGTTTAAATAAAAAAGAGGAATTTTTTAGTCTGACTGGACAAAATAAATAGAATGAAAATAGTCCATGTAATAAATTATTTCCAGCATCAGCTTGGATATCAAGAATTTTTCCTGGCGAGAGAACATGCCCGTATGGGGCATGATGTGACGGTAGTGACCTCTGATCGATACTTTCCCTTTGCCGATTATGAAAATACCATATCCCCAATTCTCGGTAAACGAAAAATCAAAAAAGGGACTGAACGGATCCATGGTTTTAATGTTATCCGGCTTCCGGTATTGTTTGAACAGAAAGGTGTGAGAATCCTTTTAAGGGGATTGAAAAAGGAATTAATCAGGATCAAACCGGACATAGTCATTACCCATGGAGAATACACCTTCAATACTCTGCTGACTGTTTTATATAAGAAAAAATATAAGTATCGACTGGTGATCGACTGCCATTCGATTAGGCTTGATAAAAAAATCCGAAGGGGATTTTTTAGTAAGATCCGCGATTTTAAATCATTTATGTTTAAATCCCTATTCATAAAATTTGTCTGGAACAGGCGAGATATAAAATGGGTCGCGGTTGCCGATGAATGTGCTCATTTAATGGTGAATGAGTGTAATTTTCTTCAGGAAGAGATCACTATAATACCATTGGGATCGGATATTGAAAGATTCAAACCGGATCCGGAGCTCAGGGAAAAGCTGAGAAAAGTACATGGGATTAATGGAGATGATATCGTCCTTTTATATACCGGAAAAATAAATTTTGACAAAGATCCGGTATTAATATTGGAATCAAGCAAAGAGTTAGCACAGAAATACAACCTGATTTATTTTTTCATCGGCAATATTGCGGATGAATACCGGCATCGATTTAATGAATTTGCCGTTCCATTGGGGGATCGTGTTAAACAGATCAATGCTGTCCCCAACTTGGAGCTGCCGCAGTATTATGCCCTGGCGGATATAGCAGCTTGGCCTAAACAAGCTTCCATGAGCATGATCGATGCCATGGCATCAGAACTGCCCATAATTGTATGCGATTATTTGACCGAGCGTTTAAAGAATAAAAACGGAATTGGAATTAAAGAAGGAAACTTATCGGAATTAAGACAGGCTATTCAAACTTTGGCCGAAGATCCGACTATAAGAATTTCTATGGGAAAGAGAGGTCGTGAATTAGCGGAAAGTGAAATGGATTGGAAAAGGATAAGCCAGAAATTCATAGATCTTGCTCTTCAATAAGATTGAATTTTCACCCTATCAGCCCTTTAAAAAATGAACTGGGATAACTGAATGAAAATAGCGAGCATAGTGGGTGCCAGGCCGAATTTCACAAAACTGTCTCCTCTGATAAAAGAGATCAGCAGTAAAAATAATCATGCCAGAGAAATCCTATTCGAGCACAAGATCATTCATACCGGCCAGCATTATGATTTTAAATTAAATCAGATATTTTTTAATGAACTGGGAATTCCAGTACCCGATTATGATCTTTTGGTCGGTTCAACAACTCAACCGCGGCAGATCGCGATCATGATGGAAAGAATCGAGAAAGTCCTGCTGAAGGAAAGAGCGGATGTGGTTTTGGTTTACGGAGATACAAATTCCACTTTAGCTGGTGCTTTAGCAGCATCAAAACTACCGGTAAAGATCGCCCATATTGAAGCCGGATTGCGGTCTTTTAATCCCCTCATGCAGGAAGAAATAAACAGGATTCTTACAGACCGCTGTTCCCATTTTTTATTTTGTCCGACCAAAAATGCCGCAGACAATTTGAGAAAAGAAGGATTTTCTCATATTCTCAATGAAGGTAAAATTCCCGGCCCGGCCAGCTCAACTGAAAACCTGCACAACTCAACATTTCCTGTGGTGATTAATTCTGGAGATATTATGTATGATGCAGTTCTATTTGGCCTGCATTCTGCCGAAAAAACCTCGAAAATAATTGAGAAAATGAAAATCCCTCCTAAAAGATATTTTCTTGCGACTGTACATCGTGCTGAGAATGTTGATGATCCTGAAAACTTGGAGAATATTCTTGAGGCTCTAAATGAGATCTGTAAGAAAGTTCCGGTGATACTGCCTATTCATCCGCGTACGAAAAAGAGGATTGAAGAATTTAAGATAAAAAAACAAAAATATGATCTAATCCGGATTATTAAGCCCGTTAGTTACTATGATATGCTGCTGCTTGAGAAAAATGCCAAAAAAATCCTGACCGATTCAGGAGGTATACAGAAGGAAGCTTTTTTATTAGGTATTCCCTGTATCACTTTAAGAATGGAAACTGAATGGATCGAAACTTTGAGCAATAACAACAACATTTTAACCGGTACTGAGACCGGAAGAATAATAAACGCTGCTTTTTTAAAGGATTCGTTTGAAGATCAAGCTTCGATCAATCCTGTTTTTGGTGACGGCCGGGCTGCAGCCAGAATTTTGGACATTTTGTCTGTATTTGCCTGAAAAATAGACAATGCTTATCTGATCCGGATAAAATTAATCCAAGAGAAATTAAATATAATTAAGGAAAACTTTTATGGCTGACATAAGAGGAAAAAACATTTTGGTGATCGGCGGGGCCGGCTTTATCGGTTCCCATGTCGTTGATCTATTGTTAAAAGAAGATGTTAAACAGATAATCATTTATGATAATTTTGTCAGGGGAACCCTGGATAATATTGAGGAAGCCCTAAAAGATCCACGGGTAAAAATATTTGAGATCGGCGGAGACATTTTACAAACAGATATCTTGAACGCAGCCGTCAAAGAAAGTGACCTGGTCGTCCACCTGGCCGCCCTCTGGCTTCTCCAGTGTCAGGATTATCCCCGGGCTGCTTTTGAAACCAATATAAGGGGTACGTTTAATGTTCTGGAAGCATGCCGCGATAACAAGGTGGAGCGCCTGGTCTATTCCTCTTCAGCCTCTGTTTATGGAGATGCTGTAAAAATCCCGATGGAGGAAGATCATCCTTTCAACAACAGAACCTTTTACGGGGCTACCAAGATCGCCGGTGAAGCCATGGCCAGAGCTTTTTTCGAAAGATTCGGGCTTACCTATATCGGGCTCCGTTATATGAATGTCTACGGACCCAGGCAGGACTATAAAGGAGCTTATATAACTGTGATCATGAGAATCCTGGATAGATTGGATCGATCTATGCCTCCGGTCTTATATGGAGATGGGAGTCAATCCTATGATTTTATTTATGTAGAAGACGCGGCCAGGGCCAATGTACTCGGGCTCAAATCGGATTCTGTTGATCAATTCTATAATGTCGGCACCGGGACCAAAACTTCGATCAAAGAAATAGCGGAAACGCTGCTTCGGATAACCGGCTCGGATCAAGAAATAGAATTTCGGACTGAAATACAGTCTTTTGTCACCCATAGAGTGGGATCAACGAAAAAAGCCCGGAAAGAATTGAATTTCCGGGCAGAGATCGGCCTGGAAGAGGGGCTGGGCAGACTTATTGACTGGAGAAAACATCACAAGCAGCGATTCGGAGATAAGTGGAAGGTTTTTGAGTAAATGGATCAATGTGTGGAATAACAGGTATATTTAATGTTTTTGGGGGACCGGTTCCGGTTGATATCCTAAAAAAAATGACAAATATAATCAGTCACCGCGGTCCGGATGCAGAAGGGATTTGGGCTGAAGGAGCTGTGGGATTAGGACACCGAAGACTGGCTGTTATCGATCTTACTTCCTCTGCCGATCAGCCTATGACCAATAAAGATAAAAGTCTGGTAATCTCTTATAATGGCGAAATATATAATTTTAAAGAATTACGGGCTGAATTGGAAAAAAAGGGATGCGGCTTTATCTCTCGATCTGACACTGAGGTCATCCTGAGATCTTATGAAGAATGGGGCGTAGATTGTGTCCATAAATTTAACGGGATGTATGCTTTTGCCATTTGGGATAGAAAAAAGCGGAAATTGTTTGCAGCCAGAGACAGATATGGAATTAAGCCGTTCTATTATTATTTTAAAAATGGCTTGTTTGTATTCGGATCGGAAATAAAATCTATGTTACAGCATCCAGATGTATCCAAGCAGATCTCTTATTTTGCGTTAAATGAATATTTTACCTTTCAGAATATATTTTCAGATCTTACTCTTTTCGAGAATATTAAAATTTTGCCGGCTGCCTCTACACTTGAGTTAAAGGCTGATAATGTGAATTCTCTAAGAATCAATAAGTATTGGGATTATAACTTTACTCAGGATTTCAGTCTAACTGAACAGGAATATTTAGAAGAATTGAATAGATTATTTGAACAAGCCGTTACCAGACAACTGGTCAGTGATGTTGAGATAGGGGCCTATCTGAGCGGGGGGCTGGACTCGGGTGCCATCACCTGTGTAGCCAGTAAATTTTTTAAAAACATAAAATCTTTCACCTGTGGATTCGATCTTTCTTCTGCCTCAGGTTTGGAGCTGGGTTTTGATGAACGCAGGAAGGCTGAATATTTATCAAATTTGTATAAAACCGAGCATTATGAAGTTGTCCTTAAAGCCGGAGATATGGAAAGGATCATGCCAGAGTTGATCTGGCATCTTGAGGATTTAAGGGTAGGTCAGTCCTATCCGAATTATTATGTATCCCGGCTGGCCGGCAAATTCGTAAAAGTGGCGTTATCGGGTGTGGGTGGAGACGAGTTGTTTGCGGGCTATCCCTGGCGATACTACCATGCAGTCAATAGTGATATCAATGAGGCTGCTTTTGTTGATAATTATTATAACTATTGGCAGAGACTGATCCCGGATGAAGAGAAACAGACTTTTTTTAATCCTGATTGTTATGCCCGTATGAGCGATCACAGCACAAAAGATGTTTTCAAGTCAGTCATTATAGATAAGATCACCAGGGCAGGCTCTCCAGAAGATATTATTAATCTTTCACTATATTTTGAGATAAAAACCTTTTTACATGGTCTTCTTGAAGTTGAAGACAAATTAAGCATGGCTCACGGGTTGGAGACCAGGGTTCCTTTCCTGGATAATGATTTGGTTGATTTTGCCATGAGAATTCCCATAAATTTAAAATTACGCGATTTGGGAGAGGTTTTGCGGATCAATGAAAACGAGCCTGCTTTAAAGACATTAAAATATTATGAAAAAACCAATGATGGAAAGATCATTTTACGGAAGGTTTTGACCCAGTATGTGCCCCAGGATTATGCCAATGGATTAAAGCAGGGATTTTCCGCTCCTGATGCCAGCTGGTTTAAAGGGGAGAGTATTGAATATATCAAATCTCTGCTGTTTGATCCTGAAGCCCGGATATATGATTACATCCAGCCAGGTCGCTCCCGGCAGCTCTTACAGGAACATTTTTCCGGAAAAATTAATCACCGTCTTCTGATATGGTCTCTGCTCTGTTTTGAATGGTGGCTGAGAAATTTTGATCCGGATTGAAAAAAATGAAAATATTAATAACCGGTTCGAACGGATTTGTCGGTACGGCACTTATAAAAAAGTTGTTGTCGAGCGACGGATACCGGCTATATGGGATCGATATTAAAAAATCTAATATAAAGCATAAAAATTTGATCAATATACAAGCTGATTTGGGAAAACCGGATTGGATAAAACAATTACCGGGAGATATAGATAAGATCATCTATCTGGCCCAATCGAGATATTACCGGGATTTCCCTGATGGCGCTGATGATATGTTCAATATCAATATCCGGTCTTTTTTTCACCTTCTCGAGTGGTCACGCTCTTCTCAGGTTGACCGTGTTCTGCTGGCCTCAAGCGGAAGTGTTTATGAGAAAAAAGACAGGCTCCTTAAAGAATCGGATCACTGCCGGCCGGATTCATTTTATGCAGCCACCAAATGGTGTGCCGAAAACTTAGTGCAGCCATACTCTCAATTTTTTGATGTGGTCATTATGAGGTTTTTCACAATTTACGGTCCGGGGCAAAAGGATATGCTGATCCCAAATATTATAAAAAAAATTAAAAATAAAAAGGAGATCAAACTGGCAAAGGAAACCGGAATCTATTTAACTCCGATTTTTATAGATGATTGTGTTGAGATCGTCAGTAAGCTTGTTGAGAAAGATACTTTGAACAAGATCGAGATAATCAATGTTGCCGGAAACTCAATTGTCAGTCTTGCGGATATTATCAGTTATGTTGAAAAGTATTTGGGAATAAAGGCCAATATCTCAGTCCAAGAAAAAAATCCATCGTATCTGGCAGGAAGTAATGAAAAAATGGTCAATCTTCTGAATTTAAAACCGAAGATTGATTTTTCAAATGGGATCAGACGTGTGATTGAACATTTATGAGGATCTATGTTTAGATTCATTGAGGAAACTAAAATTGCCTATTTCCCAGTGACTAGATCATGATCAAAGTTCTTCACTGTCCGTATAATGTCGGGTCCCATCCTGCCTGCCTGTCAAAATTTGAACGTCAGATAGGACTCGCCAGTGATGCTTATTTCTACAATGCCCACAAATTTCAAACAGAGCATTTTGGGAAAACGATAATTAAAAAAAATCGATCCGCTTGGTTAAATGAATTGGCAGCCTGGAAATTCCTGATCTCGAAAGCAATGAAATATGATGTGATCCATTATAATTTTGGAAGCACAATTATTCCAGTAAAAGGATTATTTGATTCGATCAATATCAAACATTCCGCTGTCCTACGCAATGTGTATAAAAAATATATACGATTTTTTGATCTTCGAGAATTAAAATGGTTGAAGAAAAAAGGAAAATGTATTTTTGTGACTTTTCAGGGAGATGATGCCAGACTCGTATCTTACCATAAAAAACATTTTGAGATCACACCTGTTTTGGATCAGGAATATTATAAAACCAATCTAAAAAAAGATGCTTACAACCAGTATCGAATCCAGATGTTCACAAAATATGCGGATAAAATTTTTGCCTTGAATCCGGATCTGCTTTATGTGCTTCCCTCTAAAGCTGAATTTTTACCTTATTCACCTTTGGATCTGACCGAATGGAAATATTTGGGGGTTGAACCTAAAGAAAGATTAAAAATAGTTCATGCCCCCACGGAAAGATATACAAAAGGAACCAAATATATAATAGATGCCGTAGAGAAATTGAGATCAGAAGGTTACAACTTTGAATTTTTATTGATTGAAAATATCCCCCGGCAAGAAGCAAAAAAAATATTTGAGTTGGCTGATATATTAATAGATCAGCTGTTAATAGGCTGGTATGGGGGGTTGGGACTTGAATTTATGGCCTTGGGAAAACCTGTGGTTTGTTATATACGGAGGGAAGATTTGAAGTTTATTCCGGAAAAAATGAAAACGGAACTTCCGGTTATCAATGCTGATCCCCGTACCATCTATGCTGTTTTAAAAGACTGTCTGACGGTGAAAAAAGAGAAGCTGCCTGGAATTGGAGAACTTTCCAGAAAATATGCCGAAAACTGGCATGATCCGCTTAAAATAGCCGAAAAAATGAAGGCTTATTATGAAGCATCTCTGGTGTGATTTTTAATGTCCAGATTCATACAGAAAACTTACAGAATGATCGATTTTTTTACTGCTTTATTCTTTTTCCCGGTTATTTTTATTTTTTCCTGGTTTTATCGATCTGGAAAAAAACGGGATAGCAGGATATGCTGGGGGCCGATTCCTCTGAAACCGATCAAATACAATTCTTTAGCCTTAAGGAGTTATGGGACAAAGAGTTTTACCTATGTTTATGAGATCTATCCTATCACCAATAGACATGATTTTGATTTTGTTTTTTATGAAAAAATCAAAAACAAGTTTATTAAAAAATTCTTTTTGGATTATCTGGTTTTTCTTGATATCCTCAAGAAATCTGATATTTTTATTACCAATTTTGACGGGGGATTTTTAAGCAGGACCAGATTGAGTTTTTATGAGCATGTATTTTGGAAAATATCGAGAAAAAAAGTGATTGTATGGCCCTATGGATCAGATACTGCCCTTTATACACATATGCATGATTTTTCCTACCGCAACGCTTTATTCAAGTCATATCCATTCAGTCATAAAAGGGAGAAAAAAACCGCAAAAAAGATCCGTTACTTTACAAAGCATGCAGACTTTATTGTAGGCAATATCCCCCATCAAGAAACGATTCCAAAATGGGATATTCTGACGATTGCCTGTTATTGTGTCGATACCCAGGAATGGAAGCCGGACGAGAACTTCCAATCCATGAATGATGGGATTAATGGCCCGGTTAAAATAATTCACTGCCCTAATCACAGGGCTGTAAAAGGCACGGAATTTCTGATTTCTGCCTGTCGTGAAATACAAGAAGAAGGTTATCAGATCGAATTGGAAATTATCGAAAATTTGAAGAATGAAAAATTGAGAGAGATTATGAGGCAGTCCGATATTGTGGCTGCTGAATTTTTATATGGGTATGCCTCCACAGAAATTGAAGGGATGAGCCTGGCCAAGCCGGTGTTATCCAACCTAACCAATGACTACTTTTTTTCTGCTGCCAGACGTTACACCTATTTTAAAGAGTGCCCGGTGTATTCTACAAATCCTGAAAATTTGAAGAAAGACCTTTTAATATTGATCAAAGATCCACAATTGAGGAAAAAATTAGGAGAACTAGGACGTCTTTATGTTGAAAAATACCATTCCTTTGAAGGTCAGGGACTCATGTGGTCCAAGATCATACAAAAGACGATCGGTGCGCCGGATGAAAACTTAGACGGCTGGTGGAAAAAAAGAGCAGAATAATCGAATGAAAATAATTCATTTAGTCAATTATTTCCAGCACCAGCTGGGTTATCAGGAATTCTATATAGCCAAGGAACAAGCCAAACAGGGGCATGAAGTTCTGGTGCTCACCTCTAATAGATATTTTCCTTTTTATGATTATCAGAACACGGTTCAAAATATTTTGGGTCCCCGCAAATTCGGAGCAGGGAGAAAAAAAATAAATGGATTCACCATCGAATATCTACCAGCACTATTCGAACAGCCGGGCCGCAGGATCTGGCTGAAAGGTTTAAAAAAGAGGATTAAAAGTTTTAAGCCTGATCTGATCCATGTTCATGGAGAATACACGTTGTTATCGCTGCAGTCCGTGCTCTGGAAAAAAAGATTAAAGTACCGCTTAGTCATTGATTCCCATTCTCATCCCCGTAATCTTGGCCCGGATAAAAACGGCCTGTTTTTTTTCCTCAAAAAAATAATGTCTTTTCTGGTAATAAGAATATATAAAAAATTCATATTCGATAGAAAAGATATAAAATGGGTGGCCACAACGGAGTGGAATAAGAAATATCTGGTGGAAAGATTTGCTTTTTCTTCAGAAGACCTGGTTTTAATCCCTAATGGCGCCGATACCGAGATTTTTTATCCTGATAAGGGGGTGAGAAGCCAAAAGAGAAAAGAATTAAATCTGAATGAAAATGATGTTGTGATTTTATATACCGGAATGATATCGAAAAATAAGGGGCTGGATAAAATAATCAAGGCTTCAAAGGATTTTGCCGAAGAACTTCATTTGAAATATGTATTTGTGGGAGGAATCGAAAAAAAATTCCATAAAAATTTTATTGAGTTGATAAAGGGCCTTGAGGATCTGGTGATATTGTCCCATGCAGCATTTAATAAAGATCTTCCAGCCTATTATCAAATGGCAGATATAGCCTGTTGGCCTATGGAATCATCCTTGAGTGCAGTTGATGCCATGGCATCCGGGCTTCCTATCATAATCTGTGATAAACTTTCAGAGCGGCTTAAAAATGGTAACGGAATCGGAATAGAAGAAGGAAATGTGCAGCAGTTGAAAGATGCTCTTTATAAACTGGCAAGCGACCGTGCATTAAGGACGGCTATGGGAAATCGTAGTTTAGAGCTGGTAAAGAAGGAATTGAATTGGACCTGTATAAGTCAGAGGTTCATAGATATAGCCTTTTCATAAATAAAGATTCCTTTAAGGATATATTTTTAATAATTAGAATTATTAAAATGAGAATTGCCTGGCTTTGCGCTTATCCTGTCGATATACTGCCTAAAGATAAAGTTAGATACA
>Ga0180433_10011359_pt1 | contig 10572 bp, 10 predicted proteins | sample SS_ome_8_FD_132980 | JGI IMG/M metagenome (GOLD analysis project Ga0180433, IMG submission 132980) | Hypersaline lake sediment archaeal communities from the Salton Sea, California, USA - SS_1_D_1 metaG | ecosystem: Environmental > Aquatic > Non-marine Saline and Alkaline > Hypersaline >...
GAGGAACTGACGGCCGAGATGAACGAGACCGTCCGGGAGTTCGATGGGGTGCCCATCAAGGGCGTTGCCTCGAACAAGCCCACGCTGCCGCTGGACGAGTGCGACCGGGCGTACAAGCCGTTGGACGAGGTGTTGGAAACCCTCGAAGCCACCGGCATCGCTCGCATCGAGCGCCGCATGTACCCCGTCTGCAACTGCAAGGGATGAGCCGAGGAGCGTCACTCCATTTTTCCGGTTAGATCCCCTCTGTGGTGCGTGGTAGGGGTGAAGGGAGACACCATGACACGTTTCCAGCGCTACAAGAGAGACATCCGTCGGGACTTCGACTGGCCCGCCCTGAAGGCGGAGGCCGAGGAGAACGCCCGCACCGAGCCCCAGGAGCCCGAGTTCGAGGGGGACGACCCCATCGGCCTGACCTTCCTGGGGACGGTGATGAGCCTGACCCCCTCCGGCAAGTTCTACACCCCGTGGGCGAACTCCAACGTCCAGGGGTGTGCCCGCTGCAAGGGGACGGGGAAGGTCAAGAACCACAAGGGCGACGAGGCTGCCTTCCGGATGGCCGAGGAGGAGGTCCGGGCCGCTCGCGAGGCGGCGATGGGCACCTACGGCGCCTTCTGCAACGGCGGCTGGCCCGACGACGTCAAGGCGTTCATCGACGGGTTGCAGCGGAAGGTCGATGCCCTCAACCCCGAGCACGAGTGCTCGTGGTGCCACGGCCTGGGCTCCCACGAAGCGGCCCAAGACCAGGACTGGAACGAGGCTCTGGAGGCCGTCGCCGAGGAGCACGGCATGTTCATCCAGAGCGGCGAGGGGGACCCCTGCGACATCTTCGCGGGCGTCTCGCTGGAGGTGTGACCATGCGGAACTTCTATCGAGGGGGGTGCGTCAGCCGGAAGAACGAGAGCCCGGATGGCCGTTTCGCCCACATCTACTACTTCGACACCGGCATCACCTGGTCGCTGGACCGTCAGCGGGGTGAGGTCTCTGTCTCGCAGACGACCGATCGGGGTATCGTGGAGCACTACAGGACGCCGGAGCCCTTGGAGTTCAACCTCCGCTTCGCCGTCGTCCAGCCCCTCAACGTGCCGCTGACGGACGAGGAGAACCGCATGGTGACCGCAGTGCGGGGGGTCGAGAAAGCGACCCGCCTCCGCGGCCTGAGCATGTACGGCGGGATCCTCGATGACGCCGCCCACTTCGGCAAGGACTAGCGCTTCCCAAGCTACCCTCCGTTTTTTCGCCACAAGGTGTTGACAGGCTTCCAAGCTCGGATTACCTTGAAACTCGAATCGAGAACTGAGGCGTTCCTTCAGACATAGCTCAACGGTAGAGCATCGGCCTACGGAGCCGAGGGTTCCAGGCTTCAAAACCTGGTGTCTTCCAAACGGAACTCCCGCCCTCCCTCGATTCAAAAATCAAGAAATCAGCCGAGAACTGAGGTGTTGCTACAGGAGGCATAGCTCAGTTGGTTTGAGCACCGGCACTTGGAGCCGGAGGTCACAGGTTCAAATCCTGTTGCCCTCACCATCAAAAGGGACACCCACCTTCCCTCGGCTGACCTTCGATATAGAAACGAGAGGGGAACTAGAGCGCCAGTTTAGGATTTGGGTTCCAACAACCTGACGCTCCCTCTCCCCCTCCTCGCTTTCAAAAACCCATCCCCGTGGTTTTTTGAGTTCCGTCAGTTTTAGGGCGTTAGAACGTCTGAACGGCGAGTAGGAGGAGAGTACCCACTCTTTGGAGGTGTGCCATGACGAAGCTGATGACCGTCACCGCCGATGCCGCCGTGCTGTGGAAGCCGAAGGGGACCATCACCCCCAAGCAGGCCGGTGAGGTCGTGTGCTCCTTCCTGGATACGGCCAGCACCTCCATGGGTCGGGCGACCCACTACAACACCCGCGAGGAGCAGCAGGCGGCGGAGCTTGAAGCTCACGCCAAGCTCATGAGCTTGGACCGTGACCTCTACACGGCGTTGTTGACGCTGCCGGGGGTCCTCTACCGAGCGCAGCAGCTTGGCTTGAAGAACCTGCTTGGCACCCCGCGTAATGGCGTCGAGTCGTTCTTGACGGCCGACCAGGAGCGCTTGGTCCTCTACCACCTGATCCAGAGCATGGAAGTGCCGGCCATGATGCGGCTGTTCCAGGCCCTGCAGGTGGGCGACGAGAAGCTCGGCATCAAGCGGGCGAACAACAACCGCACCCGCAAGCTCATCTTGCGGACGTTGCTGGGCTCCCCGAGGCTGCAGCTTTGGGTGGTCAAGTACCGCCGCAAGGTGCTGGCGGCCTTGAAGCACGCTTGGGGCAACCGTCGCGTCGGCGTCGTGCGTTCCATCCTGTCGAAGGATGGCCGTACCTGGACGAAGGGCGAGCGGAAGACCGTCTCGCAGTGCATCGATCGCTTCAAGGGCGAGAACTCCGAGAAGTACGTGCGTGAGTGCGTGCGCTTCGTCCTCGGGGACCGCGACCGCCTGACGCTGCCGATGTTGAAGGCGTTCATCGCTTCCAAGGACGACCTGGAGGTGGGTGCCAAGGCCCGGTTGCCGAAGGAGATCCTGTACGGCATCCGGTCGAACCACCACATGACCGTCCCGAAGGAGGACGTGCTGAAGATGGTGGCCGAGGCCGGCGGTCTGACCGAGAAGACCAAGATGCAGGTCCAGCGGCAGGCGAAGAAGGCTGGGATCGAGGTCGAGTTCGACCCGAACCGCTACGACGCCGTGCGGCTGTACCTCTACGCCTTCGAGATGGGTCTCGACGAGGCGATCGTCGATGCCCTGGCGACCAAGGCTCGTCAGGGGGCGGCCAAGTTCCCGGCCCGCTACGGCAAGGTCGGGATGGTCGTGGATGGTTCGTTCTCGATGAGCGGTGACAAGACGCAGCCCCTCCGCCCGATGGCGGTCGTGCTGTCCCTCCGCGACATGTTGCGGGAGACGGCTGGTGAGGCGTTCGTCGAGTACGTCGGCGGAGCCTTCGAGACCGAGGGTGGGGACACCCTGGTGCGTCCGAGCGGAGACACCGCCCTGGCAGATGGCCTGGTGAAGGTGCTGACGAATGAGCCGGACGCGGTGTACGTGCTGTCGGATGGCTACGAGAACACCCCGGCGGGGCGCTTCGCCGAGGTCATGGCACATGTCCGTGATCTTGGAATCGAGACGCCGATCTACCACCTGAACCCGGTCTTCGCGGCTGAGGCAACGGCGGTACGGAGCCTCTGTCCGGAAGGCGTCGGCGTGAGCACGATGCCGGTCAAGGACCCCACGGCGTTGGGGGTCTCGTTCCTGCGGGCCCTGATCGAGACGGACCCGCTGCGTGGAATCAACTCGCTGGTGCGCCTGTCGCTGACGGGCACCCCGGCGGAGCGGAAGGTGCTGGCGTGATGGCACGCTGGTATCTGTGGAGGTTGCCATGACGAACCGAACGCTAAGCTTCGAGGACATCCTCTACGGGGTGGGTCATGGCCGGATGCAGTCCGTCGGCCACATGGGGGTCGTGCCCCTGGTGGACGAGGGCGACGCCGAAGACGACTACTTCGAGGCCCCGAACCTCCGGGTCGGGAACCGCAACTACGGCAACGTGGACCTGGACCACCAGGGCAACGGCCCGACGATCGTGCCCCCGGGTGCGGGCTGGGTCGTTCGCCAGAGCGCCCAGGACCACGCCATCGGTAGCGGTGTCCTGATGCGGGGTGGGGAGCACCGGAACATCGACACGGCCTTTTGCATCGAGGAGTCGCAGGGCGGCTACATCTCGCAGGGAGACCACGACATGCTCGTGCTTCCGGCGGCGATGCGGACGCAGGCCCTGGCGATGCGGAACGAGCGCGAGTTCGGCAAGCTGTGGGAGAGCATCCGGCAGTTCAACCGCTCGTGCGGCGTGTCGCAGAGCGGGGGTCACCTCGTCTACTTCCTCCGCCAGTTCGAGAAGGAACTGGACGAGTTCGTGGCCGAGTTCGAGCTTGTGCCGCGGCAGGTCGGTGCGATCATCCTCATCGGGGGTCGCGTCGTGGGCATCGAGCGAGCACCGACGGTGGCCTTCTGGGAGCGCCTGTGGGTGCCCCTCGTCCGCGTCTGCTACGGCTCGATGGCGATCCAGGCGGCGAAGCTGGGGCTCGACCCCGCACCGCGTGTGGGCCTGGACCTGGAGAACCCGTCGTTGGACGGCCTCATGGCCGCCATGCAGCGGGCCAACGCCAGGGCCGAGGAGAAGACCAACGAACTGGTGACGTCGATCAAGGGTAAGCTGTTGGGCGTGAGCCCGACGGCGGAGGATCGACTCGACGCGGCCAAGCTGTTGACGGTGGCCACGCCGTCGCAGCAGCCGGAGTTCGCCGGTCAGCTTGTCGAGCGCGAGGGTCGGTATCCGTACCTCTCCCTCGTGACGGCCTGACCTTTGGACGGCAGGGGTTCCTAGTCCCGTTTCCTCTGCATGTCCGAGATTCAAGCGGGATAGAGGTTGGACCTGGAGTACGCCTCAACGCAGCCCGAAGGCCCTCCACGGGGGCGCCGTAGGTGTTGCGGTGGTAGAGCGGCCTGGCTCTTACTTCCGGGTGGCTGCAGGTTCGAGTCCTGCCCCAGGTCCGCCTCGTCTTTGAGCTTTTTGACTGAAAGGGTGCCACATGGAGCAGGTTGTTCGAGAGGCTGTCGAGGCGATGTACGGGGACTACGAGGCCCTGATCGCCGATCCGGCGGGAGAGATCGACAAGTGGAAGGACTACGGCCGCTACTCGGCCTGTCGTCTGTGCGATGCGGTCTCTGCGTTGCCGGGGGCGGACAAGAACCCCTACTACAAGCACTCGTGCCAGGCACACTGTCCCCTCGGGCCGCAGAACTTCAAGGAGGTCAACGCCTGCAAGAAGTGGCCGTCGTGCGTGGCGAAGAAGTCGCACTTCGATGAGTTGTACCAGGCCATCGCGGCGGGGGACCTCGACGCGATCCCCGAGGTGGCGTCGAAGCGGCTGGCCTGGTTGCAGGCGAAGATCGGTTAGAGGCACCCCCTCCTGCGTAGAGGGGTTGGATGATTGACAGCATGTGTCCCGGGTAAGCTCAGCGGTAGAGCTTCCTGGCTCTGGATTCCGGGAGGACACAGGTTCAAGTCCTGTTCCGGGGCATCTAAATCGGCGGGCGTGGACACACCCTTTCGGGGGGTTGGAAAGCGGCAGGACGCGGGTTCAAATGCTGTCCGCGACCCGCCTCCCTTCGAGGGGGTTCGAGACCTATGACGATGGAACAGCTTTTCCAGTCGATCCAGCAGAGGCGGCGTCCGGAGGATGTCCTTCGGGCCATCGTCGACTTCCGTGGGAGCGACCTGACCCACGGCGACAAGTCCGCCTTCGGGAAGATCACGAGGTACTCCCGTGGCCTCGGCTGGTCGTCGATGTACGACCGCTTCCGCAAGGCCGACAACCTCGAACCCCAGATCCTGGTCGCCATGGAACTGTTCCCTCACGTCGAGTTGCCCGCTGACGTGAACAGCCCCGTGGACGTGAGCAACTACATCGGACGCCTGATGGAAGACCTCGGCGTGTCCGGCTTGGACTTCAAGGCCGACCGCCCCAACCGGGAGAAGCGTCTGGGCCACTCGGTCTACAAGAGCCACCGGGCCTACAACAAGCGCTTCCGGCTGGTCTTCCGCCTGCACCGCAAGTACGACCGCTGGCTCCGCAACCGCCTGGCCTGCGATCTGGCCCAGGTGGCGAAGACCCGGCTGGCCAACCGCATCGAGTGGGACGACTTCAAGCAGGACGTGGACACGGCTTGCTTCGTGACTTACTTCACGGCATGGCTGGCTCGGCGCTCGATCTTCACCTGGGGAGCCCAGGATCGTCCCTACGACCGTGCGGCCGAGCGTCTGTTCCAGAAGCTCGGTGACGACGCGAACTGGTGGGTCGTCGCCCATGTCCATCCGGTCCCGGAGGTCGTCGAGCACCTGACCGAGGAGCAGAAGGGTCGTCTGCTGGGGATGTGGTACGGCGTCATGAAGGACGCGGCCGAGATCCTCGACCGCTGCGCCAGCGATGAGGGGCTCGACCTCGAAGGGCTCGTCGTGCGGCGGGGCAACGACTCCTCGACGTGGAACGAGGCGGCAGGGGCCTATAACAAGGCCCGTGATGGGTGGGTCAGCACGATCTACAGCCTGGGGATGGAAGACCTGCTGGAGAAGTTCGCTCCGCCGAAGGCCCTGCGCCTGATGGCCGCCGACGTCGTCTACATGCACCGTTCCTTCGGGTCCGGTGGCCTGGAGCCCGACACGAAGGTGTGGAACGACCTGCCGAAGCCGTGGGAGGTCGTCCTGGGTCGGGCCATGTGCAACCGCAAGATGATCGAGCGGGCCTGCAAGCGGGCCAACATCGAGGGGAAGGGCTGGATCCGTCCGCGGCCGAAGACCATCGTGCCGTTCAAGCCGACGCCGGAACTCGTCCACGGTGTGGCCGTGGCGAGCCCGGAACTGGCCCGCACCCTCCGCAAGGCTGGGTACTTCTCCGGACCGTCGAAGGGCGTGAAGCCGGAGGCCCCGGCGATCCCCCTCCGCCGCGATTACAGTGGCAAGACGCTCGATGTCGAGGAGGGCCATCCGGACGATGCCCTCGAACAGATGATCGTCGAGCCGTAGACTTCTCTCCAAGAAAAGGCACTTAGTTCGCCTCCCAGCCGCGTAGTACAGGCAGGAGAGTCTGTATGTTGTACGGTAATCCTTACGCCGTTCGCTCCTCGACCTCGCAGGTCGCCCTCGACCCGGAGTGGATCTATACGCAGGCCGAGGTTCGCGCTGTCCTGTTCAAGGGACGCCCTCCACACCAATCCCCCATGGTCCGTATCGTCATCTGCGCGATCCGTGTGGACGCCATGGTGAAAGAGGAGACGTTCGAGACTCTCGAAGAGGCCCGTAACGCCTTCGAGGGCGGGTTGGCCGAGATCGAGAAGCTCCCGGAACCCCTGACACGAGCCTACCTGGAAGATCGTGGGTTCGAGAGGATCATGGACTGATGTTCCACCCCGGCGAAGAAGCCATCTGGCACCACCTGGACCTCTCCGAAGACAAGACCCCGATGCACACGGAGGAGCCTGTCAAGGTGCTCCGTCGGGACCCCCGGCAGCCCTGGCGCCTGTGGATCGAACGCGAAGACGGGGTGAGTCAGTGGGTCACGGACGACACCCTCATGCGACCCGTTGGCGAGATGAAGACCCAGGAAGACCTGATGCGGGAGCGTTGGGGGGACGGCAACGACCGGCTCCCCTACAAGGTGCGTGACCGACTACGGGAGGCCCTTCGGAAGGACGCTGACGGCAACGAGCGCCAGCTTCCTATCGACTGGAACGGCCACTGGAAGAACGGTGCGGAGTGGGACTCGACCGACTGGATCCGGCCCCCCGAGGAGCGCTACCGCGAACTGTTCTACGACTTCGGCTTCGGTGCCCCCCTACTCACCGAGGAGGAAGCGGTGAGGCTCGCCGAGGCCATCGAGACGGGGACCGAACTTCCGGAGTTCATCCCCTTCACTCAGATGTCCAAGATGCGATGCACCCACTGCCACAGCACCCACACCCTGGCGTCCAACGGGGTCTCGATCAAGGTGGTGGAGCCGTGCCCTCGGCCCGAGGGGCTGTTGCAGGCGGCCATCCGGCTGAACGTCCCAAGCGGGAAGCTCGTCTTCGCCAACGATCTCCGGTCCTGGTTCCGCACTCCGGCCGACTACGACATCCATTCACGCCTTGGTTGCCACCTCACGACACTGGAGTACGGCAAGATCGGCATGGCTCACGGGTTCACGGGCAACACCTGCCCCGGCATCTGGCGAATGCCCGATGACCGCATCCTGATCGCCAACGAGCCCGCTGGTGATCGGTGGGACGCGGAGAAGAAGACCTACATCCCCATCCCCGAGTCTGAACGGGAGACCCTGGGGGGTGAGGCCGTGGGGTCCATCTGCACGGACCTGTGGTGGTACTGCGCCGTGGATCAGGACGAGTTGCAGAGGCGGGCGGACTACTACAACATCCCGATGCCCGACTGCGACATGGATATCCTCGACGTCGAGCCTGGCGTCTACGAGGTCCGTTACAACCACGAGGCACGGAAGGCCGACGACTGCGACACCCTGGCGGTCTACGCCGAGTTCGAGCGCGTGGGAGACCCCGAGCCCCTTCGCGATTGGGTAGCGGAGGATGCCGCCAAGGACTACTCGGCGGGGCAGTACCTCTACCAGAGCATCTGTGCGTGGCCGGATCTGTGGTCGCGTGACAAGGCGTGGGACGACATGGACAAGGAGGAACAGACCAAGGCGTTGTGGAACGCGGCCGACCACCTGTTGTTCACCCTGGGCAACGGCCACGAGTGGCACAAGAACGGTTTTCCCCTCGACTGCGTGAACCTGCCGAAGCGGGCCCGCAGCATCCGTATCCCGCCCTTCCGCTTCCAGGGGCACGTCTACCCCCTCGACTCGGCCGGAGCCGTCTCCGAGGCGGTGGGTCAGCGCTGCTGGGAGAAGAAGAAGTCCAAGCCCCTCTACATGAACCCGAGCTTCATCAAGCTGGCCCTCAACATGCTCCAGGCGGTCATCAGCTACGGCGCCCAGCCGTCCAGTGGGGACTATGAACAAGAGGTCGAACGGGCCCGCGTCTCGATGCGGAAGGCCGTCGAGTTCTACCGCAAGCTCCGCAAGCTCTACCCCGACATCGTGTTCGACAAGCGGTTCGACCTCTGGATGATGGGAGAGGGGCGCGAGGCCAAGGTCGAGGCGTGGGTGGAGCGATTCGCCTTCCCGACACCCCCCAAGCCGAAGAAGTCCGAGCCCAGCAGCCGGGAGGAACTCGCGGCGTCTCTGGAGATCGCCCTGGAGATTGCCCCGGACGACAAGACTCGGGAGTTGGTGCAGAAGATGATAGCCAAGCAGCAGGGGGCGGAATGACGGACGTGAACCCGATCGTGGCCAAGATGAGAGAGCGGAGGTCCATCCCCGAGACGGTGCGGCACTACCTCGCCCGCATGGGGATGAACCGCAACAACATGGAGTGGGAAGGGGAGGAGGCTCGCGAGGAGATCCGCTACCCCGTGGCCCATCTCGACCCCGGCACCGAGGAGGACATCGCGTACTACGTTCGGATGCTTCCCCTGGTGGTCCCGGGTCTCCGAGTGACTCGCTCAGGGTGGTGGGTGCCGAAGTACGGCAAGACCGGTCGTGGCTCCGTGTGGTTCACCTGGAGCCGTGAGGCGATGCGGGCCCGCTACCAGGAGGTCTTCGAGGAGTTCGGCGTGGCCGATGAGCGCCTGGCCTACATGACGTGCAGTGGGAAGGTGGAACGCCCACGCCCCCAGCGTCGCCTTCCTGGCCTGGACTTCGATGTGGAGCCTCAGATCCGGCAAGCTGCTGTCGCCGACCGCGTGTTCGCAGCGGCCTACACGGTCGGGGGTTTGAAGACCATTGACTCCGAGTTCTGTACCCGGATCTGCCACCCCGATCGTGGAGGGCCGGATGCGATCTGGTTCTCCCAACGCCGCGTGGTGATGGACGACGAGTGGTGGCTCGTTGGTTCCCGTGGGGACTCCCTGGAGGTCATGGAGATCGAGATCCAGGCATCTCCGCTGGACGACCGGACGAAGGAGAACCTGCTCTACAACCTCCGGAACTACCGCGAGAAGGGCTTGACAGACGGGTGAACGCCCAAGTACCTTCAAGCTCTCAACACGCCCCAAGGAACGGGAGGTTGCGATGCTGATTGTCTGCATGTGTTCCCTCATGGCTCGAAGCGAGATCGACAACTAGGCATCGCCCGACCGTTCGTCTGACTGACGTTCCCGGGGGCTGATGCCTCACAAGGGAACCACCGTGAAACAGTATCCGACCATCGACCGGAGGATCCGGTTCGGTGAACCTGTCTACGTCTTCGACAAGCTCGACGGCAGCAACCTCAGAGCGGAGTGGAGTCCGAAGAAGGGGTGGTACAAGTTCGGCAAGCGCAACGGCCTGCTGGACGACACCAACCCCATCCTGCGGGACGAGGGTCCTCCCTTGTTCCTCGACAAGTACGGGGATGACATCGCCCGTGTCTGTCGGGACAACCGCATGGAGCGCGTGATTGTCTACTTCGAGTTCTGGGGGCCGGGCAGCTTCGCTGGCAACCACGAGGCCGAGCCTCATGACGTGACCCTGTTCGATGTCCATGTCCACCGCAAGGGGATACTCGAACCCAAGGACTTCCTTCGGCTGTTCGGGAACCTCGACGTGCCGGCGTTGCTCCACCAGGGCAACCTCACGCACCCGATGGTGGAGGAGATCCAGCAGGGGGTCCTCGAAGGGATGACCTTTGAGGGGGTCGTCTGCAAGGGCACCTACCGGCAGAGCCGAAAACCGGGCCGACCGATGATGTTCAAGGTCAAGAACCACGCCTGGATCGGTAAGCTAAAGGAGTTCTGTGGAGACAACATGAGGCTGTTCGAGAAGCTGCTGTGATTTGCCTACTCTTCGGAGTCGATGCAGAAAACGAACTTGGACAACGGCCCTCCAACGCCGCCTTGCAGCACGACGTTGGAGGGCCACCGTCCGCGAGGCTGTTCGAACTTCCCGAGGAGCCCTCGA
>Ga0180433_10011360_pt1 | contig 10572 bp, 9 predicted proteins | sample SS_ome_8_FD_132980 | JGI IMG/M metagenome (GOLD analysis project Ga0180433, IMG submission 132980) | Hypersaline lake sediment archaeal communities from the Salton Sea, California, USA - SS_1_D_1 metaG | ecosystem: Environmental > Aquatic > Non-marine Saline and Alkaline > Hypersaline > Sediment...
CAAGCTATAGGCAGATCCAGGGCCGACCCCTCCTTTTTCATATCTGCCGGCGCCAGGTTCACCGTAATCCTTTGGGTGGGAAACGGATACCCACAATTTTTAATAGCGCTTTTGACCCTTTCCCTGCTTTCTTTAACCGCTCCTTCTGGAAGTCCAACCATATTGAAAGATGGAAGCCCGGGAGAAACATCTATCTCAATCTCTATTGGAAACGCATCTATCCCTATAACAACCCCACTTTTCGCCATAGCAAGCATGAGAAGTTGTGTCCTTTCTGAAGCCCTTTTTCGTTATCGGAGTATTTTTGTATAAATACAATATATTAACTCATTACTTGATCGGCTAAAAAAATCATTACCTAAAAGTTTGTTGTATATATGGTTTGTGATTTATCAAGAAAAAGGCCCCTTTGTTTCAAAACAAAAGGGCCTTTAAGATTTTATCATTTATGCGAGATCTAAAAAACTGATCATGCAACGGGACCTACATAGGATTACATCATGCCACCAGTGGGCATGCCGCCACCGGGGGGCATACCACCCATGGGACTTTCCTCTTTAGGTTTCTCGGCGACCATGGCCTCTGTTGTAATAAGAAGTCCGGAGACGCTGGCAGCATTTTGAAGTGCTATGCGCGTGACCTTTGTCGGATCAATGATTCCAGCCTTCATTAGATCTTCATATTCTCCTGTTTCCGCATTAAATCCGACATTTCCGGTTTTATCCTTTACATGTTCAACAACAACAGACCCCTCATGCCCGGCATTGCACGCAATCTGCCGCAGAGGCTCTTCCAGGGCCCTTTTAACTATATTAATACCGTGCTCTTCGTCAGGATTCTTAACCTTAAGACTGTTCACTGCTCCTAGGCAGCGCAAATAGGCGGTTCCACCACCGGCGATTATTCCCTCTTCTACAGCAGCTCTGGTGGCATTGAGCGCATCTTCTACCCTTGCCTTTTTTTCCTTCATTTCTGTTTCAGTCGCTGCGCCAACGTTAATGACGGCCACCCCGCCGATAAGTTTAGCCAAACGCTCCTGCAGCTTCTCCCTATCGTAGTCAGAGGTTGTCTCGTCGATCTGTGTCCGGATTTGCCTTACACGGCCTTCAATCTTTTCCTTAGAACCGGCACCGTCAACTATAGTCGTATTATCCTTGTCGATTATGACCCTTTTTGCTGTCCCCAGATCATTGATAGATACATTTTCGAGCTTGATACCCAAGTCTTCTGCCACCATTTCACCACCGGTCAAAATGGCGATATCCTGCATCATTGCTTTTCGTCTGTCTCCGAAACCGGGCGCCTTTACCGCACATGTCTGGAGAGTTCCCCTGAGTTTGTTTACCACTAAGGTAGCAAGGGCTTCGCCCTCAACGTCCTCGGATATGATCAGAAGAGGTTTACCCATCTTCGCAATCTGTTCAAGAATTGGCAGGAGATCTTTCATGTTGCTGATTTTTTTCTCATGAATCAGAATATAGGGATCTTCCAGCACGCACTCCATCTTTTCCGGATCTGTTGAGAAATAAGGAGAGGAATAACCACGATCGAACTGCATACCCTCCACTACATCCAGCGAGGTCTCCATGGCCTTTGCTTCTTCTACCGTAATGACCCCCTCCTTGCCGACCTTGTCCATGGCCTCGGCAATGATGTTACCAATGGTAGGATCGTTATTGGCGGATATGGTACCTACCTGAGCGATCTCCTTCTGGTCCTTGGTGGGCTTAGACTTTTTCCGCAGTTCTTTTACGACGATTTCAACCGCTTTATCAATACCCCTCTTGAGGGCCATGGGATTAACTCCGGCAGCTACCAGCTTTGACCCCTCCGCATATATAGCTTGAGCAAGTATGGTCGCTGTGGTCGTGCCATCTCCAGCAATATCGCTGGTTTTAGAGGCCACCTCTCTTACCATCTGGGCACCCATATTCTCAAATTTGTCCTCAAGCTCAATCTCCTTGGCCACTGTAACGCCGTCCTTTGTAATGACAGGCGATCCAAAGGATTTTTCAATGATGACATTGCGACCCTTAGGACCAAGTGTTACTTTGACCGCATTAGACAGGGCATTAATGCCTGTTAACATGGCCTCTCTGGCCTTTATATCGTACTTAATTTCTTTTGCTGACATTGTTTAACCTCCGTTATTCGGTTCTTATATAAGCGTTGTTTTCTAATGAAATGTTATCAGTTGAACTAGTCTTCGATAATACCGAGGACGTCATCTTCCCTCATTATCAGATACTCTTCTCCGGAAATTTTTATCTCTGTGCCTGAGTATTTGCTGAACAGGATGCGATCCCCCTCTTTTACATCCAAAGCCTTGATTTCGCCGTTTTCAAGAATTTTGCCGTTGCCGACAGAGACCACTTTTCCCTCGGCAGGCTTTTCTTTTGCACTGTCAGGGATGATAATTCCACCCTTGGTTTTTTCTTCTTCCTGTACGCGTGTTACCAAAATTCGGTCGTGTAGCGGACGAATTTTCATAGCATTTCTCTCCTTTTTTCTAGAAAATAATTTGAAACAAATCAGTTTTAAACGAGCCGAAAGCCCTGAGCGAAAAGCCTACCGGCTCGTCCGAGTCCTCTGGGAATTGATACACAAGACTTATCCTGCGGTTTAAAAAGATGACCATCTAATTATATCTGTTTAGCACTCATGAACGACGAGTGCTAATATAATTACGCTGTTTTGGAATGCAATACCTTTATGAAAAAATATTTTGTGCTTACAACCTGATGACAGTTGAAAGGGGACGAATAATTACAACACATCTCTTAAAATAGACAGCATCTCTTTATGAATCAAGCTATTTGTTGCTAATATTTCCGGAACAAATGGAGAATAGCTGTTGCCCCAAAAGTCTGATGTTTTTCCACCCGCCTCCTCTAAAAGAAGTTGGCCGGCGGCAGTCTCCCAGGGTTTGAGCTTGACTTCCCAGAAACCGTCCATCCGGCCACAGGCCACATAGGCCAGATCTAGAGCAGCCGCCCCTGCCCTGCGGATTCCCTGGACCCTCATCAAAACAGCCTCCAGGGCGGCCATAACTTTAGCGGGACTCTTCCTGACATCATAAGGAAAGCCTGTTGCCAGGAGTGATTTATCTAAAACCGGGATACTTGACACCCTTATTGGCTTGCCGTTAAGCCAAGCCCCTCTGTCGAGGCATCCGCAGAACAATTCGTCCCGAACAGGAGAATATATAGCCCCTACCTGACCCCTGCCTTTATCGAGATAAGCAATGGATACAGCAAACCACGGCAAACCATGAACAAAATTGGTCGTACCGTCAAGAGGATCTATGATCCAGACAGGACCTGCAGGGGGTTCAGTGTAGGTAAAATGTGATTCTTCAGCGAGAAAATCCGCTTGGAGCCCTGACGTATTCAACATGGCAAGTATAGCGTTCTCTGAGGAAATGTCGGCTTCTGTAACCAGGTCTATATCACCCTTATGCATTATTTTATGGGGTTTACCGTATAATTTCCTTAAGATCTTTCCTGCCTCCAGGGCGGCCTTTCCCGCTATTTTTAAAATGTGCGCCATTTTGGGGTCGCAGCATGTCATGCAACTTTCAATTCTTTTCATATGTCTTCTTTCGATGAGGCTGGATGCCATGAACTATTTGATTTCGGGCCCTGATTGTCGTTCGAGTTATACAGACTGATATGTGAAGATTGAAAATGAATTATGAATTTCATACGGTTCTCAGGATTCTTTGCCGGTAATTTGTAGAAAATGCCATGCCAAGAGAATCCCGCCGATGGTTATAGCAGAATCTGCAATGTTAAAGGCCGGCCAGTGGTATGAACCTATATAGAAGTCTAAAAAGTCAATGACAGATCTGTGGCGGATTCTGTCTATAAGGTTTCCCAGTGCCCCACCGAATACCAGAGAAGTCCCCCAAAAAAGTTGATAGCTGCGACTATGCGAGCTACGATAAAGATAAAGAAGGCCGCCGAGGGCGACCACGCTTACTATCTGGAAAAATATGTGACGCCATTTATCAGATCCCGCCAGAAACCCAAAGGCAGCCCCCGTGTTGGTTATGTAGGTAATATTAAAAAACCCTTGAAAAACCGGTCTTACTTCATGGAGGTGAAGGTTGGAGACTATAATGGCCTTGGTGGCCTGATCTGAAAGTACAATTAGAAAAGCGACAAATAAAAAGGATTTTATGGAGAAGGGAATAGATTGGATCATGGTTCGGGATTTTCCTGGTGTTTGTCGTTTTTGAGATCGTTGTATGGTTTGCTGTCTGGTGAAAGCAGCTTCATGGCCTTGTTCTTGTGATATTGAGCAGATTGACGATTTCCTGTGGCCTTATAGTGGCGATAGAAATACTCGTGTGCCTCCCCCTGCCTTTCGAGGGCAGCGAAACATCTTCCCAGTTGCAAATAAATGCCTGCAGGATCAGGCCAGGATTTTTTCAGGGTGTTCAGTATGGGCAGTGCCTTAGATGGCTCTCCCTGCTCAAGATAGGCCCTGGCCAGAAAGAACTTGGCGGTTGAATCTCCAGGATGTCTTTCGCTGTATGGACCTAGTATGGAGACGGCCTTTTTATATTTTCCTGCTGCAAAGTAAGCCCTTCCCTGGTCTAGCTTAAATTCAGATTTTTCCGGGGCTGAAGACACAATATGGTCAAATGCCTTAATGGCTTTATCATAATCTCTGGCGGCAAGGAGCGATTGGGCAAGACCATAAAGGAGCAGTATATCATCTGGCGTGGTATTGAGTTCTTGCTTATAGTATTTTGTCATGACTATCGGATCATGAGTTAAGATCCTGGTTTTGACCTGTAGCTTTCTCAACTTGAACCGGTCCTCCTGGACTTTTTGTAAACATCGCTCTCTTTCCCAAAGATCTTCCAGATAGGTTGTCCTCTCGCTGGCTCCCGGGTGAGTGGAAAGGTAACTGGGGATAGCGCTCGTCCCGAGCCAGCGATATTTCTGCATTTTCTTTAAGACAGTAATCAGTCCGCGGAAATCATGTCCGGCCTTGCATATCCATTGACATGCCCTCCTATCTGCTTCTTCTTCATCTGTGCGGCTGTATTTAAGGGCGATAGACATATTTATGGCACCAGAAGTCGCAAATATGGCAGAACCCGCCTCCCCCTGTCCCAAAAATAGTCCTGCTATAGCTATTGCGGCAGTCGCTATGTTTATCCGCTGCATTCGATCCATGCGCCTGGCTATATGTCTTCCCTGAACGTGTCCTATCTCATGGGCCAAAACGCAAAGAAGTTCATTTTCACTATCGATAACTTCAAGCAGACCCGTATGCACGAATACGAGACCCCCAGGCATTGCAAAGGCATTCAATCCATCATCCTGTATGACAAAAAATTCGTAGTCAAAAAATTTTCCATCAACCTGGTCAAGCACTTTTTGGCCTACACGGCACACATAGCCGACAATTTCCGGATCCTTTATCAGCGGGACCCGGGATTCAACCTGGTGCAACAATCTGTTCCCAAGTTCCCGTTCTTCCTCAACCGACATCATGGCGGAAAGGGGTGAAGCCCAAATCATAGAGGCCAAGGTGAAAATACAAAGGTAAGAAAGGCAATGACACGTAAACATATGGTTGTTTCGGCTGAAAAATTCGATCTGCTGCGTTGCTTCACTTTTAAAGCGACTACGATGTGCGTACAATAAGTACCTCTTATATAATATATACGTTATTGTAACAGTCAAACGTAACAGAGCGGATAAGTCTCGTGCGGGACAGGTTTCGCGTCTCGCATCCCGACCTTTTTTCAGTGCGATCATACGGTTAATTCTCTGCGCAACACATATTGAAATGATGTGTTTTCATGTCCATTTAATTAAAAAACCACGTTTGCTTGATTATTGGATTATGGAAGTCGTTTGTTTTTTGCATCTTTCCTTCTACGACGCCTGGTCTTTTTCCATTCAGGGTCGCGATCCCTGAATTTTCTGTTCCTATTTCTTTTGTCTGGCTCAGAAAATATTACGTGAGACGGTGTGTCGCGGAGTACAAAGCCCCCTATTTTCTCAAGCAGTGGTGCGCCGCCCCTTGGTATTTTTTTCCTGTCAAGCTTTTTCTCACTGAATTTGGACTCTTTGCCTTTATCTTTATCCCGAACAGGGGGGAGTGATGGCATGTTCATCCATTGAATATCCAATTCCTCAACAAGGTACATACCCTTGCCGGCCCTTTTGAAAACCACACCTGTATCATGACACTTCAGGGCCTTTATTTCCGCTATAATCGGGTCCTTGTCTCTGCGCTTTCCGATTTTTAAGGCCATCTCCTTTTCTGTGGATAATACAATCCACTTCTTGTTATCACTTGACTGCAGACCACGAGCGATTACGTGTGCATGAGCTTTTGGTCTTATGCTGACGTAAAGTAATTCCGGAGGTCGAGCTTCATTGTATATGGTAAGATCAGGGCGTTGTGATTCCGGTCTCACCCTGGCATATTTTTCCTTATATTCGAATTTTTCCGGCCTGTAGAGAGAAAAGAATTGTATGAGGCGCCTTTGGGTAATATGGGGTATCCCTGTCTCTTCATTAAGTGCCTGATGAAGTTCTTTGATGGAAATCCATCCGCCTTTATCCAAGACTATTCCAAAGGCATCCGGCTGTCGCCCCAGGATGGCAAAAAGAATCTTCTCCAAACGCTTTAATGCGCGCCTACCCATAACTCTTGCTTGTAATGATCAATTTAATCCGATTCCCGGTATTCACTTACTTTGAAGAAAGCGGGTATTTATATTATGATCCGTATGATACAATAAACACTTAGAGGTTTTGTTGTATATTTTATATAAATGAGCATGAAAGATAAAGATACCTTTCTGTTTTCGGCACTTGTTGCCGAAGAAGATATTAAGAGAGAAAAAACCAAAGCCAGAGAGATCAGGCACAGCCGGTGGTGGCACCAAAAGTGTGCCCAAGGGGTTTGTTTTTACTGTGGGAGCCGCGTAGGTCCCTCTAATCTTACAATGGATCATGTGGTTCCGCTGGTTCGTGGCGGTCGAAGCATTAAGAATAACTTGGTGCCGGCCTGTAAAGAATGCAATAACAACAAGAAATATCTGCTGCCCATGGAATGGGAAGAATATCTTAAAAGGCGAGAGGAGTAAAGCATAGTGAAGGGCAACCTGTTTTTTCGGGCACTGGTTGAACTAAGACAAGAGACAACGTTTATTATGTTGATTGCCAGTGTTGTTTTTTGTCCCATATGGCAAGCTGTTGCGGCAACTGATGACACTGAAGTGGATAAAGCCTCTGTAGAAGACGATTACCTCATTGGTCCCACAGACATTCTAGAGATACATGTCTGGAGAGAACCCGACCTGTCACGCACAATACCCGTGCGACCTGACGGCAAGATAACCCTGCCTCTCCTGGACGATGTGCAGGCCTCCGGACTCACTCCCCTGGAGCTAAAGGCCGGAATTGAAAAGGGATTGGCCAAATTTATAGAATCCCCGGCAGTGTCAGTTGCTGTCCAGGAAATACACAGTAAGAACATATTTGTGTTGGGACAGGTCGAGTCTCCCGGCCAGTATCCACTCCAACAGGATCTGACAGTACTTCAGGCACTTTCCCTGGCGGGAGGGCTTGCAGAGTGGGCTGACCAGGGTGGTATTGTTATTCTGCGCAAGGAAAATGGAGAGCAGCGGCGAATTAAGTTTAATTACAAGAATGTTTCAAAGGGCAAACATCTGGAGGAAAACATAGTCTTGGAAGCAGGTGATACCATTATAGTGCCCTAGCTTCTATATCGTGAGGTAAGTCGATATGCAACCATTCGGTTTTTATCCTTTGTGGTTTTTAAAACGGGCCTTGCTCGCAGTTGTGATTGCTGTCTTGTTTTTTGCAAATTCGTGGGCAGAGTGGCGTTTTCTGCCAGCACTTGATCTGGAGGAGAGCTATGACAGCAACATATATCTGAGTTCCGACAACGAGACCTCTGATTTCATAACCAGACTCAGTCCTGAATTAAGACTGGAAGATGTCAGTGAAAACAGGACCTTTGCAGCCAGTTATATTATGCACCTCTATCATTTTGATCGCCATGATGAGAACAACTATATCGGGCACTCGGCCGGTTTAAGCTGGGATCAGAGCCTCAGCAGGAATCTGTCATGGCATATAATGAATACTTACTTCAGGTCCGAGGAGCCGTTGGAAGAGGATCCTGAGTATACAGGGGTAAGAGAGACAAGGAACATGTATACCAGAAACTCAGTAGATACCGGTTTTACTTATCAGTTCGGCCGTGAGGACAGGGTGACCGTATCGTATCTCGACACCCGTCTCCAAAACAGGGATCCGGATATTGAAGATGATGTTGAATATGGTCCCCGCATGGACCTGGAATATTGGCTTACACAACGGCACGGTCTCCTGCTGGGCTATTCCTGGAGCCGAATAGATTATGAACACGATCCATCCGACCAAATGGATGAGATTGGTTTTGGCTATCAGTGGCGCTGGTCTCCTCACACGACGTTGCATCTGGACTATGGGCTCGTGCTTTTTTCGTCCAAGGCCCCGGCAGAGGAAGAGGGCGACGACTACAATGTGCAGAGTATAGCCGCTGGTTTTGATCATGATTTCGGGCCGTTATGGACCCTGACAGGCGCTTTTGGTTACTTTTTCTTTAATCCCAAAGAATCAGAATCAAGTGATGGACCTGTATATCGTCTCACTTTGGGGCGCAGTTTTGCCAGGGGCTCTGTAACCCTCAGTGGTGAAGGGGGCTACAGGCTGGATTATTCCGGTGCAGATGCAGAGGGTTTTACAGAGTACAGGGGAGTGTCTCTTTCGTCGGCCTTCAGTATGTCTCCCAGGACCGAGCTGTATACATCCGCTTCTTACATGTATGAACAGGCCGAGGAAGAGGAGCGCACGAGAGAAGAATTCTGGGATGTATCGGTAGGCATGTCTTATGAGATATCAACCTGGCTCACCGGGATTGTCGAATTGACACAGCGGGAGAGAAACTCTTCCGACGAACGGGATGAATACCGGGACAGCCTGGTACTCTTAAGACTCAGGGGCACCTATGAATGGAGATAGGCGCCGATGTGATCAAAGACAAACAGGATGATACCTAAAAACACGAATTTTATTCAAGGGACTCAAGATCAAAGGCTGTGGCGACTGAACCGGGCGGACAAAAGCCCATAGACATTTATTCATACCTTTCTCTGCTTTTTCGCAGGAAGTGGGAAATCATCCTGGGTATGATCCCGTTTCTAACAGCAGGTGTGCTGTACTGCCTTTTTGCTGCCAAGATTTACAGTACCAGCACCGCCATAGTAGTCGTGCCCCAGCGGGTCCCGGAGGCATATGTGCGGTCCACGGTGACCGGAGACATTGACGAGCGCATCAGGGGTATATGGCAGGAGGTCACCAGCCGGACAAGTCTTGAGCGGATCATTGAGCAGCTCAATCTCTATTCCGAGGCCAGAGAGAGTCTCCCAATGGAGACGGTTGTAGAGGCTATGAGAAGCAAGATCACAATAGACAGTCCCAGAGCAGCCCGCACAAACGCATTTATTCTGTCTTATGAGGGGAAGGACCCTGTTGTCATCACCAGGGTGGTCAACGCCCTGGCCAACATGTTTATCGAAGAAAATCTAAAATTACGCGAGACACAGGCCAGGGGCACGGCGGAGTTTCTGTCCGAAGAGCTGGAAAAGGTCTACAGTGAGTTGAAGCGCCGGGAAGAGGCACTTAAACAGTATAAGATGGAACACATGGGAGAGCTTCCCGAGCAGCGGGATAGCAATCTGGCAATGCTCCAGCGTCTTCAGGAAGAAGTTGAGACGTTGCAGGAAAATATCAGGAGGGCCGAAGACAGAAAGTTGTTATTACAGCGCCAAATCTCAGAAGAACGGAGCAATTTGAGTTTGGCATCTGAACTGGCCGGTTCCCGGGAGGGTGCAGCTCCCCAGGCCCCGACCACCCTTGAAGGCCTCAGGGAAAGACTTAAATCTCTTAAAGTCCGATATACTGATACCCATCCGGATGTTGTGAGCGTCAAGAATCTTATTGCCAAGCTGGAGAAAGAGCAGGATATTCAGAACCTGGCATCGGATAACGCAGAGACGGTAGAAGATATGGAAACCGTCACTCTGCCTGACGCAGGAAGCCCTGTGAACCCAGTCATCGTGGGGCTTCAGTATCAGGTTAAAGGTCTGGAGTTTGATATCAGGTCATCAAGGGAGGCCTGTGACAAGATCCGGAAACAGATAGTTGTGTATCAGAAACGAATTGAGAACACGCCCAGGAGGGAACAGGAGCTGCTTGACCTTACACGCGACTATGAAAACCTGCGAACCTCCTATGAAAACCTGTTGAATCGCAAGATAGAGGCCGAGCAGTCAGCAGCTCTGGAACGGAGGCAAAAGGGTGAGCAGTTCAGGGTGATTGATCCGGCCAGAATACCACAAACGTATTTCAAGCCGGATGTGAAAAAGATCCTGGCAATGGCCCTTGTTCTGGCGGCGGGCCTGGGGCTTGGACTGGCCCTGGGCCGGGAGTATCTGAGCAATGCATTTTATGATCCAGGAGAAGTAAA
>Ga0180433_10011361_pt1 | contig 10572 bp, 13 predicted proteins | sample SS_ome_8_FD_132980 | JGI IMG/M metagenome (GOLD analysis project Ga0180433, IMG submission 132980) | Hypersaline lake sediment archaeal communities from the Salton Sea, California, USA - SS_1_D_1 metaG | ecosystem: Environmental > Aquatic > Non-marine Saline and Alkaline > Hypersaline >...
GGCTAATTGTTGGGATATTTTTTGGGCTAATTGTTGGACAAATTGTTGGGCTATTTTTTGGGCTAATTTTTGGGCTAAGATCTGAATTTGATTAAAATGGAAATAGATGAATATATTAGGTGACGAATGATGAAAACAGACGAATATAAAGTAAGTGAGATAGCTGAATTTTTAGGTCAGTTAGAAAATAAGGAAATGGTTTTTGACACGGATCGGATGGTGTTCAAGCCAAGATGATTTGTGGAATAAAAAAGTGTAAACGTGAGAGTGTGGTAATTTATTATGGCCAAGAGATCTGTGATCATCATTGGAGTTTACACTGTTCCGTTGATAGCCCATTTAACTTAAAGACAAGGTTAAAGCTAAAGATGTCAAAGCAAGGCAAATTAATAAACCAGTTGAGGTTGATTGAATGAATGGCAAAAGACTAGCTTGTTTTGGATGGTTTTTGATTGGATTATTCTTGTCCATTGTTAATTGGAACTTGATAATTACTATCGGTAATAAATTAAGAGTTTGGGAGACAAGTTCTTTTGATCCGAAAACTGTATATCAATCGTTTGAACAGTTAATTATATTGTATCCTATAATTGGAGAGTATATATTGATTTCACTTACAGTTATTTTCTTAGTAGCCATGATTAAAGGAGGACTTGATAAGTTAAAAAGACATGGTGATTATGGATTAATTGATTGGCTAATTGTTGGGCTAATTGTTGGGCTAATTTATGGGCTATTTTTTGGGCTAATTGTTGGGATATTTTTTGGGCTAATTGTTGGACAAATTGTTGGGCTATTTTTTGGGCTAATTTTTGGGCTAAGATCTGAATTTGATTAAAATGGAAACAGACGAATATATAGGAAATTATAATTTTACTCAAGATTGTAGAGACTGGGTAAAGAAACATAAGAAAAAGAAATATCTGGGAAAGATCGAGAAACCAAATTGGATGAAATAATGAGTATTTTAGACATTTTATTAGTATCTAATGTTGATGGATGGAGATCTAATCCATTAATTTGGATAATTATTACTATAATTGGTTTAGTTGGTTTTATTTATATAAGATGGAAATACGGAGGAGGATATTATGAAAAAAATAATTAGTTTAGTATTGGTACTTTTACTAGTGCCACTAGTAACAGCAACAGCAACGCATCCAGACGAGACATCTGCGTATCCGTTACCAGATAGCAAGTCATGTTATTGGATCTGGAAATATATAAAAGTCCATGAAGATTCATGGAGTAAAGATAATAGCGTAACCTACGCCTCTGCTTCTGGGTTTAGTGCGAGATCTTTGGGAAATTATGCAGTTGGTGACTATAATTATTTTGACAGCCACACAACATTAACACAATATTATGACCAAAGATATGTCACAGCATCAGAGCTTGAAACATTTAATCAGAGATTAGACAAGATTGAATGCCAATTTGAAGTAGGAAACCATCTTCAAGATATGAACAATTGTCAGATGCAGAAACGGGCAAACAGGCAGTGTAAAACTTTAAGTTTGAATGGGAAGACTTATGAACCACTCTGTTAATTTTTTTTATATAAAATTTTTATTTTCTTTTGTTTGAATTGCGTACAGTGTTGTTGCCAGAAATACTAATAACACTCCTAGGATTGAATCATCAGTGAATGCGAATGCAACACCAAGACCTAACATTGATCCGGTGATTATACCTAAATAATATGGTTGTTTTATTATTTTCCTTGGATATATCGGTTTGATATTCATTTTTAATCGGTATTTAATATACTTTTATTTTTTATGCGATTCTCTGAACTCTATCATATATTTTGAAATATCCTTCTCGTCTGTTTCACATAATTTGGCTATTTGTCTTTGATTAAGGATATTCTGTTCTATCAGATTATTGGCAAATAGTTGAAATCTGGTTTTCCAGATTTTCTCATGTACCCCTAACTTTTCTTTTTCTTCCTTACCTGCTCTCATGTTTTCTAACTTTCGTTTATTATACTCTTCAATATCAAAAGGGAAATAATCTGTAAATGTTCCATCCCACGATGCTTTCTGACATTTATAGTTATTATATTTCTTTCCTTTAATATACAAGTATCTTTTATCTTTTCTATTATAAAAATTAAAATATCCTCTCTGGAAGTTATTCCTAGTGTAACAGTTTATTAAACAAATAGATTGATTCAATGCAACAGTTTTATTTAGATCAAAAAATTCCGGGAGTACTATTAATAAAAACTGATTAAGAAATCCACATTCTGAGAAATAGTCGGTAATCGTTTGTGAGTATCTATTCATAGCTTTCTTACTATCAAGCCCTTCCTTTGCCTCATCGTATATTACAACTTTATTTCTACCAAGTTTAAGAGATGTGCTTATTAATTTATCGCCTCTAAATACAATATGGTCTAAAGTAGTAGATGGATCTATAACGATTGATGTCTGTGATGCTATTGTAGATTTTCCAGTCCTTGTCATACCATCACCAGAAAATAACAATTTAAAATCCCAGTCGTTTAAATTAGCTTTTTTTAATTCCGATATATTTTTAAATAGTAATTCATGGTATTTAAATGTTCGATTTCCATGTTTGATTTCTACGACTGACATTTTTAAGTTTCAAAAACACTCTTTCCAAGATCTTTTTTTTCATGTGTAGGCATAAACATCTTTTCGATAGCAAGTAAACGATATAATCTTTTTTCTTTCTTTTCAATAAGTTCCATGATCTCATTCATAACACCATTACGAATCCTTACATTATAATCACGGTCACCAGAAGGTATTTTTAACTCTAACTTTTTTATATCATCCATGCTGAAAAGAATTTTATCTTCTTCTGTAAAATGCTTTTCGATATATACCTCAGTCAAAGATAATAACTGTTTAAATGTAATCCTATAATTTGATATATTTCCATCTATCTTATCAAGATACATATTATTGACAAGTTCCATAACAGACCTAAGAAATTCTTGTCTAGCATCCCATCCAGCAATTTCTTCATTATAGTAACTATTCCTTTTTATCATTTTCAACTATGTCTTGAAGATCCATTATTATTTCATCTTTAAATAGCTCTTCATACATAGCAAGAAGTTCCTGCTTAACTGTAAAAATGCTGTTGGTGTTAAGTTCATTATCAACTAAGTCTCTTAATTTATCTGAAAAGTCAGTTTCAGAATCCTCTAACGAATTAACCACTTCTTCTTTCTCTTGTTCCTGTTTTCTGGCTTCTTCTAACTCTTTTAACATTTTTTCTTCCCGAGCTTTTTCCAGAATTTGTTCTTCTTCTTTTGTCAATTTGTTTTTAAACAATCCCATCTCTGTCGCCTCCGTTGTTTATTGGTTGTTGTACCATCTAATTCCGAATGTAGTTGCATATATCACTACTGGGATAAAAACATAAAGTCCATTTGTAGCTACTTGTGTCAAATATAAAAATATTGCTAAAAGCATAGTATACAGGCTTGAAACATGGATCGCATTATTAACATCTTCACCTTTTCTAATCATATTTATGAGTGGGATAATAAAAATTAATCCAAGTAAAAATAATGGTAATATGTTATTTGTAAGACTAGAAACGTCTTTAAGTAAGCCCATATACCCAGTATTATTTCCAAGTGTAGTCAAGTTAAAATATTCAACCATTTTTTAAATTATCCTCAAAGTTTATATTATCAGATATAGTCCTTACCCTACATTCTCCATCAAACCACTCTCTACCTGTATCCTCACAACTTTCACAAATATGATTAGATGTATAAAGCATATTTAATTCATTACACATTTCGATTCTTCCGTTTTCATGGTTTATTTTAGCAACAGCAATAGTGCATATTAAAAACATCAAACTTAATACTATATAAGTGCTCCATCTCATATTTTATTATACCTCATTATAGATCTTATAACTAACGATGCAACAGTTACTCCAAGAATAGTAAATACAAGGATGTAAACTTCTGATGGCAGGAATTTTAAAGATATAAAAGTATTTTGAATCATCAATCCAGCATATTTCAACATTTGGGGAAATTTATATATAAATTTGAATCCTTTAGAAAACATATTATCTTCAAGAGTATCAATAGGTGATGAAGTTGCATTTTCTTCGGGATTTATTTCTCCTATTATATCTTGAGACAAATTTATTGATTTTTGGTTTAGGTCACTATAAACCTCAAATTCTGGAATATCTTCAACACTCCATCTTCCGGCAAAACTCACAATCATGCCATTAATCATTACAAGTATAATAAGTATGGCAAAAATTGTAATAAAAAGGCTTGTTGGTGTTCCTTCGGCTTTTTTGTGTTTCATCTTCTTCTTGTAATCGTAAAAATAGATATGATGGCTAAACAAACAATAACCATTCCTTCTGCAATAGGCATAAGACCTCTAAATCCTACGGCTTTACTTATAACTAACAAGATAATAAATTCTCCTGCTAAAATTGTCAAACCTGCTACGGGATGTTGTGTAAATCCAAACCCAGCGATAGCTATGGCAACTAAAATTATAATAACTAACTCCACACTATTGACATTGGTCGTAACTCCAATATATTCAAAAAGATTTCTTAAAAATCTATGACCATAACCATCATCAAAATCTGCTGTTAGTCTAGCTTCATATAACGTAACATTTGAAGGAGAATAAACAGCACTTTCGAAAGTTCCATCAGAACCATTTAAACACTGGTACTCCTGACCAAAAAATCCAGTAGAGTTTATAATACTTATATTAAAACATACTTCTATTGAGGATGGATTAGAATATGATGCCGTAAATTTTCCACTAGTATTTGATACTTGAACAAAATTTAAAGTGGTTATAACTCCAAGGATTGTCTGATAATATTCATCAAAATCACCACCAACATTTCCCCTTAATACGATCTGATCGGTAAGATCACCAATTTGTCTAGGCTCAGGAGATGTATATATAAGGCTTCCTTGATATTCAACGGTAAACTTATAAAAGGCAGTATCTATAACAAAATAGCCTTCTGCCGTTCCATCTTGTCCAGTTGTCAGGTCAGTTATAGCTAAAAATGTGTTATTAGATGGATTTTGCCTAAAAACATGTATTAAAGCTCCTTGAAGATTATTATAAAATTCATCTTTTACAATGATTTGGACTTTTTTATTCCTAGATTGGTTTGTTGTATTTTGCATATAAAAATTAAGTTCTAAATTATCCCCTTGTTCAACACTAAGATGCCTCATTACGATAGTATAATCTTCATTTTCTGGCTCTTTTTGAAATGCTCTAAATTCAATATCATCTGATTCAGAAGAATTAAACGGTAATGTAAAACTTGCATTCCCAGTCATGTTTGTGTGTGTTTCTTGTTGAAATATCTCACCTATTGCCTGTATTGTTATATTTACATTTTTTATCAATGCCAAAGTGTCAGCATCATAAGTATGTACTGTGACATTTGCAGAAGTCACATTATAACTTACACTTATTCCAGAATAATTTAATATGCCCCCATAAGGTGAATAAAAAAGGAATGGTATGTAGCAATTACCGGAGGACAAAACACACCCAGTGCAATTACATGATGGAATACTAGAACTTATCTTTGAAGTTAGATTAACCAACCCAGAAGATGTATAATTCCATTCACCTGATCCGTCAGGAGTACCAACTTCTAAATAAGAATAATTTGCTTCCCATCCTTCAAGAGAAGTATATGAATTATAATTAGTTATATTTATTGTATATCCAATCTCTTTTAATTTTAAATTTGAATAACCATAACAATTATCACCCGTACCGCATGAAATTTGAGCTTCGGATCTAATGTCCAGATATAAGGAAGAGTACGATAAACCAGAATAATCAACAGTGGCTATTAGATTATTACTTCCATCTGAGACGTTATATATGGAAACATTAGTGGTGGTTTGATTAACTATTATTTTAATATAATGGTTGCCTGTTCTTGTTCTAGATGTGACAGCACCACCACAACTGGCATACATTTCTCTTATTCCAGTTAATGAAGTTGTTGTCCCGTTTGTCAATAAGAACCGTACCCCTCCATGCGAATATGAAGCCACATTGGATTTAGTACACTGCATAGTATAATTGTATCTTATTAATAAAGATTTATTCATTTCAAGTTCAACAAACGGAGAATTACTTTCATCTGATGCCATAACATCTATTGAGGTAGTTTCTCCCCTGCCAGGAGATCCAACCTCATTTTCTGAGGTCACAGCCAATAGAACACTTTCAGATCCATAACCTTGTTCAGTATATGAAGCAGAACCAACAACTCCTACATTTTCGATTATATTCCATATATCTGCATTTATAGATTGGTCGTCAAAGTAATCCCATTCTTGATATGGTGAGTATGTACTGGAAACATTTTTTGAAACATACATTCTGGCATCAAATATTTCTGCATATATGGGTATTATTAAGAATCTAGTTGTATTTGTAAAGTTCCGATTGCCTTTAAAGAAAGTGTAATTAATAGATTCAGAAGCATAATTATTACTAAATTTTGAAATAGTAAGTGTCTCAAAGCCTATACTCAGGCTAACCTTATCCATAAAAAGAGATTCAAATGGGAGGGATATATTGATTTGACCTTTATTTTTCTTTATTGGATCAACTTCTCCCTTTAATATTACTCCTTTTGTCTTATTTTTTGGGAAAGGATTATTTTTAAGTTTAATCACATCATTTTTTATCTTAACTTTATCTTTCTTATCGAAATAATTATCAGCAAAATCTTTAATCTTATAATCCTTTTTACCTTCTTTTATTTTTCCATATTCTTTTACTTTATAATATGATTTATTTGCCACACTTTCCATACATGTCTCGTTATCCTCATAAACACACGTTTCAAGTGCATCCCATACAAAACTGTCTCCTTTTTCCCATTTCAATATATAATTAAATTCATCAACTTTAACAATGTTATAATTTATATAATTCTGGAAATAGTCAATCTTTTCAATCTGCCAATCAGTGAACCCATATATATTATTGGATTCATCAGAATATGCAAAGCTACATAAAACCAAAACCATTATTATATAAATTATGTATTTCATCCTTCACCTTTTGTAATTAAACCGACACAAACTATAAATATATAGATCATCACATACCATAATAAATTAGGCATAAGTAACTTTATAAATACTGTACCTTCTACAAATGTATTGTAAGTAGCATTTTCTAACATTCTACCATGAATATTACTAACAAGCATAGCTATTATCAAAAAAAACACAAATAAGAAAAATGCAATTATCATAATCTTATCATCAACTGGCAACTTTCTCGATGCAATATATGAAAAGATTATAAAACCTAACGCCAAAAATAACACCCCATAATCCCATCCAGAAAGGAATCTCGAGTTATAAGTGTCTAGATTTCCGGTAATTTCAGAGATATTTGTAGCATTATTTCCTTTAATATTATCTGCAAAATTAGTATTAACTTGATATATGACAAATAATGTTATAACTACTCCAAATATTATAAATATTGCGGTAATTGGATCTTCTAAGTTTGATTTCTTGTTCATTAACATGATCCCCTTAATGCTAAAATCATAATCACCACAAGGACGAATATAATGGGAACTATTATTATTTGAATAACTTGCTCAGTCAATAAATTATTCAGAATGTTTAAATCAATTCCCAATTTTATTTTTCCAATTATGGCAAATAATACAGCAAGACCAAAAACAGCACCAAAAACGATAAAACCATCAACAAAACCGTTAATTATCTGTAATCTCTGTGTGCAATCAGAGGAGTAAAGTGTTGTGGTGGTGGTAGTTGTCGTGGTCGAGCTGGTTGTTGTAGTTGTGGTAAACATATCCCTTTGGTCTGTTTTGCTATTATTATAATATAAATAATTTGAGATATAAAAAGCCAATTTATCAGGTCCCATCTGTGAATACGATGCAACATAATAAGTGCTTGTAACATTTGATCGTGGATCTGTGATAATCTCATAAGGTCTTACCCATCCCCCCCCTACTTTGCTAAAATTATAAGTTTCATCACCATTGTCTACATAATCGTATGAATATTTCATAATCTCAAGACTTGGTGTTATTATCTCTGGTCTAAATATAGCATAATGTGGATTGAATAATGTCATAAATGTTCCACCGAATACATGAAATGTTGCATAAGTTGTTGTAGCGTTTTCTGTATCTCTGTTAAATAATACATTATCTGTCCCACCTTCTTGCGTATACATGTCATCATAAATTAAATTAGCAATATTTTCCATTGTTGAATTATCGAAAACTATTCCATGTTTCCAAAACCGATATATCAAGTTTAAATCTTGATATAAATAAGTGACTTGTTCTCTATGAGGAGGGAATCCATAAGTACTGGAATAACTTTCAAAACTTTGACTAAAATTAAATCTATAAGGGTTTCTATGGCATTGTAAAGAATTATTATAATGGCATGTTGCATTACTAAGAGAGTAATTAAATGCAAGAGCCATCTTATAAGCATATTCGTGATAAGTAGAATTACCTGTCAGGTTAGCAAGATATAAATATGTTTTCATATATCCTGTTTGTTGATTAAGTGGTTTTATTTCAGTTGTCGGAGTACCAATGACATCATCAGCAAAAAACATCACTTCCTTACTTGAATATGTAAAGTTCCAACGATAAGTGTTATATAATGAAGTAATATTTGCTATTGTAAAATTAACTGTTTGTCCTGCTAAATTCATATATATTGAATTTCCTGAATTTTTGGCAACATACGACCACAACATAAATATTCCACTGATTCTTCCAAGTCTGAAATCATCATTAGATAGACCCCAACTTGCGTATCTATCAGTAATGTTCTTAATATGTATCCATGATCTATTTAGCCAAATTATGTCTCCTGTTGTTTCATATAGTTGTGTGTAGGATTCGATAATATTTGGCTCTTCACTATAAAATGAATCTCCAATGTCCCAATGTAAAAATCCCTTAAAGTCATTATAATCTTTAGTAATATTGGTAAACCTTCTAGTCCAATTTATCGGAGGTACATATAGGGTGCTGTTTTTAGTTGTAAAATTAAGGCTTTTATCAGATATTTTCTGAGAATTATTTGTAAGGTTTAATTCTACCCAATATCTAGTTGAGTTTTTAAGTCCATCAACAAACACAGATCCAACCCTTGATTTAATAGCACTTGAAAAATTCACAGTTCTATTTATAAAACTTGAATCATTATAAATGATTAATTCATAACTTGCGTTCATATTTGATTCCCATTGAATATATACTGAATCATTATCGATAGAATTTGCTGAGATATTATTAAGAGATAAATTTACTTCAATCCCTGCAAAATCTAAATTTAGAATAGTGAACGGTGTCCAGTTATTAATAGCAACTATTGGTAAATTTCCACCCCATCCAAACGGGTTATTATTCCATTCTGCGTCTCCACACCCAGAAGCATTATAACTTTCAACACCCCACGGAGAATCTGTCGTACAACCATCATCAATCCCAAAAGTTTTAAGCATCTGAGTTTCCATCCATGTAACATTTGATGTTAGATTAGTATATCCTGAATATCTAGCGATATTGTCCCTAAGTATCCAAATAGTCCAGAATATGTCTGGTCCCCATAAGGGTCCATTCCAAGTGTCACCACTCCCAAGCCCATCAGCTTCATAACTTGGATGATTTGTCGGGATGGAAGTAAATGGTAGTTTTGTAGTAGGATCAGTATAATTATTAAATAATAAATCCGAAAAAATATATTCTGTTCTTGTATAATTATTGACAGCAAGTAAACTCATACCATTAGCAAAAGGTGAACTTGCCCAATCATCTTCTCTACTTGAATTAAAATCGTACCATGTTCCAGAATTATCTTGAAAGTTCCAATAACATCCACTATTATTATTACAAGAACTATTCCAGAAGTCACTATAAGCATTTTTAGAATTATTATATACATCATACATTGCTTTGTATTCAGTACCATTCCCACAAACTCTGTATATATTAGATAATGATAATGAATCTATAATGTGCCATATAGTAGCATCAGCATTTTCATAATTTTGAGTCATAATATCTGTCCCATCCCTTCCGAGATTTCCAGAAGTATCACCGAGTAGCCCATCCCCATCTGTATCAGTTAAATTAAAACCTTCGTGGTGTGATCTTAAACTGCTAGTTATATTATTACAAAAATAAACTTTATTGACTAAATTAAGGGAATTAGTTACACTAAAATTATAAAGATTTAATGCTAATAGTGACCATCCTCCTTGTGGTTGAGAAGGATCAGCAGTCGTGTATTCATATATTGACCTGTTCCATTTTAATTGGTCTGGGTATGATGGAGAATTTTTTACCCAAACTTTAAGGGTGTCATATATAGTTATATTGGCAACCCATGTGGAATTTGGATGAGTTCCGTTAAGACCTGATAATAAACCCATCATTGAATTATAAGAATCCCATACCCAAATTCCAAAATATTGATCTCTAGTTGGTGAATTTACTACTGCACTTTCACCTTTTTCTGGAAGATAAAAA
>Ga0180433_10011362_pt1 | contig 10571 bp, 10 predicted proteins | sample SS_ome_8_FD_132980 | JGI IMG/M metagenome (GOLD analysis project Ga0180433, IMG submission 132980) | Hypersaline lake sediment archaeal communities from the Salton Sea, California, USA - SS_1_D_1 metaG | ecosystem: Environmental > Aquatic > Non-marine Saline and Alkaline > Hypersaline >...
CCGCCAACCGCCGGGGCTGTCGATGGAATACACCCCTGTCTGCGCATTGGCGATTCCCACCGACCCCGCCGGCACGAGCGTTCGGGGGGTTTCCAGACGGGGGGTGTGAAGTGCCTCGGGCAATCCGCCGAGATAGGGAAATCCCGGTGTAAAGCCGACCATATAGATCTGATAATGCGGCGCCGAATGAATTCGTATGACATCCGCCGCCGTCAGGTTATTGTGCCGAGCGACGAATCCGATGTCCGGGCCTAACTCCCCCCCATAGCAAACAGGAATCTGAACGGTCTTGGGCAATGGAATGTCAATTTCCGTAAGGCGTTCCTCCAGTGAAAGCAAAACCGCTTCAAGGTGGTGGGGAGAAGTTACGCCGGGGTCGTAGATTAGAATGATGGAACGATAGGTGGGGATCACTTCCAGCAGGCCTTCCGGGGATGCCTGCTCGGTTGCGAGGGCAATCGCCCTCACTTTCCGATTGAGTTCAGGATCGATGCCGTCTCCGTACTCAACCAACAGTCCTCGATCTCCGGCAATTCGGAAAATCGGTTTTTCATAGAAGACGCGCGTCATTGCGATGTCATCCCATGGGTCGGACGTCGATTCCCTCGGCTTCGAGACGTTCTCGAATGCCCTTCACCAGGTCTACAGCCCCGGGCGTATCGCCATGAACACAAATGGTTTCAGGGGCCAGAGGGATTTCGGTGCCATCCACGGCGATGACCTTGCCCTCCTTTGCCATCATGAGAACGCGCTCGGCCACGGTTTCCCTGTCTTTGATGACCGCACCGGGTCGGCGGCGGGAGACGAGCGTCCCCTCGGGCGTATAGGCACGATCTGCGAAGGCTTCATGAGCGACATTGAGGCCCATTTCCTTTCCAATGCGGGTCACGGTTTCTCCGCCCGCACCGGCGAGAGCCACGTAGATGAGATCCGGAGACACGCTCAGGATCGCTTCAGCAACGGCACGCGCAACCGAGGCATTTTCCACTGCCGTGTTGTAAAGGTTCCCGTGGGGTTTCACGTGGCGAACTCGGGTCCCATTTACGGCACAGAAGGCTTGCAACGCGCCGATTTGGTATATGATATAATTCCGGATTTCATCGGGTGAGCAATCCATGTTTCTGCGACCGAATCCCACCAGGTCAGGATATCCCGGGTGGGCGCCGATGCCGACGCCATGGTCAACCGCCATCTTTACCGTTTTGTCCATCACCATGGGATCCCCAGCGTGCCACCCGCACGCGATGTTGGCAGAGGTAATGTATTGGATCACCTCCTCGTCCAGGCCGATTTTGTAAGCGCCAAAGCTTTCTCCCATGTCGCAATTCAAATCGATTCTCATAAGGCCGCACCTCCGATTTTAATCCCTTTCTACGAAAGGGAGACTTGGAAAAGGATTGTGTCGGTTTTCGTTCAGACTCAGTGTGCATCTATTGGAAAGGCAGGTATTAGCACAAAAAATCAAGCTTCGCCAACAAAACCCGCTGCCGCTACCCTCGGAACGGGGCCGTTTTCACGGCTGCGGGGGAGGCGGGCCGGCTTGAGCCCGAGATGACGTGTATGAAGACAACAGACCGATAAAAACGGAGATCGATCTGGGTTTTAGGGGGTTAAAGGATTTGGCTCAAGAATAGTTTGGTTCTCTCGTGCGTGGGATTGACGAAGAAATGTTCGGCGGTGCCCTCTTCGACGATTTGGCCTTCGTCCATGAAAATGACCCGGTCCGAGACCTCACGGGCAAATCCCATTTCATGGGTGACCACGGCCATGGTCATACCTTCACGGGCCAGCGTTTTCATGACGTCCAGCACTTCGCCGATCATTTCAGGATCGAGCGCTGAGGTAGCTTCATCGAACATCATGATTTTCGGGTGCATGGCCAGTGCCCGGGCAATGGCGACCCGTTGCTGTTGCCCCCCGGACAGCTGAGACGGGTAGCCCCGTTCTTTTGCCAAGATCCCCACTTTTTCAAGAAGGCCGCGCGCAACCTTTGTCGCCTCTTCTTTGCTCCGTTTGCGAACCACCTGCTGGGCCAGGGTCACGTTTTCAAGGACCGTTTTGTGGGGGAATAGGTTGAAGAGTTGAAATACCATGCCGATTTCTTCTCGGATCTTGTTGATGTCTACTTTTTTGTCGTAAATATTGACACCATCAATAAGAATCTCACCGCTGTCGATGTCCTCCAGCCGGTTGAGGCATCTGAGAAACGTGCTTTTTCCGGATCCGCTGGGTCCGATAATAACCACCACTTCACCCTTTTCGATCCGCGTGGAGAAGTCAACGAGGGCCTTCACCTCCCTGCGGTCGGGTGTTTGAAAGGTCTTGTAAACGTTACGCGCTTCAATCACTGATGGCGAGCCTCCTTTCAATGTATTGGGTGGCCATCGAAAGCGCAAACGTCATGACCAAATAGAGGAAAGCCACTGTGAAGTAAATCTCAAAGGCATGGTAAGTTCTGGCGACAGCTTGCTGACCCTGAAACATGAGATCGGCCAGGGCGACGACCGAAACCAGAGACGAGTCCTTCACCAGGGAGATAAACTGACCGGCCAGAGGCGGGATGATTCGCTTGAAAGCCTGGGGCAGAATAATATGCCGCATTGCCTCGGCGTAAGTCATGCCGAGGGATCGGGCTGCCTCCATTTGCCCCTTGTGAATGGACTGAATGCCGGCTCGCACGATCTCTCCCACATACGCGCCTGCGAAGATGGCCAGCGCGGCCGTGCCGGCCGTAAATGCAGAAAGCCTCAGCAGAGACCCCACGAAAAAGTAGATAATATAGATTTGAACGAGGAGGGGGGTGTTTCGGATGACTTCCACATAAGCCATCGAAATCCACCGTGTTACGGGCTCGCTGGAGAGTCTTGATATGCCGACAACCGTTCCGATGATGATGGCAAAAAAGATCGCAAAAACAGAGATCTTCAAGGTCAACACAAAGCCGATCATCAGGATGCCCATCCGCAGCCGAACCGCGGGATCATCAGCAGACTTTGCGCCCTTGTAAAACAGCATCTCCGGGATACTCTCCCAATGCCAAATGTAGGTGATTCCTCTTCGGGTGAAGAAGTAGTAGCTGCCTGCTGTGATGATTGCGAGAACGCCCAGGGTAATCAGTGATCGCCTGTTGAAAGTCAAACCCGGCCTCCTCCATCCAGGAAAAGGGGGATGCGACACGGCGTCCCCCTTTTTCGTTTTTATTTCGTGCCCGACCGAAAAGCTTTCATTCAGACACTACTGCTGTTTCTTGGCCAACTCCTCTATATAGTCGACAAACCATTTCTGTTTCAGTTGGTCCCAGCGACCGTCGCCGCGAGTTTGCCTGAGAAAATTATTAAGCCAGTTGAGGAAGTCGGGGTCTCCCTTGCGGATGGCCCATGCCAACGGCTCATAACCGATGGGATCGAAAAGTCCTACGGTTTTGTCTTTGTACATGGCGGCAAAAACACGGACCTGAGGTTCATCATAAATATAGGCGTCCGCGAGGCCGTTGGCCACCTGGAGCGCGCCCTCCGCCTCTGTCTTAAACAGCCGGCGGGTCGCCTTGGGCATCAGTCTTTCCGCAGTGAAGGCGCCTGTCACGCCCAGCTTGCTGGTGATGATTACCCCTTCTTTGTTGAGATCTTTGTAGGTTTTGTATTTGTCTTGGTCCTTCTTGTTGATGAGCAAGCATTGGCCGATGTAATAGTAAGGTTCACAGAAGTTTACTTTCAGGTTCCGGCTCTGGAGAATGGTCATTCCCGACATGATGATATCAAATTTTCGCGTCATCAGGGCCGGGATGATTCCTTCCCATGCCGTGTTGATGATCTTGACTTTCTTCTCTCCGCCGTCACCAAAAATGGCTTTTCCCATTTCATAGGCCATGTCCACATCAAAGCCGACGATGTTGCCTTTTTCGTCCTGCATTTCAAAGGGCTGATACCCGGCTTCCATGCCGACCCGAAGTTCTCCCCGTTTCAGGATTTCTTCAAGGGTGGATGCCTTGGCGAGATCTTCCGTCGAGAATGCCATTGCGGCGCCTAAGGTAAAGGTCCCCACAAACACTAGGGTCAAGAGTACGAACAATAGCTTTTTCATTTTGAGCGTTCCTCCTTTTTTAGATGAAAAACAGGCAAAAGTGTTGCGGCAGTGTTGCCGCTCACCCGGAGATAATTTTTTTATTGTCACCTCCTTTCTCTTCTTATTTGAACAAACGCGGAAAAACCCACTTTCTCCCCACAAGAACCACCGTTTTTTTGAGTATTTCCGGAAAGTTTACCAAATAATGAAGCGCCATGGCACTTTTTCCAGCATGGTAATCGAGTTTATAAAGGAATCGGAAAGAATGTCAATAAGTTTGTTCAAAATAGTTTTATTGCAGCATCTCAATCCGTCACGGCGAAACCACTGGATTCCGGTCGAATATCCCGTATTCATAAGGGATTTCACCGGGGTGACTTCAGTTTTCCACTATCCTCGCAGGAACGGTCGACTGAGACAGGTAGGCCCGCCACCGCCTTTGATGCTGATTTCCTTTCCTTCAAACTCGGACACCTCGACCTCGGCCTTTTCCAGCCTCGCCCGCGTTCGCGGGTTTCCTGCCGGCATGATGCACCGACGAGGCGCCACCGCAAGGACATTGCAACCCAAGGTATCGAATTCGGAATCAGGAACTTCGACGAGCGTAATGGAACGGGACAGCAAGGTCTCCCGAAACGGCACGGGCAAGAGCGGCGAGTAAACCAGGGCAAGGTCTGTGTCGATGGGGCTCAAGAACGACATGAGATGGAAGACATCATTGGGGCCCCGCCAGTGCGGCAAAGGAACGATAATCATTTCATCGATGCAGTCGCCCATTAATTCCCTCACCTGGCGAATCCCTTCGTCGTTGGTTCGGTATCCGCGAGCAATGGCCGGCGTATGTTCATCGAGCCAGGCGACATCGCCGCCTTCGACCCGCCCGGATCCCGTAACGGCCCCATGGATCGGGACGCCCAACGCCCGAAACGCCGCTTCCTGAGCGCTTGGTTCATTCCGGCGTTCGGCCTTCCCCATATTGCAGAGAATGATGCCCTTGTTGCATACGATGGAAGCATCCCGCGTGTAGAGGGAATCGAGGCCCACGTCTTCTTGCCTGGGAAGGAAATGAAGCTCAATGTCAAATCCCTCGAGAAGCTCGACCCAGCGGTCATACTCATCCATGGCTCGCGAGAAATCGGGTCGTCCCAGATAGTTGAGCTTCCGCCACTGTCGATCGATGGCCGCCTCGCTTTCAAAAGCATCTCTTGGATGCTTGAGAAGAAGGCGCTTCACGGGGCTCACGTCCGATTGGCCGAGTGTGCCGGTTTTTTGTGCCGTTTGTCTCATGGTCAATGCTTTGTGTCAGCAAGATCCCCCGGCCCATAGGTGGCAGGGAATGAAGTCAGTCGTCCATCAATTGGTAAGCTCACTTCGGTGCGTTGATTCGGTTGCCTCACCGATAGAACGATTCGAGGAAGGCGACCGTTCCGTGCTTTGAAGCATACGAGCGGCAATTTCCTTAAGCAATTTGGCCGCCGCCATTGCGGTGATCCCCAGTGGATCCCGTTGGGGGTTGAACTCAACAATATCCGCGCCCACCAACGGCGCGTGCAGACCCTGGATCAGTCTTATGACATCGCGTGTCGACAACCCACCCGGTTCGTGATGTGACACGCCGGGCGCAAAGGCGGGGTCGAGGACGTCCATGTCGAGTGAAAGATAAACAGGCCCTTTGAAATCCAATGTTAAATCAGGGCCCCATTCTGCCATGTTCGTGACTTCAACACCGTATTTTTTTACCTGCATTCGTTGATGCGGATTCATGGTCCGAATTCCGATCTGTACCAAGCGAACTGCAAGCTTCTCTTCCATGATCCTGGCGAACGGGCACGCATTGGAAAAAGGATTCCCCTCGAACTTTTCATAGAGGTCGGGGTGGGCATCAAGATGTAGGATATTGAGGTGTGTGTATTTTTTCCCGTAGGCCCTCAGAATTGGGTATGTGACCGCGTGGTCTCCCCCGAGTGACAGAACGTAGGCACCGCAATCGAGTAATTCGGCAATGGCATCCTCTATTTGCCGGAAAGCAGCTGCCCCCCCGGCGAGTTCAAGATCGCCCAGATCAACGAAAAGGGGTTCTGCGCTGAGGTCCGTCCCGTCCTCAGCACTCATATTGGAGGAACCTGCCGTCAAAACTTCTCGAATGCGGGTGGGTGCCGATGCCGGTCCTCGCATGAAGGATGAATTTTCATCCGAGGGCACACCGACCACCGTGACTGTCCCGGGTGGCTGCTTTGGTGATAGTCTTTGAAAGTTCATGCGTAGAGAGTTCTCAAGAAGGGTGACTCCTGCCTTTCAATGCCCACACAGAAGCAGCAGTAAGATGATCGATGATTTCATGAGTCGGCGATTAAATACCAGAAAGCCGGTATGTAGGCAAGGAAAATCAAAGTGTCATCACACGGAATGAGATCAGCAAAACCTTATTGCCGCTCGACCGGGCGGATAAGAAGCACCCTGTGAAGAATAGCCCAACCTGCGAGGAACGGGTCGGTAACGCGCTCACGCAGGAGATGCGAGATATCGAAGCGGGGGGGGACCGGAGGCTCAGGGTTTTGTATTTTCATCGGCGATTTCATCCCGCGGATGAATGGTCAGGCGATCCCCCGGGTGGATGGGGCGGGTTAAATCGAGACGGTTCCATATCATGAGCGAGGCAATGGGCACGTTGAATTTGCCGGCAATCGATGACAGGTTGTCGCCTTTTTTGACAATATAGATTCTCTCTTTTCGGGCCGCCAAAAATGCTTTCTCAAGTGTTCGATATCGCTCTCGAAATCCCGATGAAGCGCCTTCGGGAATGCGGAGGGTGTGATTCCCCGCAGGCAGATGGTGCCCGCGAATTTCGGGATTTAGATCCTTTATCACTTTAAACCCGGTGTTTGCAGCCTCAGCGACGATCCGAATCGGTATTTCCTCAAAGCAGTCGAACCGAACCTCATCAAAGGCAAGCGGGGAATAGAAATCCGTCTCACCGAGTTCAAACCCATATTTCTCAGGATCGGATAAAATGAGCTTCACCGATAGAATCCGGAAGACGAAACGCTGGGTTTCGAGCGGCAGGTAGAGGTGATAATAGTCGCTGGTTTTTTGCTCGAGGATCTCCGCCATCAGGCCTTCTTCGCCCATATTGTACGCAGCAACCGCAAGGCTCCAGGAGCGAAATTTCTCGTGAAGATCTTTGAAAAAGGCGATAGCCGCCTGAGTCGAGGCGAAAATACTGCGGCGCTCATCGACTCGCTCGTTGATGACAAGTCCGTACTTCCGACCGGTATCCGGCAGAAACTGCCAAAAACCGATTGCCCCTTTCGCTGAGCCTGCGTGGCGCCGAAGCGCACTTTCCGCAATGGCTACAAATTTCAGGTCATCCGGCAGACCGCTTTGCTTCAACATTTTTTCAATATGGGGAAGGTATCGACGCGAGCGCTTGAGCCACAGGATTACCTGGGGGCGGTCCCATAAAGAAAGCAGAATCTCTTTTTCAAACCGTTCCCGAACATCTTCGATTTCCAACGGCACCCGTTCGCCACAAAATTCCGCGGATTTGACGGCGCTGATTGATGAAGTCAGAGAAGGAAACCCTGGCGGTTGGAAAGGTGCGCCGTGTGCGGTTGCGGCGAACAAGAGCCCTGAAACAAAAAATATAAAGAACCCGGTTCTTCTCATGCTGTTTCCTTTGCAGCGGGACATTCGTCTTTATTTCGGATTCACGGAAAAGTAAACCCGGATGAACTCCTTGACTTGGCCCGTTATCGCATCCCGGATCGTTGTCAGCTTGGGGGTTATTCCGATAATCCCCCCCGTAGACCAGGTCGCAGCACCCGATATCTCGATCGGATTTCTCACCGGGTAGACGGTCTGTTTGAGGGAAATGCTGACGCTGTAAATGTATTCCTCGGTTTCTTGGAGCTTCAAAATATTGGCGTTCACATAAAGGTAGGGACTTCCCTCGGTATCGAACCATTCCTTATTGGAGAGTGTTCTGATTCCGGCCACGCGAATTTGTGATGCGACATCCGCCCGAATTTGTTCAGCGGTCAGATCATGTTGTTCAATCAGCGGATCGAGTCGTTCTACGGAAACAAAAACGCCGTTGAGACCCCGAAATGATTCCTGTTGTATGGAATGAGATCCGGCCGCCGACAGCGGCGTGAGTGCCAGAAAGGCAAATACAGTGATCTTTAGGTAAATAAGATGCTTTCTGCTTGTCATATTGCAGCCCCCTTGTTTTGCATGGTCCTTCTCCAAACCGAAATGCCCCCGGACCTCCGCGCGAGACAGCGCGCTGAATTGACACTCAGGGCATCGTATCCCTCGTGCAGCCATCCTTGCGTCATTGTCATCCAAAAATCAAAACTACAACGAAGCCCGATTACCGGTCAAGGGATTTGATGGCGTGAATGGGCCGGCGGTCGGTGGGGTCTTTGTCATGCATAAATCTCTAGCAAGACGCCGGCTTCGGTTTCTCGAAGTCTTCGGAAAATTGGAGCCTGAAAATAAGTTGATATTGATGACCGCAATGATAATATAACCCCGCATACCATGAATCAGTTTGGTGAGTTCAAGGCTTTGAACGCAAATCGAAGTCGGAGGGGATTCTGATGCCCAAACTCATTGCCGTCGAAGGATCATCGAAAGATCTGAGCTTTGAAATCGGAAACGGGACCGTCTTTATTGGAAGATCATCGACAAACGATATTCAGATTAAGGACAGCACGATTTCAAGGAAGCAATTGAAAATCTTCACAATCGGAAACAAGTTGTTTGTTGAAGACCTGAAAAGCACCAACGGCACGCTGATCAACAACGAGTTCATCACACCGGGTGAGGGCTTTGAGATCATGGAAGGGGATCGGATCTCAATGGGAACCACCGTCCTGAAATTGGTTGAGGTTTCTGCGAAAGCCCCGCTTGACGTCAAGGATGTCCCGGCACCTCAATTCGGCTTTGATGCCGGGACGACAGAGCAAACGCCTTCTGATCGGCGGAGGCAGGCGCCCAAAAACCTGGAGCTCATTTCGAAGGTTTCGGAGCTTCTGAGACAATCTTTGAGTTCGAACGATATGCTGGAAAAAACGCTTGAATACCTCATGGACGCCCTTCCTCGAATCGATCGGGCGGCTGTTCTGCTGTATGACACTGAAAAGAGGGACATCAAGGAAGTCATTTCCAAATCGAGGAATGATCCATGGGACGAAGCGGTGCGGTATAGCCGAAGTATCGTGGGCAGCGTGTTGGAGACGGCCAAGGCGGTGAGGATGTCCAATACGGACTATGAAGCGCCCGATGATTTCTCGGAAAGCATGCACGACATGAAAATCAGGTCTGCCATGTGTGTCCCCATAATCAGTAAGTCGGAAATGAGGGGGGCCATCTATGTGGATTCAATTCAAAGGCCCTACGGGTTTCGAAAGGAGGATCTGATGTTGCTCAACAGCCTCAGCGGACCCATGGCGGTTGCCATTGAAAATGAAATGCTTGCCTCAAAGTGTGAAAAGTCCGTCTCCCGCTGAGATCTGAAAACATCATTTATCGTCGATTTTTTCCAACTCCAGCTCTAATTCCGTTTCTTCTATTCCTTTGGAGCTTTTCTCTCCCTTTGTGTCGATGACCAGGGTCACTTTCTCAGCGTCATCAAGGTTGCCTGCCTTTTCCGGTCCTCGGTTTGAAGATGCGATCTCGTCGAGCGCCAAATCCTCAAGATCGATACCCAATTCCTCCTCATCCAGCGTGCCGTCCATGATGGCTTCTTTATCAGGCCCGTCATGTGAGTAGGAAAAATCGTCCAGATTCACAGTCGGTTCCTCTCCTTCGTCGTCTCCAGGCAGTGCCACCGTCAGGTCCGGGTCCCGCTGCAACAGGCTCTCCGGTCCCCGGGTTTTTTCTCCGCCGTCCTCCTCAAATTCGAGTCCGGACAAGGGCTCCAGGTTTTCAATCTCCTCTTCAGCCTTATTCGAAAGATCCTCCTCCGTCAGATCAGCCGCCGCGATCGTTACATCCGATTCTTCGAGCTCGAGGCCGAAATCAAAATTCCGCCCCTCACTGAATATTGCCTCCTCCGATCGGCCCGTTTCTCCGAGAAGTGACCCCAACAGGTACGGAGGGGAAGGCTTGTAGTCGGGAAGGTTCATGCGTTGCTGTTCTGAAGAAATATTTTTGTTACATTTGGGGCAGACCTGATTGTAGTCAAAACTGATATAGTTACATTTTGGGCATTTCATTTTCCGACTCCTCGTTTGACGGAATCCCACGCTTCCCAATACTTACAACTCATAAAATTTTATCATACTGAATGCCTAAATAAAAGCCTCAAAAAAAACTTCTTTGAAGCGATGTCGGCGTCAATGAGAGAAGGCGCCATATTATCCTAAATTTTCAAGGTTCATCTAGGAGGCTGTCCGAGAATGGCTATTTTCCCCAATCTCTGTGTCAGGCTCAAATTATAATCCTCGAAATACTTAAATGTATTCCTGTGGTTATAATTTTCGCCTTCCTTGATCTTGAAAAAA
>Ga0180433_10011363_pt1 | contig 10571 bp, 9 predicted proteins | sample SS_ome_8_FD_132980 | JGI IMG/M metagenome (GOLD analysis project Ga0180433, IMG submission 132980) | Hypersaline lake sediment archaeal communities from the Salton Sea, California, USA - SS_1_D_1 metaG | ecosystem: Environmental > Aquatic > Non-marine Saline and Alkaline > Hypersaline > Sediment...
CAACACAACAGAGCATCATTTTCATTTCTATACTGTGTTGCACTAACTGGTTCTCTTGTATGAATGAAAATTGTATAATACCCAAATAAAATTATTCTGGCAAGCACCATACTTCTTTTTATATGGAAAGAAGAAGTACATACAATAACACTACAAGAGCCGTGTCTAAATTTTTCATCTAATATTTTCTTAGACTTCTCAAAATTTTCTATAGTATTTCTGGACTCGCTTTCAGTTATAATACTATTCTCATCAACACCTTTAGATATAGCATAATCTTTCATATATTCTGCCTCTGCTGGTTTAGACACACCTCCTGAAAACATTAGATATCTCTCGTTTATATTGCATTCTCTAAAATATTCCAATGCTCTATCTACCCTTTTTAGAGAGACATCCTTGTTATTATTCCCAAGTACTAGTATAACTTTCATTTCTATATTTCTTAAGAAAACAGAAATTTTAAGTCAATTTTATTTTTTTTGTATATATATTATTTTCTACATCTGTAAAAATCAACAGCATCTTCTGACGATATATTATCAAATATCTTCTTTACTGTGTTTACAGGGTCTGGACCTTCATTTTTATTTAGTCTTTGTTTTTGTATGAAATCATCTCCAAATAAATTAAATCTGTCATTTTCTGTGGGTTTATATGTACAGTGTTTAACTACTAATTTTCTTAACAACAATGAAATATCTTTCGGGCGAGAAAGAAGTAATATATTCTTAGTCAGTTCTTCACAATCACATTCAGTAATTTGTGCGCTTTTCTTATAATCTTTTCTATAGTCATTATCGTGAAAAACATCACAGTAAATATCTCTAAAAGTATTAATCAGAAAAGGTTCTAAATTATCTATTAACCCAGCAGTTAATTCTTCTAATCTACAATCCATCTTCCATTTTCTTGTATTTTTATTTACTTCTTCTAATGCATAAAAAGAAAAGGGGTCATTTTCAGTAGATTTCGGTAATGGGAGATATATTATGTTATGCATACCATAAATATTAAACAAGTATCTTTCAATGTTTTTGGACATAGAAAATACAACAGAACCATAGTTTAAAAACAAGCTAAAAAAATTAGTATACGAAAAAGGAGAAAACTTATCTGAAAAATTAACATTCAAAGTCAGACAAGCATCTAATTTTTGGACGTGGTCAAAATCAAGATACGTATTAACATATTCACTGTATCTTATTAATCTTTGTTCCAGTGGAGAAAGACTTTGGGAAATTATAATCTTTATTTTTTTATCCTTGTATTCTTTTTTAACAAAAATTCCGGTCAATTTTTCCACGTGTTCTTTTACGATTTGTATATATTTTTCCAGAGTTAGATTTCCCATTATAGATTCTCTTGTTTTCCTAATATGTGAGAGTGTTTTATTGTATACTCTGCTTGTCTTCACTATTTCAAAACATTCCTCAAAAATAGGAAGTGCTTTTTCGGGTTCAGAAAATAAATTAAGAAGATTTATTCTTTTGGCTTCAGCTACTGAAATTATAGAGTTATAATATTCATCAGTTGGTTCATCTACTATAGTAATGATTTTGGATGGTCTATAAGTTCCCTTTTTTTCATCACAGTTTTGATTTTCTACTGATGGTTTCTTTAATGGTTTAGGTGTATAACTTAATTTAGGGACAGCATTGGGGACAGAATTAGGGACAGAATTAGGGACAGAATTAGGGACAGAATTAGGGACAGAATTAGGGACAGAATTAGGGACAGAATTAGGAACAGAATTAGGAACAGAATTTATTGAAATATTTTTTGAAAACAGCTCATACATCTTGGAATAAACCTCATTTTTTGCAAGTTCTATATCAAGTTTTGCTTTTATATCATTATAATCTTCTATTTTTTTCTTACAATTGCCTATACAATTGCCTATACAATTGCCTATACAATCGTTTGAAAGATTACCTGAAATATTACCTATACAATCGTGGTCTTCGTAATCACTAAAGTTAGTATAATTTTGTTGGCATTTTAGACACTTAATTAGCACATCCTTGAAATGATTAGTAATTTTTTTATGTATTTTCAGTTGATTTTTTGTTTTAAATGTTTTACCGCATACATCGCACATTGTTATAATATTAAATAATTATTTTTATATAATCAATTTAAAATAGTAATTATTCTATTTAAATGTCTAACACAGCAGCGTTTTCAGCGATTTCTAACTTTACAACTTCTCTTTCCGAAATATTTGGGGAAACATATAGACCTTTAAAACTTTACTGTCATATTATCAGTAAAACTAAGCCAATTCACGAAAACCCCATTCAAAAACATATAGATGCGTTTAAAAAATTCTGTGTCGAAAACAGAGAAGCAATCTTGAATAAAGATTATAATTCCCTTACAGAAAATAAGATAGAATATTCTGGAAAGGCTCAGATAGATATTAGAGAAATATTGAAAAGTTCTGACACAGAAATAAGGGACGTTATTTGGCAACATATTTTAATAATTTCAGCCATTTTAGACCCAGAGAATAATGCTAAGAAAGCATTACAGGAAGACCAAGCAAAATCTAAAGATGAAACAAATTCTGTCCAATCCGGTGCAGAGAATAATTTTCTGTCTGGGTTGATGTCTAAAGTTGAAAAGCACGCAGAAACATCTGATAATCCTATGGAAGTTGTCGGGTCAATATTTAAGTCTAATGAATTTGGTGAAATAATTCAAAATATGACCCAAGGCTTATCAGAAGGAAGTTTAGATATGGGAAAAATGTTGGGAGAAGTAGGAAATATGGTAAATCAAGTCAAGGTAGATGAAGATGATACACAAGGCGGAGACGCTATGAAAATGGTAAATACAATGTTAAGTGGTTTAACAAATCCGGGACAACAAGGCGAAAATCAACCTGATATGGCTGGTATGATGACTAATCTATTGGGTTCAATGATGGGTGGAGGAGGTGGTGGAGGTATGCCTGATTTATCTGCTATGATGGGTGGAGGAGGTGGTGGAGGTATGCCTGATTTATCTGCTATGATGGGTGGAGGAGGTGGTGGAGGTATTGACGACAGAATTAATGCACAAGTAGAACAGGCTAAAAAGAAGGGTTCATTTTAAGAAAAAATATTTAATTTTTTACTTAATTTTATACTCAATTTTATACTTGTTTTTGTATAAAATTTAATTTGTATATTTAATTTGATAAATATTTTAGTATGGAAATTCAAACAAGTATATACTTATTTTTATATTGTCAATATTAGATTATTCAAGTCCTGAAAAATAATTCATCTCTAATTTTTTCTAACCAAAATTTAAGAACTGGGTCACAACCTGCTATTGGCCTTAATCCAGTTTTTAATAACTTATTTTTAAGCTCTGGGGTAGAGTTAACTATATTCATAACTTTATCATAATTCTCATCGTCATTCTCACCAAGTTTTATATGAACATCGTCCATAATAACTGGGTGAAAAAATCTATGTATAAATTGTTTTTGAGAATTAGTCTGTGGTGACCCCATAATACGCCATCTTTCCCTCATCACAGGACGATGAGAATGACACAACGATGTTCTTTTTAAAGATTCGGCGGGTTTCATACATAATAAATAACAGAAAATAGAAGCTACCATTACACCAGCTCTACCATGACCACCTCTACAATGTACATAAATTTTCTCATCTTTTTGTAAGTTTTTTATTATTCGGCAAACTTTAACCAAAAATACAGAAAAATCTGTCCAATTACGGGGGATACTTCTATCAGATATATGAAATTTTAAAATATTGTAAGTGGTTTTATAGGGGGTAATTTTAGATTCACCCTCCAAAGTTAAGTCAATAAAATATCTAACACCGTTTTTTTCTAGTTCGTGTACAGTCTCTTGAAAGGGATAAGATCCAAATATAGCTTTATCCTCAATAAAATAAGAACATCTATCCATGATTGCTTTGTTTTATAACATTTATTGTTATAAAAAATCAATTAAATAATTTAACTACTTGATAGGACAGGCACCACCCGCACATTCTTGTTCCCCGATAAATTTCTCATCTTCTTTACTATGACATATACCAGAAACATCAGTTATAGGTCTTGTATTTCTAACCATTTCATCGTATTCTTCTTTACTGATTTTTTCTAAAGGTGCTTGTTGAAAACCGTGTTCAGAATGTAGCAGAAAAGATACTGATTTTACATTATCATTATAATTTTGCCTCAACCACTCTTTAATTTCAGGTAATTCCTCTTTACGATAATATACAGTACAACTTACAGAATTATCAGACCATTCTGTTTGTAATTTCTTTACATACTCAAGTTGTTGAATAGCCGTGCAGTCATCTGCTATAATTGTATGTTCTGGTAGTTTATAAGGGAAAGATAATACCATAGTTGATGGGTCAATTGTCTGATCAAAATTTCTGACATATTCACAATGATAACCGTGTTTCTTAGCTACTTCTATCAAAGGAGATTCAGATGCTATACGAATTCTTCTAATATAATGCCTTGCATAACCCGGATGAACACCTGAAGTAACACCTCCGATAAGAGAAAGTGTACCACTGGGTTTAACTGTGGTTAATTTAACTGAAGTGGGAAAACCGTGTTCCATACTATACTTCTTATCAAAAGTCCTTAAATATTCATAACAAGGTGACAACCAAGATTTTTGTTCTTCTGTTGCCTGAAGATATCCAGTCACTCCGATTCCCATACGCATATTTCTATGCACTACTTCTTCTGTTTCTTTGCTATCTGGACAAGGAAGGGCTAGAGAATGTTTGTTAATTCTATACATATAGGTTACACACTTAAACAACTCTTCTTTGGACTTAATATTAGGTAAATAAATCTCACTCAAACAACAAGATTCGTGATTGTTTAGTGATTGTTCAGCACAATTATGCACGTAGAAACCATTAGCGTCAAATGCTGAAACAGCAGGAACTGTACAGTCATAAACATCTTCTTCTCCAAGTTCTGTAATAGTTGAAACAAAATTAACACTATCGTATTCTTTAGACACAAAGATAGTTCCATCTCTAATCATAGAATGAACACCAACTCTTGCCATAATTCTTTGTATAGACATTAGTATCTTATCACTACTACAATCATAAGAATCTCTACAACTTTTTTCAAATCCTCTTGTAAACCCTTTACAAAAAGATATAGATTGTCTTTCCATATCTGATGGATAAACTTGCGAACCACATAATGAAGCACCTAAAACAAACCCGTTTTTGTAGTCTTGATTTTCGGTATTTGCTTGCATAAGAGAACTATGGTTATTCATAACCAATTTTTCACCACTTACCAAATCCTTCAGCTCAACCCACCCATTTTCCTTTGTTAAAAATTGGTGGTTTTCTGTAGCCTTGATTTCGTGTCCTTCTACTGTTTTAAGTAGATAAACCTTTTTGTTTCCAGTATGAAAGAAACCTCTTTCTGTAGTAGGATACCATCTACCATCTACCATAACATCCACTTTACCTTTTCCAACTAATTCAGATACTTGTCTAGCGCCTTCTGATGTAAGAACCCAAGTATCACCAGAGACACAAGGGTTATATCCTTGCACGTCTGGGTCAGGGTATTGGGTTTCACCCAATCTGCCACAACTACGAGAAAGTTTGAGATTAATTAAACCGTATGGCTCACCATTACCTAAATATCCTTGCCAAAATTCCTCATTATCCAATAAATCTCTGATGTCATTACATACAACTGAATTATTAGAATAACATCTATAGTTAGGTATATTACCTAAATCCCACCTCTTTGCTCTTAAGTATTCAACATCTTTACAATCACCTAAGCAAATTTGAGCACTTCTTCTGACATTACCTGAAACAACCACTTTCCCAATAATATTCATAATATCTAACGCATCAATAGGTCTGAGTTTTTGTCCCGCTCTTGAGTTTAAAAGATTACTAATTCCTGAAATACCATCACACAAAACTTCTGGTCCAGAAGCTAAACCACCAAACCCTTTAATTGGTGCTCCCTTAGACCTCAGTAAAACACAGGAATAATTGAAACTTTTACCTGAATAAAAGTGTGCCTTCAAAACTCTTCCCAACAACTTAATCCAACCCTCTCTTGAATCAGGAACAATAAAATCAGCATCATTTGTTTCTTTTCTCGTAATAAGAACATACTTAACAGGAGGAATTTTTTCGACATCTTCGGGTAAAACTCTATACCCACAACCAGCACCCAACATAAGAAAATTCATAACCCAAGTAAAAGGTTTAATAGGTTCATCCACAGTAACATATGCACAATTTTGGAGACTGAGTAATCCAGTTTTTTCTACAGTCTTTGTTCCAAGTTGCCATAAAAATCTTCCTGCTACTGAACATTTCAAATTATACAATAATGAAAACAATTCTTTCATCTCGTCTTCAGTAAAACCTACTTGAAGTTGAGAATTAGAAGATATAACTACACGATTAATACATTCTTCCCAAGTTTCTATAGTACTGTTAGCGTCACCATCATCGTGTCTTCTGGCATATGTTCTCAAAAAAGTAAATAATCCCACAGTGTTAAATGGAGCTGGTCCAGGTGGATTGAAAATACTTGTTTTAGTTCTCTTTGTTGGTCTGTCGTTCATTTTTGGTTATTTTATAATCACAAGAAAACTTATTCAATTTTATTTTTTGAGATTACTATAAATGAATAAATCATATGCAACAATCAAAGATTTTGGTCCAACAGACGAAAATCAAATTTTGAGAAAGATGGCTCATACTAACAGTAGTCCTGGTAGCGTTGAAAAAAATATGGCTTACGGTAGTAATGCAGACGCTGTTAAAAGTATGAATAGTTATACTGGAAGTAAATATATCGCAGAATATTGTGCCAATACAGGTTCAGATGATAGTTCTTGTAAGGTTGCAATAAACAACAATAGCAGTTTTTTACCTAATATGTTGGGAAATTGTTCTAACAATGAGAAAAAATACGGAAATCAAGTTTTGAGAAATATTCTTGCAGAAATGTTCCAAGTTGTGGTAAAGGGTGATTTTAAACAAATAAGTTCAGACCCTTTAACAGTTGGAGCACCAATTTTATCAGTACCAGTTGCAGATAAATATGGAGACCTTGAAGTTATCTATGAAGCATCTCCAGAACAAATTACAGAAATTGTGTCTGGAAATAATTATTACTGGAACGAAGCTACAAATCGTGGGGTTGCGAAAGAAATTAGGGCAGAAGTTCTTAGCAGAGCTGGAATTACTTACAAAGAAAAAATTATTCGTGAATATAATTAAGCGCTCTTAATAAAATATGAAATCATATGTTTTTATAATATTTATTATAATCGTTATCTTAGCTAGAATAGGTGTATCATCTTATTTTTTTAAGAGTGAGGATAAATGGTCTTGTGAAGACGGTCGGTGTGAAATAAGTATTAACGTGGATTTTAAGTCCAAGCAGAAATGTATAAAAAAATGTAGAGAAGTAATAAAAGGTAATAATGACTACTTAAATAATGACTTAAATAATAAGTTGAATGAAACAAGGGTAAAATTCGCAGAAAAAAAGACTGAAATTGACATAAACGGTAATAAATCTTTTTCAAAAACATAAAATTCTATTTACAGAGTTATTATCAAAAAAAACACTATTTTCTTTCTCTATGATTTTCAATGTAATAAATTTGAATAATTTCAGAAAATATTTATTAAAATCAACAATGATAAAAACACCTTCTTCATTTGGTATAAATATTTTGGGAAAAGTTGTCAACAGTGAAAAAAACCGTAAAATATTTGAGAAAAACATCAGAGCGGTTTCTGAAGATGACGAAATGTATAAGTCTATTTTATACCAAGTCATAACTGATATAAATTCTGGAAAAGACAGGAAAATTATTCTAAATGATATAAAACTTTCTAAAGTTGTATGGAACCACGAAGAATTTCACTCTATAAAAAATAGTGTAGATGAACAAGATGATTTCGTTGAAAATCCGTTTGAGGTTGAGGAAGGAGTTCTGGATTGTGGAAAGTGTGGATGTAAGAAAGTTTTTAGCTACAGTAAGCAGTGTCGTGGAAGTGATGAACCAATGTCAACGTTCGCAACCTGTGTTAACTGTAAAAATACTTGGGTATATAGTGGTTGAATTCGTATTTGATTTTTTATTTAAAGTCAAGAAAAATAAATAAAAAATGAATTGGATAGGCGGACATTCAACAGGCTCTTTAGGATATATTCCCAAAAGAGATGTGTATACAGTTAGATTTAGCGGTGACCCAGTCAAAACTTTCAAAACCAGAGAAGAAGCATCTTCATACAAGAGAAAAATATCGGAAGAAAAAGGTTTGACTAAAAATAAGTATAGATATGTGAATGGTTATATAGAAGTACAACTACAGAATGGACATATAGGTAAAATCTCGAAAAAAGACCTAGAACTTTTCAAACAATGTGTTTGGTACGCAAACAAGGGTCATAAAAGATGGTATATGGTACATTCGGGGAAAAAATCCAAGGAACTTCCACCTCAAATTTTCCATAGACTTTTGCATCCAGAATGGCCTGAAATAGACCACATCAATAGGAACGGTTTGGATAATAGACGTTCCAACCTCAGAAACGGTTCCCAGTCAGTTAATGTTAAAAATCAGTCAAAACGTAAGGATAATTCTTCTGGGAAAACTGGGGTGTCTTTCGAAAAATCTAGTAATTGTTGGAGGGTACAATGGCCTGAAGATGGTAAGAGAAAAAAGAAGGCTTTTTCGGCTAATAAATACGGTTACGAAGGAGCCAAAAATTTAGCTATAGAATTCAGATTAGATATAGACAAAAAACTAGGTTTATCTAACGGGTACACCAATGATTGTGAAGATTTAGAGGAAGAAATTTTACCATTACCCAAATCCAAAGAAGATAAGGAAGTATTGGAAAAAACAAATACTTCTGGTCATACTGGTGTCTTGAGAAATGGAAATTATTGGGTTGCTTCTTGGAGTATAGATAAGAAAAGGGGTAGTAAATCCTTCTCAATAAATATATATGGCGAAGAAAAAGCTAAGGAATTGGCTATACGAAAGAGATTAGAAATGAAACCTCATAGACATTAGATAAGTCTTTTTATACTTAAAATAAATATTATTTATTTTATATTATTTATTGAACATAATAAATAATGCAGACTATAAATATAGTAGATGTGCCTGGAGCTCTGCCCATGGGAGGAGTAATAGATGGGTTTTTATAAAGACGCAAGATAATGGTGTAGATGTTTATTCAAAGGTTTACACTGAGGAAGGAAAATTGTTGTCTACTGATGCTACAAAAAATCAAGATATTTATTTGATTGGCTTTTCGAATTTTTTACCTTTCACACTACAGTTTATATTCCAATAATATTTATTGATGAAATTGATAATGAAGAAAAATTTCTTCAAGTTAAAGATTTACCAGAAACTAATGTAAAATTTTGGAATGATTTCATTGTCAAACAAGAACAATTGTATTTCGGTATTATTTTAGCTAAACAACATGAGATACCGCTTGATGAATTATCGGTGATAAATAATAATGTAGTATCATACCTTTATGATGCAAACGGGAATCGTAGTAGTGAAGAAGGCTCAGAAGTTTATTACCAAACAGAAGATAATAGTTTTTCACCGTTTCCATATGAAATAAGTGGAATACCACAACCTTTATTTGTTGGTAATTTCCCAAAAAAGATAATTATGTCTTCATTAGAAGAAATCGAAGATCAAGGCGATTCTCAAGGCGATTCTCAAGGCGATTCTCAAGGCGATTCTAAATCTTACAACCCAGTAGTTTTTTGGCTATCATTTTCAGTAATTGGAATTTTGTGTATATTAGTTATAGCAATGTTTATTCTTGCATTGTCTAAGAAAAATAAGAAAAAATAAACTTTTCTCTACAAACTTTTCTCTACAAAAATTAAATATTTAGCTGCCTGAGCCTGACATAAAGTATCTGCGTAATCATCTTTTTTACCCTTTGATAACATTTCTGACATACCTTCAAAATCACCTCTGTCTGCTAAAATTATACTTGCTTTTTCAACAGCCCATTTTTTTCTTGCTGCTTTATCAACTGCTTTCCAACTGACTTTTCCTTTCTTTGTTATAGATTTTGTTTTTGGTGCTCCTAATATTTGTGTTTTGTGATATGCTGGGAATTCAATAATTTGTTTAGTCTTACCATATTTTATAGCGAAATAAGAATAACAATGTTGTCCTAATTTTATAGCCATTGTATTTCTGTTTTTTCCAAAAGACATTTGTTGTTCAATAACAAAAATATCAGTCTGGTCCCAGTATTGTTTATAGTGGTCCAATAGTGAAGTCATATTATGAAAAGATTCAGGGTCTAAATAACTACCTTTGGCACAATTTTCAGTAAGGTCTGCATTTTCGTGTAAAACTCTCTGACCTGTATTGCAAATTTTATCCAGAATTATTTTAAACTTGGGAGTAGGTGTTCCATCTACATTGTATCTGGAATTTTTTGCTATAGGAAGCAGTTCTTTAATTTCAGTTGTATCAAATTCTTCAACATAGAAACTAAAGTTTTTCTTA
>Ga0180433_10011366_pt1 | contig 10568 bp, 7 predicted proteins | sample SS_ome_8_FD_132980 | JGI IMG/M metagenome (GOLD analysis project Ga0180433, IMG submission 132980) | Hypersaline lake sediment archaeal communities from the Salton Sea, California, USA - SS_1_D_1 metaG | ecosystem: Environmental > Aquatic > Non-marine Saline and Alkaline > Hypersaline > Sediment...
CTGTAGGCAAACGGTTTCAAGTTCTATTTCACTCCCCTCCCGGGGTGCTTTTCACCTTTCCCTCGCGGTACTAGTTCACTATCGGTCAGTTGGTAATGTTTAGCCTTGGAAGGTGGTCCTCCCAGCTTCACGCCGGATTTCTCGTGTCCGACGCTACTCAAGCACGCACCCAGGGTCGCTCGGCCTTTCGTCTACACGACTATCACGTTCTGTGGTCGCCCTTTCCAGGGAACATTCGACTAGACCTTGCGTGTAACCCTGCCCACCTCTGCATCGGTGAGACGGAGCGGCTTACAACCCCAGACGAGCAACGAATGCAGTCTTACACACGCCTGGTTTGGGCTCTTCCCGTTTCGCTCGCCACTACTCAGGGAATCTCGGTTGATTTCTCTTCCTCCGGTTACTGAGATGTTTCACTTCGCCGGGTTCGCCGGACGTGCCTACTGAGGTTTCAGCACGCCCTACCATGGCTTCACCATGGTGGGTACTCCCATTCGGACATCCCCGGATCAACGCCTGCTTAGCGGCTTCCCGAGGCTTATCGCAGCTAGCCACGTCCTTCATCGCTTCCAACTGCCAAGGTGTCCACCGTTTGCCCTTACTGCGCTTATGCGGCACACACTCTATTCACTTGTCAAGGAGCACGCGGCGAAACGCCGCAACTGGCGATCCTAACACCGACTCCGAACCCTGTCAAGGGAGGTCGGAGTTCGTGCCGGAATCGCGCAGCGGAGACTCTATCTCACCGGAGCGCGTCCGTCAAGGGGAAACGCGAACGATCTCTGCACGCTCGATGGGGTCACGTTTTCTCTGTTCCCGACAGGGTTTCGACGCCCTCAAACGCTCGCGACAGGCGATCGAGGGCATCGAAATCGAGCGTCTCCCCCCGATCTGTGCCCTCGATTCCCGCCTGCTTGAGGGCTCGTGCGACCGCCTCCCGAGAGGCGAGCGAACGTAGCGCCACGCGGAGCATCTTTCGACGGAGACCGTACACCGCTCGAACGACGGCGAAGAACGTGGCCGATTCGGCTTCGAACCGCGGCCGATCGAGGAACCGGATCTCCCACAGGAGCGAGTCAACCCCCGGCACAGGGTGGAACGACCCACGTCCTACGGCTCGGTGGATCTCGACATCCCCGTACGCTCTCACGAGGACCCCGAGCGCGCTACCGCTCGGGCCGGGGCTCGCCGCGATCTTCTCCGCAACCTCTCGTTGCGTGAGAAGAATGGCCGCGGAGATCGCACCGCGATGCGCAACCAAGTACTGCAGGATTGCAGCAGTCGACGCGTAGGGAAGACTCCCGACGACGATCGTCTCTCCGTCGCCGCTGGCCTCCAACCCGTAGTCCAGGACGTCTCCTTGCCACACGGAGACCGAATCGAAGCCTGCCACCGCTTGCTCGAGAGCGTCCGCCAGCCGGCGATCGAGCTCGATCGCCACCACCTCCGGCGACAGCCGGGCAAGGGCTCGAGTTACCGCGCCGAGCCCCGCCCCGATCTCGATGACTCTCCTTGGGGCCTCCTTCGCGGCAGCCGAGGCGATCGCGTCAATGACCACCGTGTCGACGAGGAAGTTCTGCCCGAGGCGCTTGCTCGGGCGCACGCCGGCTTCGAGAAGAAGCCGGCGAACGGTCGCTCGGTCCGTCAGATCGTCAGCCGCCAACGCGCGCCAACACCCACTCGAGCAGAAGCTCGATCACCCGCGAGTCGACGGGATCCGCGATGTGACGGAAGATCAGGCTCGGCTCCTCCGGGTGATAGCGAAGGAGGTGGTTGAGGTCGGGAATCGCATGGACGATCACGTCTTCGTTCCCGGCGTCCGCGAGGATCTCGCGGATCCGCTCCCCTTCGTCAACCGGCACCTGGAGGTCCTTCTCCCCGTTCAACGCCAGCACGGGCGCGGTCACGCCCCGGAGCGCCCCCTCGGTGTCGGCGGTGTAGTGCTCGCGCAGCCACGACAGGCCAAGCGGCGTCGCTGCGAGCTGCGCCGCGGTCTCGTCGGTTAGCCACGACAGCGCGGCCTTCAGATCGTCGACCGTGTAGTCGGCCCACTCGCCGGTCGAGGACTCGACAAACGCGATGTACTCGTCCTCCTGCTCGAGCGCAGCGGCGACCTGCTCCTCACTCGCCCCCTGTTGGCGGAGGAGCGTCTCGATCTGCCATCGGGTGATCTCGTCGAGCGGCCGTGACGCTCCGGCGAGGAGCGCCACCCCAGCAGGCGCGTCGTCCTCTCCAGCGACGATCGGCGCCAGATACGCGCCCTCGCTGTGTCCGATCAGGATGACGCGCTCCGGGTCGATCTCCGGTCGCTCGCGAAGCGCCGCCAGAGCCGCTCGGACATCGCCGACCAAGTCGGCCATCGACGCCGTCGCCCCGTCGCCCTCGCTCTCGCCAACGCCGCGCTTGTCGAACCGAAGCGACGCGATCCCGCCTTCGGCAAGCGCGTGCGCCAGCTGACGGTAGGCGTCCATCTCCATGCCGACCGCGTTCCCGTCTCGATCGACCGGTCCCGATCCGTGGATGAACAGCGCCGCCGAAAACGGCCCTTCACCCGATGGGAATGCGGCCGTCCCCGCCAGCGTCAGACCGTCGCTCACAAACGAGATCTCCTCTTCAGTCACGCCCTCCGGCGACACGTCGGCGTCGTCGCCGCCGATGATCTCGATCCCGTCCGGGAACCGCCCGGCCTCGTAGCCGACCGTCCCCTGCGCCCAGTTGGCCAGGCCAACCAGCCGCCCCTCGTATTCGATTAGCGTGATCCGCGTGTCGCCGAGGTGCACGTCGAACGTCTTCCCCTCGTAGGTGACCTCGCCGGCGAGGAACTCGATCGAGTTCGGGCCTTCAACCTTCGCCGGAAGCGAGAGAAGCGCCTGCGGAACCGCCGCCGTGAACGCCCGATCGATCGCCTCGGCACGGACCGCCGCAAGGAGGATCGCGTAGTGCCCGATCACGTTGTTGTCGAGCAGAGCGAGGTTCGAGACGTCGGCCAGCGTTGCCTCCTGGCTCGACAACCCGACGCGGACCTCCATCGTCAGTCCGGTCACGCCCATCTGCGCCGAGATGATCTGCGCGCCGGCGGGCGTCTCGGCGGCGAGTTGATAGAAGATCGGCAGGAAACCGCGGTCGTACTGTGCCTGCTGGGCGAGCGAGATCACTGCGTCCCCGGTGTGGACCTCCCCCTGCGAAAGGAGCATGTATCCCTCGGTCGGGTGGAAGAAGACGGTGTACTCCTCCTCGAGGAGGATCGCACCGTCACGCTCGAGGACGAACCGTCCGCCGGCGACCAACTCGCCACGGTCCTCGGGCGGAGGCACATCCTGCGGTCCGAGGAACGCCAACAGCAGGAGGCCGAAGACGACGGCCACCCCGATCAGGATCTTGGTGTTCATGGTTCCCCCCATCGTCGATGCCGTCCGTAGACGGCGACGAACGGAGTATAACACGCTTCCATCGCGGGTTCCGGAGCTTCACAGCCGCGATCGCCCCGCGATGACCGAGCAGCACGGGCGAGGCCCTGAGAGCGAGGCTCCGAGTCGACGCGCCGTCCGATCTCCTCTTCTCCTTCCACAAGGAACACTTCCTGTAGCGCGGTGTGTACATCTTGCCGGAGGATTGCCGGTGTCGGAGGAGAAGGAGGAGAGAATGAACGCTACCCGATCCAAACGCTTGCCCCGGCGATCCATCGTCGCGGTGCTTCTTCTCGGCGCAGCGCTATCGCTTGCCGGATCGGCCGCCACGAGTCCAGGATTGGTCGCAACCGACCACGGCCCGACGGCCTCGCTCGACTTCTCCGCGTTCCCCGACCGAGGCTCCATCGAGCGGGGAGGCGCAACGTGGCAGGCGGACGGATGGACTCGTGGAGGCCGGTGTCTCCAGCTGATCCGGCCGGGGGCGAGCTTGGATGTCGTCTTCGAGATCCCCGCTGCAGTCTCCGACGCCCACCTGACTCTCGTACACCGTTCGGCGGTCGCACCGGGATGCCCGGTCGGCGGGTTCGCGCCGGTCACAGTCTCCGTCAACGGGACGACGCTGGCCTGGGATCTCTCTCCGGAGGCGCTCAGCGGAGATCGGTACTCGACCGATCGATGGGAGATCGCCTCGCGTCTCGTGTCGGGACGGAACCGGATCTGGATCGTCGTCGGCTGCCTTTGCAGTCTCTACGAGATCCAGCGACTCGAACTCGTCCTGAGCAGCGGGGCCACCGACCAGCTCGAGGCGTATCAGATGACCCACGCCGTCGCAGGGGACCGACCGACCGATCACGTCACCGCGTTCGCCTCGACCGACGCACGGGCGACCTGCTGGACGGAGGTTGCCCCCGATGCAATCGGACGGGCAATCGAGTTCCGGTTCTACGATCCCTCAGGTGCGCTCTACTTCAGGACCGCGCGGACGGCCGACCGCTACAACTGGGGGTACATCCGCGTCGCCGGGTGGGGCGCGGCCGATCGACCGGGACACTGGCACGTGGACGTGTACGTCGCGAGCGAACTCCAAGCACGGATCCCGTTCACGATCGGCCCGCCGGGGACCGGTCAGAGGCCGGCGATCCTCGGCGTCGAGTTCCCCTCACGGGTGCCGGCCAACGGCGAACGGACCCACGGTTGGGTCACGTTTCTCGACCCCGACGGTGACATCTCTTGGGTCACCTTCGAGGCCGTCGACGGGATCTTCTCCGACTTCGAGTTCGACCCCGAGGCGAGCGGCCGGGCTTTCGGAAGGTTCGATTTCTACGTCTACACGGCGCTCACGCAGCGCGTCCGGCTGAAGGTCGTCCTGTTCGATCAATCCGGAAACAAGAGCGATCCGTACTACCTGACGTTCGAAGCCGAGTGAGGAGGTGGCATCATGAAGGACAGAAGCAGATTGCGGGTGCGCGTCGGCATCCTCTTGGCCGCGGCCGGGCTGGCGGCATGGCTCGTCGCCGTGCCGGCGGTCGGTCAGAACGGACCTTCCGGAACGCAGACCGAATCGGTGACGCCTGCGCTCGCCCGCTTCAAGCTCGTGGAAGCCAACACGCAGTTCGCCCTCGACCTGTACCACGCCCTTCCCGAAGGGAGCGGGAACCTCTTCTTCTCGCCGTACAGCATCTCCACCGCGCTCGCGATGGCCTACGCCGGAGCACGCGGCGAAACCGAACGGCAGATGGCGGACGCGCTTTGCTTCACACTCCCTCAGGACGATCTGCACGGAGCGTTCGCGGCGCTCGCCGCGGATCTCGCGCAACGCGTGGAGGGAGACGAAGGGATCGAGCTGGCGATCGCCAACGCCCTGTGGGGGCAGGACGGCCACCCGTTCCTCGCCGAGTTCCTTGACCAGCTCGAAACGTCCTACGGCGCGCCGCTCCGATCGACCGATTTCGCCGGCGCCCCGGCTGCGGCCTGCGCCGACATCAACGCCTGGGTCCGGGAGATGACCGCCGGACGGATCGCCGAGTTGCTCGGGCCCGGTTCGATCGCGCCGGACACGCGGCTCGTCCTGACGAACGCCATCTACTTCCTCGGCGCGTGGAAGAGCCAGTTCAACGAAGAGATGACGTGGGAGCGAACGTTCCACCTTCTCGATGGAAGCGAGATCTCGGTCCCGACGATGTACGCCGAGGATCAGTTCGGCTACACGGAAGGCGCCGGCTTCCAGGCGTGCGAACTTCGCTACAGCGGCGACGAGCTATCGATGGTCATCCTCCTTCCGGACGAAGGGACGTTCGAAGCGTTCGAGGCGGACCTCGACGCCGTGAAGCTGTCTGGAATCCTCGGACGAATGGGCCTGTGGAAAGTCCATCTGTCGATGCCTCGATTCGAGCTCAGCTCGGAGTTCTCACTGTCCAGCACGCTCGCGCAACTCGGCATGGCCGATGCGTTCTCGGGGAGCGCCGACTTCTCCGGGATGGACGGCGGACGCGACCTGTTCATCGACGACGTCGTCCACAAAGCCTTCGTCTCCGTGACCGAGGAAGGAACGGAGGCCGCAGCGGCGACCGCCGTCGTGATGAGATCATCGATCCGTCGCGTGCCGTACTTCACCATGCGGATCAATCGCCCGTTCCTCTTCCTGATCCGCGACCGCGAGACCGGGACGATCCTGTTCATGGGACGAGTGACCGATCCGCGCGCGGGGTGAGACCGGGCACGCGGGTTCGACTGTCTCAGCTTCGGGTCGGCAGCAGGCTCCGTGAGAGGAGCCTGCCGCCGGCCTGCTAGAGAAGAAGGACGAGCGCGACGAAGGCGGCAACGGCCGCGAGAAGGACGACGGGAAGAAGGCTCTGATCGAGCGTGAAGCCGCCTTGTCTCTCCGGTTCCTCGTAGTGGAAGTCCCAGATCCACTCGCGGCTCTGCACGTCGTCGTCCGATAGAACCGCCAAGCGCAGCCTCAACGAGGCTCGGTCGGAGAACAGCGTCGGATGAAGCCAGCTCTGATCGCAGCCTCCCCTTGGGTTTCGTGCTTGATCCGGACAGACGCGCACCGTGACCGATGACCTCGCCGGGACGACCGTCGTCGAGCCTTCCCCTACAACCTCCGGCTGCACGATGTGCCAGTTTCGGGCCCCGGGAAGCTGAAGCGAAGACGCATCCCAGTCGATCGTCACGTCCTCGTCAGTCGGGTTGTGGAAACCAAACTGAAGGTCGTACAGCTGCCCCCTCGGCCCATCGCATACGTCGAACCGGATTCTCGCCTTGAGCCCAAACCCCGCAGGAATGACGCGCAAGCGAGCCATCCAGCTTGCCTGGGTCGCCACGCCAATCAGAACGAGCAAGAGCCCTACAGCTCCGATGACTCGCGCAATCGTTCGATTCAATCCCTCCTCCTTCACTCAGCTGCGAATGCTCTGCTTGCGTACCCCACGTCAGGGTTGTACGCGTTACTCCTTGACGTGCACGGTGATCACCTCGGACGTCGCCGTTTCACCGGTATCCGGATCCTTGATCACTGCCTGGTAGTAGTAGCTTCCGCTTCTGAGGTTCTTCGCATGCAGAACGTATGTCACCGTCGTGCCATCCGAAGTGTCTTGCTCCCAAACCGTCGCTTTGCAGAGGTCGAGCTTCGCACCCTCAAACGTATCCTCTTCGCCCGGACACGGGCGTCGATCTCGCTCGTGCATTAGCCAGTACTGCTTCCCCTTCTCGACAGTCAGGTCGATCGAGGCTGTCTGGCATCCTCCGATCTCGACTTCGTGGATTGGCGCGAGGTCGTACTCCGCCGAACGGGATCCCATCTGAAGCCCCAGGAGAACCTCCCGCACTAGTGCGGGAGTTGGCTCGGGCGTCACGACGGAACCAATCTCGATCCGGAACTCGAGCTTCTGAGCGGCGCCGTTGTTGACGTGCAAGTCAGCGCTCAGGACGATGACATCGCCCGTCTTCGCATCTCCGGGGACGTCGAACGTTACCGCGCCGCTCGAATCACCTGCTTTGAAGGAGAACAGGGACTTCCCTGCCTGGATGTTCTGGACCTTGACCGTGCCATCCTTGATGAGGTTCTGGACCTTCACCGTGCCGTCCTCGGCTTGAGCCCACGCTTCGACCGTGATCGCCTTGAGCTCCGCGCTCCCGACCGCCCGGTCGGAGAGGTTCCGGAAACCGAACGAGAAGTGACCCGTCTCGCCCTTCTCGAGAACCCCGTTGCCATCCTTCCTGCCACCGGAGCCGTCGGGAGGCTTGGGGTCGTTGACGTAGAGCGTCACCTGAAGATCCCCGATCTCGCGAGCAGCGCAGAAGCGTCCGACATCAGATGGAGAGGGATCGAAGGTCTCGAAGAACGCGCCTCCGAGGGCGTCTCGAACCGAGTCCTCGCTGTTGACGAGGCAGATCGCGGTGGCCTGCATGGCATCTCCGAGTTTCCTGAGGTCGTCCTTCATGGCCTTGAGCTTCTTCGCCTTGTCTGTGTTCGCGGCCGGTGTGAAATCGGGAGTGATGAAGATGACGTACTTCGCCCGCTTCATGAGGTCGGGGAGTCCAGTCGGTGCCTCAATGCCCAGCTTCTTCGCGGCCTTCTCTGCATCCGCCTGTGTTCTGCACGTCTCCAGTCCGTCCGTGACGAGGACAAAGCCAGGATTGGCACGGCACTTCAGCTCATCGAAGGCAATCTCGAGTGCGCGCGCAAGCGGGGTCTTGTCGCGTCCCTCAAGTCCGTCGAGCACGGTTTGGATGGCTTGCTTGTTGTTGCGTGCAAGCCCCCATGGGATCCGCATGCGCGGCCGCTGACAGTCGGGCGTCTTCTCGCCGAAGACAAGCAGCCCAAACTGCCCCTGGGGTGTGGCGTACTTGAATGCCAAGTCCATCTTCTCGCGAAATCTACGCCTTGCTACATCGATTCTCCTCTCGGCCCCGCACTTCGCCTCCATGCTGCCGGATGTATCGAAGATGAACAGAACATCGTGCGGCTTCTTGCCTGCTGCCGCGACCTGCGCTGCGGCAAGCAGGGGCTGCGCGCCGGCCATCGCGAACACCGGCTGATGCTGATCAACCTGGTTGCCGATACCGAGTTGCCCACGTCCGTTTTCGCCCCACCCGAAGATCGAGCCGCTGCTATCCATGGCAAGGTTGTGCCCCCCCCCGGCCGCAATGGCAACGACCCGCGTCAGTCCCTTGACCTGTACTGGTGTGTAGCAGTCAGTGGTGTATCCGTCACCCAACTGGCCACTGTAGTTGTATCCCCACACCCAGACCTCGCCGTTCTTCTTCAGAGCAAGACTATGCGCGCCTCCGGCGCTAATTGCCTCGATCTCCCCTAGGCCCTTGACGCGCTTCGGCTCTGCTCTTTCATCTGTCGTGCCATCGCCCAGCTCGCCGAAGTAGTTGTCGCCCCAGGCCCACACCGTCCCATCGCTCTTGAGGGCGAGACTGTGCCAGGCCCCAGCAGCAACACCGACAACGCCAGTCAGGTTGGGGACCTGTGAAGCCTCCTCTCTGAACACAGCGGAGGAGACCGTTTCAACACCGAGCTGCCCGCCGTAGTTGGCCCCCCACGCCCAGACCGTCCCGTCGCTCTTGAGCGCCAACACGTGTGATGCCCCACAGGCGATCGCAACGACATCGTCCAAAGCTCTGTTGCTGGATACCATTACCTGGACAGGCAGGTGGCTGTCCGTGAACGGATAGCCCCACTGCCAAGCTGTGCCGTCGGCTCTGAGAGCAAGGCCGAAACCAACGCCCGCATTCAAGGATCCACCGCCTGCAATCGCAACGATGTCTTGTAGGCCCTTGACCGGCAGCGGCTGAGAGCTGTTCGTCGTTGTCCCGACGCCGAGCTGCCCACATGAGTTGTCACCCCAGCTCCAAACCGAGCCGTCGCCCCTTAAGGCCAAGCTGTATGCAGTGCCGCCGGCAACAGCAACCACATTCGTCAGGCCCTGGACCTCGGCCGGTTGGCGCGAATCCGACTCAGTTGCGCCGCTCACCCAGACCCGCCCATCGCCCTTGATGACTAAGGAGTGGCTCTCCCCACATGCCATGTGTTTGCACCCACAGCCAGTGGGGATGGGTCTGGAGATACCCTGTTGCGGGCCGGCAACGCCACTCGACAGGACGACCACTCCTGCTGCCAGCAGAACGCCGAGTATCTGCCTCGCATTCGTTCTCATGTGCATGGAGTTCCTCCTCTTCCCGGTGTGTGTCCTCCAGTTCGGCTTCAGTGCCGTGCGCTTCGCTTCGTGGCTTTGCCGTTCACGTCGTTTCGTAGTCGCACGTCGCCTTCTTCCCAACCTGTACTGGCGGCTCTGGTCTCAAGGTCAGCAAGCGCGGAATGGACATCTTGCTGATGGTCCTCGTACTCCGATTCGAGCCCGAGAGAGGAGCGACCAGCCGAGCGATCGAGTCTCTCGACTCACCGCGACATCTCCTTCCGGACCGCCTGAGCGAGAGTCGAGCTCTCGTTGCGGACCGACCCGTTCACCCGGCATTCTAGCATATGCACGTATCCTGAGAAACCTGCCCCTGACACATGTGTGTCCCTGCGTGTGGCGTCAGGGCTGTCCGCTGCCAGTTCAAGCACACTCTTCACCCGTGCAGCGAAGTTCTCGCTGGAAGCTGGAGAGCCATGGGCTCCACGGCAAGGAGTGGCGGGTGGTGTGTGAGCCAAACGGTGCATGCTCCCGCCGTGGCGGGATTCCTCGTGGAGGGACGGACGGTCGTGAAGCGCGGGATGACGAGCCGGAGGATCCGCCTCCGCGCCAGCATCTCAAGCGCGGAGAGGCTTCGCGGCCATGAAGCCAGTGGCCTAGGTTGTCGAGTTTCGCAGTAGTGTTTGCAGTTGGCCGATTGCGGTAGAGAGAAGGAAAAGGGGCGCCGAAGCGGAATCACCACGAAGCTACGACACAACCTGGGAGGACTGCCGATGACCCTCGAAGACAAGGTACACGCTTTCCGTCTCCGTGTCCTGCAACGTGCCGAGAAACTGAACAACGCCAGCGCTGCATGCCGCGAGACAGGGATCTCACGGACGCTCTACTACCGATGGAAGAGGCGGGTTACGCTCTACGGGATCGATGGACTGCATCCGCGCAGAACAGCAACGCGCTCCGGACGTCCGGTGCAATTGGACACGACCAAGGAACGAAGGATCGTGGCAAC